>Ga0209933_1000452_pt1 | contig 76249 bp, 55 predicted proteins | sample ThiBiot_300_biof_FD_183944 | JGI IMG/M metagenome (GOLD analysis project Ga0209933, IMG submission 183944) | Wastewater bioreactor microbial communities from Cape Town, South Africa - Thiocy_cont_300_biof (SPAdes) | ecosystem: Engineered > Bioremediation > Thiocyanate > Unclassified | place... | reverse complement strand
TCCGCGCGCTGCGGTCGCAGCGGCGCTATCGCGGGCCGTTGAACGAGATGCCCCGCTTCGCCGTCGGCCTCTTCAAAGGTGTTGTACGCGCCGGTGTCGGAGCCATCGTTCATCGATCGCCGCCCGTAGCCGGCAGCGGCCAGACGAGACTCTTCCTTTGCATGAACGAGGTGCCCGACGAGACAGATTGACCGATCGTTCGAGCGATCGGTCGAATCGACGATCGGGCGTCCATGTTGTGGCCTCGACAACGATCCGTGCCTACGATGCGCGGGCTGAAGAGAAGCCTAGCCGTCGAAAGGTATTGCCATGGCCGCCAACTCCGCCGTTCCGGTTCCCGCGTCGCATCTCGATGTCGCGCGCGGCGCCGAGCCCGCGACGCGGGCGGCCAATGCCGCCATGGCAGCGCGCCTGCCGTTCGGCGATAAGGCGGATTTCGAGGCAGCGCAGCGTGGACTGATCGCGCCAGTGCCGGGCGGTGCGGTGCGTACCGCCGGCGGTACGGTGCTGTGGAACCTCGGCGAATACGCCTTCATCGACGGCGAGCTGGCGCCCGCCACGGTCAATCCCAGCCTGTGGCGCATCGCCCGCCTCAACCTCGCCAATGGACTGTTCAAGGTCACGGAGCGCGTCTACCAGCTCCGTGGCTTCGACATCGCCAACATGACGGTGATCGAAGGGGCGAGCGGCCTGATCCTGATCGACCCGCTCACCACCGCCGAGGTGGCGAAGGCCGCTCTCGACCATTACGGGGCGCACCGACCAAAGAAGCCGGTGGTGGCGGTGATCTACACCCACAGCCATATCGACCATTACGGCGGCGTGCGCGGCGTGGTCGACGAGGCCGACGTCAAGGCAGGCAAGGTCGAGGTGATCGCGCCGGCCGGCTTCATGGAGGCGGTGTCGGGCGAGAACGTGCTGGCCGGGCCGCCGATGATGCGCCGGGCGCAGTTCCAGTTCGGGTCGCTGCTGCCGCGGGGGCCGCGCGGCCAGGTCGATGCCGGCCTGGGAAAGGGCGTGGCGCGCGGCACGCCGGGGCTGATCGCGCCGACGCGGTCGATCGAAAAGCCGATCGAGGAACACCTGATCGACGGCGTGCGCATCGTCTTCCAGCTCGCGCCCGAGACCGAGGCGCCGGCCGAGATGCACATGTTCTATCCCGAGTTCGGCGTGCTCAACATGGCCGAAAACGCCTGTCCGTTGCTGCACAACTTCATCCCGTTGCGCGGCTCGGTGGCGCGCGACCCCCGGATCTGGTCCAAGTATATCGGCGACGCCATCGCCCTCTATGCGCCGCACACGGAGGTCCTGATCGGCCAGCATCACTGGCCGACCTGGGGACGCGCCAAAGTGATCGAGTATCTGGAGGCGCAGCGCGATCTCTACAAGCACATCCACGACCAGACCTTGCGCTGGATGAACAAGGGCTGGCGGCCCGCCGAGATCGCCGAGCGCATCGACCTGCCGCCCGGCCTGGCAGAGCGCTGGTCGGTGCGGGGCTACTACGGCACGGTGAGCCACAACGTGAAGGCCGTCTATCAGCGCTATCTCAGCTGGTACGACGGCAATCCCTGCAATCTCCATCCGCTGCCGCCGGCGCCGGCGGCGCGCAAATTCGTCGAATACATGGGCGGCGCGGCGGCGGTGATCGAGCGCGCCCGCGCCGATTTCGCCAAGGGCGAGTATCGCTGGGTGGCGCAGGTCCTGAAGGAAGTGGTCTATGCCGAGCCGGGCAATCTCGATGCGCGGGCGCTCTGTGCCGACGCGCTGGAGCAGATGGGCTATCAGGCGGAGTCGGCGACCTGGCGCAACGCCTTTCTCTATGGCGCACAGGAACTGCGCCATGGCGTCTTTCAGATGTCGGCGCGCGCCGGCGCAGGCGCCGACACCCTGGCTGGCCTGTCGACCGACAATTTCTTCGACCTGATGGCGATCCGGCTCGATCCCGCCAAGGCGGCCGGCGAGGCGATGGTGATCAACTGGAACTTCACCGATCGCGACGAGCGACTGGTGCTCACCCTGAAGAATTGCACCTTGACGCATCGGCTGGGCGAGACCGCACCGGCGGCGGCCTCGGTCTCCCTGAAGCGCGCGACCTTGGACGAGATCATGCTGCGGCGAACCACCATCGCCGACGCGCTGGCGGCCGGAGCGGTGAAGATCGACGGCGACCTGTCGCGACTCTCCGCGCTGCTCGCGATGCTGGAGCCGTCGGCCGGCATGATGTTCGACGTCCTGACGCCAGGTGAAGGCAGGTGATGGGCAAATGATGGACGGCGCTTGACATTATCCGTTGCGGACCTTGTGATGCGCACAACGAATGCACGCTAAAGCGTGTCTTGGGAGGAACGGGAATGTCCATCAAGATGGGACGGCGCCTGCTCGGCGCGACGTTGGCGGCTGCGGCTGCCTTCGGTCTGGCGACATCGGCCGTAGCACAGGAAAAGAAGCTCAAGCTCGGCGTGATCTACGATCTCACCGGGCCATTGGCTGGCGGCGGCTCGGAGCTGCAGTACACCGGCGCCAAGATCATGATCGACGACTTCATCAAGAAGGGCGGAGTCGAGGGCTATAAAATCGAGGCGATCTACGCCGACGCTCAGAGCAAGCCCGACGTAGCGATCAACGAGTCGGTGCGCCTGATCGAACAGGAGAAGGTCGACATCCTGCTCGGCTTCTTCTCCTCGGCGCAGTGCGTGCCGGTGGCGGCCCGGGTCGAGCAGCTCAAGAAGTTCATGTGGATCACCACCTGCATCTCCTCGGCGGTGCTGGAGAACAAGAACTACAAGTACATTTTTCGCCCTCAGGCCAGCGGCAACCAGTTCGGCCTGATGACCATGGACTTCATCGCCAACAACGCCAAGTCGAAGTTCGGCAAGGAGCCGAAGGACTTGCGCGTGGCGATCATCCACGAGGACGGCGCCTACGGCGTCGACGTCTCCAAGGGCAACGAGGCCGGCGCCAAGAAGGCGGGCTTCAATGTCGTGTTGAAGGAAGGCTATGCCGCGACGGCGCCCGATCTCTCGGCGCTGGTCACCAAGCTGAAGCGCGCCCGGCCGGACGTGATCTTCCATACCGGCTACAACCCCGACATCACTCTGTTCGCCCGCCAGGCGCGCGAGCAGGGGCTGAAGTTCGGCGCCCTGGTCGGTCACGGTGCGGGCTACGGTGTCTATGAAAAGCTCAAGGAAGGCATGGGCGCCGATGCCAACCTTCTCTTCAACACCGATCCGATCTCGATCTGGCTGTCCAAGCCCGAAGGACTCGATCCCAAGCTGCCGCCGGTCATCAAGCAGGTCGGCGAGGAGTTCGACAAAGCCAAGCCCGGCATGGCGATCCGATCGGCCCATGCCGGCATGGCGGCCAGCAACATCTACGTGCTGCTGACCGAAGTCGTGCCGCGCGCCATCAAGAAGTACGGTGGCGTCGATCCGGAGGCGCTGCGCAAGGCGGCTCTCGAGGTCGATCTGCCGGAAGGCGGCACCATGCTGGGCTTCGGCGTTAAGTTTCCGGCCGACGGCTCGATGGCCGGCCAGAACGAGCGCTCCTTCCCGGTGGTCATCCAGTATGTCGACGACAAGTCGTACGTGGTGTGGCCGAAGAGCCAGGCGCAGCGCGACGCCGTGCTGCCGCTGCCCAAGGGCACGACCTACAGCAACCAGTAGGACCTGTCCGGAAGGGGACCGCCGCCGGTCTCAAGTGGTCTTCGGCGGTTCCATCGAACGTCGTCGCGTCAGCGAGGGTATCGACAGTGCTTGTGGTCAATGGGCTGGTGAAGCGCTTCGGCGGCTTCACCGCCGTCAACAACGTGTCGTTCAAGGTCGACAAGGGCGAGATTCTCGGCCTGATCGGTCCCAACGGCTCGGGCAAGAGCACCATCTTCAACATGCTCTCGGGAACGTTTCCGCCCTCGGCGGGGTCGATATCCTTCGAGGGCCGCGAGCTTGCGGGACTGGCGCCGCATCGCATCATCAATGCCGGCGTCGGCCGCACCTTCCAGATTCCGCGGCCGTTCAAGCGGCTCACGATCTTCGAGAATGTGGCGCTGGCGGGCTTCTACGGCCAGGGCAGCCACAGCAGCGCCAAGGCGCAGGAGGCGGCGGAGCGCGCGCTCGCGATGGTCGGGTTGCCCACCGATCGCACCGCGCCGGTCGACGGCCTGGGCGCGGCGGGCCTGAAGAAGCTCGAACTCGCCAAGGCGCTGGCCACAGCGCCGAAGCTGCTCCTGGCCGACGAGAGCCTGGGCGGGCTCGATGAGAGCGAGATGGATCAGGCGGCCGACATGCTACGCAAGATCCGCGACGAGCTCGGCATCACCATCATCTGGGTCGAGCACATCATGGGCGTGCTGATGCGCGTGGTCGATCGCGTCATGGTGCTCGATCATGGCGAGAAGATCGCCGAAGGCCTGCCGAGCAAGGTCGTGAGCGATCCCCGCGTGGTCGAGGTCTATCTCGGCACCGATGCCCATTCGACGCAGGCGGCCGCTGCGGCCGCCGAAGCGCGGCGCTGACGGGGGCGGGGACATGCTCGAACTCAAATCGGTCGATGCGGGCTATGGCAGCTTCCATGCGCTGTTCGGCGTCAACCTCGAGGTCAAGGCCGGCGAAGCGGTGGGTGTGATCGGCCCCAACGGTGCCGGCAAGACGACGCTCATGCGGGTGATTTCCGGACTGATCCGGCCGACCAAGGGCTCGATCTCGATGGAGGGCCGCGACGTGCTGGCTACGCCGGCGCACAAGATCGTCGAGCTCGGCATCGCCCACGTCCCGGAGAACCGCCGGCTGTTTCCGCGGCTCACCGTCGAGGACAACCTCAAGATGGGCGCCTACATGCCCGCGGCGCGTGCCCGTTACGCCGAACGGCTGGCCTTCGTCTTCGACCTCTTCCCGCGCATGAAGGAGCGGCGCCATCAGCTCGCCGGCACCATGTCGGGCGGCGAGCAGCAGATGTGCGCCATCGGCCGCGCTCTGATGAGCGATCCCAAGCTTCTGCTGCTCGACGAGCCGTCGGCCGGCCTGGCGCCAGTCGTGGTGCAGCAGGTCTTCGAACTGGTGAAACGCATCCGCGCCGGCGGCCCCACGGTGCTGATCGTGGAGCAGAACGTGCAGCAGGTGCTGCAGGTGGTGGATCGTGCCTACCTCCTGGAGGCCGGCGCCATCCGCACCTCGGGCAGCTCGGCCGAACTGCTCGCCAGCGACACCATCAAGCAGGCTTATCTCGGTGTTTAACCCTGTCATCCCGAGCGCAGCGAGGGACCTTTCGTTTGACTCAAAGGCCCCTCGCTACGCTCGGGGTGACATTCGGACTTAGGAAAGAACATGAGTTCCTTCTTCGAGATCTTCGACATCTACCTGCTCGAGGCGGTCCTGAACGGGATCCTGCTGGGCGGCCTGCTGGCGTTGCTGGCGCTCGGGCTCAACCTGATCTTCGGCGTCATCGACGTGACGTGGATCTGCTACGCCGAGCTGGTGATGATCGGCATGTACGGCATGTACTACCTCGTGCAGTACTACGGGCTGTCCTATTACGCCGCAGCACCGATTGCGATCCTGCTGGTGGCGGCGCTGGGGGCGCTGCTGCATTTGCTGGTGATCGCGCCCCTGCTGTCGGCGGCGCCGATCAATCAGCTCCTGGCGACCGGCGGCGTGCTGTTCGTCCTGCAGAGCTTCGCCACCGTGGCCTTCGGCATCGACTTCCGCAATCTCGGCATCCGGCTGCCGCTGCTCACCCTGGGCGACATGCATCTCAGCTATTCGCGGCTGCTCGCCTTCGCGGCGGCGCTGATCGGCATGGTCGTGGTCTATCTGTTCATGACGCGCACCTTCACCGGCACGGCGATCCGTGCCATCGCCCAGGACCGCCAGATCATGGCGCTGATGGGGGTCGACGCGAAGAAGATCTACGTCGTCACCTCGGCGCTGGGCGGTGCGCTGGCCGGGCTCGCGGCCTGCCTGCTGGTGCTCCAGTACGACGTCCATCCCTTCGTCGGCCTGTCTTTCGGGCCGATCACCTTCCTGATCTGCGTGCTGGGCGGACTGGGCAACTTCGTCGGCGGCTTTGTCGCCGCCTTTCTGTTCGCCGAGATCATCTCGCTCGGCGGCCTCTTCTCCGACCTTGAATGGGGCTATGTGCTGGCCTTTGCCTTCTTCATCGTGATGATGTTCATCCGGCCGGCCGGCCTGCTGGCGAGGCGCTCGTGACCCTTCGTCCGACTTCCCTGAACCTGATCGCAGGCCTGGTCCTGATCGCGCTGCCGTTCGTCTATCGCGACCCTTACCATCTGCACATCCTGATCCTCATCCTGATCTGGTCCTTCGCCTACACCTCGTGGGCGGTGATGGGCCGGTTCGGCCTGGTGTCACTGGGGCACGGCGGCTTCATGGGCGTTGGCGCCTATGTGACGGTGCTGCTGTGGAACCATTTCGGCCTGTCGCCATGGCTCGGCATTCCGATCGCGCTGGCCTGCGCCGGCCTGCTGGCGCTGGTGGTGGCCTATCCGTGCTTCCGCTTCCGCATCACCGGGCATTACTTTGCACTGGTGACGCTGGCTCTTTCCGGCATTGTCCTCCAGGTCATCACCGCAACGCGAAACCATACCGGCGGCTCGCTCGGCATCACGCCGGAGCGGACCAAAGGGAGTCACATCTGGGCGTTACAATTCGACGACAAGATCGTCTGGTACCTGATCGCGCTGGGCGTGTGGGCCGGTGGCCTGCTGATCTGGTCGTGGATCGACCGCAGCATGGGCCGCTATGCGATGGAGGCGATCTCCGAAGACGAGGACGCGGCAGCGGCGGCCGGCGTCAATGTCACTGCCCAGAAACTGCGCATCACGGTGATCAGCGCGCTGATGACGGCAATGGCCGGGGCAATCTATGCCCAGTACCAGATGTTCATTTCGCCCGACACGGTGAGCGGCATCGGCATCTCGCTGCAGATGGTCTTTGCCGCGGTGGTCGGCGGCATCTACGTGGCGCTGGGGCCGACGGTGGGGGCGATCATCACCATCCTCCTCGCAGAGGTGCTGCGGATCGGCTTCGGAACCAAGGCGGTCGGCTGGGACAACCTCGTCTACGGCGTTCTGCTGGTCGTGTTCATCATCTTCCTTCCCAAGGGCATTCTTGGTAGCTTGCTGTCGAGTATCAGCACTCGCAGTAAGCGGCAGAATGGATGAATTCGACTTTGTAGTCGTCGGGGCAGGCTCTGCGGGCGGTCCGGTCGTCGACCGCCTCACCGAAAGCGGTCGGTTTAGCGTTCTCCTGCTCGAAGCCGGACCCGACGATACAAGCCGCTGGATCTCGATGCCGCTTGGCTTCGCGAAGACCTTTCTCGATCCGTCGGTCAATTGGAAATACACGACAGCGCCCGAGGATCGGCTCGGTGGGCGTCGCATCTACTGGCCACGCGGCAAGGTGCTGGGCGGCAGCAGCGCCATCAATGGCATGGTCTATATCCGAGGCCTGCCCTCGGATTTCGACGGCTGGCGGCAGAGAGGCAACGAGGGCTGGTCGTTCGACGACTGCCTGCCGTATTTCAAGCGTCTCGAGCACTATCCCGACGGGGAGAGCGAGCTGCACGGCGGCAGCGGCCGGGTGAAGATCACGCAAGGCGAGTATCGTAACGAGCTCAGCGACAGTTTTCTCGCTGCCTGCGCCGAGGTCGGCCTGAACCAGACCGACGACTTCAACGGCATGAGCCAGGAGGGGGCGGGCTACTACCACGCCACCATCAGCGGTGGCCGGCGCAACTCGACCGGCCGCGCCTATATCGCCGCGGCGCGCAAGCGCAGCAACTGCCACGTCGTCACCGGTGCGATGGCCGAGCGCATCGTGGTCGAGAACGGCCGTGCGACGGGCGTCGCCTACCGTCGGGGCGGCGAGACCAGGACGGCGCGCGCACGGCGCGAGGTCGTGCTCTGTTCGGGGGCGATCGGTTCGCCGCAGCTCCTGCAGCTTTCGGGCATCGGGCCGGGGGCGCTCCTGAACCTGCATGGCATTCCCGTCGTTCGCGAGCTGCGCGGCGTCGGCGAGAACCTGCAGGACCATTGGGGCGTGCCGTCGACCTACCGGACGTGGTGGCGCCTCACCATCAACGACGACATCAACACGCTGCACCGCCGCGTGAGCGCCGCACTCGAATATGTGCTGCTGAAGACCGGGCCGCTGACGGCCAGTCCAGCCTTTGCCGGGGCCTTCACGCGGCTGATGCCGCAATCGGCCGAAGCCGACACGCAGTTCCACTTCTTCCCCTGGTCGACCGACCGCATCGACCGCGGCCCGCACGATTTTTCGGGGTTCACCATTCTCGCCAACCAGTCGCGGCCGGAGAGCCGCGGCCATATCCGCATCGTGTCGCCGAAGGCGGAGGATCATCCGGAGATCGTCGCCAACTACCTGTCGACGCTCGGCGACCAACAGGCCGTGGTCGCCGCGGTCAGGTTCGCGCGCGTCCTTGCCCGTACGCCGGCGTTGACGCGCATCATCACCGAGGAGTTGTTGCCCGGCACCGAGGTGTGGAACGACGCGGATTTCCTCGACTATGCCAAGCGTCAGGGCCAGTCGGCCTATCATCCGGTCGGCACCTGTCGCATGGGCCACGATCCGGACGCCGTGGTCGATCCCAGATTGAAGGTGCATGGGATCGAAGGGCTGCGCGTCGCGGACGGGTCGATCATGCCGACCCTGGTGTCGGGCAACACCAACGCCGCCTGCATGATGATCGGCGAGAAGGCGGCCGATCTGATCCTGGCCGACGCGCGGTAGTTTTAGTCGACGCGCGATAAGGCCGAGATGCCGAGCGGCGCAGTCCGGCCGCGAATGGTCAGGGTCGGCAGCGGCGTGGCCTTGAGCCCTGCCGGCAGCTTTACGATTTGCAGCAGATCCTGCGAGACGAGGATGTCGTGGCCCAGGCTCTTCGACGCTTCGAGCAGGCGGGCGGCGACGTTCAGCGTATCGCCGACATAGGCGATCTCGCGCCGCACGTCGCCGATCTCGCCGGCGACGATCTCGCCGCAATGAAGCGCGGCGCGGAACGTCGGCACGCCCCCATAGCGCTTGCGATAGTGCGCGGCATTGCCGGCGATCAGGTCGCGCGCCAGAAAGGGGCAGGCAAGGCACTCGCCGTCCGCCAGCGCCGTATCGATCGGCCAGGTCAGGATCGCCTCGTCGCCGACGTATTTGTGGATTTCGGCCTCGCTCTCGAAAGCTGCCTCGGCGATGTCGCGAAAGAAGCTGTTGAGCAGCTCGTGGAAGCGGATCGGGCCCAGTGATTCGGCGAGGCCCGTCGAGTCCCGCATGTCGATCAGCAGGAACGCCCGCCGCTCCTGCCGCGGGTGCACGTAGCGGCCGGTCAGGATGTTCTTCAAGGTCGAGAAGCCGAGTAGGCCGCCCGTCTCGACGATCAGGTTGGCGAGCAACACCATGGCGACGCCGAAGGCGATCGAACCGCGAAAGGTCGCCGTGAGGGCGAAAGGATCCTCGTCCGGACCGTGGGTCAGCACGCGCATGGTCAACAGTCCGCCGACGATGACGATGACGTAGAACAGCGCCTTGATGGTGAAGAAGGCCGCCCATGGCAAGCGCCGCAGGCGGCGCAGCAGAGGGATACGGCGGCCGCGGATTTCGACGAATGTGATCGGCGTCGCGATCAGCAGCGAAGCGAGGATGCCGTGCGACGCTCCCCTGATCGCCGATTCGTCCTCTGCCCCGACGGCGTAGCCGAAATAGGCGCTGACGGCGGCGCTCGCGAGGCTGAACCAGAGGAAGAACCGCCATTCGCGGCGGGCGCGCCGCGACAGGGTCATGCTTTGGCGCGGCCGAGGGCCCGCTTGAAGGTCTCGTGGTCGACGTTGCCGCCGGAACAGACGACGGCGACGGCGCGGCCCTTCACCAGCAGCTTGCCGGTAAGCGCCGCGGCCAGCGCCACGGCGCCACCCGGCTCGACCACCAGCTTGAACTCGCGGAAGGCGAGCTCCATGGCGTCGAGAACCTCGTCGTCGCTGACCACCAGGCCTGGCCCCAGCACTTTCTGGGCGAGCGGAAAGGTGACGTCGCCCGGCGTCGGCGCCAGCAGTGCGTCGCAGATCGAGCCCGAGAGCTTGTCGTTCTTCTGCTTGGTGCCGCTGGCCAGCGACCGGGCGAGGTCGTCGAAGCCTGCCGGTTCACCGGCATGCACGGCCGTGGTCGGGCTCAGGCCCTGGACGCCCAGCGCCACGCCGGTCGCCAGACCGCCGCCGGAGCAGGGCGCCGCCACGGCGTCGAGCGTGACGCCTGCCGCCTTGGCCTGTTCGGCGATTTCGATGCCCGCCGTGCCCTGGCCGGTCAGGATCCAAGGGTGATCGTAGGGCGGCACGATGGTGGCGCCGGTCTTTTCGGCGATGCCATGGCCAATCGCCTCGCGGCTTTCCTTGACCCGGTCGTAGAGGATCACCTCGGCGCCGCTCGCGCGCGTGTTCGCGACCTTGAGCGCCGGCGCATCGGACGGCATCACGATCGTGGCCTTCACGCCCATCAGTCGCGCGGCCTCCGCGAGGCCCTGGGCATGGTTGCCAGACGACCAGCCGACGACGCCCTTGGCGCGGTCGGCATCGGTCATGGCGGCCAGGAAGTTGTAGGCGCCACGCAGCTTGAACGAGCCGGTACGCTGCAGGCACTCCGCCTTGATGAACAGCCGACCGCCCAATGCGCGGTTGACGCGCTCATTCTCGAGCAGCGGCGTGCGGATCGTCACGCCCTCGAGACGGCGGGCGGCAGCTTGAACGTCGGCAAAGGTCGGCAGCGGACTCATCCTGGAACACCTATCAACTCGGGAAGTCCGGCAAGATCGCGGATTTCTCCGGCCAGCGCACCTGGCAGATTGTCATTGGGGGCGCCGCTGCGATTCACCCACACTGTGCGGAAGCCGAAATACGCTGCACCGTGCGCATCCCAGCAATTGGAAGACAGGAAGCACACCCGCGCCGGCGGCACGCCGCAATGCGTCTCGACCAGGCGGTAGACTTTGGGATCGGGCTTGAAGACCCTGACCTCGTCGACGCTCAGGACCGCTTCGAACGCATCGGCCAGGCCGGACGCGGCGACCATCGGTGCCAGCATTTCGGAGTTGCCGTTGGACAGAATGGCCGCGCGCAGACCGCCGCTCCTGAGGCGCGCGAGCATCGCCGGCACTTCAGGGAAGGGATCGAGGGCGAGGTAGGCCCCCATCAGCCTGTCGCGCACCGTGGTGGCGGCGACGCCCTGTGCCGCCAGGCTATGGTCGAGTGCTTCGCCGGTCACCTGCCAGAACGGGGCATACGCCGCCATGCTGTTGCGCAACCAAGTGTACTGGATCTGCTTGCTGCGCCACATCTCCGACAGGGCGTCGGCATTGGGTCCGATCGCGCCGCGATGGCGCGCGACCGCCGAATTGAAATCGAACAGCGTGCCGTAGGCATCGAACACGCAGAGCTCGATGCCTCTGAGGTGGTCGGCCATCATTGCTCCCGGACGGCGATTGGACGTAGGGTAGCTTGCATGTTCGTCGCCATCGTTCAAATCCCCATGAGCAAGCGCCCGCGCGATGCCGCCGTCGCTGCCGCCCGCAAGTCCGCCCCGACCTACACGGCGCTCGGCGCCAAGGGGCTCCTGAAGAAATACTACCTCAACGGTGATGCCGGCGGTGGGGGCGTCTATCTCTGGGAGTCGGAGGCGGCGGCGCGTGCCTGGTACACGGCCGAATGGGAGGCCCGCATGGCCGAAGCTTTCGGCGCCAAGCCCACCGTGACCTACTACGACAACCACGTCGTGGTGGACAACGAGGCGGGCAAGGTCCGCGTCGAGGGGGAGTCCTGATGGAGAAGCGGCGCCTTGGCCGGACCGGCCTCGAAGTCTCGGTGCTGGGCTACGGCGCCGGTGCCGTCGGCGGCCTCTTCACCAAGGGCGCCGCAGCCGATCAGGAGCGGGCGCTGGCGCGCGCAATCGCGGCCGGCGTCAACTATATCGATACAGCGCCGCTCTACGGCAACGGCGAGTCCGAACGCAACCTCGGCCGCGTTCTCAAGGCGCTGCGGCCCGACATTGTCCTGGGGACCAAGGTGCGGCTCGGCGCCGAGCATCGTGGCGATATTGCGGGCGCGGTCGCGCGCAGCCTGGACGAAAGCCTGGCGCGCCTTGGCCGCGATCATGTCGATCTCTTCCAGCTTCACAATCCGCTGGCGGCAACGGATGCCGGCGACCAGCTCGCGATCGATCTCGCGCTGGAGCAGGTGGCGCCTGCGCTCGACCGGCTCCGCCGCGCGGGCAAGACACGCTTCGTGGGCTTCAGCGGCGTCGGCGAGCCGACCGCGCTGCTGCGCGCCGTCGACTCCAAACTCTTCGACACAGTGCAGGTCGTCTACAATGCGCTGAACCCCAGCGCTGGCGGCCCGATGCCAGCCGGTGCGCCGGGCCTCGACTACGGCGGTCTGCTCGATCGCGCCCGGGCAGCCAACATGGGCACCATCGTCATCCGCGCCCTGGCAGGCGGGGCGCTGAGCGGCACGGCCGAACGCCATCCGCTGGCCATGCAGCAAGTGGCGCCGATCGGTTCCGCACCGGACTTCACCACCGACGTCGTGCGTGCCAAGCGCCTGGAACCGCTGGTGCGCGAGGGTGTTGCCGGCAGCCTCGCCGAGCTCGGCGAGCGCTTCGTGATCTCCCATCCCGCGGTGTCGACGATGCTGATCGGCTATTCGACCCTCGACCATCTCGAGACGGCGATCGCCGCCGTCGAGAAAGGGCCGTTGCCGGACGCGGTGCTGGACCGATTGTACTAGCTGCAATTTCTGTCGCGACGACAGATCGAAGAAGAATTCAGACCGCGTCTGGCGCGGCATTCACCGCGTCGCTTTCCCGATCGTCGAGAAGTTTGGAAGCTATTGCTCGCAAGCATGCGGTACGACTGCCGTCATGATTGGAGATCAAAGAGTATCGCGTGGGACTGCCTGGCTGCGTAATCCTCGACGCGAGGAGCGGCACGTGATCGGCATCCGGCAAACGAGCTTCTGTAGAAACTGAAGCTGCGAGCATCGTCGCCTCAAGTCGACGATAACGACACAAGGAGAGCACGCGTTCCATGTCGATTGCATTGCGCAGTCGACAGACGAAGGCGCTCGCTCAGATCGGCCGTAGCGGGCGAATGCCTGGGCGGTCCGCTTCATTCCACGACTCGAACAGGTAGCCCCTCGGCCTGCATATGAGCCAGCACTTTTCCTTGCCTTCGTCGCCATTGCTCTCGCCGGGCGACTTCGCCGGCAGCCCTTTGTCTCGCGTGTTGCGGCAGCCCTTTCTGCTGGGGCTTTTCCTGCCCATCCAGGCCGGTGGCTGGACGCCGTCGACCTTGCCGAGGACCACGAGCTGGACCTTCGACTACAATCTGGCGCTTACGCGCCGCGCCGAGGAACTCGGCTTCGACCTTGTCTTTGGCCTGGCGCAATGGGCCAGCAAGGGCGGCTACGGTGGCACGACGAAGTATCGTGAGACTTCGCTCGATTCCTTCATCGCCACCGCCGCGCTCGCCGGTGCGACCGAGCGGATCCTGCTGATCTCCACTCTGCACATTCTCTACGGCCCCTGGCACCCGGTCCATCTGGCGAAGTTCGGTGCCACGCTCGATCACATCGCGCGGGGACGCTGGGGCATCAACATGGTCACCGGATATGCCGCACGTGAACCGGCGATGTTCGGCATGACGAAGGTCGAGCACGACCTGCGCTACGAAATGGCGGAAGTCTTCGCCTCGCGGCTCGCGCAGCTCTGGTCTTCGAACGAGAATCTCACCGTCGACGGTCCTTATTGGTCGATGGAAGACGCTTTCGTGACGCCGAAGCCGCGTTTCGGGCGACCGATCATGGTCAATGCCAGCGGCTCGGCAGCGGGAATCCGCTACGGCGTCCGCCACTCCGACATCATGTTCATCACCAGCCCGGCCGGCAATCAGCTCGAAGACGCGGTGGTCAGCGTGCCCGGCCACGTCGCGGCCATTCGTACGGCGGCGGCAGCCGAAGGCCGTCAGGTGCGGACCATCATCAATCCCATGATCCTGTGCCGGGATACCGAGCGCGAGGCGATCGCCTACCGTGATGCCATCGAGGCTGCGGCCGACACCGAAGCCGTCGAGGGGTTTGCCGAGCATGGGCGGAGGGGCGATGCCCAGGCCTGGCGCAATCAGCGTCGCCTGCATCGCGCCATCGGCGGCAACCTCCATCTCGTCGGCGCCCCGGAGCAGATCGTCGAGGGCTTCTTGAAGCTCCGCGACGCCGGCGTCGATGGCGTACAGCTCACCTTCTACGACTTCGCGCCGGATCTCGAGCACTTCGCCGAGAAAGTGCTGCCGCTGATGTATCAGGCCGGCCTGCGCCTGCCGGATGTGCCCACGGCTGCCGCCTCCCGCCAGCCAGCTTTCGCAGGATGATGCAATGACTTCTGCCTTCTACGGCATCGGCCGTCGTGGCCTGATCGCTTCCTCGTCGGCTGCGGCAGCGCTCGGGGCCTTGGGTGTGCGCGGCGCCTTTGCGCAGGCCTCTCAGCGCGGCCGGACGCTGGTTGCCAACATCGTTCCGGAACCGCAGAGCCTGGTGGCGGGCATTGCAATTTCGGCGCCGGCCGTGGCGATCTCCAACAACATCTTCGATGCGCTGTTCGAGTACGACGCCGACTTCAAGCCGAAACCGGCGCTGGCCACGGGTTGGGAGGAGAGGGACGACGGCAAGACGTTGATCCTCAGCCTCCGCAAGGGTGTGACCTGGCATGACGGCAAGCCCTTCACCTCGGCCGATGTCCAGTATTCCATCCTGGAACTGATGAAGAAGGTGCACCCGCGCGGCGGCGCCTTCTTTGCCCAGCTCGTCGATGTCGAGACGCCCGATCCCCATACCGCCGTCCTGCGCTTCACCAGCCGCGCGCCGGTCGTGTGGTCGGTGCTGAACTACGAGACGCAGATCCTGCCGAGGCATCTCTACGAAGGCACCAATATCCTCACCAACCCCTACAACGTGAAGCCGGTCGGCACGGGCCCCTTCGTCTTCAAGGAATGGGTCCGTGGCGAGTACGTGCTGGTCGAACGCAATCCGAGTTACTGGGACAAGGACAAATCCAGGCTCGACCGCATCCGGTTCCGGTTCATTCCCGATTCCGGCGCCCGCGCTGCTGCCCTGGAGACGGGGGAAGTTCATTACACGCCGTTGAGCCCGGTGCCCTACGCCGACGTGCCGCGTCTCAAGGAGAAGGCCAGCCTCGTGGTCGAGACGCGTGGCAACGAAGCCAATGCGCCGATGTTCTTTCTCGACTTCAACGTCCGGCGCCCACAGTTTCAGGACGTACGCGTCCGCCGTGCCATCGCACATGCCATCGACAAGAAGGCCCTCGCCGATACGGTGTGGTTCGGCTTTGCGCGACCGGCGACCGGGCCGATCCCTTCCTATCAGAAGCAGTTCTACGCAGCCGACGTGCCGCAATACGGGTTCGACCTCGCGCGGGCGGAGCAATTGCTCGACGAGGCCGGCTACAAGAAGGGGAGCGACGGCATCCGGTTCCGGATTTCCCATGATCCCATGCCCTATGGCGACGAATACACCCGCTCCGGCGAGTTCGTACGCCAGGCGCTCAAGCAGGTCGGGATCGAGGTCACGCTGCGCAATCACGACCTGCCGACGTTCCTGCGCAAGGTCTTCAGTGAGCGCGATTTCGACACGCTGAACTCGTTCTATGCCGCTTTCCCGGATCCGCAGATCGGCGTGCATCGCCGCTTCTCGACGGAAGCGATCAAGACCGGCACGCCCTGGTCGAACGCCTCCGGCTATTCGAAACCGGAGACCGACGCGATCATCAACGCCATCCAGACCGAAGGCGACATCGCGCGGCGGGTCGAGCTCATCCACCAATTGCAACGCGTCGCACAGGCCGATCTGCCGTCGATCACGCTTCTGGAGTTGCGGCCTTTCCGCGTCTTCTCGGCCCGGCTGGAAGGCGTCAACGTCAAGCCGGACGGCGGCGGCGCCTCGCTCAAGGAGGTTGCCTTTGCCTCCTGATGTTGCAGCTCATCGCCTCGTCGAGCCTGCCGCCGGAACGGGAACGGCACCGGACGGGGCATCGCTCGTCGAAGCCGCCGGGGTGATCCGGCGGGAAATCGCCCGCACCGCATCCGAGCGCGACCGTACGGGAGCGCCGCCGGACGAGCCGCTGGCGCTGATCCTGTCGCATGCTCTGGGCGCTGCACGCGTGCCACGACGCTATGGCGGATCCGAGGTAAGCTTTCGCGAGCTCGCCTCGATCATCGTCCGGCTCGCGGCCGGCGATGCCAGCGTCGGCCAGCTCGTTCAGCCGCATTTCATCTTCCTCGAGCGCGTCCGGCTGATGGGCAGCGAAGCCCAGCGCCGGCGCTATCTCTCGGCCGCAGCCGAGGGAACATTCTTCGGCAATGCGATCTCCGAGGTCGGCGGCCCGCCGGGGCAGTGGGCTACGACGCTGACGCCGGTTGCCGATGGCTATAGCCTCGATGGCCGCAAGTTCTACGGCACGGGCACCCTGCTGGCCCAATATACCTTCGTCGGCGCACGGACCCGCGACGATCGCCGGGTGCTGGCCGTGGTGCCGACCGATCGTGCCGGTGTGCGGCTGGAGAACGACTGGGACGGCTTCGGCCAGCGCGCCGCCGCGAGCGGCAGCGTCGTCTTCGACCGGGTCGCCGTGGCGCCGGACGAGATCATCGATCTCACCCCGTGGGAGAAGCGACGTCACCATACCGGTGCCGGTTCGCAGATCATCCATTGCGCCATCGACGCCGGCATCGCCGCTGCGGCGCTCGACGAGGCCGTGGGCCTCGGCCGCAGCAGGGCGCGCGCCGCCCGCGACAGCGGCGTCGATCTGGTGCGCGACGACACGACGGTGCAGGACGTGGTCGGCGACATCGCCTCGCGCGCCTTCGCCGCCGAGGCGAGTGTCCTGCAGGCGGCCGACCTCCTCGATCAGGCGGCCGCGGCGCTCTACGCCGCCGGCGCCGATCCCGCGCCGGACGTCGAGCCGCTGCTCGTCGAGGCGTCGCTCGCAGTGGCCAAGGCCAAGATCGTCTCGACCCAGGCGGCGTTGCGGACGTCCGAGCGGCTCTTCGAGGTCGGTGGCGCTTCGAACACGGCCCGGACGCACAATCTCGATCGCTATTGGCGCAACGCGCGCACGCACACCACCCACGATCCGCTGGCCTACAAGTTCCGCGTCGTCGGCGACCATCTCCTGAACGACCGCGCGCCCCCGAACAGCTTCACCTACTGAAAATCTCTCGTCAGCACGGAACCGATCGATGACCATGAACCGCAGAACCTTTTCAGGCGTCTCGCTTGCCGCCCTCCTGGCGAGAACCGGCTCCTTGCGTGCCGCCGACGAAACGCCGCGCCGCGGCGGAACGCTCGTCGTCAATCTGGAGCCCGAACCGTCGAGCTTCCTGTTCAATTCCAACACGGCCGGCATCCTCGCGGCCCAGGTCGTCGAGGGGCTGGTCGAGTACGACGAGAGCTTCAAGCCCGTTCCCGCTCTCGCCGAAAGCTGGGAGCAGAGCCCCGACGGCAAGACCATCACCTTCCATCTGCGCCGCGGTGTGTCGTGGCACGACGGCAAGCCGTTCACGGCCGCGGACGTGCAGTACACGGTGCTGGAAGTCATCAAGAAGGTGAATCCGCGGGCCGGCACGGCCTATCGGGCCGTCGAAGCGGTCGACACGCCCGATTCCCACACGGCCATCTTCAGGCTTTCTGAGCCGTCACCTGCGATCTGGGCAGTGCTGTCGAGCGCGGAGGCGCCGATCCTGCCGCGTCACCTCTACGAAGGGACGCCGCCGCTCGCCAATCCGTGGAACAGCAAGCTGGTCGGCACCGGACCGTTCGTGTTCAAGGAATGGGTGCGCGGCGACTATGTCCTGGTCGAACGCAACCCGACCTACTGGCGCAAGGACAGGCCCTATCTCGATCGCATTCGCTTCCGAACCATACCCGATCCGGGCGCACGAGCGGCAGCGCTCGAGACAGGCGAGGTCCATTACGCGCCCTTCAGCGCGGTGCCGCCTTCCGATGTGGATCGGCTGCGCAAGCTGTCCAACCTCGTCGTCGAGACGCGCGGCTACGGGACCTTCGTGCCGGCCTTCTTCTTCGAGTTCAATCTCGACAGGCCGCAGTTCCGCGACAAGCACGTCCGCGCGGCTTTCGCCCATGCCATCGACCGGCAGGCCCTGGCTGACCGCGTCTGGTTCGGCCTCGCCAAGCCGGCGACCGGCCCCATTCCCAGCGCCCATGCCGAGCTCTACACAGCCGATGTCACGCAGTACCCGTTCGATCTCAAGAAGGCCGAAGCGCTGCTGGACGAAGCCGGGCTGCCACGGGACGCCGAAGGAGTCCGGCTGCGGGTCAACCATTACACCATGCCTTACGGTGACCTGTTCAAGCGGGCCGGTGAGTTCCTCCGCGAGTCGCTGAAGCAGGTCGGAATCGATCTGCAGCTCGTCAACCTCGACCTCGCGCCGTTCCTGCGGCAGATCTACGGAGAGCGCAATTTCGACACCTACAGCACCTATTACAATTCCAGCGCCGATCCGCAGATCGGCGTGCTGCGGCGGTACTGGAGCAAGGCCATCCTCAAGGGCGTGGCGTGGTCGAACGGGCCGGGTTACTCCAATCCCGAGGCCGACCGCCTCATCGAGACGAGCTTCACGGAGAACGATCCGGCCAAGCGTCGCGCGCTCCTCGTCGAGCTGCAGAAGATCGCCCAGGACGACCTGCCCTCGATCAATCTGCTCGAGCTGCAGCACTTCAGCATCGTGTCGAGCCGTGTGCGGGGCCTGAGCACCGTGCGCGACGGCCATTCGAAGGCGTTGCGCGACGTCTGGCTGGTACGGTGACGGAGCGATTGCGATGCTTCCGCGCCTGCGCTACCTGGTCGGCCGGCTTTTGCAGGTCGTCCCCGTGGCGTTCCTGATCATCCTGGCGAACTTCTTCCTGCTGAGGCTGGCACCCGGCGATCTGGCCGACGTGATGGCTGGCGAAGCGGGCGCCGCGACGCCCGAATTCATGGCGGCGCTGCGTCAGCAGTTCGGGTCCGACCAGCCGGTCTTCACCCAGCTCCTGAATTACTACGGGAAGATCCTGTCGTTCGATCTCGGCTACTCCTTCCGCAACAGCGCCGACGTCACGTCGCTCATCGTGTCGCGTCTGCCGGCAACTGCATTGCTGGTGGGGGCGAGCCTCGTGCTCGCGGTGATGCTGGGCGTCGCGCTCGGCTGGCTTGCAGCCGTCACGCCGCGCCGCTGGGTTGCCGGCCTGGTCTCGACCGTGACCAGCATCGGCTTTGCCACGCCGCTGTTCTGGATCGGGCTGATGCTGATCGTGCTGTTCTCGATCGAGCTGCGCTGGCTGCCGACGGGCGGCTTCTACGATCGGGATGCCGACTACGAAGGCTGGGAACTGGTCGTGGACGTCGCCAAGCACATGGTCATGCCTGTGGCCAGTCTCGCGATCTTCTACGTCACCATCTATGCGCGCCTGACCACCACGGCCATTCTCGACGTCCAGAAGATGGACTACGTGCGGACCGCCCAGGCCAAGGGGCTCGGTCCGCGCTACGTCTCGATCGTCCACGTGTTGCGCAACGCCTTGCTGCCCGTGGTCACCGTGTCCGGCATGCAGATCGGCGCCCTGATCAGCGGCTCGGTCGTCATCGAGACGGTGTTCGCCTGGCCGGGCATGGGGCGGCTCGCCTTCGACGCGGTGATGCAGCGCGACCTGAATCTGCTCCTGGGTATCCTGTTCTGCACCTCGCTGCTGGTGATCGTCGCCAACCTGGTCACCGACTTCGTCTATGCGCTGCTCGACCCGCGGATCGAACTGCAATGAGCTCCTTCGAGACAACCGGCCTCGGCCGCTTCACCAGGGACCGCGGTGCCGTCGTGGCCGGCATCGGACTGTCGGTCGCGATCGTGCTGGCGATCTGCGCGCCGCTGCTCTTCAAGACCGACGCCTTCGCCATGGTGGGCAAGCCCTTCCTGTGGCCGGGGGTGGATCCGAGGTTCCCCCTGGGCACGGACATGTTCGGCCGGGATATTCTCACCGGCATCGTCTACGGCGCGCGCATCTCGTTGCTGGTCGGGCTGACCGCAGCGACCATCTCGACGGCAGTGGGCATCGCCGTCGGTGTGGTGTCCGGCTATTTCGGTGGATGGATCGACCATCTGCTGATGCGGTTGACCGAGCTCTTCCAGACCATGCCGCCACTGGTCTTCGTGGTCACCATCGTGGCGATCCTGCAGCCCTCCATCTTCAGCATCGTTGTTGCCATCGGCTTCACCAGCTGGACGCAGACGGCGCGGCTGATTCGCGCCGAGACCTTGCGCATTCGGGAAAGCGAGTTTGTCCGGGCAGCCTTCGCTCTCGGACTTTCACCCGTCCGCATCGTCGTCAAGCATGTGCTGCTCAATGCCGTCTCGCCGGCCATCGTCACCGGCACGATCCTGGCCGGCTCGGCCATTCTCACCGAGGCGGCGCTGTCGTTCCTGGGCCTCGGCGATCCGAACGTCATGTCGTGGGGCAGCATGATCGGTGCCGGCCGGCAGGTCCTACGAACCGCCTGGTACATCGCCGCCATCCCGGGCGTCGCCATCGTCCTCACCGTGCTGGCCATCACCGCACTCGGCAGCGGCCTTAATTTCTTCCTCAACCCGCGGGCAGCGGACTGAGCAGTCGCTCTGCCGGCGCCCATGTCCCGATATCGGACCGTATACAATGACCGAGACCGACATCCTCACCGACCGTCCTGCAACCCGACAGGAGAGACGCCGCGGCGCGCCGGCAGCGCGGCTCCGATCCGAGGCCGAGGCGATCGCCGAAGTGACACGGCTGTCGGCCGGGTTTCGAGCCGGCGCGATCGCACGTGATCGCGGGCGATTGCTTCCCTTCGACGAGGTGGTGGCGCTGAAGCAGGCCGGCCTGTTCGCCATCACCGTGCCGAAGGCCTTCGGCGGTCTCGAAGCGTCTGCGGTCACGGTCGCCGAGGTCACACGCCTGCTTTCTGCCGCCGATCCGAGCATCGGGCAGATCCCGCAGAACCATTTCTGCTTCCTGCCGGTCTTCTCCTTCGGCTCGCCCGAGCAGGCGCAGTTCTTCTATGGCCGTGTCCTTGCCGGCGACAGCATCGGCAATGCCCATTCGGAGAACACGCGGAAGCGGGCAGGCGTCTACGAGCACGACCTGCGGAAAGTAGACGGCGGCTGGACCGTTACGGGCAGGAAGTTCTACTCGACGGGGGCGATCTTCGCCGACTGGATTCCCTTCATCGGCTACGACGATCAACAGCGACAGCTGATGCTCTTCGTCGATGCGGCCGCCGACGGCGTGACCGTTCTCGACGACTGGACCGGCATGGGCCAGCGCACGACGGCGAGCGGAACCACGATCTTCGAGAAGGTCTTCATTCCCGACGCTCACGTCTTTCCCTATTACAAGGCCGGCGACAGCTCGCGGCCGACGCGTCTTCTGGCGGCCCTGATTCATTCGGCGATCGACCTCGGCATCGCCGAGGAGGCTTTGTCGGACGCCAAGCACTACATCCTGAACAACAACCGGCCCTGGATCGACAATCCGCACGAGGAGCACGCCCAAGAGCCGTTCATCATCCAGAAGTTCGGCGAGCTGGGCTTCGCCGTGCGCAGCGCCCAGCGGCTTCTCCGCCATGCCGCGCAGGAGATCGATCGCGCACGGACGCAGGACGACGCGGAGGCGGCGATCGGGGCGGGGCTCGCGACCGCCGATGCGCGGATCGCCTGCGCGCAAGCGGCACTCGCGGTTGCGGACCAGCTCTTTCCGCTCACCGGCGCCCGCGCGACGCTGGAGACCTACGATCTCGACCGGCACTGGCGCAATGCACGAACCCATACGCTGCACGATCCGCTGCGCTGGAAGCTCTATCACCTCGGCAATTACTACCTGAACGGCGTCGAGCCCGGCCCGCGCTCGCTGATCTGACCTGGCACGGCATCCCGTCCTTTCTCCATCCCCGCAAAGGAGTGAACGCATGGCGAATGTTCCGACAGAGATCGACCGCGAGCCTGGTGCCCCGGCCGGGACCGTCTGGATCGAGGTCACCGATCTCGCCAGCTTGCTGCAGCAGCCTGCCGAGCTGGCCGTGCTCGACGTTCGCGAGCTCGGCGTCCACGTCGAAGCGGGTCATATCCTTCTTTCTGCACCGCTACCGCTCAGCCGGCTTGAAACCAGGATCGCCTCGCTGGTCCCACGGCGAAGCACAAAGGTGGTGGTCTATGACGGTGGCGGGGAGGGGCTTGCCGAGCGGGCGGCTGCGCGGTTGCGCACCTTCGGCTACTCCGACGTCTCCGCACTGAAGGGAGGCGTGGAGGCCTGGCGTGGTGCGGGCCTGGAGACATATACCGGCATCCATGTGCTCTCCAAGGCGTTCGGCGAGTTCGTGGAGCATGCCTACGGGACGCCACGGATCAGCGCCCGGGATCTCAAGGCCAGGATCGATGCCGGCGAAGACCTTGTCGTGCTCGACGGCCGGACCGTGGCCGAGTTCGAGGAGTTCAGTATTCCGGGTGCCTATGCCTGCCCCAATGCCGAACTGCCCTACCGCGCGCCTGATCTCATCCGCTCTCCAGAGACCCTGGTGGTGGTCAATTGCGCGGGACGGACACGGTCGATCATCGGTGCCCAGGCACTGCTCGATGCCGGCATCCCCAACAAGGTGGTGTCGCTCGAGAACGGCACGATGGCCTGGCTGTTCGAAGGCTTTCCGCTCCAGGGCGGCACGAGCAATCCGGCCCCCCAACCGACGCCGGCGGGGCTTGCCAAGGCGCGCGCCTCCGCGGAGCGGCTGCGGCATCGCTTCGGCATCCGCACCCTCGACCGTGCGGACCTGACTGCATTCGAGCGCGAGGAGCAAAGCCGGACGCTCTATCGTCTCGATGTCCGGACGCGCGAGGAGTACGAGGCAGGGCATCTGCCCGGATCGCTCTGGGCCGAGGGTGGCCAGCTCGTCCAGGGAACCGACCAGTGGATCGCCACCCGTCATGCCCGTGTCGTCCTGATCGACGACGAGGTCGGCGCACGCGCGGCGATCACCGCCGCCTGGCTGATCCAGCTCGGCTGGACGGATGTTCATGTCCATGCCCTCGACTCCGGCAGCGGCGATATCGAAACCGGCCCGGAAAAGCCCGTCGTCGTCGGTCTGCCGCCGCCTCAGCAGGTGATCTCGGCCGACGAGCTGAAAGGCCTTCTCGACGGCGACGAGGCCGTGCTGCTCGACCTCTCCGACAGCCGGACTTATGTCGCGGGACACATACCAGGGGCGCACTTTGCGATTCGGGCGCGGCTCGCCGCCAGCCTGTCGCGCCTGTTGTCCGAAGGGCCGCCCGAAGGCCCGATCGTGGTCACAGCCGACGAACCGGCGCAGGCGCTGTTCGCCGCCGCAGATGTCGGCGCGGCAACGACACGCCCGGTGCGTGTGCTGGCCGGCGGCACGGCGGGCTGGCGCGCGGCCGGCTTGCCGATCGAGACCGGCGCCACCCGCCTTCACGACGCTCCCGAGGATTACTGGGTTTCACCCTATCGCAGCGAGGATCGTTTCGCGGCCTTCCGGCAGTATCTCGACTGGGAGATCGGCCTGATCGACCAGCTCGCGCGCGACCGCACCCTCTCTTTCAGAGTCTTCGATCGGGGCCGGCCCGACGAAGCGCTGCGCTGACTGGCCCTGTTGACTGGCCCCATCGAGAAGCACCGACCATGGATTCCATCGAGTACGTCGCCGACCGGGTTGCGGTCGGCGCTCGCGCGGCATCGGATGTATCGGCGTCGCGGCCGCTGCTCTCCGTCGCCGATCTCTCCGTGTCCTTCCGGCGGCAGGGCCTCTGGCGACCGGTGGTGCGTGACGTTGCCTTTGAGGTCGGACCGCGCGAGACCGTGGCCGTGGTGGGCGAGTCCGGCTCGGGCAAGAGCGTCACTGCGCTGTCGATCATGCGCCTGGTGCCCACGGCCAACGGCTGGGTCCAGGGCAGCATCAAGCTGGAGGGACGGGAGCTTCTGACGTTGCCGGACGCCGAGATGCAGCAGGTGCGCGGCAATGAGATCTCGATGATCTTCCAGGAGCCGATGACCAGCCTCAACCCGGTCCTGACCGTCGGTTTCCAGATTGCCGAAGCCCTGCGCTGCCATCGCAACATGTCGGCAACGGAAGCAAAGGCGGAGACCATCCGGCTGCTCGAAAGGGTCCGCATCCCGGCGGCCCGCTCGCGGTTCGACGAGTATCCGCATCGCTTCTCGGGCGGCATGCGCCAGCGTGCCATGATCGCCATGGCACTTGCCTGCCGTCCGAAGCTCCTCATCGCCGACGAGCCCACCACTGCGCTCGACGTCACCATCCAGGCGCAGATCCTGCAGCTGATCAGGGAGCTCCAGGAAGAGGAAGGCATGTCCGTCCTCTTCATCACGCACGATATGGGCGTGGTGGCCGAGATCGCCGACCGGACGGTCGTGCTGTACGACGGCGAAAAAGTCGAAGCCGGCGCGACAGGCCGCCTCTTCGCGGCGCCTGAACATCCCTACACACGGGCGCTCCTGGCAGCAGTCCCGCAGCTCGGTTCGATGAGCGGACATAGCCGCCCGCGACGCTTCCCGACCGTGGACAAGACTACTGGCGTTGCCGATGTACCTGCGGAAACGCCGGACACGGTTTCGGCGACGACGCGACCGCTTCTCGAGGTGTCGAACCTGACGACCCGGTTCGACATCCGGTCGGGATTGTTCGGCGGCCTGTCGGGGCGCGTTCATGCCGTCGAGAACGTTTCGTTCAGCATTCAGGCCGGCGAGACGTTGGCGCTGGTGGGCGAGTCCGGCTGCGGCAAGTCGACCATCGGACGGTCGATCGTTCGCCTGGTCGAGCCGAGAAGCGGATCGATCGTCGTCGATGGCCAGGACGTGCTCGGTCTCGACAGCCGCCGGCTGCGCGACATGCGCCGGCACCTGCAGATCATCTTTCAGGATCCCTTTGCGAGCCTCAATCCCCGCCAGTCGGTCGGCGCGGCGATCGCCGAACCGCTGATCGGCCATGGCCTTGCCGACCGGACGACGGCCCAGGAGCGGGTGGCGGAGCTTCTGGTCCAGGTCGGTCTCGCTCCCGACATGGCGTCGCGCTTTCCGCACGAATTCTCCGGCGGCCAGCGCCAGCGCGTCTGCATCGCGCGTGCCCTCGCGCTGCAGCCCAAGCTGATCATCGCCGACGAATCGGTTTCCGCGCTCGACGTCTCGATCAAGGCCCAGGTGATCAACCTGATGCTCGATCTCCAGGCGGGGCTCGGACTGTCCTATCTCTTCATCTCGCACGACATCGCGGTGGTCGAGCGCATCAGTCACCGGGTGGCGGTGATGTATCTCGGGGAGATCGTCGAGATCGGGCCTCGCCGGTCGGTCTTCGGCAACCCGCAGCATCCCTACACGAAGAAGCTCATGGCGGTGGTGCCGATTCCCGATCCGGCGCGCCGTCGCGAACGACGAAGCGTCGTCGACGAGGAGATCCGCAGCCCCGTGCGGTCACCGGACTACGTGCCGCCCGCGCGCCACTATCGGGAAGTGTCGCCCGGCCACTTCGTTCAGGCCTGGGAGGCAAGCTGAGCGGCGTCAGGACCGTCCCAGCGCCGGCGGCACGGTGCGGACCTGGCCGTTCAGCCGGTCGCGGTAGACCGCGAGGCCTTCCATGATGCGCTGTACGTAATCGCGCGTTTCGCGGAAGGGCAGCGTCTCGATCCAGTCGACCATGTCGACCTTGCCGGTGCGCGGATCGCCCAGGCTCTCCAGCCAGCGGGCGACCCTGTTGGGGCCGGCATTGTAGGCCGCCAGCGCCACCTCGTAGGAGCCGCCGAAACGCTGCAGCATCTCGGCGACGTACTGGCTGCCGAGCTGCACGTTGTAGGCCGGATCGCGCGTCAGCTTTTCCTGGATGAACGGCACATTGAGGCGACCGGCGACGTCGCGCGCCGTGCCGGGTAGGAGCTGCATCAGGCCGAGTGCGCCGGAGGAGGACACGGCCGCGGCGTTGAAGGAGCTCTCTTGGCGTGTCAGCGCGAGTGCCAATGCGCGCTCGACCGAGCCGGTGGCGCCGAGATCGACGACCGGGAAGGCGGCATCGAACAAGGTCACGCCGTTCAGCGGCGCACGCCGGGCGATGGTCAACGCCACGTCGGGCCGCTTCAGGTCGAGCGCCAGGTCAGCCAGCAGGGCCGTTTCGCCAGGCGCCGTTACCAGACGGGCGAGGCGCAGCAGGAAGGGACGCGCGCGATCGAAATCGCCGGCCTGTCCGAGATAGCGCGCCATCGTCGTGAGCTCGCGGCCGTCGAGCACCTGGCGTTCCTCGGCGCTGGCGACGGGATCGCTCGGCAGCTTGGCCGCACCGCCCGGCACCTTGCGGGCGGCAAGTTGGCCGTAGAAGGTCTGACCGTAAGCGGCGGCGCGACCGTACCAGTCGCTGGCCTCCTTGGCGCGGCCCGACGCCTCCTGCGCGCGGCCCATCCAATAGGCGCCGCGGCTCTTGGAGATGTCGGTCGTGACACCGTCATGCAGCCTCTGGAAGTGCTTCAGCGCATCGGCCGGCTTCTTGAGCTGGCGCAGCGCCGTCCAGCCGGCGAGGAACTCCGCCTCGGCGAAGGCCACGCCCTTGGTCAGGCTGTGTGTCGAGGCAACGGCATAGGCATCGGCCGGCTTGCCTGCCGCCAGCAGATCGCGGGCGAGCTGGTTGCGCTCGTTCCACCAGGCGTCGGGCAGGCCGGCGGCAGGAGTCGATCCGATAGCGGCGAACGCTTTCTTGGCCTCGTCGAGATTGCCGGTGCGGCGCAGCCACTGCACGCGCTCCAGGCGCAATGCCGGTTCGTTGAGTTTGGCGGCGGGCACCGCTTTCAGGAGGTTGGCCGCATCGGCGGAACGCGTCGCCATGGCGAGCCGGGCACTGGCGATCGGCTGATAGTCCGGCGGCAGCTTGGAGAGCAGGTCGCGCGCCACCTCGGTCCGGCCGGAGCTCATGATGCGGTCGAAGCGTGCAACATGATCGGCGCCGGTCAGCAGATGGCCGTAGCGATTGAGGAAGTCGTTCTCGTCCGACGAGCGCAGGGTCGCGTTCTGCCACGTGTCGCGCGCGAACTTGGCCACCTCGTTGGGATTGACGGCCTGTGCGGCGTCGAGGCGGCGCAGGTGTCCCGCGCTGGTGAGCGGCGGGAACGCCGTGAAGTAGCGAAAGACTTCGGCGTTCGGAGTGGTCGGCCCGATCCGGTCCTCGGCCTGGCGGCGCAGTACCTCGGGTTCTGGCCAATCCGGGCTCTCACGCAGGAAGCGCCAGGTCGAGGCGAAGTCCGCGTCGGTCTTGGGGGCGGCCCGCAGGATGCTCCAGGCGATGTAGCGGTCGAGCAGTGTGTGGCGGAAGTTGGCGACGGCCGCCCGCGCATCCGCCCAGCGGCTTTCGTCGATCGCCTTGAGGGCCGCGGCAAATGCCGAGGCCTCGGCGGCGCTCAGCGGCTTGGCGGCGCGGGCCGCCTGAGCCAGGTCGTTGCCGGGAGCGGGCGGCGAGGCGGCGGGGCGATCGGCTGTCGAGCCCGCGTCGAGCGCCGTCGGAGGAGTGGCGGCAACGGGAGCGGCGGTCGGCGCCGCGGGCGTTGTGGATATCGCAGGCGCGCCGGCGCCATGATCCACGGGGACCCGCCGGATTCCGGTGTTGGGGGTGCCAGCGCCTGGCGAACCGACGGCAGGTTGGTCGGTGCCTTGATCGCGCAAATTCTCGCGCAGGTTCTGGGCGTTGGCGGCACCGGCCAGGGGCGGAGCGGCGGCGAGGACAGCCAGCAGAAGGAGGGGTGTTTTCTTGTTGTTCACCCGGGAATCGTAGGCAGAGAGATGGGGCATCACAATGGCAACTAGGCCGCAGCAGGGCCGGTTTCATCGACAGTTGCCAACCTTGCGAGCCCGTACCCCGAAGCCTAAAGTGGATTGTTATGGATTTTCTGGAGGAAGCCATGTTCACCGGATCGCTCGTCGCACTGATCACGCCGTTCAAGAACGGGTCGGTCGACGAGAAAGGATTCGAGAAGTTCGTGGCCTGGCAGATTGCCGAGGGCACGGATGGGCTCGTCCCGTGCGGTACGACCGGCGAGTCGCCCACGCTCTCGATGGAAGAGCACAAGCGGGTGATCGACATCTGCATTCAGACGGCCAAGGGCACCGGTGTGCCGGTGATCGCAGGTACCGGCTCGAACTCGACCGAAGAGGCGATCGAGCTGACCCGCCATGCCAAGCAGGCCGGCGCCGACGCCGCCATGCTGGTCGTGCCCTACTACAACAAGCCGACCCAGGAAGGCCTGTTCCAGCACTTCAAGGCCGTGGCCGAAGCGGTCGACATTCCGATCCTGCTCTACAACGTGCCGCCGCGGACCGGCGGCGACATGCAGGTCGACACCGTCGTGCGCCTCTCCCAGGTGAAGAACATCATCGGCATCAAGGATGCGAGCTACGACATGGCGCGGCCGACCCTGACCAAGCTCAAGGCCAGGAAGGGCTTCATCCAGCTTTCGGGCGAGGACGCCAGCGCCGTCGGTTTCCTGGCCCAGGGTGGCGATGGCTGCATCTCGGTGACGGCCAACATTGCGCCGCGCCTCTGCGGCGACATGCACGATGCCTGGAAGAAGCGCGACCTCGACAAGGTGTTCGAGATCCAGGACCGGCTGATGCCGCTGCACAAGGCGCTGTTCGTCGAGACCAGCCCGGGCCCGGTGAAGTACGGCGCCGAGCTGCTTGGTCAGTCGAGCGCCAGGATGCGCCTGCCGCTGGTCGAGTGCACGGAGGCGACCAAGAAGCAGGTGCATGACGCCATGGTCCATGCCGGTCTGATCAACTAGGCCGGCCTGATCGACCGGCGTCCTCCAAGAGCCCCTTTTTCACGAGCGTCCTGTGGCCAAGAAACCGGAACTGGACCGCACCATTGTGGCCCAGAACCGCAAGGCGCGGCACAACTACTTCATCGAGGAGACCTTCGAGGCCGGCATCGCCTTGACCGGCACCGAGGTGAAATCGCTGCGCGGCGGCCGCAGCACGATCGCCGAATCCTACGTGACCGAGGAGGGCGGCGAAGCCTGGCTGGTCAACGCCAACATCCCGATCTACGCCTCGGGCAACCGCTTCAATCATGAGCCGCGGCGGCCGCGGAAGCTGCTGCTGCACAGGAAGCAGATCAACAGGCTGATCGGCGCCATCCAGCGCGAGGGCCGGACGATCGTGCCGCTGCAGGTCTATTTCAATCCGCGCGGCCGCGCCAAGATCGAGATCGCCCTCGTCACCGGCAAGCAGGCCCACGACAAGCGCCAGGCGATCAAGGACCGCGACTGGCAGCGCCAGCGCTCGCGGCTGATGTCGAGCCGCCGCTGAGAGCGGCGGCATTTCGGTGTTCTCCGCGGTCGTATTCACACATCGTTCAGGCGTCCTCTCTGCCCATGGAGCGGCTTGGCACAAGCCGCGGAGTGGGGGGAGAGGAAGGGGCCCCATGCGCAGCATGGGGTAGGTGAGGTGGGTCAGAGACTTCTCAACCTGTACACCCTTGCCGGGATCCACACCCTCACCTCCCCGTTGCTCTCCCGCTAAAGCGGCTTGGTTACAAGCCGCGAAGCAGGAGAGGACAGATGAACGCGTGTTTGCGCGTTCGCGGCAGGCCTACCAGGTCGGCAGGATCGAGCCCTTGAACTTCTCCTCGATGAACGCCTTTACGGGGGCCGAGCGGTAGATCGAGATGAATTTCCTGATCTCGGGGTCGTCCTTGCGATCCTCGCGGGCGGCAAAGACCAGGGTCCATTCCGAGTTCTTGGTCTCGACGATCAGCGCGTCCTTGAGCTTCAGGCCGGCGAGATGGGCGTAGTTGTTCGACACGAACGACGCGTCGAGGTCGCCGAGCGAGCGCGGCAACTGGGCGGCGTCGAGTTCGGCGAAGGTGATCCTCTTCGGATTCTCGACGACGTCCAGGGTCGAGGCGGCAGTGCCGCTGCCCGGCCGCAGCTTGATGACGCCGGCCTCCTGCAGCAGGAACAGGGCGCGGGTGGCATTGGTCGGATCGTTGGGGATGCCGACCTTGGCGCCGGCCGGAAGGTCGGCAAGGCTCTTGACCTTCTGTGAGAAGATGCCGCCCGGCACCACGATCGACGGATCGAGCGGCACCAGCTTGTAGCCGCGGGACTTCACCTGATTGGCGAGGTAAGGCCGGTGCTGGAAGTTGTTGAGGTCGATCTCCTTGGCGTCGAGCGCGGAGTTCGGCTGGTTCCAGTCGGTGAACTCGATGATCTCCGCCTTCAGGCCGTCCTGGGCGGCAAGCCGCGCGGCCTCGCGCAGGATGTCGCCATAGGGGCCGGCCGAAACGCCGACCTTGAGGATCTTGTCGGCGGCCTGCGCCGGAACGAGGGGCGCGACGGCGCCGGCCAGCAGGGCGGCGCCGAGAAACGCGAGCGAACGACGGCGAATCATGGGACTCTCCAGAACGAAAGAAGGGGACAGGGATCGGCCGGCTTCACCAGGTCGCGATATAGGTGCCGTCGAAGCGCTTCTGCAGGAACGCTTTGACCGGCTCGGAGTGGTAGGCCTCGATGAGCTGCCTGACCCATGGCTTGTCCTTGTCTTCCTCCCGCACGGCGATGATGTTCACCCACGGGCCTTCGAGGCTTTCGCGGGCGATTGCGTCCTTCGCCGGATTGAGCCCGGCCTGAACGGCGTAGTTGTTGTTGATCGACACGAGGTCGACGTCCTGCAGGGAGCGCGGCAACTGTGCGGCATCGAGCTCGATGAAGCGCAGCTTCTTCGGGTTGTCGGCGATATCGGCGACAGTCGCCGTCACCGACTTGCCTTCCTTCAGCTTGATGACGCCGTGCTCGGCAAGGATCAGCAGGCCACGGGCGCCGTTCGACGGATCGTTGGCGATCGCCACCTGTGCTCCCGTCGGAAGGTCGGTGAGCTTCTTGTATTTCAGCGAATAGACGCCCTGCGGCGAGGCGATAGTGGTAGCGACCTTCACCAGCTTCCAGTTGGTCTTGCCGATCTGGTTCTTGAGATACGGCTCGTGCTGGAAGGAGTTCGCCTCGAGGTCCTTCTGTGCCAGCGCCTGGTTGGGCACGACGTAGTCGGTGAACTCCACGACCTTGATGTCGAGGCCGCGGTCTGCCGCGACCTTGCGCACGACGTCGAGGACTTCCGCATGGGGCCCCGCCGTGACGCCGACGCGGATGCTCTCCGCCGAAGCCGACCCCGCCGCGACCGCCAAAATCGAGAAGGCAAGGGCCGCAAGGGAAAAACCGAAAGGACGCATGGAACGCTCACTCCTCGACGAAAATCTGCTCAGGACCGTTTGGCGCGCTTGTCGAGCCGGCGGGCCAGGCTGTCACCCAAGGTCTGCACGCCCTGCACGAGGACGATCAGCACCAGGACCACGACCAGCATCACGTCGGGCATGAAGCGCTGATAGCCGTAGCGGATGCCGAGATCGCCGAGGCCGCCGCCGCCTACCGCGCCCACCATTGCCGAGTATCCGAGCAGGCTGACCAGGGTCAGGGTGAGCGCGAGGGTGATCGCGGGCAGCGCCTCCGGCAGCAGCACCTTGCGGACGATCTGCAGCGGGGTCGCCCCGAAGGCGCGCGCGGTTTCGATCAGGCCGTGATCGACCTCGCGGATCGCCGCCTCGATGATCCGGGCAATGAACGGCGTTGCTGCGATCGTGAGCGGCACGATCGCCGCGCGTGTGCCGATCGAGGTGCCGACGACGAGGCGCGTGAAGGGAATGATGGCGACGACCAGGATGATGAACGGCGTCGAGCGCGTGGCGTTGACGACGACGCCCAGGATGCGGTTGGCCATGGGCGAGGCGAACAGCTCGCCCTGCCGGCTGGTCGCCAGGAACACGCCGAGCGGCAGTCCGATCAGGGTGCCGAGCAGGCCGGCCAGGCCGACCATCCACAAGGTGTCGAGGGTCGACCAGGCAATCATCGTGAGGATTTCAGGCGACATAACCGAGACGCTCCACGGTGAGGTTCCGGGCACTCCGCTCCGGCGTCGCAAGCTCGCGGACGAGCCTGTCGAGGCGCTCCGCTGCGACGTCGAGCGAGACGACGAGGGTGCCGAAGGGCTGGCCGGCGATCGCTTCGATCTGGCCGAACAGGATGTTCACGTCGGTCTGCAGCTCACGGGCGATCTGCGAGACCACCGCCTGGCTGTCCTTGCCGGCGAACGAAAGCCTGAGCGCCGCCGATCGGCCCGCCGCCGGCTCGGTATGGAGGCGGGCGCGCAGCCAATCCGGCACCAGCCCGCCGGTGACGGTGCTGACGAAACGCCGGGTCACCTCGTGGCGAGGGGCGGCGAAGACATCGTAGGTCGAGCCTTCCTCGATGATGCGGCCCTGTTCGATGACGGCGACTCGGTCGGCCAGCGCCTTCACCACCGCCATCTCGTGCGTGATGAAGAGAATGGTGAGACCGAGCTCGGTGTTGATCTTCTTCAGGAGCTCGAGGATCTGCTCCGTCGTTTCCGGGTCGAGGGCCGACGTCGCCTCGTCCGACAGCAGCACCTTGGGACGTGTGGCGAGAGCGCGGGCGATACCGACCCGTTGCTTCTGTCCGCCGGACAGCTCGGCGGGGTAGCGGTCGCGCTTTTCTGCGAGGCCGACAAGGTCGAGCAGGGGTGTCACCGCCTTGTCGATCTGGCTCCCCGTGGCGCCGGCGATTTCGAGCGGCAGCGCGATATTGTCGAAGACAGTGCGCGACGACAGCAGGTTGAAATGCTGGAAGATCATGCCGATCGAGCGGCGGACCTGGCGCAGCGAACGCTCGTCGAGCGACGTAATCTCGGTGCCGTTCACGACGACGCGGCCCGCACTCGGCCGTTCGAGGCCATTGATCAGCCGGATCAGCGTCGACTTGCCGGCGCCGCTGCGGCCGATCACGCCGACGATGGCGCCCTCGCGGACGCTGAGATCGACGTCGTCCAAGGCGACGACCCGCTTGCTGTTCTTGCGGGCATCGAAGGTCTTGCGAACCTTCTCCACGACGATGCCCGTGGACTCGTAGCTCGCTTTCGTGTTCAGCCGGTCATCGGCATCCGGACGCCAGGGCGCATTCATCGTCGTGCAATCGTTGTTCGAAACTGCGGGGAGGGCGTCGATTAGTCAGATGCCGAAGGGGGCGCAACCCGGCGGAAAAAGAAAGCGAAGCCGTGATCGTGTCGGCGGAATCTCGTGGCAAATCGTTCTTGCCAGTGCCGTTTGCTGGAACTGTAATTCCCCGGGACTCCGGCGCATTTGCCGAGCAAGTTGTCCCGGTAAATCCGCGTCGTTCGAAGGGAGACCCTATGAGCACAGTCCTGATCACCGGCGCCGCGCGCGGCCTCGGCCTCGACTTCGTGAAGCAGTACGCCGCCAAAGGCTGGAAGATCCATGCCTGCGCCCGCAAGCCCGACGCTCTCAAGGGCGTCAAAGGCGACATCCACGGCCACGCGCTCGAAGTCACCGACTATGCCGCGGTCAAGGCGCTCGCTCAGAAACTGTCGGGCGAAGCGATCGACGTGTTGATCTGCAATGCCGGCATCTCGGCGGGCCGGGACCAGGGCCTGGGAACGATCGAGCCGGCCGATTGGCGCCAGGTCTTCGAGGTGAACACCCTGGCGCCGCTGATGATGGCCGGCGCCTTCGTCGATCATGTCGCGCGCTCGAAGGAGCGCAAGCTCGTGGCGGTTTCGAGCCGCATGGGCAGCGTCGGGGAGAATAGCGGCGGCAGCTACGCCTACCGCGCCAGCAAGACGGCGCTGAACATGGAATGGAGCTGCATTGCCAAGGATGTCGGTGGCAAGGGCGTCACCTGCGTCGTGTTGCATCCCGGTTGGGTGCAGACCGACATGGGCGGCAAGAACGCGACCCTGACCATCGATCAGAGCGTGCCCGCCATGGTGAAGGTGATCGACGGGCTGAAGCCCGCCGACAACGGGCGGTTCATCAACTACGATGGCGGCGCGATTCCCTGGTAAGCGACCCCCTCATCGTCCGGTCAAAATCTCCATGCTGCTCAGCGAAGAACAGATCCTGATCCGCGACACCGCTCGTGCCTTCGCGCAGGAGCAGGTGCTGCCCAATGTCCGCGCCTGGGAGGCTGCGGGCGAGATCCCGCGAACGCTGCTGCAGGAGATGGGGCGGCTCGGCTTCATGGGCATGTGCGTGCCGGAGGAGTGGGGCGGTGCCGGCTCGGACATGGTCTCCTACGTGCTGGCGCTCGAGGAGATCGCCGCGGCCGATGGCGGCCTCTCGACGGTGATGAGCGTCAACAACTCCCCCGACTGTGCGGCGCTGCTGGGCTACGGCTCGCCCGAGCAGAAGGAGCGCTGGCTGAAGCCCTTGGCACGCGGCGAAATGCTGGGCGCTTTCTGCCTGACTGAGCCGCAGGCCGGGTCCGACGCGTCCAACCTCAAGACGCGCGCCGAGCGTCGCGGCAACGGCTGGGTGCTGAACGGCGTGAAGCAGTTCATCACCTCGGGCCGCACCGCCGATGTGGCGTTGGTGTTCGCCGTCACGGATCCCACTGCACCCAAGCGCGGCATCTCCTGTTTCATCGTGCCGACCACGACGCCGGGCTATCGCGTTGCCTCGGTCGAGAAGAAGCTCGGCCAGAAATCCTCCGATACCTGCCAGATCGCCTTCGAGGACTGCGCCGTCGGTGCCGACGCCCTGCTGGGCACCGAGGGCGACGGCTACCGCGTCGCGCTCGCCAACCTGGAAGCCGGTCGTATCGGCATCGCCGCCCAGGCCGTCGGCATGGCGCGGGCGGCGTTCGAGGCCGCACGCAGCTACGCGAACGAGCGCGTGGCCTTCGGGACGGCGATCGCCAACCACCAGGCGGTCCAATTCCGGCTGGCCGATATGGCCACCAAGATCACCGTGGCCCGGCAAATGGTCCTGCATGCGGCAACGTTGCGCGCCGCCGCGCGGCCGTGTCTCACGGAAGCCGCAATGGCCAAGCTATATGCTTCGGAAATGGCCGAGGAGGTGTGCTCGGCCGCAATTCAGGTCCACGGCGGTTACGGTTACGTTTCTGACTATCTGGTGGAAAAGATCTGGCGCGATGTCCGCGTCTGCCAGATCTACGAGGGCACCAGCGATGTGCAGCGCATCCTGATCGGCCGGGGGCTGGGCTCTCTATAGAGGCTCGTCTTTCCCTTGTTCCGGGCCGCACTGTGTGCAAAACTCACTTGGTGTGTGAAAAGGCCGCATAAAAAAGCGGTCCGGGGAGCTGGGGGAGCCGGGCGACGGATGGTCGGTCGTGCGCCGTAACTTCATGAAAGTCCTGAGCCTTGCCGCGGCGCTGATGGCGGCGTTCAGTGTTGCCTGCGCTACCGTCGCTGTTGCCCAGGACAAGATCCCCCAGGACAAGGCCCTGCCGGGCAAGTCTGCGGACTTCGGGCAGGTCATCAAGATGCAGACCGCCTTCAACCCGGCCCTGCCTGGCTCCGGCGAAGGGGTTCGTGTTTTCACACGTACTGTAAAACACATGTCGGGCGGGGCGCTCGTCATCAAGATCGTCGAACCGGGGCGGATTACGCCGACGGCCGACATGATCGACGCCCTCCAGAACGGTGACCTCGAGGCCGCCTTCACCTGGTCGGGCTACGCGGCGGCCAAGGCGCCTGTCTTCAACGTCTTTGCCACCGTGCCCTTTGGGCCCAGTCCCGAGGACATGACCTCGTGGATGCTGGAAGGCGACGGCAGCCGCATCCATCACCAGGCCTACGAGAAGCTCGGCATCGCCGGCGTTCCCTGCGGTATCCAGGGCGCGAAGGGTGGCGGCTGGTTCCGCAGCGACGTCAACACCGTCGCCGACTTCAAGGGCCAGCGCCTGCGTTACGGCAAGATGGCGGCCGAAGTGATCGCGCGCATGGGCGCCACGGCGGTGCCGCTGCCGCCGGGCGAGTTCTTCTACAAGCTGCAGCAGGGCAACGTGGACGGCGGCGAGATGTCGACGCCTGCCATGGATGCGGCGCTTGGGTTCGACAAGCTCGGCCTGCCTTACTACATGCCGGGCTGGCAGCAACCATCGGCCGTGCTCGACTTCCTGATGCGCAAGGACAAGTGGATGGCGTTGCCGGCCGCCCTGCGGGTGCAGATCGAGACGGCTTGCCAGGCGAACATCGCCTGGATGCTCGGCCGGTCGCCGAACGTGCAGGCCGTGGCGATGGAGAAGCTCAAAGCGTCGGGTGTCACGATCCGCGAATGGTCGCCCGAGGTACTCAACGCGTTTCGCAAGAACACCGATATCGTGCTGAAGGAACAAGCCGAACGCGATCCCGATTTCGCGGCGGCCCTCGCCAACCAGCAAGCGTTCGTCCAGCAGTCGGCGAGCTGGCGGCTGATGTCCCGCCTGCCGCGTCTGCAGCAGCCCTGACTCCGCTCCAACGCCTACTGTACCGCTACGCGGGAAGCTGCGACGCCACCGTTGCTGCGGCTGCCTGCAGATCCTGCCCCAGTGCGACCGCGGCCGCGCGATTGAGCTGACTGGCGAGGCCTGCGGCGGCAATGCCGTAGGCCATCGCCTGGCGCGGACCGAGAACCGGCGCGGCGACGATCGTCACGCCGTCGATGTAGTTGCCGCGATCGACGGCGTAGCCCTGGCGGCGCGCCGCTCCGACATCCTTCCACCACGCCTCCCATGACGGCGCGTTCTGCCAGATCAGAGCGCGGAACCGCTTCCTCAGCTCCTCCGGCGAGTACTCGCCGAACGCAGCCACGCATCGGCCCGTCGCGCTGATCAGCGCCGGAAAGCGGCTGCCGATATCGACATGCAGCCGCATCGGGATCGATGCACGGGACAACGCCACCACGACCATGTGCTCGAGGCCCATCAGCTCGGTCCCGAAGGCCGTGACGCCATGGGCCTTCGAGATGCGGTCGAGCTCGTGCTGGATCAGGTTCGCGAAGCTGCTGTTCTCGAGCACCGTCCGCGCCAGTGCGAGCATGCCGACGCCCAGGCTGTACTGCTTGGTGCCGGGATCCACCCGCACGAGCTGCTCGGCCACCAGCGCTCGCAGGATGTGCAGCGCGGTACTCGGCACCAGCTCGAGTTCGCGAGCGATCGCCTTGACGCCAAGCGGCGTTCGATGCCGGCCCAGCAGGCGCAGGATGGCAAGCGCGCGCGTGACGGCGGGCACGGCGCGCACGCGTGGTCCGGCAGTCTTTGGCTCGTTTGGGGTGGCTGTCGGAGAGGTGGTTTTCATAGTTGTATATATACAACGATAGATTCTATTAGACAACTCCTGAGATCCGGCTTTAGCGTGGCGTCGTCCAACTTTCGACGAGCGCTCGATGACCAGGCTGACGGACTACACGAGTTATGCGGACGCCCAGGCGCAGTTCTCCGGCGACCGTCTGTGGGATCTGTTCGACGGCGACCGGGCGCGGCTCAACATCGCGCATGAATGCATCGACCGGCATGCGACGGCGGCCGGCGAGCGGCCGGCCGTTATCGTCGTCCATGCCGATGGTCACGACGACATTCTGAGCTTCCGCCAGATCGCCGACGATTCCTCGCGCTTCGCAAACTGGCTTGCCGGGCAGGGAGTGCAGGCCGGCGACCGGGTCGCGATCATGCTCGAGCCGTCGCGGGCCTTCTACATGGCGGTGTTCGGCGCGATGAAGCTCGGCGCCATCGCCGTGCCGATGTTCACGTTGTTCGGGCCGGACGGCATGCGGCTGCGTCTCGACGATTGCCTGCCGCGGCTGGTCGTGACGAATGCCGAGAAGGCCAATACGGTGCCGACGCGTCCCGGGCTGCAGGCCGTCATCGCCGACGATGCCTTCATCGCCGGTCTCGGCCAGCTCGCTGCGACCTTCACGCCGAGCACGCGGGCCGACGATCTCGCGATCTTCCAGTACACGTCGGGCACGACGCGCGAACTGCCGGAAGCGGTCAAGCACACCCACCGGTCGATCGTCACGCTCATGGTGGCGGCGCTCTACGGCACCGGCCTGCGGCCGGGCGATCGTTTCTTCTGTCCGTCCTCGCCGGCCTGGGGCCACGGGCTATGGCACGGCACCCTGGCGCCGCTGGCGCTCGGCATCACGGTCGGCGCCTACGCCGGCAAGTTCGATGCCGTGCGCCTGCTCGCGGCGCTGCAAGAGCATGGCTTCACCAACCTGTCGGCGGCGGCGACCCACTACCGCATGATGCGCAATTCCCAGGCGGCGTCGCGCTACCGCTACGCCCTGCGCAAGCTGTCCTTCACCGGCGAGCCGGTCGACGACGAGACGGCGTCGTTCGTCGAAACGACCTTCGGGCTGCCGCTCTGCAGCATGTACGGCACGACCGAGATCGGCGTCATTCTGGTTGCCTATCCCGGCGCCGCCGATTTCGTCGTCAAGAGAGGGTCGCTGGGCAAGCCGGTGCCCGGTTGCCGCGTCGAGGTGCACGATGCGTCGGGCAAGCCATGCCCGCCGGGCATCACCGGTGAACTCAAGGTCTGGCGCCGCGGCACCTGGATCCGAACCAAGGATCTCGGGCGGACCGACGAGGACGGCTACTTCTATCACGGCGGCCGGGCGGACGACGTCATCATCTCGGCGGGCTGGACGATGAGCGCCGTCGAGATAGAGGACGCGATCCTGAAGCACGCCGACGTGCGCGAAGCCGCCGCCATCGGCGTGCCCGACGAACTGCGCGGTCAGATCGTGAAGGCCTTCGTCGTCTCGGCACGGGATGGCGACGAGGCCTTCGTCCGTGAGATCCAGGACCTCGTCCGGCGCCGCCTGAGCCAGCACGAATATCCGCGTGCCGTCACTTTCGTGGCCGAACTCCCCAAGACGCCGGCCGGCAAGGTGAACCGCAAGGCCTTACGCGAGCGCGAGCAGGCCGTTTCGACCAGGGCCGCCTGATCAGCCCCCAATTTGAAGCCGACCAAGGAGAGGAAGACCGATGGATACCGTTACCGAGCGCAGCTTTCCCAAGATCACCGACAAGGGCCTGGAGGCCCTGCGCCAGCGGATCGGCGTGAAGATCGGCCAGACCGTCGAGCCTTGGTGCTACGAAGCAACGCGGGACAATATCCGGCATTACGCCCACGGGATCGGCGACGACAATCCGCTGTGGTGCGTTCCCGAGTATGCCGAGAAGACCAGCCACGGCGGCATCGTTGCCCTGCCGAGTTTCCTGTTCGCCACCAGCCGTATCGTCTCGGGCTATGTCGGCGGCCTGGCGGGGGTCCATGCCATGTGGTCGGGCTCCGATTGGAAGTGGCACAAGACCGTACGCCGCAACGACACCATCTCGACCGAGGCGTGGCTCAAGGACATCGTCGAGCATGAAACGCGGTTCGCCGGCCGAGCGATCCAGCAGATCTATCACGTCGACTTCTACAATCAGCACGGCGATCTGATCGCCGGGGCCGATAGCTGGTGCTTTCGCACGGAGCGCGACCGCGCCCGCGAACAGGGCACCAAGTACAAGGAGGTGAATGCCCGGCCGCCGCGACGATACAGCGAGCAGGAGCTGGCGGATGCCTACAAGCTCTACGCCGAGGAGCAGATCAGGGGCGCGGTGCCGCGCTACTGGCAGGATGTCAGCGAAGGCGAGGAATTGCCGACCATGCTGAAGGGTCCGATGACGGTGACGGGCTTCATCGCCTACGCGCAGGGCTGGGGCGGCCTCTATATCCGCGCCAACAAGCTGGCCTGGCGGCTGGTCGACGCCCATCCCGGCGCCGGTATCGCCAACCGCTTCGGCATTCCCGATTGTCCCGAGCGCGTCCATTGGGAAGAGGAATTCGCGCGCGAGGTCGGCGCTCCCGGCGCTTACGATTATGGCCCCGAGCGCGCCTCGTGGCTGACCCATCACATGACCAACTGGATGGGCGACGACGGTTTCCTGCGGGCTGCGACCTGCAAGATCCGGCGCCACAACCCGGCCGGCGACATGCTCTTCATCAAGGGCAAGGTGAAGCGCAAGTATGTCGAGGGCGGCCGTCACCTCGTCGAGATCGAGCAGGAAGCGCGCAACCAGGAGAACGAACTGTCGGTGCTGGGCACGGGCATCGTGGAATTGCCGAGCCGCCGCTGAAGCGCCATGTCCGGACACGGTCTCCAGCCCAGTGCTCTCGACGGCCTGCGCGTGATCGACCTCTCGCGCGTCCTGGCCGGCCCGCTCTGCACCCAGATGCTGGCCGACCACGGCGCCGACGTGGTGAAGATCGAGCCGCCGGGTGCGGACGAGACGCGGCATCTCGGTCCTCCGTTCGATGATGCAGGGGAGGCTGCGTATTTCGGGGCCGTCAATCGCGGCAAGCGTGCCCTGGCGCTCGACCTGTCGCGATCCGAGGCGCGCGAGATCCTGGTGAAGCTGCTCGAAACGGCCGACGTGCTGGTGGAGAATTTTCTCCCCGGCACGCTGGAGCGCTGGAATCTCGGCTATGCCGACGTACTGTCGACGCGCTTTCCGCGACTGATCCACTGCTCGATCACCGGTTTCGGTGCCGACGGGCCACTGGGCGGCCTGCCCGGCTACGACGCCGTGCTGCAGGCCATGTGCGGCCTGATGAGCATCAACGGCGCGTCGGAGTCGGGACCGACCCGCATCGGCATCCCGATCGTCGACTACGTCACGGGCTGCCATGCCTTTTCCGGCATCCTGCTGGCGCTCGCTGCGCGCCAGCGAACGGGCCGGGGGCAGAGCGTCGACGTTACATTGTTCGATACCGGCCTCGCGCTGCTCGTGCCGCACGCCGCCAACTGGATGCAGTCGGGCCGGACGCCCGGCCTGCTGGGCAGCGCACATCCCAACATCGCGCCTTACGACAAGTTCTCGGCCAGCGACGGCGAGCTGTTCCTGGGCATCGTGAACGATGGCCAGTTCCGGCGCTTCTGTCGGCAGATGGGCCGTGAGGAACTGCCCGACGATCCCCGTTTCCGGACCAATGCCGCCAGGCTGCAGCACGCGGACGCGCTGCGCCGGGAGATCGAACAAACGCTGGCGGGCTTCAAGGTCGCCGACCTCTGCCGCGAGCTGATGGCGGCCGGCGTGCCGGCCGGCGCCGTGAACACGCTGCCGCAGGCCTTTGCCCAACCGCACGCTGCCCATCGCCGGATGCTGGTCGAGCATGACGGTCATCGGGCTGCCGGCATCCCTGTGAAGCTCGGGCGAACGCCCGGCCGGCCAGGACGCCGGCCGCCGCGACTGGGCGAGCATGCCGAAGAGATCCTGGCCGAGATCGGCTGGGCACCGGCGGCCATCGAGAAGCTCCACGAAGCGGGCGTGCTGGTCCGATCGCCTGGAACGAAGAGGTGAAAAAGGGAAGGAGAGGAAACGATGAAATCGAGGATACCAAGACGAGCAGTCCTTTTGACGGCATGCCTGCTGCCCGCCGGGGCGGCGTTGGCGCAGACCTATCCGACGCAAACGGCACGCATCATCGTCCCCTACCAGGCCGGGCAGGGAACAGACGTGGTGGCGAGGTACGTCGCTGAAGAACTGACCAAGTCGATGGGACAGACCTTCTACGTCGAGAACAAGCCCGGAGCCGGTGGCAATATCGGCGCCGAAGCGGGCGCCCGTGCCGCGCCCGACGGCTACACGCTGACGATGGGAACGAATGCCACGCACGGCATGAACGAGTTCCTGTATCCGTCCACGGGCTTCAGTGCCGAGAAGGATTTCGTGCCGATCATTCTTGTCGGCATGCTGCCGATGGTGATCGCAGCCAACCCGACATTCGCGGCGAATTCCGTCCAGGAGATGGTCGCCGCCGCCCGGGCCAAGCCCGACAAGATCGACGTCGCCTTGCCGAGCACGACGGCCCGGATCGTCTTCGAGCTGTTGAAGGAACGCACCGGCGCGCCGCTGTTCGGCGTCCCCTACAAGGGGTCGGCGACGGCCATGACGGAAGTGATGGGCGGGCAGGTGCCGCTTATCGTCGATACCATCACCGCGCTGCGCAGCCACCTCGAGGCCGGCAAGCTGAAGGCGCTCGGGATAACGACCCTGAAGCCGAGCGACCTGCTGGCTGGCGTGAAACCGGTGGCCGAGCAGGGAGTGCCCGGTTTCGAGACGACGGCCTGGCTCGCCCTCTACGTGCCGCAGGGGACGCCGTCATCAGTTGTCGGTCGTCTGAATGCCGAAGTGGCGAGAATCCTGGCTCTTCCCGAGATGCGCCAGCGCCTGCTGAAGCTCGGTTTTGAGCCGGGTGGCGGCACGCCCAGTGAGTTGGCGGCTTTCGGCAGCCGCGAGCGCGACAAATGGGGGCCCGTCATCAAGGCCGCCGGCCTTCGGGGAGATTGAGTCTCCGGGGGATTGAGGTCCCGAGGAATACTGCCTGCAGACCGATGGCAAGGAGGAACATGTCCGGCGATCCGAAGACCGAGACCAGCCACGGTCCTAATGATGTGGCGGCCGACGGGGTGTTGCGCCATTTCGCCAGCAGCCATGTTCGAACAATCGTGCGCTTGCACGGGGCCGCCGGTCCGGGCAGTTTTGCCCGGACATGACCGTACTTTCCTCCCAGATCGACACCCGATCCGACATCTTCAAGCGCAATGCCGAGGCGATGCGCGCGCAGCTCGACGACCTGCGCCGGCGCACCGATCAGGTCCGCCTGGGAGGCGGCGAGGAATCGCGCAAGCGCCATGTCGCCCGCGGCAAGCTCCTGCCACGTGAGCGGGTGCGGGCGCTGCTCGATCCCGGCTCGCCGTTCCTGGAGCTTTCGCCGCTGGCGGCGATGGGTATGTATGACAACGAATCGCCCGGGGCGAGCGTGATCACCGGCATCGGCCGGGTGAGCGGCGTCGAATGCGTGATCGTCTGCAACGACGCCACGGTGAAGGGCGGCACCTATTATCCGATGACGGTAAAGAAGCACCTCCGCGCCCAGGAAGTGGCGATGGAGAACCGGCTTCCCTGCATCTACATGGTCGATTCCGGCGGCGCCAACCTGCCGCAATGGCCCGAGGTCTTCCCGGACAAGACCCATTTCGGCCGCATCTTCTACAACCAGGCCAACATGTCGGCGCAGGGCATCCCGCAGATCGCCGTCGTGATGGGCTCCTGCACCGCAGGCGGCGCCTACGTGCCGGCGATGAGCGACGAGACCATCATCGTGCGCAAGCAGGGGACGATCTTCCTGGCCGGTCCGCCGCTGGTGAAGGCGGCGATCGGCGAGGTGGTGAGCGCCGAGGATCTCGGCGGTGCCGACGTCCATGCCCGCACCTCGGGCGTCGCCGACCATTACGCCCAGAACGACAGCCACGCCCTCGGCATGGCGCGGCGCATTGTGGCCAATCTCAACTGGAAGAAAAATCCGTCGGCCTCGCTGCTGCCGCCACGCGATCCGCTCTATGCCGCCGACGAGCTCTACGGCGTCGTGCCACCCGACAGCCGCACCCCCTACGACATGCGCGAGGTCATCGCCCGCCTGGTCGACGGCAGCGAGCTCGACGAATTCAAGCACCTTTACGGCACGACCTTGGTGACCGGCTTTGCCCGCATCTGGGGCTATCCGATCGGCATCGTCGCCAACAACGGGATCCTGTTCAACGAGTCGGCGCTGAAGGCGGCGCACTTCATCGAGCTTTGCGGCCAGCGTGGCATTCCGCTGCTCTTCCTGCAGAACATCACGGGCTTCATGGTCGGCCGCAAGTACGAGGCAGGCGGCATCGCGCGCGACGGCGCCAAGATGGTGACCGCGGTCTCGACCGTGAACGTGCCGAAGTTCACGGTGATCGTCGGCGGCAGCTACGGCGCCGGCAACTACGGCATGTGCGGCCGCGCCTACAGCCCGCGCTTCCTCTGGATGTGGCCGTCGGCACGTATCTCGGTGATGGGCGGCGAGCAGGCCGCCAGCGTGCTCGCCACGGTGCGTCGCGACAATATCGAGGCCAAGGGCGGTGCCTGGTCGAAGGACGAGGAAGAGGCGTTCAAGCAGCCGATCCGCGACCAGTATGAGCGCGAGGGCCATCCTTACTACGCCACGGCGCGCATCTGGGACGACGGCATTCTCGATCCCGCCGATACGCGCATGGCGCTGGCGCTCGGCCTGTCGGCGGCGATGAACCAGCCAATCGGGGCGACCAAGTTCGGCGTCTTCCGGATGTGATGCGGACGATGACGACTTCCATTCTGAGCAAGGTCGAGCAGGGGGTGGCGACGCTTACCCTCAATCGGCCCAAGGAGATGAACTCCTTCGACGGCGATACGGCGCGGCTGATCATCGACACGGTCGAGGCTTTCGGCGCCGACGAGAACGTGCGCGTGCTGGTGGTCGCGGGCGAGGGGCCGGCCTTCTCGGCCGGCGGCGACTTCAACTGGGTGCTGACCTGGCCCGGGCTCGACGCCATCACCCGCAAGGTGGGCGCCGATGCGATGATGGGCGCGGTGCAGGCGATCTATGATTTCCCCAAGCCGTCGATCGCGCGTGTGCATGGCGCGGCGGTAGGCGGCGGGGTCGGCGTGATGCTGGCCTGCGACTATGCCGTGGCCTCGACCACGGCGCGCTTCGGCCTGACTTCGGCGCGCAACGGCCTGCTGGCCGGCATCGCCATTCCGGTGCTGATCCAGGCGGTCGGACCGCGCAAGGCGCGCCAGCTCCTGATGCATGGCGGGATCTTCGACGCCGCGACTGCGCTCGACATCGGCCTGGTCGACCGGGTGGTCGATGCTGCGGCGCTCGACGCGGCGATTGCGGAACTCGCCGACGACTTGAAGCGCGGTGCGCCGTCGGTACAGACCCTGGTGAAGGAGCTCATCACCGAGATCGACGGCATGACGCACGATAGCCAGGTCGCCGAGCTGATCGGCGAGCATGTCGCCGCGCAATGCACGACCGTGGACGCGATCGAGGGCATGAGCGCCTTCCTGAACAAGCGCAAGCCGAGGTGGGCCGCCTGATGTTTTCCAAGATCCTGATCGCCAACCGCGGCGAGATCGCCTGCCGCGTCATCAAGACCGCGCGTCGTCTCGGCATCAAGACGGTGGCCGTCTACTCCGACGCCGATCGCAATGCCCGCCATGTCGCGATGGCCGACGAGGCCGTGCATATCGGCGCGTCGGCGGCGCGCGAGAGCTACCTCGTCGCCGACAAGATCATCGACGCGGCCAAGCGCACCGGCGCGCAGGCGGTGCATCCAGGCTACGGCTTCCTCTCGGAGAATGCCGGCTTCGCCGAAGCCTGCGCCAACGCCGGCATCGTCTTCATCGGGCCGCCGCCCGCCGCGATCCGCGCCATGGGCTCCAAGAGCGAGGCCAAGAAGATCATGGAGAAGGCCAAGGTGCCGCTGGTGCCGGGCTACCATGGTGACGACCAGTCTCCCGAGCTGCTGGCCAAGGAGGCGGGGCGCATCGGCTTTCCGGTCCTGATCAAGGCCTCGGCCGGCGGCGGCGGCAAGGGCATGCGTGTGGTCGAAAGTGCGGACAAGTTCGCTGACGCCCTGGCCGGCGCCAAGCGCGAGGCCAAGGCTGCTTTCGCCGACGATCATGTGCTGGTCGAGAAGTACCTGACCCGGCCGCGCCATATCGAGATCCAGGTCTTCGCCGACAGCCAGGGCGGCTGCCTCTACCTCTTCGAGCGCGACTGCTCGATCCAGCGGCGGCACCAGAAGGTGATCGAGGAGGCGCCGGCGCCCAACATGGATCCGGCGCGGCGCAAGGCGATGGGCGAGGCGGCGGTCGCTGCGGCCCGCGCCATCGGTTACCAGGGGGCCGGCACGGTCGAGTTCATCGCCGACCAGGACGGCACTTTCTTCTTCATGGAGATGAACACCCGCCTGCAGGTCGAGCATCCGGTGACCGAAGCCATTACCGGACAGGATCTGGTCGAATGGCAGCTCGTGGTCGCGGCGGGCGGGAAGATGCCGCTCGGCCAGGATCAGCTCACGATCGACGGCCATGCGGTCGAGGTCCGGCTTTATGCCGAGGATCCGGCGCGCAACTTCCTGCCGTCGACAGGTACCCTGGTGCATCTCAAGCTGCCGGAAGAGGACGCACATGTGCGCGTCGATACCGGCGTGCGCCAGGGCGATACCGTGACACCGTTTTATGACCCGATGATCGCCAAGGTGATCGTGCACGATCGCGACCGTGCTTCGGCGATGCGCCGCATGGCGACCCTGATGGGGGAGACCGAAGTGGTGGGTGTCGCGACCAATGCCGCGCTCTTGAAGGCGCTGTGTTCCCATCCCGCTTTCGTCGGCGGCGAGGTCGATACCGGCTTCATCGAGCGCCATCGTGCAACCCTGTTCGCCAAGGCGACACCGGCCGGCGATCGCGCCTTCGCCACGGCGACCCTGGCACGCCTGGTCGAATGGCAGGAGACACGGAAGATCAACGGCGATCCCTGGTCGCCGTGGAACGACCACAACAGCTTCCGGCTGCTCGAAGAAGGGCACGACGAAGTGCGCTGGAGCGACGGTGACCGCGACGTGGCGGTTATTGCGCGGCATCATCGCGACGGCCATCTGCGGCTCGACCTGCCCGGCGGGGCGCAGGAGGCCCGAGTGCAACGCACGGCCGACGGTCGGCTGGCGGTCGGCCTCGGCGGCGCCACTTTCGTCGCCACCGTGGTGCGCCGGCAGGCCAACGACGGCGGCTTCGACTACACGGTGTTCGCCGACGGCGAGTCGCGCCGGCTGAGGCTGGTCGATCCGCTCGACGTGACGCAGTACGAGGCGACGGCATCGGCCGAGACGGCCGTCCGCGCGCCGCTGCCCGGCAAGATCATCGACCTGCGCGTGAAGGCAGGCGACACGGTGAGCAAGGGCCAGCCGCTGCTCGTGCTCGAAGCCATGAAGATGGAACACACGCTCGCCGCCCCGGCCGACGGCAAGGTGAAGAGCGTGCGCTATGCGGTGGGCGAGCAAGTGACGGAAGGCGCCGAGCTGGTCGAGTTCGAATGACCGCGCTGCTGGGCGGCTGGCGTCTCGAAAGCTGGTCGCTGGTCTATGGAGACGACCGCCCGCCCGAATATCCGATGGGCGCCGACGCAAGGGGCTACATCCTCTACACGCCGGGCGGCCAGGTGAGCGCCACTATCATGCGTGCCGACAGCAGTGCCTGCTTCGCCTATGCCGGCCGCTACGAGATCGCCGACGACATAGTGTTTCATTCCATCGAGCTGTCGACCGATCCGAAACTGGTCGGCATCCGCTCCAGCCGGCACATCCACCTGGACGGCAACCGGCTCACCCTCTCGGGGCCTGACTTCGCCGCCGCCACCGGTCGCACGCAGCAGATCGTGTGGCAACGGGCCTGAGCCCAGCGACCTCGAGCAAGCGGTCCGTGCCGGGAACGATGCGTGGAAGCGGCCTGCCTTGCTTCCGCCCGGTCGGCGGCGTATAGAGCGCGCCATGTTCAATCGTCACGCCTTCGGACGAATGCGTCCCACCCGCCTGCAGGAGATCGGCCAGGAGGGGTAGCGGCTTGCCATAGCCGTGCGCGTGTATGCGTCGGACCCGGAACCCTCCCTGGCTCAGTGGAGGGTTTTTTGTTGGGTGCCGACGACCCACGCAGGCCCGGGAGGGCATCATGGCGAAGGCATTGATCACCAGCGCATTGCCGTACATCAACGGCGTGAAGCATCTCGGCAATCTGGCAGGCTCGCTGTTGCCGGCCGACATACAGGCGCGCTATCGCCGCCAGATCGGCGACGAGACACTGTTCATCTGCGCCACCGACGAGCATGGCACGCCGGCCGAACTGGCGGCCGCCGCCGCGGGGCTCGACGTCGCGGATTATTGCCGGCGTCAGCATGCGATCCAGGCTGACATCTATTGCCGGCTGAACCTTTCCTTTGACCATTTCGGCCGGTCGTCGTCGCCCGCGAACCATGCGCTGACGCAGCACTTCTTCGAATGCCTCGATCGCAATGGCCTGATCGAGGAGCGGATCCTGGATCAGGTGTTCTCGCCGGTCGACGGCCGGTTCCTGCCGGATCGCTACGTCGTGGGAACCTGCCCTCACTGTGGCTTCGCCGAAGCGCGAGGCGATCAGTGCGAGAACTGCACGCGGCCGCTCGATCCCGTCGACCTGCGCGATCCGAAGTCGGCCTTGTCCGGCAGTCGCGACCTCGAGATTCGGCCGAGCCGGCATCTCTTCCTGCGCCAGTCGGTTCTCACCGATCGGCTCGCCGGTTGGCTCGACAATCGCTCGGGCTGGCCGCCACTGGTGGCCTCGATTGCGCGTGCCTGGCTGGCGGACGGGATCGAGGACCGCTGCATCACGCGCGACCTGTCATGGGGCGTGCCGGTGCCGCGCAAGGGCTTCGAAGACAAGGTCTTCTATGTCTGGTTCGATGCGCCGATCGCCTACATCGCCGCGACGCAGGACTGGGCGGCGCTCCAGGGCCGGCCGGAGGCCTGGCGGGACTGGTGGTGGGAGGCCGCCGATGTCGACTACACGCAGTTCCTCGCCAAGGACAATGTGCCCTTCCACGCCGTCAGCTTTCCCTGCACCCTGATCGGCTCGGGCGAACCCTGGAAATCCGTCGATGTCATCAAGGGCGTCAACTGGCTGACCTACGAGGGCGGCAAGTTCTCGACCAGCCGAGGGCGGGGAGTCTTCCTCGATCAGGCGCTGGATCTGCTGCCGGCCGACTATTGGCGCTGGTGGCTGGCGGCCAACGCACCGGAGCCGAGCGACACCGATTTCTCCTTCGCGCGATTTGCCACCGACGTGAATCACGACCTCGCCGATACGTTCGGCAACCTGGTCAACCGTGTTCTGACCTTCGTCGACCGGCACTATGACGGCGTCGTGCCGGCCGGCGCAGCGGCGGGGGAGCGGGAAGAGCAATTGCAGGCCGAGCTTGCGCGACGGCTCGCGACCGTGCGGGCGCATCACGACGTCCGCCAGCTGAGGCGGGCCGCCGACGCGGTACGGTCGATCTGGCATCTCGCCAATGGCTATCTCGCGGCCGAAGCGCCCTGGACGCGGGTCGCGAGCGATCCGTCGCGGGCCGCGCTGGTGACCCGGACTGCCGTCAATCTGGTCGACGTCTCCGCCGCGGTGGCCTGGTCGTTCATTCCCGACGCGGCCCGGAAGGTGCGTGTCGCGTTGGGGCAAGAGACTGACCGGGGCACCAACGTGCCGGCCTGGCCGAGCCCGGCGCTCGATGGCGTCGAAGCCGGGCGGAAGATCCAGGCGCCGTCGATCCTGTTCGGCAAGCTGTCGGCCGACTGGGTCGAAGCCCGGCGGCGGCAGTTCGCCGGATGCTGAACGACTACTTCTTCCCGCTGCTCAGCACGGCATTCAGGATGATGGCGCCGAAGGTCGCGGTGCCGATGCCGCCCATCGCGAAGTCGCCGAACTTCAGGGTGAAGTCGCCGGTGCCCAGCACCAGGGTGATGGCGGCGACCATGAGGTTGCGGCCGTCGGCGAAGTCGACCTTGTTGTCCACCCAGATCTTGGCGCCGGCGACGGCGATCAGGCCGAAGACCACGATGCTGACGCCACCCATCACCGGCAGAGGGATGGTATGGATCAGCGCGCCGAACTTGGGCGAGAAGCCCAGCACGATGGCAAAAACGGCCGCGATCACGAACAGCGCCGTCGAGTAGACGCGGGTCGCGGCCATGACGCCGATATTCTCGGCATAGGTCGTCACGCCCGTGCCGCCGACACTGCCCGAGACCATGGTGGCAACGCCGTCCCCTAGGAAGGCGCGGCCGAGATAGGGATCCATGTTGCGCCCGGTCATGGCGCCGACGGCGCGCAGATGGCCGAGATTCTCCGCCACCAAGATCAGCGCCACCGGTGCGATCAGGACGATCGCCTTGGCGTCGAAGACCGGCGCCATGAAGTTTGGGGCGCCGAACCAGGCGGCCTTGGCGAGGAGGTCGCCGCTGATCGGCTTGCCCCAGCCCAGGCCGTTGGTCAGCAGGGCATAGACGACTGACGCGAGGATCAGACCGACCAGCACCAGCAGGCGGCGGGTCATGCCGCTGGTGAAGATCGCGACCAGGGCGATGAGGACGAAGGTGATCGCCTGCATCCAGGCATCGAACGAGGTCGGCGCCATGTTCTTCACTGGCACTGCCGCGAGATTGAGCCCGATCACGGCGACGACGGCGCCGGTGACCACCGGCGGCATCAGCCGTTCGATCCAGGCGGCGCCGGCGCTCATCACGCCGAGGCCGATCAGGGCATAGACGGCGCCGCAGATCACGATGCCGCCCAGCGCCAGCGGGATGTTGGCGTTGGCACCCTGGCCGGCATAGCCGGTTGCGGCCGCGACCACCGAGATGAAGGCGAAGGACGAGCCGAGATAGCTCGGTACCTTGCCGCCCACCGCGAAGAAGAAGATCAGGGTACCGACGCCGCTCATCAGCACGGCGATATTGGGGTCGAACCCCATCAGCAGCGGGCCCAGGATGGTCGAGCCGAACATGGCGACGACGTGCTGGACGCCGAGCGCCGTGGTCTGCGGCCATGGCAAACGCTCGTCCGGCGCGACGACGACGCCGTCGGCCGCCTGCTTCTCTTTCCAGGTGAACATGCCGCTCTCCCCCGAGTGTTGCGCTGCTCACCTCATCCCTAACGCTCCCCTGGCGCGCAGGGGAGCGGAAAGAGGAAGTTATCCTCGACGATCGGCGATCAGGATCGCGCGGAGATCAGACGACGACCTTGCGGTAGAGGTGCCAGGTCGCGTGGCCGAGGACAGGCAGGATGATGGCGAGCCCGACCAGCAGCGGGATCGTTCCCACCACCAGGCCGGCGGCCACGATCAGGCCCCACAGCAGCATCGGGCCGGGGTTGGCGCGGACTGCGCGGACCGATGTGGCAATCGCGGTGCCGACACCGACATTGCGGTCGAGCAGCAGCGGGAAGGACACGACGCCGATCACCAGGACGGCCAGCGCGAACAGGAAGCCGACGCCGATGCCGACCACGGTCATCGTCCAGCCTTCCGGCGTGGTCAGCGCGTCGCGGGCGAAGGCCACGGTCGAGACCGGCGCATCCGGTCCCAGGGTCACGGTGTAGAGGAAGTTGGCTGCGAACAGCCACACGCAGAAGATCGCCAGCAGCAGCAGGCCCATCACCATGATCGACCCGATCGCCGGCGACCGGACCACGGCAAAGGCATCGGTCCAGCGGACCTCGAGTCCCTGTTCGCGGCGGCGGCTGATCTCGTAGAGCCCGACACCGAACAGCGGCGCGATCAGCGCGAAGCCGGCGATCAGGGGGAAGACCAGTGCGATCATGCCGTAGTCGAAGGCCATGCGGGAGATCACCAGCCCGGCCAGCGGATAGAGCAGGCAAAGGAAGACGACGTCGGTACGAGCCGCACCGAAATCGCGCCAGCCGGCCGACAGCGCGTCGCGGATATCGGTGGCCGTGATCTTGCGCACCGTGGGGGGCCCGGCGGCGCGATCCTCCCAGGTGCCTTCCATGGTATGGGCGGCCGATTCGAAGGCCTGGCCGGTCTGTTTGATATGATCCCAGCCCCACTCGAGGGGGTTCCGAATGTGGTTCTGAGTCGCCATGACTGCCTCCTTGCGAACGGTCGTTCCAAGGTCGCGGGCCGATCATGATCATCGGTGATCACGACAGCACGCGATCTACCACTGGAGGAAGTCTACGCCTGTTGGCGGCCCGAGTCGCCCCCTCGATGGAGGTGATGCTGCAGGTGCACAGTGGCCGCCCTGAGAGGAGGCTCTCAGGGCGGCGCGCCGTCTCGCTATTGCGAGAACTTGAGGTACTGGGCCACGAAATCGCAGCCGACGCTCTTGGCGTAGGCATCGATCAGCTTCTTGGTGATCGGGCCTGGGATCTTGCCGTCGGCAACGGGAGCGCCGTTGAAGCTCTTCACCGGCAGGATGCACAGGCTAGTCGAGGTCAGGAACATCTCCTCGGCATTGGCGGCATCGAACATGTCGATGTCGCCCGGGGTGCAGGCGATGCCGAGCTGCTTGGCCATGTCGATGGTCATCTGCCGGCTGACGCCCGGCAGGACATAGCGCTCGGACGGCGTGAAGAGCTGGCCCTCGCGCACGATGAAGATATTGGAGCCCAGCCCTTCGGCCAGGTTGCCGTGCTCGTCGAGCAGGATCGCCCAGGCGTCGGGGTTCAGCGCCTTCACCGGCTTCTCGGCCATGATCATGTTGAGATAATTGTGCGTCTTGGCGCGCGGCGACAGCATCGACGGCGCGGTGCGGCGCACTGTCGTGGTCATGACGTCGGCTCCGGTGCGGTAGAGCTTGCCGCGCGCCTTGAGCGGCAACGGCAGCACTTCGATCACCACGTTGGGGCCGGTATGGTCCCAGCCCTCGTCACCCACTGCATCGACGCCGCGGCTGACCCGCTGGCCGACCCACCAGTCGCCCACGGCCCCGCGCAGATGCTCGTTGCGCGCCACGACCTCCTCGCTGTGCGCCACCATCTCCTTGGGGCCGATGCCGGGATCGATCTGCAGGTAACGCAGCGAACGGTAGAAGCGGTCGATATGCTCCTTCATGCGGAAGGGCGCGCCCTCGAAAGTGCGCGTCATGTCGAAGGCGCCATCGCCGTATTTCCAGCTGCGGTCGCGGAAGGGGATCATGACCTGGTTCTCCGGCATGAACTGGCCGTTGAACCAGGCGATACGCTGATTGCTGAGCTGCTGTGCCACGTTTTCCTCCATACTCACTTTGACGACTGGGATGCTTTGAGGCGGGACGTCTTGAGGCGAAGCCCCAGGGCCTTGCTGGCGGCTTTCGTCTTGCTGCTGCCCTTGGCCTTGTTCTTGCTCCGCGATGCACTGACGGCGGGTGCGGCGAGAGGAACGATATTGCCGGCCGCATCGGCGAGGTCGGCAACATAGGTCAGGGTCTTGTGAACATCGTTCTCGATTTCGCGGCGGGCCGCAACGCTGTCGCGGGCGGCCAGGGCCTCGATGACACGCAGCCGCCGCGCCGGGCCGCCGGCGCTGGCGATGAACTCTGGATAGAGCAGGTTCATGTAAGGACCGGTCTGCAGCCACAGGCCTTCGATGACGCGCAGCAGGGTCGGCTGGCCCGAGAGGGCATAGACCGCGAAATGGAAGGCACGCACGTTCTCCCGGTCGCCGACCTCGTCGCCACGACGGCGATGCGCGAGGATCTCGCGGGCGATGCGGCGCAGCTCGGCGACCTGTGCCTTGGTGGCGACCTCGGCGGCCTTGGCGGCCGCAAGACCTTCGAGGGCGGTGCGGATATCGCGCAGCTCCAGTGCCTTCGCCCGGGTCATCAGCGGCACACGTACCGAGCGGCTGGGCTGCATCTCGAAAGCGCCTTCCGCCACGAGACGTCGCAAGGCTTCGCGCACCGGCGTCAGGCTGACGCCGAGCGCGCCGGCGATGGTGCGAAATGTGAGCTTCTCTCCCGGCACGAACCGTCCGGCCGTCAGCGCAACGCGCAGCGAATCGTAAACCTGCTTGCGCAGCGACCTATCTGCCGGAACACTCGTGCCAGTTCGCACCATGATGCGGACCATAGCCGAAATAGTCAAAATTTGTGATCACAAAAATGCATTGCTGGCGCGAGGAGCCGTCGCTAGGCTTGGATACAGTCGTCATCGGGTAAGTATCGTTTTCGTCGGGTGAGGGGCATGCCGAGCTACGCCAAGTCGATCGCGCTCTACGAGCGCTCCCGCAAGCATATGGCCGGCGGCGTCAGCAGCAACGTCCGCTATGCCAGCGTGCCGGTGCCGCTGTTCTTCGCGCGCGGCGAGGGCGCGCGCCTGCACGACGTCGACGGCAACGTCCATATCGACTACGTGCTGGGCAACGGCCCGGCGATCCTGGGGCACGCACCGAAGCCGGTGATCGACGCCGTGGCGGCTTCGCTCGCCGAGGGGCAGGTGTTCGCCGCCCAGCATCCGCGCGAGGCCGAGCTGGCGGAGCGCCTGACGCGCCTGCTGCCCGGCGCCGAGGTCGTGCGCTTCGCGACCTCCGGCACGGAAGCGGTGCTGATGGCGATGCGACTCGCCCGCGGCTTCACCGGCCGGACCAAGATCCTGAAGTTCGAGGGCCACTATCACGGCTGGAGCGACCAGGCCTTCATCAGCACCAAGCCGTCGGCCAACGAGGCGGGACCGATCGAGGCGCCAGTTGCCGTCGCGGGCTCGCCCGGCATGCCGCCGAGCGTACTCGACGACGTCGTGGTCTGCAGCTGGAACGATCTCGATCTGCTGGCCGAGGCGCTGCAGCGTCATCGCGGCGAGATTGCCGGCGTCATCATGGAGCCGGTGATGGTGAATGGCGGTGCGATCCCGCCGGCGCTGGGCTACCTCGAAGGCGTACGCGACCTCTGCCGCCAGCATGGCGCGCTGTTCATCTGCGACGAGGTCATCACCGGATTTCGCGTGGCATTAGGCGGCGCACAGGCGAAGTACGGCGTCACGGCCGATCTCGCGATCTACGCCAAGGCGGTGGCGGCGGGCTTCCCGCTGGCGCTGGTGGCCGGCCGGCGCGAGGTCATGGACACGCTGGTCGACAAGGGCGTGATGCATGGCGGCACCTACAACGGCAACGTCCAGAGCATGGCGGCGGCGCTGGCCGCCCTCGACCTGCTCGAAGCGGACAACGGCGTGGTCTATCGCGACATGGAAGCGCGCGGGCGCGAGCTGATGGACGGGCTCGCCGCGCTGGCGGCCAAGCATCGGCTGGCGATGCTGGTGCACGGCCTGCCGGCGATCTTCCAGACCTTCTTCACCAAGGGGACGGCGCCGCGCAACTATCGCGAGTCGGCCGCCACCGATCGCGACGCCATGCTCGCCTTCCACGCGGCACTGCAGGAGGAGGGCGTGCGGGTGCAGCAGGGCGGCCGCTGGTTCCTGTCGACGGCCCACGACAAGAGCGTGATCGCCGAAACCCTGGCCGCCGCCGATCGGGCCATGGCCAAGATGGCGCATCATTAGATGTCGGAGATCCGCCTCGAAGGAGTGACCAAACGATACGGCGCCTTCGCGGCGGCCGACTCGGTCGATCTGGCGGTGAGCCAGGGCGAGCTGGTGACGATCCTGGGGCCAAGCGGGTCGGGCAAGACGACCCTGCTGTCGCTGATCGCGGGCCTCGCCAAGCCGACTGCGGGACGCATCCACATCGGCGGGCGCGACGTCACCGACGCGTCGGCACAGCAGCGCAACATCGGACTGGTGTTCCAGTCCTATGCACTGTTCCCGCACATGACGGTGCTGGAGAACGTGCTGTTTCCCCTAGGCGTGCGCAAGATCGGCGGCGTCGAGGCCGACCGGCTGGCGCGCGATGCGCTGAAGCTGGTGCGGCTCGATGGGCTCGAGGCCCGGCGCCCCTCGCAACTGTCGGGCGGACAGCAGCAGCGCGTGGCGCTGGCCCGCGCCATCGTCTTCAAGCCCGATATCCTGCTGCTGGACGAGCCGCTGGGCGCGCTCGACCGCAAGCTGCGCGAGGAACTGCAGGTCGAGCTGAAGCAGCTGCAGCGCCGCCTGGGTGTCACGACCCTGCTGGTGACCCACGATCAGGAAGAGGCGCTGTCGCTGTCAGACCGCATCATGGTGCTGAACAAGGGCCGTACGCAGCAGATCGCCGCGCCGACCGAGGCCTATCTGAAACCCGCCAACCGCTTCGTCGCCGAGTTCCTGGGCATCGCCAATTTCGTCGACCTGCCGGACGGACGGCAGGCGCTGGTGCGGCCCGAACGCGTGCGTCTCGGCGACAAGGGTGGGGGCCAGAATGGCGCGAGCAAGCCGGCCAAGGTCGTCGAGGCGATCTATCTCGGCCAGATGGTACGCTATCACCTGGCGTTCGAGAGCGAAGGCGCGCGGCCGATCGTGGCTGCGGTGCCGTTCGTCGGACGGGCCTATGCGGCAGGCGAGCGCGTGACGGTGTCATGGGAGGCTGCCGACCTGTGGCCGGTGGCGGAATAGAAATCCAGAAGAGGAGACCAAGATGAAGCCCAGCATGAAACGCCGTACCTTCGTGGGCGCAGCCGCCGCCAGCCTGCCCGCCGTCAGCATCCTCGGCGCCGGCAGCGCGCGAGCCCAGGTGAAGGAGATCCGCATGATCGAAGCCGGCGGCAAGTCCGGCGAATCGGTCGAGGTCGGCTATATCGAGCCCTTCACCAAGAAGACCGGGATCAAGGTGATCCGCGAGAGCCCCAATCCGCTCGGCAAGCTGCGTGCCCTGGTGGAAAGCGGCCAGACCAGCACGGTGCTGATGGAGCTGGGCTCGGGTGGCATGCTGCAGGCCCGCAACCTCAAGCTGATCGAACCGATCGACTGGGTGGCGGTGGCGCCGCAGCCGATGTTCCCCGAGGCCAAGCACGAATACGGCTTCGGCTACCAGTACTTCTCGACCATCATGGCCTGGCGGGCCGGCGCCAAGGCGCCCAAGACCTGGGCCGATTTCTTCAACACCAAGGATTTTCCCGGCAAGCGCTGTCTGCCCGACTATCCCAACTACGCGATCTCCTTCGCGCTGCTCGCCACCGGGATCACGCCGGACAAGCTCTTCCCGCTCGATGTCGACACCGCCTTCAAGAAGCTGAACGAGATCAAGAAGGACATCGCGGTCTGGTGGAAGGCCGGTGCCCAGGCGCCGCAGCTCATGAAGGACAACGAGGTGCAGTACGCGATCTGCTGGTCGGGCCGCGTCGTGGGAGATCCCGCCTTCGGTGTCAATTTCGCCGGCGGCATGGCCGACCTGTCCTACTTCACGATCGTGAAGAACTCCAAGGCGGAGGATCGCGCAGCGGCCTACAAGCTGATGCACGAGATGTCGATCGCCGCCAACCAGGCGAAGGCCGCGACCGTGGTCTCCTACACCGGCCCGAGCCCCGAGCTCGACGCGCTGCTGCCCAAGGACAAGCTCGCCGAATATCCGACCAGCAAGCAGAACAAGGACGTGCAGTGGGTCGAGAACGCCGAATGGTGGGCGGCCAACGGCGAGGCCGTGAACAAGAAGTGGGAAGCCTTCAAGCTGAGCCTGTGATGTTCTCCCGGTGTCATCCCGAGGCCGAAGGCCGAGGGACCTTTACTGACCAGCAAAGGTCCCTCGCTGGGGATGACATGCGTGTCGAGTTGAAACGATCTCCGTCATGACGAGCTCGAACCGCTTCGAAGGATTCGGCTTCATCGCACCTCTCCTGGTGCTGATGCTGGTCGCCTTCAATGCGCCCATCGTCTACATGCTGGGCCTCGCCTTCTGGGAAAAGGGGCGGGGCTTCACGCTCGAGCACTATGCCGGGCTGCTCGAGGCGCCGGTCTATCTGCGGGTGCTGGGCAACACCATGCGGGTCGCCCTGGTCGCCACACTCGCCAACGTGATCATCGGCTATCCGCTGGCACTCTGGATGCGCGGGCTGGGCAGCCGCGCCCGCATGATCGCGCTGGCGCTGGTCGTGCTGCCGTTCTGGGTCAGCATCCTGGTGCGCACCTACGCCTGGATCGTGGTGCTGGGCAATGGCGGCCTGGTCAATCGCGCCCTGCAGTGGAGTGGCCTCACCGATGCCCCGGTCTCTTTCCTGTACAACGAACTCGGCGTCACCATCGGCATGGCGAATGTCCTGCTGCCGTTCCTGGTGCTGCCGCTGTTCGCCGCTATGATCCGTATCGACGATCGCCTGCTGCAGGCGGCGGCCTCGCTCGGCGCCTCGCCCACGACCATCTTCTGGAAGGTGTTCTTTCCACTCACCTTGCCGGCGCTGGCGGCAGGCACCTTGCTGGTCTTCATCCTCTGCCTCGGCTTCTACATCACGCCGGCGATCCTGGGCGGCGGCCGGGTGCCCATGATCTCCAATCTGCTCGATACCCTGATCAACCAGATCCCGCGCTGGGAGACAGCGGCGGCCATCTCGACGGTCCTGCTGATCGTGACCCTGGCGATCTTCGCGGCCTACCGCCGCCTCGACCGCAAGGCGTCTGCATCATGATGGAGACTCCCTGGACGCGGCGCCTGCTGGCGATGGCGGGCTATTTCGGCCTCGCCTTCCTCACGGTGCCGCTCCTGATCGTGATCCCGATGTCGTTTTCCTCGGCGCGGGCGCTGACCTTTCCGCCGCCCGGCCTGTCGCTGCGCTGGTACGAGGCCTTCTTCGGCGATCCGCGCTGGATGGAGGCGATGGCGGCGTCGGCCACGATCGCTGCCATCTCGTCGGTGGCGGCGCTGGTGCTGGGTGGCCTCGCCGCCTATGGCCTCAGGCGGGGCGGGTTCCTGGGGCGGGGCGCCGCCGAGGCGAACTTCATGGCGCCGCTGATCGTGCCCACCATCATCACCGCCATCGCGCTCTATCTCGGCCTTGCCAAGGTCGGCCTGCTGGGGACGTTCGTCGGCCTGATCGTGGCGCACACGATCCTGAACGTGCCGCTGGTCATCATGGTGCTGGGCGTGGCGATCCGCGAATTCGACACCCGCATCGAGCAGGTCGCCTGGAGCCTCGGCGCGTCGTGGACCTACACCATGCGCAAGGTCGTGCTGCCCAATCTGGCGCCCAGCGTCTTCGCCGCCTGGATCTTCGCCTTCATCGGCAGTTTCGACGAGGTGGTCGTGACCTCGTTCATCGCCGGCAAGGTCGAGACCGTGCCGAAGAAGATGTTCAACGAGTTGATTCTCGAAGTGAATCCCACCATCACCGCCGTTGCAACCCTGCTGATCGCCTTTACGGTCTTGGCACTGGCTGCCGTCGCGCTCATTCTCGGCCGGACCGGCAAGCTGAAGCAGACGCTGGTACAGGACGTGTAACATGAATTTTCCCAAGACTGTGCGCCTGGTCGAAGTCGGCCCGCGTGACGGGCTGCAGAACGAAGCCAGGCCCGTTCCCGTCGAGGCCAAGGTGAAGCTGATCGACGCGCTGTCGGCGGCCGGCCACAGCGCCGTCGAAGCAGGCAGCTTCGTCTCGCCCAAATGGGTGCCCCAGATGGCCAGCACCGACGAGGTGATGGCCCGGATCCAGCGCAAGCCCGGCGTTTCCTACCCGGTGCTGGTGCCCAACAAGCAGGGCATGAACGGTGCGGTCGAAGCGAAGTGCGGCGAGATCGCGATCTTCACCGCCGCCTCGGAAGCCTTCTGCCGCAAGAACACCAACTGCTCGATCGACGAAAGCTTCGAGCGCTTCGCGCCGGTGATGGAAGCCGCCCAGAAGCACGGTATGAAGGTGCGCGGCTACGTCTCGACCGTGATCGCCTGTCCCTATGACGGCAAGGTGGCGCCCGAGAAGGTTGCAGAAGTCTCCGACCGGCTGTTCCGCATGGGCTGCTACGAGGTCTCGCTGGGCGACACGATCGGTGTCGGCACGCCGGGCGAATGCGTGGCGATGGTCGACGCCGTGGCGGCCAAGGTGCCGCGCGAAAAGCTCGCGGCGCATTTCCACGACACTTACGGCCAGTCGCTGGCGAACATCCTCGCCGTCATGGCGCGCGGTATCGCCGTCTTCGACACCGCCGTGGCGGGGCTGGGCGGTTGCCCCTATGCCAAGGGCGCCTCGGGCAATGTCGGCACCGAGGACGTGATCTATCTGTTGAACGGGCTCGGCATCCATCACGGCGTCGATCTCGACGCCATCGCCCAGGCGGGCCGCGATATCTGCGCCGCCCTGGCGCGCGAGCCTGCGTCCAAGGTGGCGCAGGCGCTGAAGGCGAAAGCGGCCTGAGCGGCCAGCTCAGGATCGCTGCTTGGTCGCCCTACTTGGTGGCCTTGTCGAAGGCGGGGCCGAAGCCCAGCAGCGGAACGTCGATGTTGATCGGACGCTTGGTGGCGTCGAACACCGTGACCTTGAGCGTGGTGCCGGTGCGCATCGAGGCGAGCAGCGGCTCCTTCAGCGGCACGTTCAGCAGGCAGCCGATGTTGGTGCAGGTCTGGACGGTGAATTTCTCTTCCGGCTTGGCATCAACCTTGAGTTGAACCGGCTCGGCGAGGTTGATGCCGAGCGGCAGCTGCAGGCCGAGCACCGGCACCTTGTCGTTGCCCATGCGGGCGGCCAGCGAGATCACGAGCTGCTTGTTCTCCTGTGAGAAGAGCTGCTGGACGGCGCGGCAATCCAGGGTCTTGCCGTCGCCGGTGCACTCGACCCGCCATGCCGCCGGTGCGGCCTGGTCCTGCGCGACGGCGGGCGCTGCCGTCACGGCGAGGCCAACGGCGGCGGCGATGAGGGCAAGCGCACGCCGAGGGGCGTGGAAGCAAGCGGGAGCTGACATGATGAACGAAGCCTCGCTGACGTCTGTTGATTGACCTCCCCATAACGCCAGCACTTCGCGTGTTCTGGCAAGACCCCGTGCGCGAGACGCCTGCACGAACGTTCAAGACGGTTGCCGCCAATTGCGCCACATACGCAGGAATGGAGGCCTTGCCTGGATTCCTGATCGCGGCGGTTGCCCTGGCCGGCAGTCCCGGCCCGGCGACCTTGAGTCTGGCCGCGGCCGGCGCCGCCTTCGGGGCGTATCGCAGCACCGCCTATCTGCTGGGCATCGTGCTGGGCATGGTGGCCGTCATGGCCATCGTGGCGAGCGGCGTGGTCGGGCTGCTGCTGGCCGTTCCCGGTGCGGCGCCGGTCGTGACCGTGCTGGCGGCGCTCTATTTCGTCTGGCTGGCCTGGCGCATCGCCACGGCGCCGCCGCTCGCCGAAGGAGGGCCGGATCGGCCGCCGCCAACCTTTGCGGCGGGGCTGCTGCTGTCGCTGGTCAACCCCAAGGGCTACGCGGCGATGGCTGCGCTCTATTCGGGCTTCGTCCTGCTGCCGGGGCGCCTGGGCCTCGACGTCGCCGTGAAGATCGGCGGCCTGACGGTGGTCATCGCCGTGGTGAATATCGCCTGGTTGCTGGTCGGTGCTTCCCTGACGCGGCTGTTCCGCGATCGGCGTGCTAATCGCGCCATCAACATCGCCTTTGCGCTCTTGCTGCTCGGCTCGGTCCTCGTCCTGCCGTTCGCGGCCTAGCGATATCCTTGCAGTTGCGGCGAGATTATCGCGGCGAGCACGGCTCCATCATTGAACCGAATCAATGTTCCGGCGATAAGCGCGACGGGTGTGCTGCGGCTTAATGGCGCTATGAACGGACCTGTATCGCCGCTGGTCGACGGGCGGCAAGAAACGCGTTTCGTCGTCATGCTGGTCTATCCCGGGGTTATGGCCATGGACGTTTATGGCCCGCTCGAAGCCTTCGCGATGGCCAATAGCTCGGCCGGCCGGCCACTCTACCGGGTGGCCATCGCCAGCCTCGACGGTTCGCCCGTCGCCACGTCACTGGGTGTACCGATCGCGGCCAGCATCGCTGCCCGCGAGATCCTGGACCCCATCGATACATTGCTGGTCGCCGGCGGCGGCGGCCACGCCGAAGCGGGAAACGATCCGGCGCTGCTGAGCTGGCTGCGCGCTGCAAGCCTGGAGGCGAGGCGCACGGGCTCGATCTGCACCGGGGCCTTCGTGCTGGCGGCGGCCGGACTGCTCGACGGGCGGCGGGCCACGACACACTGGGCCACGGCGTCGGAGCTGGCGCAGCACTTTCCCGAGGTCGAGGTCGACCTCGATCCGATCTTCGTGCGCGACGGCAGCGTCTACACCTCGGCCGGCGTCACCGCCGGCATCGACCTGGCGCTCGCCCTGATCGAGGAGGATCAGGGCCGTGAGCTGGCGCTCAAGGTCGCGCGAGGCCTGGTGCTCTATCTCAAGCGGCAGGGTGGTCAGTCGCAGTTCAGCCATCACCTGCAGGCCCAGCTCGCTGCCAGCCAGCCGGTGCGGCTCGCCCAGGAATGGGCGCTGGACAATATGGCGGCGGAGATCGATGTCGGCACGCTCGCCGAGCGGGCGTGCATGAGCGAGCGCACCTTCCGCCGGACCTTCGTCGGCCAGACCGGCGAGACGCCACGCGATTTCGTCGAGCGGATCCGGCTCGACGCGGCGCGCGGTCTGCTCGAGGACATGGAGTTGCCGGTCCAGGCGATCGCCACCCGTTGTGGCTTCGTGACGGTCGACAATCTGCGCCGCGCCTTCGTGCGGCGACTTGGCATCACGCCGCAGCAATATCGCGAGCGTTTCGCGAGTTCGCTGACGGATTGAGCCTTCTCCGGCGGTTCCGGGACCGTTTGGCCGGAACTGCTGTCTCTCTGGCCGGAAGTACAGGCTGTCTACGGTGGCTTCTTCCGGTCACCCAAGCGATCCTCGATCCTGCATCCGGATGATTCCGGATGCCGGGTGGATCGAGGCAGCGTGGGGTCGATACCGTGTTTCTGAAGCAGGGGTGCCACGCGCATCCAACGCTCCCCGCCGGGCTCACGCGCCGGACGGGGTGTTCTGCGTTGCGCGCGAAGCGCCGAGACGAGAAGCACCCAAAAATAGTCGACGTACGAGAGGCTCTGCAAATTGATCGCGAGGTGAGCCTCCCATAGGTTCAGCGCGACTGCTGGCGGGAAAAACCCATCGGCGTCGGAAAGCCCGAAGAGACGAGATCGGTGGCGGCGGTGCGCACCTGCGTGCCGTCGATGGCGAAGCCTTGCCCGCAGTTGGGCGGCGTAGAGAAGAGGCAGTCATGGTGGGAGTGGCGACTATGGAGCAGGCCTCGCGGCCGCGACGCGTCATGCGTGCGGCGCTGCTGCTCTCGACGGCACTGACGGCAACGGCGTTCGCGGCAATGCCCGCCATGGCGCAGGACGCGACCTGGAAAACCAATGCCAACACCAGCTGGTTCAACGATTCCAGCAACTGGTCGACCGGGACGATCCCCACAGGAGTAGCGTCCTTCGGTCAGTCGAGCATCAGCAGCATCATCAGCGACAGCAATCGCACGGTCGGAACGATCCAGTTCAATTCCGATGCCAGGGCCTACAACTTCAACTTCTACGGCGGCAGCGTCTTCACGCTCACCGGTGGCGGCATCGTCAACAACGGAAGCCAGGCACAGAACTTCCAGATCCAGAACGTCGACCTGCTGTTCCAGAACTCGGCGAGCGCCGGCAACAACCTCATCACCTACGCGTTCAACAGCAATCTGGGCAAAATCGAGTTCTCCGGCACCAGCACCGCCGGTTCGGCCAACTTTGCCGCGACCTATGCCGGGCGGCTCGTCTTCAAGGACAGCGCTTCGGGCGGGACGGCGTCCTACACTGCCGACAGCTCCACCGTTCTGGATATCACTGGCCTGACCAACGGCGGCACAACCATCGGCTCGATTGCCGGCGGTGGCACGATCCTGCTGGGCGGCAATACGCTCACGGTGGGTGGCAACAACGCGTCGACCACCTACAGCGGCGTCATCTCGGGATTGTCGGGCCGGCTGGTCAAGGAAGGTACCGGCACGCTCACGCTGACCGGGGCCAATACCTATCTGGGCGGCACGACGGTAAATGCCGGCACTCTGCGGCTGGGGGCATCCAACGTCCTAACTTTCAATCGCCCGGTAATGGTGAACAGCGGCGGTACGCTGGACCTCAACAACTTCAACACGACGCTCGGCCAGGTTACCGGCGATGGTTCGGTGACCCTGGGGAGTGCCAGGCTGACCCTCATAGCGCTGGGCGGAACCTTCAGTGGTGTCATCAGCGGCAGTGGCGGTCTGAGCGTGGGGGGCGGTGCGGGAGCAACTTATACGCTCTCCGGTACCAACACCTACAGCGGCGGCACGGCCCTCAACTCCAACATCATTTTGTCTGTCTCCAGCGATGCCAACTTGGGCAACGTCAATGGCGGGCTGACTCTGGACAACGCCACGCTCGCCTTTGGGGCGTCGTTCAACCTTGCTTCGACGCGCGCGATCACGATTGGCGCCGGCGGCGGCACCATCAACGTCGGTGGCAACAACACGACAATCTCGGGGGCCATCAGCGGGGCCGGGGGGCTCACCAAGCGGGGCACCGGCACGCTCACCCTGTCGGGGACCAACGACTTCGCCGGCCTCACGATCGTGGGCGACAATGTAGTCAGCTACGTCGCCGTCAGTGCCGACAACCAGCTCGGGACGGCCGGCGCTGGTGTGACGGCCAACACGTTGGGTTTCCTCAAGGCGACCTCGAGCTTCAGCAGCAGCCGCTCGTTCACGCTCACGGGGGGCTATGCGGGTTTCAGCGTCGACACCGGCGCCACATTGACATGGGACGGGGTCGTCTCCGGCAATGTCGGCCCATCCGGCGGCCTTTCGGTGCGGGGGCCAGGCACGCTGGTCCTGACGGGAACGAACACCTATGTCGGCGGCACGGCGATCGGCACCGGCACCACGCTGCAAATTTCGAGCGATGCCAATCTCGGCAACGGGTCCAACGCAGTCTCCCTTTATAGCGGCACGCTGGCGGTAACGTCGGACATGTCGACCGGCCGTTCCATCGCGCTTGAGTCGGGCTTCAACGGTACGATCTCGGTTTCCAGCGGCAAGACGCTGACCTACAGCGGGATCATCAGTGGCGACGCGTCCTCCCGCTTTATCAAGGCGGGCGACGGAACCCTGGTACTGACAGGTGCGAACTCCTACACCGGCGGCACGACGGTCAGCGGTGGCACCCTGGTCGGCACGACCAACACCCTGAAAGGCGATATCGTCAACAACGGCATCGTCCAGTTCAACCAGAACCTCACCTCGACCTACTCCGGGAACATGAGCGGCTCCGGCGCGCTCGTCGTTACCGGCGCTGTCGGCGGTCAGACGCTCGTGCTGACCGGTACCAATACCCATAGCGGCGGTACGACGGTGACGGGGTCGCCGTCCGTGACGGTCTCGAGCGACGCGGCGCTGGGGAGCACCACCGGCAGCATCACCCTGAGTAACCAGGGCACGTTGAGGTTCGGCGCGAGCTTCAATCTCGCGTCGACGCGCGCGATCTCGGCAGGCAGCGGCGGCGGCCGGCTCGACACCAACGGTTTCGATACGACCATCAGCCAGAGCATCACCGGCCCGGGCTTTTTCTCCAAGTACGGCGCCGGCACGCTTACCTTCACGGCTGCCAACACCTTCTCGAGCCTTGGTATCTATGGCGGCGCTGTAGAGGTCAGCGCCAACAATCAGCTCGGCGCTGGCACCAGTGCCGTATCGATCAACAACGGCGCCACGCTCAGGACGGCGTCGAGCTTCGCCGTCAACCGATTCCTCGGGGTCTACTCGGGTGCCAGTGTTCTCGACGTAACCAACGCAGCGGCAACCCTCAATTGGGCCTCGCAAATCTACGGCACCGGCGCGCTCGCCAAGGCGGGCGCCGGTACGCTCGTCCTCCATGCCGGCAACATATACTCCGGCGGCACGATCATCTCCGGCGGCACGCTGGCCATCAACGGTGACTCGGCTCTGGGCGCCGCCAATGGCGGTCTCACTTTCGACGGCGGCACGCTGCAGTTTCTCGCGGGTTTCGATATTACCAGCGCCCGGGCGATTACCTTGAACGCCGGTGGCGGCACGGTCCATACCAACGGCTTCTCCTCGAGTACTTCAGGGCCAATCGGCGGCAGCGGCGGGCTGACCAAGATCGGTACCGGAACGCTCACCCTTTCGGGCACCAACACCTACACCGGCGGAACCTTCCTCAACGCGGGCACGCTGGCGATATCGGTCGACGGCAATCTCGGCGATGCGGCCGGAAGGGTCACTTTCAACGGTGGCACGCTCCAGTTTGCAGCCAGCACCACCCTGGCCAACACCCGTCCCATGACGATGAACGCCGACGGCGTGATCGACACCAATGGGTTCGATGCGGGAATCGCGGGGGTGATCGGCGGTCTGGGCGGCCTGGTGAAGAACGGCACGGGCACGCTGTTCCTGGCTGCCGGCAATACTTACCTTGGCGGCACGACCATTAACGGCGGCGCAATCAGCATCAGTGCAAGCACCGCGATGGGGAATGCGGCGAGCACCATCACCTTCAATGGCGGTACGCTGCTAACCCCTGTCGATATCTCCTTGAACCAGGGCATCGTGCTCGCTGGCAGCGGGACTATCGTTAACAATGCGATCACGCGACTGAACGGCGTGGTCAGCGGCTCGGGCGATCTCACCAAGTCGGGCAGCGGCGTCCTGGCCCTGATAGCCGCCAACACGTTCACCGGCCGGTTGGTCGTCAACCAGAGCGTCGTCGTTCTCCAGGATGGCGTGCTACTCGGCAACATCGCCGTTGCCAGCGGCGCCAGCGTGAACTTCCAGGATTACACTTTTGCCCGCAGCAGCACCTATGCCGGCGTGATCTCGGGGGCCGGCCGCATCTCGCAAACCGGACGCGGGACGCTGACCCTTTCCGGGACCAATACCTATTCGGGCGGCACAATCGTCGGAGGCATGGACAACTCGGCCATTCTGGCCGTCTCGTCGGATGCGAACCTGGGCGATTCGTCAGGTTACATCTACTTCAGCGGCGGCAAGCTCAAGTTCCTGTCGAACTTCGACCTTGCGAGCACGCGAACCGTCAACATCAACAATTTTGGCGGCACGTTCGCGCTGAATGGTGCGACGACGACGTTCGGCGGCGTGATCGAAAATGCCGGCAGGCTGACGATCGAAGGCCCCGGCACGATGACCTTCACGGGCGCCAACACCTACGGGGGCGGCACCACTGTCCGGGACGGGGCTGCCCTGGCGATCGGCAGCGACGCGAGGCTGGGCACGGGCGACCTGGCCCTCGATGGCGGCACGCTGAGATACCTCGCCAGCTTCGATCTCTCGAACACGCGTCCCGTGACTCTGAATGCCGGCGGCGGCACGTTCGACACCAACGGCTTCGACACGGAGATCGCACAGGCGATCGGTGGTACTGGGGGCCTGACGAAGAGTGGCACGGGCACGCTGTTGCTGTCCGCAAACAACAGCTACAGCGGCGGCACGACGATCAACGGCGGCACGCTCCGCATTGGTGGCAACACCGCCCTGGGCAACAGCTCGGGCGGCATCACCTTCAATGGCGGCACGCTGCAGTACGACAGCAGTATCAGCAACATGAACCGCGCCATCGTGCTCAATGGCAGCGGAACGATCAAAGGCGAAGCGATCCTGCAGCTGCAGGGAGCGATCAGCGGGTCGGGCGATCTCATCAAGGAAGGCATGATGGGGGTCCTGTCGCTGACCGGCCCGCTCTCCTATACGGGCCGAACGATCATCAATGGTGGTCTTGTCAGCTTCGGAACCCCTGCACCTCAAGGCGATGTCATCGTCAACAATGGCGAAGTTGCCTTTGGAGGGACGACCGCCTCGACCTACGGCGGGGTGATCTCCGGTGCGGGCTCGATGTCGCATTCCGGAGCGGAACTGACCCTGACGGGAACCAACACCTATTCGGGTGGCACCAGGCTCGAGGCCGGTACGATCGCGGTTTCGCGGGAGGCCAACCTCGGCGCCACCACCGGCGGCCTCACTTTCTCAGGCGGCACCCTCAAGTTCCTGTCGAGTTTCGACCTGTCGAGTACGCGGAACATAAACCTCTCCTTTGTTGGGGGTACGTTCCAGTTGAACGGTGCCACGACGACGGTCGCCGGAAGGATTTCCGGAACCGCGCCGCTGACGGTCACCGGTCCCGGCACGATGACCCTCACCTTCGCCAACACCTATACTGGCGGTACGATCCTCTCTGGCGGGGCGACCCTGGCGGTCGGCAATGATGCCGCGCTGGGCGGCGTCAACAGTGGCGTCACATTCAACAACGGAACGCTGCAGTTCCTGTCGAGCTTCAACCTCGCGAATACGCGCGCTCTCACGCTGAATGCTGGTGGCGGAACGATCGACACCAACGGCAACGACACGACGATCTCGCAGGTGATCGGCGGCACAGGCGGGCTGACCAAGACCGGTGCCGGCACCCTGACCCTCACGGGCTCCAACAGCTACACGGGCGCAACGACGATCAACGGCGGCGTCCTGGCATTTTCAGAGGGCTACGCCCTTGCCAGCAGCAGCGGCCTCACGATCAACGGCGGGACGTTGCGTCTCACGAATGTCGCCTCCATTACTCGGCCGGTCACGCTGAGCGGCGTGGCGACCTTCGACGTCGTCACTGGTTTCAATGGTCTCGGCTTGGACGGAAACGTCGGCGGCACCGGCAGCCTCGTCAAGACGGGCGCCGGCTCCCTGACCTTGCGTGGCACTGCCGACTATACCGGCGGCACGACGGTCAGCGGCGGCTCCCTGGTGGGCTCGGCTGCCAATCTCAAGGGCAACATCACCAACAATGCGTTGGTCTATTTCGGGCAGGACAGCGACGGCACCTATGCCGGGGTGATGTCCGGCACCGGCACTCTCAGCAAGTACGGCTCGGCAACGCTGACCCTGACCGGGCTCAACACGCACCAGGGGGGCACGCACGTTACGGCCGGTACGCTCGCGGTCGGACAGGACGCGAATCTGGGCAGCTCGACCGCAGATATCAGCATCAGGAACGGTGCTACCCTTCGCTTCCTGTCGAGCTTCGATCTCTCCGTCGGCCGCGACGTCGAGTTGGTTACCTCCGGCCGCCTCCAACTCGTCAGTTCGACGAACAGGATCGCCGGCACGGTCCATGGAACGGGCAACCTCTCGATCGAGGGGCCAGGCACGCTGTCCCTGACCGGAACGAACACCTTTACTGGTACGACCTCGGTAACCGGCAGCACGCTGGCAATCACCGGCGACGCAAGTCTTGGCAATGTCGCCAACGCCCTCACGCTCGACAACTCGACCTTGCGGTTCCTCTCGAACTTGACGCTCGCGGGGACGCGGGCGATCACAATGGGCGCCGGCAGCGCGATCGACACCAACGGCTACGATGCGACGATCGCCTCGGCGATCTCGGGAAACAGCGGTCTCACGCAATCCAGCGCCGGCAGACTCAGCCTCACGGGTACCAACACCTACAGCGGCGGCACGGTCATCTCCGGCGGCAGCATCTTGGCCATCGGCAGCGATGCGGCGTTGGGCGACGTCAACGGCGGCGTCACTTTCGACAACGGCACCTTGCAGCTCCTGAACAGCTTCGATCTCGCCAGCACGCGGGCGCTGACCTTGAACGCCGGCGGCGGCACCATCGACACCAACGGCAACGACACGACGATTGGGCGGGCGATCAGCGGCACTGGCGGTCTCACCAAGACGGGGGCCGGCACCCTGACCCTGAGCGGCGCCAACACTTACGCCGGTGGCACGACGGTAAGCGATGGCACCTTGCGCCTCGGCGCGGGTGCTTCGCTTCTCGCGACCGGCGCCTTGACGATGGCGGGCGGTACCTTCGATCTGAATGGCCAGTATCAGATCATTGGTCCCCTGTCGGGCACCGGCGGCAGGGTGCTCGTGAACGGTCAGTTCCTGCAAGTGGACCAGTCGACCAACACCACCTTCGGCGGCACGATCGAGGGCAGCGGCCGGCTGGTCAAGGCCGGCAACGGCACGCTGACGCTCAGCGGCTCGAACACCCACACCGGTGGCACCGCGATCGGTAGCGGCACGTTGGCCGTGGCGAGCGACGCTGCGCTGGGCGCTGCCGGCGGCGCCCTCGCCATTGAAGGCGGCTTCCTGCAGACGACGGCGAGCTTCTCCACAGCGCGCACGACGAGCCTGCTGAACGGTGGCGGCTTCGACGTCGACTACGGCACGACGCTGACCCATGGTGGGACGATCAGCGGCTCGGGCTACCTGGTGAAGCAAGGCGCGGGCACACTCGTGCTCGAAGGCACGAACACCTACACCGCCGAGACGGTGCTCGGCCAGGGCACCTTGAAAGTGACGAGCGACGCCGCCCTGGGCGCAGCGAGTGCCAACCTGCGGATGCAGGGCGGCACGCTGTGGACGGTCGGCGATATCGTGCTTGCCCGCTCGGTGCAGAGCTTGGGCAACTACGGCATGTTCCTGGTCGAATCCGGGACGACGACCCTGCAGGGGCCGCTGAGCGGTGACGGCATCTTGACCAAGGACGGCGCCGGCACGCTTACGTTGGCCGGAACGAGCACCTATTCCGGGCGGATGGACGTCCTGGCTGGTACTTTGCAGGGCACCACGTCGACCCTGCGCGGAACGATCTACAACTACGGCCGGGTCGTCTTCGATCAGGACACCGACGGTAGCTACCAGGGGTTCATGCAGAACTCCGGCAGCGTCGCCAAGCGCGGCAGTGGCATCGTGGTGTTCGAGGGCAGCCAGTCCTACACGGGTGGAACAGCGGTCGAGGGCGGCACCTTGCGGCTGGCGAGCGGGGCCACGCTGTCGTCTTTCACCGGCCTCACCGTCAATGGCGGTACTTTCGACCTGAACGGCAACAGCCAGACGATCAGCGCGTTGGCAGGTGCCAGCGGCGAAGTGGCGCTGGGCAGCGGCACGCTGGCGGTTAATCAGGCGGTGAACACATCCTACGCCGGCACCATCACGGGCTCCGGCGCCTTGATCAAGATCGGCGCTGGTACCCTGACGCTTTCCGGCGCTAACAGCTACAGCGGCGGCACGATCGTCAACGGCGGCCTCCTGCAAGGCACGACGACGAGCCTGCAGGGCAGCATCGTCAACAATGCCGTCGTTTACTTCAATCAGGCCGTGACAGGCACTTACGCCGGTGTGATGTCGGGCAGCGGCTCCATGTTGGTAACCGGCGGCGGCAGGGTCATCCTGACCGGCAACAGCACCTATGCCGGCGGCACGACGGTCGGCGCGGGCAACATCCTGCAACTCGGCAATGGGGGCACGACCGGCTGGATCACCGGCAACGTGGTGACCAACGGCACCCTGGCCTTCAACCGCTCCGATGACGTCGTCTTCTCGGGCGACATCGGCGGCATCGGTGGCATCAGCCTGATGGGGCCTGGCACCGTCACACTCACCGGCAACAACACTTTCACCGGCGACATCACCGTCGGTGGCACGATCCGGGCAGGCAGCGACGCGCAGCTCGGCCCGACCGGCAACACCCTGCGCCTCGCCGGCGGCACGGTGCTGGTGACCGCAAGCTTCGCCTCCGGGCGGCCGATCGAGCTGGTGTCGGACAACGGTACCTTCGACACCAGCGGCAACGACCTCGGCCTGTCCGGCGCCGTCTCGGGGGCGGGCAGGCTGGTCAAGGCCGGCACCGGCACCCTGACGCTTTCGGGAACCAACACCTACAGCGGCGGCACGACAGTGTCGGGCGGCACCCTGACCGGCACGACGACCAGCCTGCAGGGCGACATCCTCAACAATGCCGCGGTCGTCTTCGAGCAGAACAGCGACGGCACCTACGCTGGTGCAATGAGCGGCAGCGGCTCGTTGACCAAGACCGGCAGCGGCAACCTGACCCTCAGCGGCGCCAACACTTACAGTGGTGGCACCTCGATCGCGGACGGCACGTTGACGGGCACGACGAGCAGCCTGCAGGGCAACATTGCCAACAGCAGTGCGCTGTTCTTCGATCAGGCGACCGCCGGCACCTATGCCGGCATCCTGTCGGGCAGCGGCAATCTCGTCATCGCGAATGGCGACGTCACTCTTGCGGGCGCCAACAGCTACTCGGGCACCACGACGGTGCAGACCGGCGCGACCCTGCGTCTCGGAACGGGCGGCAGTCTCGGCTCAACGCGACTTCTGGATGTCAACGCCGCCGGCACGTTCGACCTCGGGGGCGGAACGCAAACCGTCGGCGGCCTGACAGGGGCCGGCACTATCCAACTCGGCACCGGTGGTGCCCTGACGGTCGATCAGGCCACCAGCCAGACCTTTGGCGGCGTCATCTCTGGCGACGGTTCGCTGACCAAGGCCGGCAGCGGGACGCTCGTCCTCAGTGGTGCCAACAGCTACACCGGTGGCACGACGGTCTCGGGCGGCAGCCTGACGGGCACGGCGAGCAGCCTTCAGGGCAATATCGTCAACAATGCCTCGGTCGTCTTCGACCAGAGCAGCTACGGCGAGTACACCGGAGCCATGTCGGGCAGCGGCGCGTTGACCAAGACTGGCGTCGGTAGTCTGCGGCTGAGCGGTCTCAACAGCTACACGGGCGGCACAGTGGTGGCAGCCGGTCTGCTGATGGGCACAACGACCAGCCTGCAAGGCGACATCACCAACAATGCGGCGGTCGTGTTCGACCAGATCAGCGACGGCACCTATGCTGGGACCATGAGCGGCAGCGGCCGGCTGGTCAGGATCGGCGGCGGCACGCTGACGCTCACCGGCACCAATAGCTACAGCGGAGGAACGGTCTTCGGCGGCGGTACGATCTCCGTTGCCGCCGATGCGGCGCTGGGCGCGGCGACCGGAGTGCTTGTCTTCGAAAGTGGGACGCTGCAGACCACGGCCACCTTCACGATGGTGCGTGCCACGACGCTGAATGCCGAAGGCGGCACATTCGACGTCGCCACCGGCACGACCTTGACGCAGACCGGCGACATCACCGGTATCGGCGGCCTCATCAAGCAGGGTGGCGGCACGCTCGTGCTGGGCGGCACCAACAGCTACAGCGACGGCACGACCGTATCGGCCGGCACCTTGCAGGGTACGACGGCCAGCCTGCAGGGCAACATCACCAACAACGCGGCCGTCGTCTTCGACCAGGCCTTCGATGGCACCTATGCCGGGGTGATGAGCGGCAGCGGCAGCCTGACCAAGGCCGGCAGCGGCGCCCTGACGCTTTCCGGCGTCAGTACCTACACCGGCGGCACTGTGTTGAACGCCGGTATCCTGCGGCTGGGCGCGGGTGCGGCCCTGTCGTCGGCAGGCGCCTTGACGGTGAATGGTGGCACGTTCGACCTCAACGGCAACGCGCAGACCGTGACCGCCCTGTCGGGCAGCGGCGGCACGATCGATCTCGGCATCGGCACACTGACGGTCGTGCAGAACCAGGAGACCGTCTATCGCGGCGCCATCGTCGGGACCGGTGCGTTGGCTGTTCAAGGCTCTATCGGAGCCAAGCTCACGCTGACCGGAGCGAACACCTACAGTGGCGGCACGACTCTGACCGACGTGTCGCTTTTCGGCACGACCGACAGCTTGCAAGGCAGCATCCTCGCCACCAATTCGTTTGTCGCTTTCGATCAGGCGACCTCCGGCACCTATGCCGGCGTGATCTCCGGTAACGGCCATCTGTCGAAGAGCGGTGAGGGAACGGTCGTGCTGACCGGCGCCAACACCTACACCGGCAACACGGCCGTCAACGACGGCATCTTACGGCTCGGCGTTGGCGGCAGCCTGTCGGCCAGCACCTCTCTTTTCATGGGCGGCGGCACGTTCGACCTGAACGGCGTCAGCCAGACAGTCGGCGAACTGAGGGGCGCTACCGGTACAATCACGCTGGGCAATGGCACGCTCACCGTGAACCAGATCTCGGACTCGATCGTGAGTGTGCGGATTTCCGGTGCCGGTGGATTCGTCAAAACCGGCAGCGGCCGGCTCGCGCTCATCGGCTCAAGCGATTACACCGGCGGCACCACCGTCTCCGGCGGCACGCTGCTCGGAACGACCAACAGCCTGCAAGGCAATATCGTCAACGACGCCACGGTCGTGTTCGAGCAGTCCGTCGATGACACCTATGCCGGTGACATGTCCGGCAGCGGGCGCTTGATCAAGACCGGCACGGGAAATCTGACGCTTTCCGGCGTCAACACTTACAGCAACGGCACGACGGTGTCGGCTGGGAGCCTCACGGGCACGACGACCAGCCTGCAAGGAGACATTGCCAACGACGCTATCGTGGCGTTCGATCAGGCGACGGACGGAACCTACGCTGGCGCGATGGACGGTGGCGGCCGCCTCATCAAGATCGGCACTGGCAATCTCACGCTGTCGGGCGCCAACACCTACAGCGGTGGCACGACGGTCAGCGGCGGTACCTTGACCGGCACCAGCACCAGCCTGCAGGGCGATATCACGAACAACGCCGTCGTGGTCTTCGACCAGGTCTTCGGCGGCACTTATGCCGGCGCGATGAGCGGCACGGGCCACTTGGTCAAGGGCGGCAGCGGCAACCTGACACTTTCCGGCGCCAATACCTACAGCGGTGGCACGACGGTGTTGGACGGCAGCCTCACCGGGACGACAAGCAGCCTGCAAGGCAACATCGCCAACGGCAGCGCCGTGTTCTTCGACCAGGCGACCGCCGGCACCTACGCCGGCATCCTGTCGGGCGCCGGCAATCTCGTCATCGCCAACGGCGACGTGACCCTCACCGGCGCCAACAGTTACTCGGGCACCACGACGGTGCAGGGCGGCGCGACCCTGCGCCTCGGCACCGGCGGCAGCCTCGGCTCGACGAGACTCCTCGATGTCAACGCCACCGGCACGTTCGATCTCGGCGGCAGAACGCAGACGGTCGGCGGCTTGACGGGGGCTGGTACCGTGCAGCTCGACGCTGGCGGCGTCTTGACGGTCGACCAAGCCATCAACCAGACCTTCAGCGGCGTCATCTCTGGCGACGGCTCGCTGATCAAGGCCGGCAGCAGCAACCTGACCCTGACCGGCGCCAACAGTTACACGGGCGGCACGACAGTGTCGGCCGGCACCTTGACCGGCACGACGACCAGCCTGCGGGGCGCCATCACGAACAATGCGGCCGTCGTCTTCGAGCAGAGCAGCGACGGCACCTATGCCGGCGTGATGAGCGGCAGTGGCACGCTGACCAAGACCGGCAGCGGCAACCTGACCCTGACCGGCGCCAACAGCTACGGTGGTGGCACGACGGTTTCGGGCGGCACCTTGACCGGCACGACGACTAGCCTGCAGGGCACCATCACGGTCGTATCGGGCGCTAACCTCACCTTTGACCAGAGCACGATCGGCACCTATGCCGGCTCGTTGAATGGCGGCGGTGCGCTCACCGTCAGCGGCGGTGGTGCGGTCATGCTCACCGGAACGGCCAGCCACAGCGGCGGCACGATGATTGCGGCCGGCGCTATCCTGCAGATCGGCAATGGCGGTACGACGGGCTGGCTGGCCGGCAACGTGGTGACCAACGGCACCTTGTCGTTCTATCGCTCTGACGACATCGTCTTTGCGGGTGACATCAGCGGCAGCGGTGGCGTGACCCTGATGGGCACGGCCAAGGTGACATTGACCGGCAACAACACCTACAGCGGCGCCACTACGGTGGGCGGCGGCGTCATTGTCGCCAGTTCCGATGCCCAGCTCGGACCAAGCGGCAACGCGCTGATCCTGAACGGTGGCGCCGTGCAGACGACGGCGAGCTTCGCGACGGCCCGCCCGATCGAGCTCGGCGCCAACGGCGGCACCTTCGATACCAACGGCAACACGCTCACCTTGTCCGGCACGCTCTCGGGCGACGGCCGTCTGACCAAAGCCGGCGCCGGTACGTTGATCCTGTTCGGCATCAGCAGCTACATCGGCGGCACGACGGTGTCGGGCGGCACGCTGCAAGGCACGACCGATACTCTGCTGGGTGACATCACGAACAACGCGACCGTGGCCTTCATTCAGACTACGGCCGGAACCTATGGCGGCGTCCTCTCGGGCACGGGCGCCGTCGCGATCGATGGCAACATTACCTTCACCGGCACCAACACCTACAGCGGTCTCACGACGATCTCGATGGGCTCGTCGTTGACGTTCGGTGGCACTGGCTCGATCCAGGGCAATGTTGCCAACAGCGGCACGCTGCAATTCGCAGGTACCGGCACAAGTACGTTCGGCGGTGAGATCTCGGGCAGCGGCGCGGTCGAGCAGGTGAGCGGTACCACAGTGCTGACCGGCACCAGCAGCTACACCGGCGGCACGACGATCTCGGGAGGGACCCTGCGGCTCGGCGTCGGCGGCAAACTGGCCTTGACGGGCGCAGTGACGGTGACTGGCGGCACCTTCGACCTGGACGGCAATGCCCAGACGATCGGAGCTCTTTCCGGCACAAGTGGCACTGTGGCATTGGGCAATGGCGGTGTGCTGACGGTGGACCAGAGCAGCAACACCAGCTTTGCCGGCGTCATCGCGGGTGACGGCTCCTTGATCAAGGCGGGCAGCGGCACGCTCGTGCTCGACGGCGCGAACACCTACACCGGCGGCACGATCGTGAATGCCGGCATCCTGCGGATGGGGGCGGGCGGGCAGATGCCGCCGTTCCAGGCGCTCACCGTGAACGGCGGCACGTTCGACCTCAACGGCGCCAACCAGATCGTCGGCACCCTGTCCGGCATCGGCGGCACGATCGATCTCGGCGCCGGCACGCTCACGGCGATCCAGCGTCAGGATGCCACCTATGGCGGTGTCATCACCGGTACCGGCGGTCTGGTCGTGATGTCCAACGGCGGCGGCCAGCTTACCCTGACCGGCGCCAACACCTACAGCGGCGGGACGACGGTCGATCACATGTGGCTGATCGGGACGACCGACAGCCTGCAAGGCAACATCGTCGCCAATGGCGCGACCATAATCTTCGATC
>Ga0209933_1000449_pt1 | contig 76603 bp, 82 predicted proteins | sample ThiBiot_300_biof_FD_183944 | JGI IMG/M metagenome (GOLD analysis project Ga0209933, IMG submission 183944) | Wastewater bioreactor microbial communities from Cape Town, South Africa - Thiocy_cont_300_biof (SPAdes) | ecosystem: Engineered > Bioremediation > Thiocyanate > Unclassified | place... | reverse complement strand
TGCTTCAGCGCGTCAAGGTCGATACCGAAGCCATCGCCAAAGTCGAAAGCGAGCCTCGCTTTGAAGGCCGGCAGATGGTCATGGTTCTCGCTCCGAAATGACCGCCCGCGGCGGGGTGAATGATCCCCGCCCCACCCACCGGTTCACGGACAGTCCGGCGAACGCAATCGAGAGCCTTGCTCGGCCATGAGCAGGGCTCTAGTTTTGTCTGGCCTGCAGTGGAGCGGAAGCTATGAACCAGGACAGCCCGTTTGATTTTTCCATATTGGATCAAATCGGCGCGCCGTACCGCTTCTTCGAGGCCGGCGAGAAAATCTTCCTCGAAGACGACGCTGCGGACGCGATGTACATGGTCCGCTCAGGACGCGTCGACGTCATCACTTACGGCACGGTCCTCGAAAACGTGCGCGCCGGCGGTATTTTCGGCGAATTGGCGCTGATAGACGACGGTCGTCGTAGCGCCGCCGCGATGGCTACCGAGCCGACCGAAGTCGTGCAAATCGACAAGCAAACATTTCTCGCTGTCATCCGAAACGACCCCGAATTCGCGCTGCGGGTCATGAGCCTGCTCGCCAACAGGCTTCGGCGGATGAACAAGGAACATTAAGTGCTTCCGGAAAAGTGGAAACCGGTTTTCCGGTAAGAAGCACACGACAAAGCAAAGACCGAGAGTCGATCCGCTATTCAACAAAATGCCGAACGGCTCGAGGAACGAGCAGCAGCAGTTGCGCGGCTGCTCGCTCCAAAGCCGGCCGTCAGCAGCCGTTTCTGATCATGCAGCGGCGGAAACGCGGACCGCCCCAGCCCCAGCGATCAGCGCAGATGTTGCGCCATTTCACGCAACGGCCACCACGCCAGCCCGGACGACGCCAATACTGAGCCTGCTGAACGAGTGACTGGCTGATGCCCGTCTGCTGAGGGGCCGAAACTGGCGCTGCCTGGGCAGGGGCACCTGCTGCGAGGGAAAGTCCCGCCGCGACGACAACGGCCGCGGAAAGCGTTGCAATGCGCATGAAAAAGCTCCGTTAACTGATGGCGCACAAGGCGTTGCGCGCCCCGGACCTTCGCAGCCGACGCCTGAATGACCCGTGAATAACGATATACAAATTGGTGATATGGCGTCAGTCGAGATCGATGATCCCGAGCGACGCCAGCGTTATGAAGGTCGCAATCATAAACGCGCCGACGATCAGCACCAAAGCCGGATAGAAAGCCGCGAATACAACGCCGGCGCGCCAGCCGCTCGCGGAGCGGACACTGATGAGGAACGTCGGAAACGCCGCCAGGGATAAAATCGTCGCGACAAACGGATCGAGTTTCATCGGACTGTCTCTCGGAGCAGGGCGATCAGTCCGGCTATCTTCGCTCCAAGTTGAAATTTGCAACACCCGTTAAGGCGAAAACAGGCGCAACGAGCGGCAAGTATGATGTTGCCGATAGTTGCAAGCTCCTTGAACTCCCGCCCCGCCCGGTCGAAATAGCGCAGACGCGAACGAGCAACCCGGTTTAAGAGATCATGCGTTGATGATTTGAGGGCCAGCCTCCCCGACCGGCGACGTACCGAGCAAGAGCCATCTCATGCGAGCCAAAGCCGAACACCTGCTGCGCTACACGGGCACGAACATCGTTTCGACCGTTGTCGACTACACGCTTCTGCTGACGCTGACGCACCTCTTCGGCATGCCCGTCGTTCAAAGCGTCATCGGCTATTCGGCGGGCGTCATCGTCAATTATCTACTGTCAAAACGATACGTTTTCACCGTCGACACCTCGCACAAAAGCCAGCATCGCTTATTCATGGAATTCGTCGGAACCGGCTTTATCGGCCTGCTGATCACCGCCATTGTGGTGTGGTTTGGCGTGCACGTGCTGAAACTGTCCGCGGTCGAGAGCAAGACCGCGGCGCTGCTTCTCTGCTTCATCGCGCTGTACTTCGCGAGACGGCACATCGTGTTCACGGCAAACCCGGCGAACTCACCCGCAGGCTGAGCCTCTGTGCCGCTGAGCATGATCGCCTCTAGAGATTCACGTGCTGGATCACGTAGCTGCCGCCAGCCGCGATGAGACCGGCGATCAGCACGTAGGGCAGCACCGAGATCAGCACCATCAGCAGATCGACGAACGCTCTGAAAATCTGTTCCGCCGCGCGCCAGAGCTGGAAAAATCCGCGATAGAGAACATAGACGATCGCGAGCACCGCAATCGCGAGCACCGCGATCTTCCAGACCGGCAAGGACTGCCAGTCGGACCGGAAAATCGTCACCATCTGCCCGAACGACCACTGCCAGACGAGTTCGATGAACCTGAAGATCGCGGTGATCCCCTGCTGCAGCAGATTGACGATCTGATCGAAGATTTCTCTCACGGTTGCATCTCCCTCGCCCCACGACGCCGTTTTCGGCGTCTGCGCTCCCAACGCGGAAGCGTTTTATCTGGTTCAGCAGGAACGAGCGTGACTTTCCCGTTCCGTTGAGAAATTGATGAGATTGCGTGGCAGAAATCGCATGCGATGCGACCCAATGCGATCTGCGCATCGATGTTGCGATTTCCGCAATATTTCCGTATAAACCCTCCCAGAGCCGCCCGGCGAGGCATGCCGTGGCGGTTCTTATGCTTTTGAAAAACAAGCGGAAACCGCAAAAAGCACCCTTCGCAGGACCGGCAATTTCACGATTGTCGAGAGTGCGGACGCCGTAAGGCATCTGCATTTCGGCTCGCAAGAGCCGTGAGCGCAACCCGAACCGCCGCACTTCGGACCGCAAGGTCCGGGGACGCAAGCGGCCCGGCGCGAGCGCCGCCCCCGCGAAGGGCCAGTCGAACGCGTAAGCGATCGGCGACGGGCCCGCGAGCGAACTAAAGGACACAAAGCAAAATGCCTAAGATGAAGACCAAGAGCGGCGCCAAAAAGCGCTTCAAGATGACCGGTACGGGCAAGGTCGTAGCCGCCCAGGCCGGTAAGCGTCACGGCATGATCAAACGCACGGCGAAGTTCATTCAGAAGGCGCGCGGCACGGGTGTGCTGAACGACTCTGACGCGAAGATCGTCAAGAAGTACATGCCCTACAGCCGATGATCTTTTCGGTGCTTGCAGCCGGCTCGCGGAACGCGAGTCGCAAGCGCCCAGCAAAGACTCATCCACCCACGCACAAATCTTGAAGAATTAGGAGAAATCCCATGGCCCGCGTCAAACGTGGCGTAACCGCCCACGCCAAGCACAAGAAAGTCATCAAGGCCGCCAAAGGTTATTACGGCCGCCGCAAGAATACGATCCGCGTCGCTAAGCAGGCAGTCGAGAAGGCGCAGCAGTACGCCTATCGTGACCGCAAGCGTCGCAAGCGCAACTTCCGCGCTCTCTGGATTCAGCGCATCAACGCCGCCGTTCGCGAGCATGGCCTGACCTACGGCCGCTTCATCAACGGCCTGACGAACCTCGGCATCGAAGTCGATCGCAAGGTCCTGTCCGACATCGCGATCAACGATCCCGCAGGCTTCAAGGCGCTCGTCGACAAGGCCGCGAAAGCCGCCGCCTCGCCCGTCGCCAAAGCTGACCAGGACAAGGTCAAGAAGGCGGCCTAAATCGCCTTCGCTTTACTGCGCTGACGTCATCCCGGCGAAGGCCGGGATCCATCCAAGCCGGACCGAACTGCGCGAAAGACACTTGGACGGATCCCCGCCTACGCGGGGATGACGTTGGTAATTGGCCAATCCAGCCATCTCACCGACGTCGGACGTGCCATGAGCCAAGACCTGAATAAGCTTGAAGGCGAATTAGTCGCCGAAATCGACGGCGCCAAAGATCTCGCCGCTCTGGATGCCGTCCGCGTTTCGGCGCTTGGAAAAAAAGGCCGTGTCTCCGAGCTGATGAGCAAGCTCGGCTCGCTCCCGCCGGAAGAGCGCAAGACCTTCGGCCAGACGGTCAACACCCTCAAAGGCAAGATCTCGACTGCGCTCGACGAACGCAAGGCAACGCTTGAAACCGCCGCGCTCGATGAACGACTGAAAACCGAACGCGCCGACGTCACGCTTCCGGTTCGCCCCGGTTCCGTCGCCGAAGGCCGAATTCATCCCGTCAGCCAGGTCCTCGACGAAGTCATCGAAATCTTCGCCGACATGGGCTTCAGGGTCGCCGAAGGTCCGGACATCGAAACGGACGAGATGAACTTCGACAAGTTGAACATCCCGGCCGACCATCCGGCGCGGCAGGACCACGACACATTCTATTTCTCGCCGAAGCCCGACGGCTCGCGCCTGCTTCTGCGCACGCATACGAGCCCCGTGCAGATCCGCACGATGGTCTCGCAGAAGCCGCCGCTTCGCATCATCGCGCCGGGCCGCGTCTATCGTTGCGACAGCGACCAGACGCACACGCCGATGTTCCATCAGGTCGAAGGCCTCGTCATCGACGAGAAGACCCACATGGGCCATCTGAAATGGGTGCTGCAGGAATTCTGCAAGGCGTTCTTCGAGGTCGACGAAGTGAAGATGCGCTTCCGCGCCTCGCACTTCCCGTTCACCGAACCGTCGATGGAAGTCGACATCGACGCCGAGGCGATCGGCAAGCCCGGTCAGTGGCTCGAAATTCTCGGCTGCGGCATGGTGCATCCGAACGTGCTGAGGAACTGCGGCCTCGATCCCGAGAAATATCAGGGCTTCGCGTTCGGCGTCGGGCTCGACCGCCTGACGATGCTGAAATACGGCATCCCCGATCTGCGCGCCTTCTTCTCCGGCGACCTGACCTGGCTCAGCCACTACGGCTTCTCCACCCTCGACGTCCCCACCCTCGGCGGCGGACTGTCAGCGTGATGATGTCAGCTGATCACATCGTCATTCTCGGCCGAGCGCACACACCGTGTGCGTTGAAGGCCGGGAATCCAGCGCAAAACGCGCCAACGGCACAATATGGCGTCTGCGACAACTCTTATGCTGGATCCCCGAACGTCCTCGCGGGGGCTCAGACGCTCGAGGATGACGAACTATGAAATTCACGTTCTCCTGGCTCAAGGATCATCTCGATACGAACGCCTCGCTCGACGAGATCGAGACGACGTTGTCGGCCATCGGTCTTGAAGTCGAAGCCATCGAAGATCCGGCGAAGGCGCTCGGCGCTTTCGTGATCGCGCGCATCGTCGAAGCCAAGAAGCATCCGAACGCCGACAAGCTGCAGGTCGTCCAGGTCGAGATTGCCAAGGGCCAGCCGCTGATGGAGGTCGTCTGCGGTGCACCGAACGCACGCGCTGGCCTCGTATCGGTCTTCGCGCCGCTCGGAACCTACATTCCCGGTTCGAAGATCACGCTCGAAAAGAAACCCGTCCGCGGCGTCGTCTCGAACGGCATGATGTGCTCGGCCTCCGAACTCGAACTCGCCGACGATAGCGCCGGCATTCTTGATCTGCCCGCCGAATGGGCGAGCAAAGTCGGCGAACGCTACATCGACGCCGCCGGACTCAACGATCCCGTCATTGAAGTGAAGCTGACGCCGAACCGTCCCGACTGCACGGGCGTGCGCGGCATCGCACGCGATCTCGCCGCCGCCGGACTCGGATCGTTGAAACCGGAGCCGAAACTCAAAGCCATCAAGGAAGCGTTCGACTGCGCCATTCCGGTGAAGCTCGACTTCTCGGCCGACACCGCGAACGCGTGCCCCGTCTTCGCGGCGCGCACGATCCGCAACGTCTCGAACGGCGCCTCGCCCGATTGGCTGCAAAACCGTTTGAAGGCCGTCGGCCTGCGCCCGATCAACGCCCTCGTCGACGTCACGAATTACATTTCGCTCGATCGCGGCCGTCCGCTGCACGTCTACGACGCGCACAAGCTCAAAGGCGCAATCCACGCCCGCCTCGGAAAATCCGGCGAGAAATTTCTCGCACTCGACGGCAAGGAATACGCCGTCGACAACACCATGTGCGTCATCGCCGATGATAGCGGCCCGCTCGGTCTCGGCGGCATCATGGGCGGAGAGTCGACGGGCTGCACGCCCGAGACGACCGCCGTTCTGATCGAAAGCGCCTGGTTCGATCCCGTGCGCACCGCCGCCACCGGCCGCAAAACCGGACTTCAGAGCGATGCGCGCTACCGCTTCGAACGCGGCGTCGATCCGGCATCCGTTCGCCCGGGGCTCGATCTCGCAACCGAGATGATCCTCGAATTCTGCGGCGGCGAAGCGTCGAAAACCAAGGTCGCGGGCAAGGAGCCGATCGAAAATCGCGTGATCGCATTCGACTTCGCGCGCGTCGCGAAGCTTACCGGAGTGAAGCTTCCCGAAGCCGAGATCGCGAAAATCCTGACGGCTCTCGGCTTCACGATCGAAGGCGAACCGAGCGCCGCGAAAGTCACCGTGCCGACGTGGCGGCCCGACGTGCATGGGCCGGCCGATCTCGTCGAAGAGATCGTGCGCATCGCCGGTCTCGACCTCATCCCGGCAACACCGCTGCCGCGCCTCGACGGCGTCGCGCGGCCCGTGCTGACCGAAAAGCAGAAGCGTGCACGCCGTGCCCGCCGCCTGCTTGCAGCGCGCGGGTTCGTCGAAGCCGTCACCTGGAGCTTCATTCCGAAGGATCAGGCGAAGCATTTCGGCGGCGGCGCGGAAGCGCTCGACCTCGCCAATCCGATCTCGACGGAACTGTCATCGATGCGTCCCGGTTTGCTGCCCGGACTGCTCACCGCCGTCACGCGCAATCGCAATCGCGGCGCGTCGGACGTTGCGCTGTTCGAGCTTGGCCAAGCCTATCGCGGCGAAAAGCCGGAAGACCAGTATCTGAGCGCCGCAGCCGTGCGCGCCGGAACCGCCCGCATCAGCGGCGCCGGCCGGCAATGGAGCGGCTCGGGCGAACCCGTCGGCGTCTTCGACGTCAAAGCCGATGTCGTTGCAGCCTTGGCATCCCTCGGCGTCGACGCCAGCAAAGCCCAGATCACGCGCGACTGCCCACCCTGGTATCATCCGGGACGGTCCGGCACGCTGCGGCTCGGCCCCAAAACCGTGCTCGCCTACTTCGGCGAGGTCCACCCCGCGACGCTCAAGGCGCTCGACGTCGAGGCTCCTGTCGCGGCATTCGAAATCTTCATCGACGCCCTGCCGCCGGAAAAGAAAAAGTCGCGCGCAAAGCCCGCGCTGGCGGCATCCGATCTGTTGCCTGTCAAACGCGACCTGGCATTCGTCGTAGCGAAGGACGTGGCGGCCGGTGACGTCATCAAGGCCGCGCTCAACGCCGATAAGACATTGATCCGCAACGTCAACATTTTCGACGTCTTCGAAGGCGGCAACCTCGCGGCCGAGGGCAGAAAGTCGGTCGCGATCGAAGTAACTCTGCAGCCCGGAAACGAAACACTTACGGATCAGGCCATAGAGACAATTGTCAAAAAAATAGTGGCGGATGTTAAAAAAGCGACCGGCGCCGAACTTCGGTCCTGAAGGACAGCCGCACACGTAACGCTGGAGATGACCATGACGACTGCTGCACCCGCTTCCGACGCGACGACTGGGCTGCATAAGATCGTCATCATCGGGGGCGGCGCCGGCGGCTTGGAACTCGCAACCCAGCTCGGCAACAAGCTCGGCAAAAAGGGCAAAGCCGAGATCACGCTGGTCGACAAATCGCGTACGCATATCTGGAAGCCGCTGCTGCACGAGATCGCTGCCGGCAGCATGGACACCGGCCGTCACGAGCTGGCGTATCAGGCGCAGGGTCACTGGCATGGTTTCCGTTACCGCTACGGCGAAATGATCGGTCTCGACCGCGCCAACAAGCGCGTGCACCTCGCCGCAACTCACGACGAAGACGGCCGCGAGATTACGCCGGATCGCTGGTTCCCCTACGATACCCTCGTCATCGCGGTCGGCAGCATCTCGAACGATTTCGGCACGCCCGGCGTGAAGGAACACGCGATCACGCTCGACACGCCCGAACAGGCGCGGCGTTTCAATCGCCGCCTCTTGAACGCCTGTGTCCGCGCCTACGCGCAGCAGGGCCCCGTGCGGCCCGGCCAGCTCCACGTCGCGATCATCGGCGCCGGCGCGACAGGTTCCGAGCTTTCAGCCGAGCTGCACCATGCAGCGCGCGGCCTCGTCGACTTTGGCCTCGACAAGATCGACCCCGAAAACGACTTCAAGATCACGCTGATCGAAGCCGCTCCGCGCATTCTGCCGGCGCTGCCCGAAAGACTTTCGACGGCGACCACGAATATCTTAAAGAGCATCGGCGTCGACGTGCGCACCGGAAGCGCGGTGACGAACGTCTCCGATCAAGGCGTAACTCTCGCCAACGGCGACTTCATTCCTTCCGAGCTTGTGGTCTGGGCCGCAGGCGTCAAAGGACCGGAAGTTCTGTCGAAACTCGACGGCTTGGAAGTCAGCCGCAGCAACACGCTTATCGTGCGCCCGAGCCTGCAAACGACGAAAGACGACAACATCTTCGTCATTGGCGATGCAGCTTACCTCGTGCCAGATGGCGACACCGCGCCGATCCCGCCGCGTGCCCAGGCCGCGCACCAGCAATCGAGCCACCTCGTCCGCCAGATCCAGCGCCGCATGCACGGCGAGACGAAGCTCGCACCGTTCAAGTATCGCGATTTCGGATCGCTCGTGTCGCTCGGCAAATATTCGACAGTCGGCAACCTGATGGGCTTCGTCTCCGGCAAGTCGCTACGCATCGAGGGCTGGTTCGCGAAAATTATGTATCGCTCGCTCTACAAGATGCACGAGGTCGCGCTGCATGGCCCGATCAAGGTCGCGCTCGACTCGCTGGCTCGCCTCCTGACCCGGCGCACCGAACCGCAGGTCAAGCTGCACTAGGCGACATTGTCTTCGGCATTGCCGGCCGGCTCGACGAAAGCGAGCCGGCAATGCCAAACCAAACGACTAGCTCCGCCCGCGCAGCGCCGTCAGCAGTTCCGACGTCGGATAGCTGTCAGCCGGGAAGCCCAGCTTGATCTGCATTTCCTTGACCGCCTTGCGCGTTCCCGCGCCGAGCTTGCCGTCGACCTCGCCGACGTCGAAGCCGCGCCGCTTCAGAAGCGCCTGCAGCTCTTTCGTCTGCTCATAACCGAGCGACGGAACATTTCCGCTCGCGCGGCTGAGGTTCGGAGCACCCATCATGCGCGCCGCCAGATGCGCCGCCGTCGTCGCATAGGTCAGCGACTGGTTCCACTGCGTGTAGACACGGAAGTTATTGTACGCGAGGAAAGCCGGGCCGTTCCGCCCCATCGGCAGCAGCAACGACGCCTGAAGATCATCCGACGGCAACCTGTGGCCGACACCTTCGACACCCCACGCGACCCACTGCGATCGCGGGAGCAAAACGGTCAGATCGGCCTTTTCCCACGGCAGCTCCTTCGTGACCCGAACCTGTTCCAACCATGGCTCGCCGCGCTTCCAGCCCATCGATGCGATGAAGTTCGCCGACGATCCGATGATGTCCGGGATGTCGCGGATCAGATCGACGCGACCGTCGCCGTCATAGTCGACGCCGTAGTTGTAGTAGTGCTGCGGCAGGAACTGCGTCTGCCCGAGTTCCCCCGCCCACGACCCGATCATCTGGTCCGCCGTAAGATCGCCACGCTCGATGATCTTCAGCGCGGCCTTCAGTTCGTTGCGGAAGAAGTCGCCGCGACGGCAATCCCAGGCGAGCGTCACCAGCGAACGCATGACGGACAGATTTCCCATGCCGCCGCCAAAGTCGCTCTCGAGCGCCCAGAAGCCGGTAATGACAGCGCCCGGCACGCCATACTGTTGTTCCGCGCGATCGAAGATCGACTTGTAACGCTGCAGATAGGACTTGCCCATTTTCTCGCGGCCGTTGGTCGCGAGCTTGAAATAGAAGTCGATGAACGTCTGCGAGAAGAATCCTTGCTTGCGGTCGCGCGCGACGACGCTCATGTCGGGCGTCATGCCGCCGATCGCATCATCGATCGTTGCCGCATGGATGCCCTCTGCGATCGCTTCCCGTCTGAAATCGGCAAGCCAGCGCTGAAACGGCACCGTATTCTGGCAGTTGCGCTTATTGGCCGGAGGCGGTGGCGTGGCTTCCGCGAACGCCGCGCCGGACATTGACGCAAACGCCATCGTTGCGATCGAAAGGACCAAAAAACCTGCGCGCATGGAAAGCCTTCGGAGGGTTGTGTGTCGCCGTCACTGTGTCGGCAGACCGGAATGGGTCAAGACACTATGGCCTGAATGAGGCTAACATCTGCTTGACGCGGATCGAACCCAAGCAATCGGCGCGCTAGGCGCTGCCGATCAGGATTCCGACCGCGAAAACGAGCAGGCCTCCGACCACGACTTCCAGCGCCGCTCTGAAGAATTTCGTGTCCATGAACCGCGCACGGACAAACGCGATAATCCAAAGCTCGATGAACACGACGACGATCGCGACCGACGTCGCGGTCCAGAAATTCGGGATGAGATACGGCAGCGTGTGACCGAGCCCGCCCAGCGCCGTCATCAGCCCCGTGACTCCGCCGCGCACCCACGGACTGCCGCGACCCGAAATGTTGCCGTCGTCCGCCAGCGCTTCCGCGAACGCCATCGAGATACCCGCGCCGATCGACGCAGCAATGCCAACGAGAAACGTCTGCCAGGTGTTATGCGTCGCGAACGCCGCCGCGAAGATCGGCGCCAGCGTCGAGACCGAGCCGTCGATCAGACCCGTCAAGCCCGGTTGCACATACTGGAGCACGAACGTGCGACGTGCCGCCTGTTCCTCGACCGACTTCGCCGTCGACGTCAGCTCGACTTCTGAGATGTGCTGCGCGAGGCCGAGATGCCGGTCTTCCGCAACGATGAGATCGCCGATCAGCTTGCGCACTTCGGCATCCGAAATTTGCGCAATGGCCGCGCGATAGAAGTTACGCGTTTCGAGTTCGATCTCTTCTGCCTGCCGCCGCACTTTCTCGATGCCGAGCGGCCGCACGAACCAGATTGGATCGTGGCGCACGAAACCCGAGACGTCCTGACGCCGGATCAGCGGAATATGTTCGCCGAACTTCCGCCGGAAGAGATCGATCAGCCAGCGCCGGTGATCGTTCTCCTCCTGCCCCATCTCCGTAAAAATCTTCGCCGACGCCGGATAGTCTTCTCCGAGCCCGGCCGCATAGTCGGCATAGATTCGGCTGTGCTCCTCCTCCAGCGAAATGGCGAGAGCCAGAATTTCACGCGCATCGAGATCGGCGAATTTTCGCATTGGACAGAATTCCAGGCGCAGCCAAAGGCCAGCTATAATTTAGAATAGTTCTAATATATGATGGGGCTATAGATACGGCAAGCAGTGCTGACGCGCGGCGCAGTCGCACCCGACCTAGTGCGCGCAAACACGAAAACGCCGGCCATCTTGCGAGGGCCGGCGAATGAATGACGTAACCGCTTTGGATCGCGAGAGGTTAACGCGAGCTGGATTTTCCGCTACCGCCCGACTTGCCGAAGGTGTTCTGCTGAGCGTCGACCCAGGTCGACATCGCCTGCTGCCAGCCCTTCTGCCACATCTCTGCGGCCTGCATCCAAAACTGGATCGGATTGGCTGCGCCCGCACCGAAATCGGGCATGCCCGGGAAAACGCCGCCTGGGAAACCCGACTGACCTGGCGTGACATTTCCAAAACCGGGGAAATTGGGGAAGTTCGGCAGCTGGCTGGTCGAACCGATCGACTTCACCTGCTTCTCCCACACATCCATGACCTGATCGACGGCCTGAAGCTGCAGTTTCGACGCGTTTTGCATCTGTTTGCGGCTGAGTTCGACGAAGTCCGTCGGCCAGCCCAACGACTTGGCCGCTTCCGCCATCTTGTCGAAAACAGCATTGCTGTTCTTCTCGCCGAGTTCCGCCAGCTCAGAGCGCCAGTTCGACATTGCATCGAATGCCTGCGTCACGGCCTTGCGCGTATCATCGCCAAGCTTGGTGAAAGCGGGATTGGCATCGAAAGGTGAGTTCGCCATATCGTCTCTCCGGATTTCGCACGTCTCTTGCGGGCTTTCCCCAGCTTTTTCGCACACTGACAACCAAGTCGCCAGTTATCTTATAGGTCCATGCGGCGAAGGAACCGCCAGCTAAATAGCCTCAACAGCTTAACGGCCCTTTTGCCATCAGGTTCCGGGTGCTATGAGCCCCGCCCATGACCGATATCTCACGTATACGAAATTTCTCTATCATTGCCCACATTGATCACGGCAAATCGACATTGTCGGACCGCTTGATTCAGCTTTGCGGCAATGTAACCAACCGGGAAATGAAGGCCCAGATCCTCGACTCGATGGATATCGAGCGCGAGCGTGGCATCACGATCAAGGCCCAGACCGTCCGCCTGGATTACAAGGCGAAGGACGGCGAGATCTATCAGCTCAATCTGATGGACACGCCAGGCCACGTCGACTTTGCCTACGAGGTCTCGCGCTCGCTCGCAGCCTGCGAAGGTGCGATCCTCGTCGTCGATGCGAGCCAGGGCGTCGAAGCGCAGACGCTCGCGAACGTCTATCAGGCGCTCGACAACAATCTCGAAATCCTGCCCGTTCTGAACAAGATCGATTTGCCCGCGGCCGATGCCGACCGCGTCAAGCAGCAGATCGAGGACGTGATCGGCATCGACGCGTCCGACGCGATCGGCGTTTCCGCGAAGACGGGCCTCAACGTCGAAGCCGTTCTCGAAGCCATCGTCGAACGTCTGCCGCCACCGAAAGGCGATGGCACGAAGCCGCTCAAAGCCATGCTGATCGACAGCTGGTACGACGCCTACCTCGGCGTCATCGTCCTCGTCCGCGTCATCGACGGCACGTTGAAGAAGGGCCAGCGCGTCAAGCTGATGTCGAGCGGCGCCGACTATCAAATCGAGCGCGTCGGCATCTTCCGGCCGAAACAGGAAATGCTCGAGAAGCTCGGGCCGGGCGAGGTCGGTTTCTTCACCGCCGCGATCAAGGAAGTTGCCGACACCCGCGTCGGCGACACCGTGACGGACGAGAAAAATCCGACCGCCGAAGCGCTGCCGGGTTTCAAGCCGGCGCAGCCCGTCGTCTTCTGCGGCCTGTTCCCCGTCGACGCGGCGGACTTCGAAGACTTGCGCGAAGCGATGGGCAAGCTCCGCCTCAACGATGCGAGCTTCTCATTCGAAGCGGAAAGCTCGGCCGCTCTCGGCTTCGGCTTCCGCTGCGGCTTCCTCGGACTGCTTCACCTCGAAATCATCACCGAGCGTCTGGAGCGCGAGTTCAACCTCGATCTCATCACCACCGCGCCGAGCGTCATCTACCATCTGCATATGAACGACGGCTCGATGATCGAGATGCACAACCCGGCCGACATGCCGGAGGTCGTCAGGATCGATCACATCGAGGAACCCTGGATCGAAGCGACGATCCTCGTGCCCGACGATTATCTCGGCGCCGTTCTGAAGCTCTGCCAGGATCGGCGCGGACGCCAGAAGCAGCTCACCTACGCCGGTTCGCGCGCCATGGTGATCTACGAGCTGCCGCTGAACGAAGTCGTGTTCGACTTCTACGACCGTCTGAAAAGCGTATCGCGCGGCTACGCCTCGTTCGACTATCACATCAAGGATTACGAGGAAGGCGACCTCGTCAAGCTGTCGATCCTCGTCAACAGCGAGCCTGTCGATGCGCTCTCGATCGTCGTGCATCGTTCACGCGCCGAAAGCCGCGGCCGCTCGATGTGCGAAAAGCTCAAAGAGCTGATCCCGCCGCATCTGTTCCAGATTCCGATCCAGGCCGCGATCGGCGCCAAGGTCATCGCCCGCGAGACGATCAAGGCGCTGCGCAAGGACGTGCTTGCGAAGTGCTACGGCGGCGACATCACGCGAAAGCGCAAGCTGCTCGACAAGCAGAAGGCCGGCAAGAAGAAGATGCGCGAATTCGGCAAGGTCGAAATTCCGCAGGAGGCGTTCATCAACGCTCTGAAGATGGACGACAACTAAAGGGCGGAAATCTTCGGAAGCAAAAACGGCGATCCAAGGGATCGCCGTTTCGATTTAAAGCTAGGATCGAACTCAATCGTTGTCGATTTTTTGCTTGATCACCGACATGTCGGTAGCGCTCAAGTCGACATCATACTTCTTGCCATCGGCGCCGATGGCATCGTCGACTTCCCACTTTCCGTCTTCGAACTCGACTTTGCCCCATTTCGAAAAACCGGCCTTGGTCAGTGCCGCCGTGACAGCGGTCGTTTCCGCAGCCGTCGGCGGACGGCCGTCGGCGAATGCCGCGCCAGCGAACAACGCCGCGGATGCAAAAATCGCGAAAGCGGTGATGCTACGGATCATGACTGAAACTCTCCTTGCAAGTGTGACACCCGGCAACGCCCGAGGACCTGTTTTCGTTCAGAACCAGCCGCAGGCGAGAGCGGATCTAGGCATCACCGGCCGCCATTCCAGCCCTGCCGCCGCATGGCGCGCTGACGTTCGCGGAATTCGATATCAGCCGGCCGGTACGAGCCGGTGTCGCACCACGGATTGCCGTAGTAGCCATAAAAGCCATTGATTGGCGTGCAATCGCGCGTCGCGTACGCAGGAGACCTGTACTTCTGCCTATGGCCGTCCTTGCCTCGCGGCGCGGCAGACGCTGCGAACGACGTCACGACGAGGATGAGCACTGCCGGTATCAGCATCCGCATTTACGCAATCCTCCAAGATCGCCATAAGGCATTCTTCCCGGCTGAGCACCGCGATGCCGTGCCCTTCAAATATGAAGGCCCCGGCGTCTCCACCAGGGCCCTGCGGTCTTCCTGCGCAATCGCTGTTGAAGGATCAGGGCAGGCGGCCGAAGCTGAACAAGCCATAAAGCCACGCCGCCACGGCCCCGAACCCGGCCGAAATGCAAAGGATCGGCACGATGAGTTCGACGTTGCCCTCGACGAGCGGCGACGTCTGATGTGAGAGGTACGGCACGATCGTGAACGCGCTGATGAGCCCGGGCCCGAACAGCCCGAGGATCGCACCGCGGATCGTCATCATGCCCTCAGGCCGCCAGCCGAGGATCAATCCGAACAACGCGCCCCAGAGCCCGCCCGTCACGGCCGTTCCGACCAGCCACGGCACCTCGATATCCGGAGCGATCAGGCTGCGCGTCGGCTCCATGCTCCAGGGCTCGACGTTCCATCCCGTCCAGTAGTGCACAAAAAGCCAGCTGATGAACTCTTGCACCGTCACGGCTGCGATCGCCCCTGCGATGAAGCCGACGATAATACTCTTCAAGGCATTCATGTCCGTTCCCCTTCTTCTGTCCCCGTCCGTCACGGACCTTGCTACCCTGCTGCGACCAAATATGCCACGGCCCAGGGACTTATTATAGATTTCAAGCCACTCCTGTTGGCGCACGAGCACGCTCATGCGGCATCTTAACAGGCTGCCTTATTCTCGCCCACTGCTTCGCGTTTTCAGCTTCCGCCGCGTACCGGTTCATCGGCAACGCGTTCGTCACGGGGGGCCAGCCTGACACGCTGAGGCCCGGACTCGGCACCAAGGCAGCTGGCGCTCGCGGCTTCCTTTTCCAAACATCCAGAGATGCCCACCGCGCGAGATGCGGTCGCGGTTTCCACCCCTCAGAGAGGCGTGGCCTGGCGTCGATTGGACATTCAGACATCACAACCAACACAAGGACTTCCCATGAGTAAGGGATCTTTTGCTCTGCTTTCTGTTGTGCTTGCGACTGCCGTACCGGCGACCGTCAATGCTGCACAGTTCGATGCCAATCTGAAGAACCGCGCGATGACCAGCCGCCACCTCGCCGCCGCATCCGGGTCGTCAGTCACCTGTCTGACGTGGGAGGCACGAGCCCTCCTCAACCGCATCCGCGCTCGCTTCGGCAACGTCGAGATCGTTTCGACCTGCCGCCCCGGCGCCAAAATTGCCGGCACCGGTCACCCGTCCCGACATGCTTCGGGTCAAGCCATCGACTTCCGCGTTCCCGGGAAAAAGGGACAGGTTGTCAGCTGGCTGATTTCCAACCACCACAACGGTGGGGTCATGACATATCGCGACATGGATCACATCCACGTCGACATCGGACCGCATTTCGTCGCCTTGAACCGCCCGAGCGGCCGGACTTGATCTAACGGGGGGTGGGCGAAAGACGCCCGCCCCGACCCCGCTGGGCCATTCGTAAACGCGTCGTCCGAAACCCGAAACAGCCCGGATTTAAAGCCCCTTTAAGCCATTCGGCAGAGCCTCTGGAAGGCTCCCCCGCCTTGCCTTTCTTGCCTGTTCAAGGCATATAGTCGCCATCGAACACGCCTTGGCTTACTCTTCGACAGCGCTACCGCCTGCTTTAAGACGTCTCCATCGCGCGATTTGATGGCCTCCGTCATTCCGCCGGAGGACGCACGTTTGCTTTGGAGGCAATTAATGTCGAATGGGACTGTGAAGTGGTTTAATGGTCAGAAGGGCTACGGATTTATTCAGCCGGAAGAAGGTGGCAACGACGTATTCGTGCACATCTCGGCGGTTGAACGCGCCGGCCTTCAGTCGCTCCGCGAAGGCCAGAAGATCTACTTCGAAACCGAACGTGGACGTAACGGCAAGATCGCTGCCGTGAACCTTCGTCCGCTCTAACGATTTCGAGAAGACCACTTTACTCGCGCGGGGAGCAGCTCGTCTGCTCCCCGCTTTTCTTGTCAGACCACAGTCGGACAATCAGACCCTAGAACAGGACGTTCGGAGATCGAATGGCAAAAGAAGAGATGCTCGAGTTCGAGGGGGTGGTGGACGAGGTCCTGCCCGACGCGCGTTGCCGCGTGAAGCTCGATAACGGGCATGAGGTTATCGCGTACACCTCGGGCCGTATGAAGAAGAACCGCATCCGCATTCTCGCGGGCGACCGTGTCACCGTCGAGATGACGCCGTACGACCTCACCAAAGGGCGCATCAACTTCCGTCACAAGGACAGCCGTCCTGGACAGGGCGGTGGCGAATTCTCTGGTGGTGCTCGTCCTGGTGGACCGCCTCGTCGCGGCGGACGCTGAACACACGTCACAAGGGGCGAATGCCCCTAAACTGTTTCTTCCGCACGCTGATGATGATCGGCGCCCAGGCGCCGCGCGATCCAGATCCACATGAGGACCAAGGGCATGGCGACGGCGCCCATCGCGCCGGCGGCGAAGCCCAATCCGCCTCCAAGGCCCGCGTAAACCCATCCCGACGCCGCGTCGCCGCCACGGAACACGACCGTATCGATGAAGTTCTGGACTTTGTATTTTTCGTCCGGCGACGCCAGCGTGTAGATGACCTTGATCGCCGGATTTGCGAGCGAGAACGCCACGATGCGTTCCGCCACCATCACGGCGGCGACCACCCATAACGCAGCGTCGAAACTCAACAGCAGCGTCCCGACGGTGGCCGTGACCGGGAGCGCCAGCAGCGCCACCGTCACGCCGAAGCGCTGCAGAATGCGCGCCGTGCCGAACACTTCGATGAGAAACGTCACGATGCTCACGACGAGATCGCGGCCCGAGAAAAACGCGACCCGTTGCGCACTGTCCGGAATGGTCAGCGCCACAAGCCTCGCCTGCTCGAGATAGAAAAACGTTCCGACGACATTCGCGAGAAAGATGAAAATCGCGATGCGCGCGAACATCGGCGTCGTGAACACCTTGATCGCGCCATCGAGGATGCCGCCGCCGGTCGCGTCCATCTCGGGCCCCGCGGCGCCGGTCTTGAGCCGCCTGACCGCCAGCCCCGCGATCATCGCCGCAGTGAGCAGCGCCGCCGACACCAGCAGCAGATTGACGGGTTCGACGAAACGTACGAGCCCTTGCGTCAGCAGCGGTCCCGCGAGCGCGCCGGCCGTGCCGCCCGCTGAGATGAACCCATAAAGGCGCTTCGCTTCCGTGTGGCTCCAGAGCTCGGCCATCAGGCTCCAGAACAGCGACACGACGAACAGATTGAAAACGCTGCCCCAGACGAAAAATGTCCCCGCGACCCAGACGCTCTTGTCGCCCGACTTCATCGCCAGCCAGAAGCCGATCAGGTTGAGCACGAAGAAGACGTAGATCGACGGCAGCACGAGCCGCCGCGGAAAGCGCGCCGCGACGAAGCCGAACAGCGGCACCAGCGCGACCATGACGAAAAAGACGACCGTGAACAGCTGGTGCAGCGCGTCCTTGCCGAGGCTGACGCCGATCTCGTCCCGAACCGGGCGCACGATGTAGTAGGCGGACAGAAGCGCGAAAAACATCGCGAACGACGCGAGAAGCGCCGCGACCTCACCCGGCTCGACGTTGACGAAGCGTTTGAGCCACGAAGCCGGCTGCTCCGCCGAAGGCAGGGGCGTATCGTCCGTCATGGATCTCCGGGAAGGCTGGCGGTCAGGGAATACCGTTCAGAAATCTGTTTACTCCGAACTGAATCGCCGTCTCAACCGTTCAAAAATGGCTCAACCCTTGATGCACTGCAGCGGAGAATCGCTCCATGAATGGTCGTCTGCGGCACTGTACCTTTCTTGCATTGGTGTGCTTTAGCATTAGGGAAGCTAACGTTTTCAGGATTGTCGCAATTTTCAATAGTTCTATACTTATGCAATGCAGCAACAACATGCTGCTCTGCGATTTGGAGATAACTGCCGAAAAACGGCGTTAAATCAAAGGATTCGGAGCGATATGAACTACTATGCCTATGAAATGGCCCACGCGTTCATGTCTCCCGTCCGATTCGGTGTTCAAGCTCTCCGGAACACCCTCGACTGGCCCTTGAACCCCATGGCCTATACCGCGGCTGGCAAAAACATGGTTGCCGCCTGCGAAGTCTTCGAAAGCATCACACGCCGCTACGGCAAACCGGAGTTCGGCATCAAGGACGTATCAGTGAACGGTGTCGACGTTCCCGTTCACGAAGAGATCGCGCTGGCGCTGCCGTTCTGCAATCTGATCCATTTTGTTCGCGACGAGACGAAGTCCGGCAAGCGCAACGACCCTAAGGTGCTCATAATTGCGCCGATGTCAGGGCACTACGCGACCCTGCTGCGCGGCACGGTCGAAGCGATGCTGCCCGAGCACGAAGTCTACATCACTGATTGGACCGACGCCCGGAACGTTCCCATCGCCGCCGGACGCTTCGATTTCGACGACTTCGTCGAATATCTCACACACTTTGTCCGCTTCATCGGCGAAGACACGCACGTTCTCGCCGTCTGCCAGCCCGCCGTCCCGGCGCTCGTCGCGACCGCCGTCATGGCGGCGCGCCATGAAGACATACAGCCCGCCTCCTTGATCTTGATGGGCGGCCCGATCGATACCCGGCGCAACCCGACCAAGGTCAACGAACTCGCCGCTCAGAAATCGATCGCCTGGTTCGAGCAGAACGTCGTCATGACGGTGCCGTTTCCGCACGCCGGTTTCATGCGCCCGGTCTATCCCGGTTTCATGCAGCTCACCGGCTTCATGACGATGAACCTCGAGCGCCACATGAACGCGCACGTCGAGTTGTTCAACAACCTCGTCAAGGGCGACTGCGACAGCGTCCGTCAGCACCAGACCTTCTATGAGGAATACCTCTCGGTCATGGACCTGACCGCCGAGTTCTACCTGCAGACCGTCCAGACGGTCTTCCAGGAGCATCTGCTGCCCGACCGCAGGCTGATGCATCGTGGCGAACTCGTCGACTGTTCTGCCATCACCAAGACGGCCCTGATGACGATCGAAGGCGAGCGCGACGACATCTGCGGCCTCGGCCAGACGGAAGCCGCACACGATCTCTGCACGTCCGTCCCGAGCGACGAAAAAGTCCATTACGTGCAGGCCGGCGTCGGCCACTACGGCGTCTTTAACGGAACGCGCTGGCGCACCGAAATCCAGCCGCGCATCCGCGAGTTCATTCGGGACGTCAATTACAAGCACCGATCGAACGAACAGGCGGCGCGTGCGTCGCGGCCGCAACGCGTTCTGCAAGACGCGCTCGATGTCGCTCCCGAATGGCGAAAGAAGGGCTCAGGGCTGAACAGCGCCAACGGCAGTCACGCCCCCGAGACCACGCTCGCGAAATAAGCAGACTTCATCGTCACTGACACCCGTCCCAGCGCGCTAACCTCAGCGCGCCGGAGCCGATCGCTTGGCGTCAGTGCGCCTCGTCCCAGTTGTTCGCAGCCTTCGCATCGACATGGATCGGAACGGCAAGCTTGAGCGCGGGCTCAGCCGCCGTCTCCATCACCCGGCGCGCTGTCGTGATGAGCGCCGAAGCCTCGTTATCAGCGACCTCGAACACGAGTTCGTCGTGCACCTGCAGCAGCATCCTCGCGGATGAGAGCTTCGCGTCCACAAGCGCCGCCGGCATCCGGATCATCGCACGGCGAATGATGTCGGCCGCCGAACCCTGGATCGGCGCATTAATCGCCGCACGCTCCAGAAATCCGCGCATCGACGGATTCTTCGTGTTGATCTCCGGATAATGAATGCGCCGTCCGAAGATCGTCTCGACGTGCCCATGCGCGTGCACCTGCTTCTTCGTCGCGTCCATATAGTCGCGAATGCCGGGAAAGCGCTGGAAGTAGGTCTTGATATAATCGCTCGCCTCTTCCCTGCTGATGCTGAGCTGATTGGCGAGCCCGAACGCCGAGATCCCGTAGATGATGCCGAAATTGATTGCCTTGGCGCGACGCCGAACCTCGGACGGCATATCCTTCACAGGCACGCCGAACATTTCCGACGCCGTCATCGCATGAATGTCGAGACCTTCCGCGAACGCCTTCTTCAACTGCGGAATATCGGCGACATGCGCGAGCACGCGCAGCTCGATCTGCGAATAGTCCGCCGAGATGAGCTGCATCCCCTTGTCCGCGATAAACGCGGTGCGGATTTCGCGACCTTCCTTCGTTCGGATCGGAATGTTCTGCAGGTTGGGATCGGACGACGCGAGCCGGCCGGTCGTCGTCGCACCCAGCGCGTAGCTCGTATGGATGCGGCCCGTCTCCGCGTTGATGTACGCCGGCAGCGCATCCGTGTACGTCGACTTGAGCTTCGTCATCTGCCGCCATTCGAGCATCGTGTTGATCAAGCGGCGCGCGTCGCCATCGATCTCCTCGTTGGCGGCAAGATCATCGAGAAGATTGGCGCGCGTCTCCCATTGTCCGCTTTTGGTTTTTTTGCCGCCCGGAAGCTTCAGCCGGTCGAACAGCAATTCCCCGAGTTGCTTCGGCGATCCGAGATTGAACTTGTGCCCAACCAGCCCGTTGATCTCTTCTTCGAGCCGCACCGTGCGCTGCGCGAACGCATGCGACAGCCGCGAGAGAATATCCCGGTCGACCTTGATGCCCGCATGCTCCATGCCGACGATCACCGGCACCAGCGGCCGTTCGAGCGTCTCGTAGACGGTCGCCATGCGCTCGGCCGCGAGGCGCGGCTTCAACGCCAGCCAGAGCCGCATGGTCACGTCGGCATCTTCCGCCGCATACTCCGTCGCCTTGTCGAGCGGCATCGCGGCGAACGTCTTGTCGGATTTCTTCGCGCCCGGCGCATGCCCCATCGCCTGCGCGAACGTCATGCACATATGGCCGAGATGACGCTCGGCGAGCGCATCCATGCCGTGCTGACCTCTGCCACCATCGAGCGCATAAGACAGAAGCATGGTATCGTCGAACGACACGATCTCGATACCGCGCCGCTTCATCACCAACGCATCGTACTTGATGTTCTGCCCGATCTTCAGAACGCTCGGGTCTTCAAGCAGCGGACCGATCAGTGCCAACGCTTCGTTCGCGGCAAGCTGTTGCGGGCGATTGTCATCGCCGCCAAACAGATCACCGCTCGGACCCGTATGACCGAGAGGAATATAGCAGGCTTCCCCCGGCGCAACCGCGAGAGAGATCCCGACAAGCTCGGCATCGAGCGCGCTGAGATCGGTCGTCTCGGTGTCGAAGGCGACGCGTCCGGCTTCCCGCGCGCGTCGAACCCACTCTTCGAGCCGCGCACGCGTCGTAACCGTCTCGTACTTGCTGCGATCGATCGCCTGCGCTCGCGCAATCGCGGCGCCGGCAGCAACCGCCGCGGCGGGAGACGCATCCTGCGGAGCGCCCGCCTCGATGACCTCGAGGTTCACTTGCTGCGGCGAAACCCTGACGCTGGTCCCAACGGACACCGCGAGCGGCGGCGGCACCTCGGCGCCTAGTCCCTCCGCGATGCGCTTCGTCAGCGTGTTGAATTCCATCATGCGCAGAAATCCGAGCAACGCATCCACCTGCGGATCGCGAACGCCCAGCGCATCGATCGCCGTTTCGAGCACGACGTCGTCTTTAAGCAGCACCAGACTGCGCGATATGCGCGCCTGCTCCGCAAACTCGATGAGTTTTTCGCGCCGCTTCGGTTGCTTGATCTCGCCCGCGCGAGCAAGAAGCGTATCGAGATCGCCATAAGCGGCGATGAGTTCGGCCGCCGTCTTGATGCCGATCCCCGGCACGCCCGGAACGTTGTCGACGGAATCGCCCGCGAGGGATTGAACGTCGACGACCTTCTCCGGCGGCACGCCGAATTTCTCGATCACCTCGTCGCGGCCGATGCGCTTCGACTTCATGCCGTCGAACATCGTGACGCCGGGGCGCACGAGTTGCATCAAATCCTTATCCGACGAGACGACCGTCACATCGCCGCCGACGTCGACCGCTCTCCGCGAATACGTCGCGATAAGATCGTCCGCCTCGTAGCCGTCGAGTTCGACGCACGCGACGTTGAACGCTCTGACCGCATCGCGAATGAGCGGAAATTGCGGAATGAGTTCTTCCGGCGGCGGCGGGCGCTGCGCCTTGTATTGCGGATAGATCTGGTTGCGAAACGTCTCCCGCCCCGCATCGAAAATCACGCCCATATGCGTCGGGGCTTCCGACGCTTTCGTTTCGCGCAACAGCTTCCACAGCATCTGGCAGAAGCCGTGCACCGCGCCGACCGGCAGTCCGTCCGATGGACGCGTCAGCGGCGGCAATGCGTGGAACGCCCGAAAAATGTACCCCGAGCCGTCGATCAGATAGACGTGGCTGCCTTTGCCGACCGGAACGTTCTCCGATAGCGCCGCGGAAGCCTGTTCAATGGCATGGTCTTGTTTGGATTTTGTCGTCATGGGCCGCACTATAGGGACATCGTGCGGCCCGACCAACGCTCATGCGCGAGAATTCCGCCAGCCCGCAATCTGAGGTGTCGAAAAGTGCGGGCGCAAATCGCACACTACCGGATCATTCCGCTCGCTGCGCGTCGCCTCCGTTGACAGCATGGGACGCGCATGGCTGATCTGCCCCGCGTCAGCAACGAGCTGCCTGCCAAGCGGGCAGCACAATGCGACGCCATCAGAAGGGAGTTACGCTTATGCGCATGACCAGGAAACTTACGGTTGCATTTCTGGCCACGGTTGCAGCCGGATTGGGGACTGTCGAAGCCAGCGCTCTGCCGCGCTGCCGGGCGCCCGTCGAAGGCTTCGCAACCGCGACCGGCATCTTGGGCGCCGGATCGGAAAAAGCCCGCATCGAAGCGCGGCACAATTGGAGAGCGACCGTCGCGCGCCTCTACGGCCCGCGCTATTCCGACTTCCGCAACGCTCAGGGCCGCCAGTGGGACTGCAAGAAGGGCGCGATCCTTCTTGCGAAATGCGTCGTCGTTGCACGCCCCTGCCGCTACTAGGCGATCGCGGAACCCGCCCAAACGGTGAGGCGACGAGCCTCACCCCTTTCCTTATCCGCGCCCATTCGCGCGGCGTGAGCATTTGCGGCCCGGCGGCGAATGCGTTATCAGTCTCGCTCTCTTAGGCACCCGTAGCTCAGCTGGATAGAGTGCTGCCCTCCGAAGGCATGTGTCAACCTGTTTCTTCGATTGAAGGAGGTTAGAACAAGGAAGAGAATCAAGCACTTGTTAGGCGGACAATTACCTACGCCAAGCCGCACCGATCTCGCGTAAGCACCGCGTAAGCAGTTCCGATCGTGAGAATGCGAAATGACGGATACGTTGGCGTAGTGCCGTGAGACCACCACGTTGACGATCACGTCTGACGAGAGGCATTGGTCGATACCAACCGAACTCCGTTGACCCTTGTGGGTCGTCCGGGCTAGGCACAATCGCGAAGCACCCGTAGCTCAGCTGGATAGAGCGCCACCCTCCGAAGGTGGAGGTCACACGTTCGAATCGTGTCGGGTGCGCCAAATCTACGCTACTCCACGCCAGAAGCCCTCTCGTAGCCCAATACCCCTTGTCACGGTGTCCCTCCTTTGGGCTGGTGCATCAGAGCGCCGAACGAATCGTGCCGCCATCGACACGGAGGACCGCGCCGCTCACATAGTCGGCATGAGGACTCGCCAGATAGGCGACGGCTGCCGCGATTTCCTCGGGGCGTCCCAGTCGCCCGACGTCGTTGGGCATCATGTCCCGCACGCAGCCGCTTAATTTCTTCCCAAATGTCACCCCACCGTGGCGTGGTGCGATGTCCATCAACAGCTGCTTGACAGCCGGAACGAGGAAGCACCGGGTGCGACCACGTTCGACACCGGAATCCTTTGGCTCACGTGCAAGCGAACGGCGAGATTGTGGCGAGCCGCTAGGGACGCGTTGTAGTCCGGCTGCATGGGAATCGGTTGCTGCGCCAATCCGCCACCGATCTGGATCACGCGACCCCGGCCGCGCTCGCGCATCGCGGGCACGGCCGGAATATCAGAGCGTCCCAGAGAAGAAGATGTAGTTCTCAGTTTTATCCAAACGAGAATTCGCCTGCGTATGGCAGGGGTCGCGCTTGAATGGCAAGCGAATCGGCATGACTCATGCCTTGAATAATAGTATAGGGTACTATATTATTATTATCTCCGGAAGGGAACGCGGTATGTCACATACGACCCGCGAGAAAACGAAGCTCATCAACCGCGTGCGTCGCCTACGCGGCCAGATGGAAGCCATCGAGCGGGCTCTGGAAGAAGAAAAGGGCTGCGCCGATGTGCTGCAACTGATCGCCGGCGTACGCGGCGCCATCAACGGCCTGATGGCTGAGGTGGTCGAGGATCACATCCTTCTCCACGTGGCTGACCACACGCTGGCTAAGGATCAACGCAACGAAGGCGCCGCCGAGCTCATCGATGTCGTGCGCGCCTACCTGAAATAAGAACGGAGTTTGTCATCATGGCCGTCCAGGACGCTGCCCATCGCCGGACGCTGGCCGATAATGCCGAAGGCCGCACCATCGCCCCAGCCGCCGCGCCTCATCATCATGATCACCACGACCATGACGATCATGAACACGGTCATGACCACGACCATCCTTTTGAATGGGCGGAAGCCGTACGCATTGCTCTTGTCGCAATAGCGGCCGCGGCAGTGTGGTTCCGGGTCTGGGAGCCGGTCCCGGCGGTCAGCGTCATCGGCGTTGTCGGCCTTGTGATCGGTGGCTGGCCGATCCTCAAGGAAGCGTTCGAGAACATTCTCGAACGCCGCATGACAATGGAGCTGTCGATGACGATTGCCGTCGTCGCTGCGGCGGCCATTGGGGAATTCTTCACCGCTCTCGTCATCACGCTGTTCGTTCTGGTCGCAGAGGTGCTGGAAGGACTGACCGTCGGCCGCGGCCGCAAGGCGATCCGCGAACTGCTTGAATTTTTGCCGCGCGAGGTGTCGGTGCGCCGCGCTGGTTCGATCACGTCCGTCTCGGCGGAGGAACTATCGGTCGGCGACGCCATCCTGGTCGCGCCTGGCGGCCGCATTCCTGTCGACGGAGCGGTGCTCTCCGGTCATTCCTTCGTCGATGAATCCCGCATCACCGGCGAGTCCATGCCGGTAGAGAAGGTAGCCGGCGGCCAAGTCTTCGCCGGGTCCATCAACCAGTCCGGGGCGCTGGAGGTTGCCGCCGAGCGGATTGGCCGTGACACGAGCTACGGCAAGATCATCGAGGCGGTCGAGCAGGCCGAAAAATCCCGTGCCCCGGTGCAGCGTCTCGCCGATCGGATGGCTGGCTATCTGGTCTATTTTGCGCTGGGCGCGGCCGCTCTGACCTTTCTGATCACCCGCGACATCTACTCGACGATCTCGGTCATCATCGTGGCTGGCGCCTGCGGCATCGCCGCCGGTACGCCGCTCGCCATCCTCGGCGGCATTGGCCGCTCAGCCCGGCTTGGCGCCATCGTCAAGGGTGGGGTGCATCTGGAGACATTGGGCCATGTCGACACGGTGGTGCTCGACAAGACTGGAACGCTGACCTTCGGGCGTCCCGAAGTGCAGCAAGTTGTACCTGTTGCCGGCACGACCGATGATGAGCTTCTCGACGCCGCCGCCACGGCGGAACTGCGCTCCGAGCACCCGCTCGGCAAGGCCATCGTCGCCTACGCCCGCAGCCAGGGCCGCGACGTGGTCGAGCCGGAAAGCTTCGCCTACACGCCTGGCCGCGGGATCGCGACCAAGGTCGGCGTCAGTACTATCCTCGTCGGCAATCAAGCCTGGATGGCGGACAACGGAATCGACACGTCGATTGCCCCTCGTCAGAGCGCCGAGGCTGGTTCGGAGGTGTTCGTGGCCCGTAACGGGCACCTGCTTGGCTCGGTTGCCGTAGCCGATACCGTCCGGCCTGAAGCCAGGCGCGCGATCGAAGCCTTGCACCGGATGGGCATCAAAACGGTCCTGCTCACGGGCGACGCGCGCCGTGTTGCTGTGGCCGTCGGTTCGGCGCTGGGCATCCAGGAGGTCGAGGCGGAACTGATGCCGGAAGACAAGCTGACCCGCATTCGTGCGCTGGTGGCGCAAAAGCGCATCGTCGCCATGGTCGGCGACGGCGTCAACGACGCACCGGCGCTCGCCGAAGCCAATGTCGGCGTCGCTATGGGGTCCGGAACCGACGTGGCGCAGGAGAGTGCCGATGTGGTGTTGCTCGGCAATGACCTTGCGCGCTTCGTCGAAACGCTCGCTGTCGCGAAGAAGACGCGGGGCATTATCTGGCAGAACTTCGCCGGCACCATCGGCATCGACATACTCGGCGTCGCCCTGGCCGCCTTCGGCTTCCTCAACCCGCTGATCGCCGCCGGCATCCACGTCGTCTCGGAGCTGGTGTTCATCCTCAACTCAGCCCGCCTGTTGCCGACGCCCGAGAAGACCATCACCGCCGAACCTGAACTCAAGCCTGAACCCGCGAAAGTGTAAGCCATGGCAGTAGTATCACCATGTCTCGATATCTGCCGGCTCGACCGCAAAGCCGATCTGTGCGTCGGGTGCTTCCGCACTACGGACGAAATCCGGCAATGGCGAAAGTTCACCGACCATAAGCGGCGCCAGATTCTCGCTGAACGCCGCCGGCGCGAGAAGAAACTCGCGGCGCGCAATGCGTCGCTCTAACGGTCTGGTCGATGAGTGCCAATGGACGAAGCCGGCAGCGGCCCCTCCGTCGTGCTCTTGCCGGCCCTGAGTTCGATCTCCACACGTGCGGAGATGCGACAGCTGTTTGACCGGCTCGCGCCGGAGTCAGTGTCGCGGCTATCGACTGGCCGGGGTTCGGCGATCCGGTGCGGCCACGCGCCGATTGGACGCCGGATGCGCTGTCGGCCTTCCTCAACTGGTTCCTGAGCGAGATCGTCTTACCACCCCACGCGATCGTAGCTGCCGGGCATGCCGCGACCTATGCTCTTTATCAGGCGGTCTATCGGCCCGGCACCATCGACCGCCTGGTCTTCATTGCTCCAACATGGCGGGGGCCGTTGCCGACAATGATGGGCGGCCAACGCCGATGGTTCGCTCGTATCCGTGACGCCGTCGATCTGCCGGGATTGGGGCCGTTCCTATATCGGATCAATGTCAGCCGGCCCATCATTACGAAGATGGCCAGGGAGCATGTCTATAGCGATCCCGATTGGCTCAGCGGCGATCGGCTTGTCGCGAAGCTCGCCATCACCCGGGCACCGGGAGCTCGGCATGGCTCTGTTCGCTTTGTCAGCGGAGGTCTTGACCTTGTCGACAGCCGTGATGCCTTTCGCGATTTCGCACGCCGCGTAAACGTGCCGATCCTCGTCATCTATGGCGATGAGACCATTGCAGAAGGCTGCCATGATCGACCGATGCAGTTCGGTTCGGGCAGCTTCGTTGTCCGGTTCGGACGGCATGACTGCTCGCGTGCCTTTCTTCTTCGTCGGCTGCGCGATAGCAGCGACTTCGCCGCGTCATCCTGACGACGCCGTTCAGCGTAATGGCCTGGTACAATCGGTTGCGGTGCGTCATGGACAAATACGCTTCCACGCAGCGATCATCAAGCTATTGTTTCTATTAGAGAATTTTATGGTTCGAAACTGCGCCAAACCTGGAATGGCACTCAAATGGGCCGTCCGGCGCGGCTAACCGCAAGCTCATGAAGTCGCTCTGCTTTTGCGCGCTTTGGCGAAGGCCCGGTCCGTTGCCATGAACCGCTCGATCATGGGTGCCACAATCCTGACGGGATCGGGCGCCGGTTGGCCGGTCTCGCGTCCGATGGCTTCAGCGTAGGCGAGCAGGTTGCGGTGAACGACGGCCGGGAATTCGATGGTCAACTTCACTGGCTTGTCATCCTCGATCGCGCCAAGCTTGAGCTGCGTCATCGGCTTGCCTCCTGAGCGTAGGGCGCCATCACAAGATCGCGGTTAACGATCACGCGCACGGGGAATCCCTGGCGGATGGTGAGCGTCGGCTGGATATTGAGCTGCCGGCGGACGAGCTGCTGTCCGGTGTTGTTGATCGAGTCCTGCGAGCCGCGCCGCAGCGCGCGCACAAGATCGCTTTCGTCACGGTTCGAGCCCGTCTCGGCGCCGACACTGAGCAAGGTGGAAAGAGCTGCCGCTTTGGCGAGATCCCACCAGTGATAATCGACCTCGTCCTCGAGCCCCGAAAAGCCTCGCGCGTCGGCGCCCTGCTGGCGCTCCAGCACGATAGATTTGCCGTCCGGCAGCATGACGCGATTCCAGACGAGCAAGACGCGCTTCTGCCCGAAAGCGACCTGGCTGTCGTACTGACCAATCAAGCGCGAGCCCTGTGGTATCAGCAGGAACTTGCCGGTCGGGGTGTCATAGACGTGCTCGGTCACCTGCGCCGTCACCTGGCCCGGCAGATCGGACTGGATTCCGGTCAGGAGCGCGGCCGGGATGACCGTGCCCGCCTGCACGACATAGGGCGATGCCGGATTCGCCAAACGGTCCTGACTGACTGTGCGGCGATCGACCGGGCCGTTGACGAAGGCGAGCTTGCGGTCCTGCATGTTCTGCATCGCATTGGGATCGAGCGGAGGTGCTTCCGCAGGTATGGCGAGCGTCGTGCCCGGCGCGATGGCCTGCGCAACTGGCGTTGCCGCGGCAGTGTGGATGGCCGTGGCGGCGAAGAGCTTGCTCAGGCGCGCCGCTTCGATCTCCTGCAATCGCCGCTGCTCCTCGGGCGTGACGCCCGGCTGCGGCATCGGACCTATCGGCGGCACCGGCAGGCCCTGGTTCTGCGCACTGAGGATCGGGCGACCGAGATCGCCTGGCAGTGGCGGTCCGAGTTTCGGGATGCCGGTATAGTCTCGCGGCAACCCCGTCAGGCCGTCTGCGGTCGTGCGGTTCTCTGTCGAGTAGAGCTCCTTGCCCGATTGATCGGCACGGCGGGTCTGGAGCGCATAGATCAGCGCCGCCGCGATGGCGAGACCCGAGACGCCGCCGAGCCCGATGAGCACCTTGCGCGACAGGCGGGTGACTTGCGGACGCTCCGGACGCAGACGTAAGTCCGGCGTGACCTCCGGCGCTCTGTGCGTGCCATCGGTCATAGCCGGCGCCTTCCGTCAGTGCGCACGATGCGGACACGTCGCTCGCTGTTCCGGTCGCCTAGGCGCAGTTCCGCGGCAGCAAACATCCGGTCGACGATGTAGTAGTTCTGGCGCGCACGGTAATTGACCAGCTCGCTGTCGCCACCGGGTCCTATAATAAAGAGCGGTGGCATCTCGCCCTGCGGGATGCCCGACGGGAATTCGATATAGACCTTGATCCCGTCATCGAAGGCGCGCAGCGGCCGCCAGGCCGGCGTATCGCCTTCGATCTCGTAGCGGAAGTTCAGCGATGAGATGTCGACACCGGTTGCGACCGGCTGCGCCGCAAGCGCCGCCGCGTTCTGGCGGCGAAGCGCGATAAGCTGGTCCTGCGGGTACTGCCAGGACACAGAGGCCATGTAGGTCTTCTCGGTCGAGTTCAGCTCGAGCAGGTAGGTGCGCCGGTCGGTATTGATAACCAGGTTGGTCTGGAGGTCCGGCCGAGTCGGCTTCACCAGAATATGGACCTGCTTATTGAGGCCAGTGCCGCTCTCGGTGTCGCCGATGATCCAGCGCACTGTGTCGCCCGCTGCGACGGGGCCGGAGCCGACGAGCTGCTCACCCGGCTGCAGGGCCACGTCTGTTACCTGACCGGGCGCGGCATAGACTTGGTAGAGCGCGCCGGAGGAGAACGGATAGACCTGCACGGCGTTGATGAAGCCGTTGCGCACCGGCTGCACACGGGCGGCGGCGTTGGCCTGGGTGATACGCTGCTTGGGATCCTTTGATTCCGGCGGCGCCTTGCTGCCGGGGACGGGCTTCAACTGGCCCGGTAGCGGCAACAGCTTCGGCAACTCGACGACGGTGACCGGCGCCGGCGGATCGCCCATTTGCACGGCCGGCGCGATGTCATCATAGGAGATGTCCGGCGGGATGAGTTTTTGCGCGCAGCCGCCAAGGGTGGCGGCACCGATCAGCAGCATTGGAATCGCGGATGAGCGAAAGAGCGTATATTTCGTGGGGGCGAGAGCCGGCGGGCCGGATCTGCGGATGGGCGGCTTCATTGTCCAAGCTCCTTCGACCAGTTGATGGCGTTGACGTAGATGCCGAGCGGGTTCTGCTTCAGCCGCTCGGCGTCGCGCGGCTGCTGCACGGCGATGGTGAGGATCGCGGTCCAGCGCTCGACCCCAGCGAGCTGGCCGTTCTCGTAGCCGCGCTCGAACCACGCCACGCGGAAGCTGTCCGGCGAGGCGCGGATGACGCTCGAGACCTCGACCGCGATCTGGCGCTTGCCGACCTTTGCGAACGGATCGTTCGCGCGCGCATAGTCATTCAGCGCAAGCGCGCCGCGATCGGTTGTGAATTCATAGGCGCGCAGCCAGTTCTGCCGCACGATCACGGCGTCGGCGGGAATTGAGCGGACCTGCTCGATGAAGCGCGCGAGATGCCACGCGATCTGCGGATCGGCCGGCCGATAGTCAGCGACAGCAGGACCGATAGCCTGGGCTTCACCGTGGCGGTCGATCTGCACCACCCATGGCACGATCGTGCCGGTCGCCGACTGCCAGACCAGGCCGAACGCGAGCCCCGCCGACAGAAACAGCGAGCCGAACGCCATCAGACGCCAGTTCTTTGCCTGCACGCGGGCAGACCCGATGCGCTCGTCCCAGACCTGCGCGGCCTTCTGATACGGCGTTTCGGGTTCGGGTGTGCGGCCGTAATGCACGGATGCTCTGCGGAAGGGGTTCATCATCGATCATCCTGACGGAGGGAAATGGAGGCGCCGCCGCCGTGGCTGTCGCCGGATTTGACGGCGTGGGCAGCGGCGGTGGCGCCGTGACTCATCGTCTGATGGCGCTTCATGCGCTGCGCCCAGGCGGGCGGAGAGGATTCGGTTTGTGCGCTGTCGCCTGCCGTTCCGCCGCCGACCGTGCCCAGAGTGGAGGAGCCGCCGGTCGCTTCGGCCGCGGCCTTCGCACCGCCGCGGTAGCTCTCGGTCATCGCACCGGACGCGCTGTTTGCGGCACGGCTGACAGGCCGGGTGGCGGCTGCGGCGCCGGCCCGCGCGACCCCGGAAAGACCGGACGCGACACCGGCGGCACCACTTTGTCCGGCCGAGCCGAGGCTGTAGGAGGTCGCTGCACCACCGGCGAGTGACGCGCCGCCGCGCGCGGCCGCCGCCGTCGCGCCCATCGCTGCTCCTGCTCCCCTCACGGCCATGCCTGCGGCAGCACCGCCCGCCACGATGGCTCCGCCGGCGGCGATCCCGGTTCCGATCGCCGATCCGGCGCCGAGCTGAGGTCCGCCGGAGATCAGGCCGTTGGCGATGCCCGGACCGAAGATGCCGAGGCCGAGCAGCGAGAGTGCGGCAAGCACGATCGCCATCGCGCCTTCGACCGTCGGCTGGTTGCCGCCGAACCCGGCGGTGAACTCTGAGAACAAAGTCGAGCCGATGCCGATGATGACGGCGAGCACCAGCACCTTGACGCCGGAGGAGACGACGTTGCCGAGGACTCGCTCGGCCAGAAACGCCGTCTGCCCGAACAGGCCGAAGGGAATGAGCACGAAGCCGGCAAGCGTCGTGAGCTTGAACTCGATCAGTGTGACGAAGAGCTGGATGGCGAGAATGAAAAAGGCTAGCAGCACCATCACCCAGGCGAACAACAGCACCACGATCTGGATGAAATTCTCGAAGAAGGCGATGTAGCCCATCAGCCCGGAGATCGACTCCAGAATGGGTCGTCCGGCATCGAGCCCGACCTGCGCGACGCGGCCGGGGCGCAGGAGATCGGCGGCGGAGAATCCGGTTCCGGACGCCTTCAGCCCGAGGCCAGCGAAGCTCTCGAAGACGATCTTTGCGAGTGCGTTCCAGTTGCCGATGATGTAGGCGAAGATGCCGACGAACAGCGTCTTCTTCACCAGCCGCGCGATGATGTCTTCGTCCGCCCCCCACGACCAGAACAGAGCGGCAAGCGTCATGTCGATGACGATCAGCGTCGTGGCGATAAACGCCACCTCGCCACCCAGCAGGCCGAAGCCGCTGTCGATGTAACGGGTGAAGACCTCAAGGAACTGATCGATGACGCCAGTACCGCCCATCAGCGCACCTCGTCGCGATCAGACTGGACGCCGGCGGTCGGAAGCCTGTCCTGGGCCTTGCCGGACGTGGCAGGCGCGACCGCAGGATCATGTGCCGTAGTGCCCGGGCGTGACGACGACGGTGCGAAGAAACGTCGTCGATTTTCTGCCCAAACGCGCCGGCAGGTATCGTCGATCGCAAGCTGCTCCGGCGTGACAGCGCGGCACCGTATGAGGTCGGCCGACAGCGGATCCGCGGCGGTCGCCGTCGTTGGAACGGCGTCCCTTACTTCGTTGGCGTTTCGCGACTGAATCATCGCTGCGGCGAGCACAACCCCGACGAAGGCGAGCGCGCCGACGCGCAGGAGCATATCCAAGCCGGCAGGACGCTCCTGCGAAACGAGACGTTTGAATCGCAACCGCGCCCTCATTGCTGAAACATCCGGGCGTTGCCGGGCTGGTACCCCTGGCCCCGAACAAGGAAGCGACGGCGCTGCTCGCGCGCCTGTTCCTGCGCGGAGGTGCGTTGCGCCGCTTCGATGTTCTGCGCGCGTCCTTGTGCCGCGACGGCGGCGGTGAGATCGGCGAGTTGCTGCGCTTGCAGCGCCAGGAGCTGGTTGCCGGCCTGTGTTGCCTGGAGCGCCCCGGTCGCCGACTGGCTCGACGTCACCAGCGCCGACATCTCGACGCGGTTGGTATCGATATTGCCGACGACGCCGGCTTGCACCTTGAGGGCGTCCTGGAGCGATGCGACGGAATTCCGCCAGCGCTCGCGTGCGCCGTCGATCAGGGACTGGTCGCTCGCCGTTGTCGATGCTGCGCCATAGGTGGTCGAGAAGGCACGATCGATCTCACCCACGTCGTAAGCGATCCGCTGCGCTTGGCCGAGAAGCTGCTGCGTGCGCTGGATCGATTGCTGGATCTGCTGGAGTGATGATTGCGGCAGGCTCGCGAGATTGCGCGCCTGGTTGATCAGCATCTGCGCCTGATTCTGGACCGAGGTGATCTGGTGGTTGATCTGCTCCAGCGCGCGGGCCGCCTGCAGCACATTCTGCGCATAGTTGTTCGGGTCGAAGACGATCTGCGCCCATGCGGGTGGGATCGTCGTCGGCAATGATGAGAGTGTGCTTATGATCGTTGCGACGAGCAACGCCGCGCGGACATGCGCGTGCCTGGTGGTCATGGTGCCTCCACGTTTGTCAGGTCGGGAATGAGGTCAGCGGCCCAAAGCAGCTCGCGCTCGGCGAGCCAGCCTTGGACAAATCCGTCGGAGCCGCATTCCGCGAACACGCGATCAATCGCCGTGTGATCGGCCTTGGACGAAGCCGCGCAGAAGGAGAGCGCTATCGGACCGAGTCCCAACTCGAACAGGCGGTTGCCGCGGCGGGACTGGCAGTAATAGTCGCGCTTGGGCGTGGCGCGCGCGATGATCTCGATCTGCCGGTCATTGAGGCCGAAGCGGCGATAGATGGCGGTGATCTGCGGTTCGATCGAACGCTCGTTGGGAAGGAAGATGCGAGTCGGGCAGCTTTCGACGATGGCGGGCGCGATGGCGCTGCCATCGATGTCAGAGAGCGACTGCGTGGCGAAGATGACGGAGGCGTTCTTTTTGCGCAGCGTCTTCAGCCATTCGCGCAGCTGCGAGGCGAAGCCGCCGTCGTCGAGCGCGAGCCATCCCTCGTCGATGATGAGGAGCGTCGGCCGGCCACCAAGACGGCCTTCAATGCGGTGGAAGAGATAGGCGAGCACGGCTCCGGCTGCCGCGGTGCCGATCAGACCCTCGGTCTCGAAGGCCTGGACGGATGCCTCGCCCAGCCGCTCGCTCTCAGCATCGAGCAGGCGCCCGTAGGGACCGCCGATGCAGTAGGGACGGAGCGCCTGCTTGAGCTTCGCGGATTGCAGCAGCACCGCGAGGCCTGTCAGCGTCCGCTCCCCGACAGGGGCGCTGGCGAGGGAGGTCAGCGCCGACCAGAGATGCTCCTTCACCTCCGGCGTGACCGCAACGCCCTCACGCGTCAGGATGTCGACGATCCAGTCCGCCGCCCAAGCGCGTTCCGGCGTATGGTGGATGCCGGCGAGCGGCTGGAGCGAGACGGCCTCAGCATCGAACGTTTCGCTTACGCTCGATGGAACGAGCACACCATCCGGATCGTCCGGTCGACGGGAGGCGTTGCCGCCAAGATCATGCCAATCGCCGCGCATTGCGAGCGCCGCGCCGCGAATGCTGCCGCCAAAGTCGAAGGCGAAGACCTGCGAGCGTGGATATCGCCGGAATTGGAGCGCCATCAGCGCCAGCAGCACGGACTTGCCGGCGCCGGTCGGTCCCACGACCAGCGTATGCCCGACATCGCCGACGTGGAGCGAGAAGCGGAACGGGGTCGAGCCCTCGGTTTTGCCGAAAAACAGCGGCGGCGCGCCAAAATGCTCGTCGGTCTGCGGCCCAGCCCAGACGGCAGAGAGCGGAATCATGTGAGCGAGGTTCAGCGTCGAGACTGGCGGCTGCCGCACATTGGCATAGACATGACCCGGCAATGATCCGAGCCAGGCCTCGATCGCATTGACGCCCTCGCCGATGCAGGTGAAGTCGCGGCCCTGGATGATCTTCTCGACAAGCCGCAGCTTCTCGGTCGCGACGCCGGCGTCCGTATCCCACACCGTTACCGTTGCGGTGACATAGGCCTGCCCGACATCATCGCTGCCGAGCTCCTGCAGGGCCATGTCGGCATCGGCGGCCTTGTTGGCGGCGTCGCTGTCGACGAGGACGGATGCCTCGTTGGTCATTACCTCCTTGAGGATCGCGGCGATGCTTTTCCGCTTGGCGAACCACTGTCGCCGGATCTTCGTCAGCAGCTTCACGGCTTGCGTCTTGTCGAGGAGAATTGCCCGCGTCGACCAGCGATAGGGAAAGGCGAGCCGGTTCAACTCGTCGAGGATGCCGGGATGGGTCGCAGTCGGGAATCCGACGACCGTAAGGGTGCGGAGATGCGCGTCGCCCAGGCGGGGCTCCAGACCACCCGCGAGCGGCTGGTCGGCCAGCAGCGCGTCGAGATGCATGGGCGTCTCCGGGACACGCACACGCTGGTATCTCGTGGAGACCGTTGAATGGAGATAGGTGAGTGTCGCCGCGTCTTCGAGCCAATCGGCTTCGGGGACGAAGCCTTCGAAGAGCTGCAGCACCCGGTCGGTGCGGTCGATGAAGCCACGCAGCAACTCGTTGGCATCGACACCGTCGTGCGTCCTTCCTTCATAGAGCCAGTTCTCGGCGCGGGACGCATCTTCCGCCGGAGGCATCCAAAGGAACGTCAGGAAGTAGCCGCTCTCGAAATGGACACCCTTCTCCTCGAACTGCTCTCGGCGTTCGAGATCAACGAGGGCGGAGGCCGCCTCCGGAAAGCGGCTATACGGATAGTCGGTCGCCGGGCGGCGTTGCGCCTCGACAAAAATCGCCCAACCCGAACCGAGACGGCGGAGCGCGCTATTGAGCCGCGCGGTCGTGCCAATCAGTTCGGCGGGCGTTGCGCTGTCAAGATCGGGCCCACGGAAGGACGCCGTCCTCTGGAACGATCCGTCCTTGTTGAGGACGACGCCGGGTGCGACCAGCGCGGCCCATGGCAGATAATCAGCGAGACCGGCGGTGCGATTGCGATATTCGGCGAGGTTCATCATCGGCACAACCTCACGCGTTGAAATAGGACGGGTAACGGAGATGGCGGCGCACGACGTCGATGAACTGCGCGTCGCGTTTCGCCGCCCACACCGCCGCGAGATGTCCGACCGCCCACACCGCGAGACCGACCAGCCACAGGCGCAGACCGAGGCTGATGGCAGCCGCCAATGTCCCGTTGGCGATCGCGACCGCGCGCGGCGCGCCGCCGAGCAGGATCGGCTCAGTCAGCGCGCGATGGACCGGCGCATGGAATCCAGCGATGGGCTCGTTGGCTTGCATCAGAGGAGCGCCCCGCCGCCGAAGGAGAAGAACGACAGGAAGAAGCTCGATGCGGCGAAAGCGATCGAGAGCCCGAACACGATCTGAATCAGTCGCCGGAAGCCGCCGGACGAGTCTCCGAAGGCCAGCGTGAGACCAGTCACGATGATGATGATGACGGCGATGATTTTTGCGACCGGCCCTTCGACTGAGTCCAGAACCTTTTGGAGCGGCGCTTCCCACGGCATCGAAGAGCCGGCAGCGTGCGCCGTGGATGCGGTCATCGCGGCGATTACCGTTGTCGCGACGAACAAGGCCGCACGGTTTTGCAGACGATGTAGAACTCTGGTCATGCGTGGTCTCCGTTGGACGTTGGATCGATGCCGTCATCGGACGGAACGACGAGGTAGTCGCCGCTCGCAGGATCTAGCCCGGCAACGAAGGCAAGTTCAGCAAGCCGGCGCTGTGCGCCACGCCCGGCGAGTACGGCGACGATGTCGATCGTCTCGGCGATCAGCGCACGTGGCACGGTGATGACAGCTTCCTGGATGAGTTGTTCGAGGCGCCGCAACGCGCCGAGCGCGGTCCCGGCATGGATCGTCCCGATGCCACCGGGATGCCCGGTACCCCAGGCCTTGAGAAGGTCGAGCGCTTCTGCGCCGCGCACCTCTCCGATCGGGATGCGGTCGGGCCGCAACCGGAGCGACGAACGGACGAGATCGGAGAGCGTGGCGACGCCGTCCTTCGTGCGTAGGGCAACCAGGTTGGGGGCAGCGCATTGCAGTTCGCGGGTGTCTTCGATCAGAACCACCCGATCATCTGACTTGGCAACTTCGGCCAGCAGCGCGTTGGTCAGCGTGGTCTTGCCGGTCGAGGTACCGCCAGCGACGAGGATGTTGCGGCGCTCGGTGACGGCTTTACGCAGCAACGCGGCCTGCGCGGCGTTCATGATGCCGGAGCGGGTGTAGTCGTCGAGCGTGAAGACGGCGATGGCCGGCTTGCGGATCGCGAATGCAGGAGCCGCGACCACCGGCGGCAACAAGCCCTCGAACCTCTCTCCCGTTCCGGGCAGCTCCGCGGAGACGCGCGGACTATCAGAATGCACTTCGGCGCCCACGTGATGTGCGACAAGGCGGATGATGCGCTCGCCGTCCGCGGGCATGAGAACCGCGCCGGTGTCGGACAATCCTTCAGACAGGCGGTCGATCCACAACCGTCCGTCCGGGTTGAGCATCACCTCGACGACGGCAGGGTCTTCCAGGAAAGTGGCGATGTCCGGCCCGAGCGCCGTGCGCAGCATGCGGGCACCGCGCGTGACCGCTTCCGCTCTGAAGGATGCTTTCCCCATCTTGCCCCCGGCATCGCGCCGGCGCTTGAGATGGGCCGGACATCGGGGACGAATAGAAGAGGCAGGAACTGGGACGGCGCAACAAGATCAAAGCGGTCGTCGTAGAGAGGCGAAAAAATACAGGAGAACGGCGGTTTCGGCCGTCAGGCCAACGACCCGTTACTTGCCGGCGGCACTGCCGGATGGGCTTGCAGCAAGGTCAGCATTTGCTTCAGCGCCGGGTTGTCGTTGTTGCGACGCCAATAGGCCACGTAGCCGACGCGCGTCGGACCATTGCCGTCGCGGACCTCACGATAGACGACTTCATTACCCGCGTTCCCGGTCGCCGAATCGCAGGCCAGGCTGATCCCGCGATTGCCGCCGACCATGCTGATCACGTCTTCCCGCTCGGCATTGACCAGCTTGACAATCGGGCGGTCGCCCGGCGACGTCAGCTTGTTGATGAGCACGTCTTGAATCTCCGGACCCGGATCGCGCCGGCTCATCAGGAAGCGCTCGTTCTTGAGGTCGGTCCAATAGACGAAATCACGAGCGGCGAGCGGATGGTCTTTGGGAAAGGCGGCCATGATCCGTTCCGACCACAAACGCATGTGCGCGTAATCGGTGTGGTTGGGTTCGCCCAACACCACGACGATGTCGATCGCTCCACGATCGAGAAGCGGAATCAGGGACGCACGGGCGCCTTCGATGATGTTGACCTCTACATCGGGATGTCCGTTTGCGAAGGTCAGCACCGTATCGCGCAATGCTCCGCTTGAGAGCGAGGTATAGAAGCCAATCTCCAATCGGCCGGCGTCACCGCGTTTGCCTGCCTTTGCGCGGATTTCCATTACCTCCAATTCTGCTAGTACGCGGCGCGCGGACACGACAAACTCCTCGCCGATCGGGGTCAGCTCAGCGCCTCTCGGCGAACGCTGGAATAGAAGGACACCGAGCTTGCCCTCAAGCTCGCGGATGCGCTTGCTCAGGGTTGGCTGAGTGATGTTAAGCGCGGTTGCAGCGCGCCGAAAGCTGCTGTGGTCGGCCGCGGCCACAACATAGCGTAGATGAGGAACCTCAACGCACATGAAGGATGGCCCTCACCGTAAGGACCGAAACTGAGCGCCTGGTTCCTCGCACCAGTGCTCGATCGCTGTCGCCAACACCTCGCCAATCCAACGCTGGCACAAAAGTTCGTGAGCAATACCGGCACCCGCAAATCTCAGCGAGACGCTTCCCGCACTTACCGACCCTCTCCCCCTAAGGACAGCAGGTAACGGGGCGAGCTCAATATGCGCGACGATGCGCTTCATGACCTTTTTCGCACTCAATAATTACAAACGCTCTTACTTCCCTTGCTGACACCAAACGAAATCCCACCGTTACGTCCAGGGGTTCGCGCGAGTCGGCCGACTGAAGCACCGTTCCGAAGATAGAAGATTGAGTGCCCATCAATTCATCGGCGCTGAAGATGCGCTATTCCATGAAACAACCCCAAGACTCGAATGGCGCTAGGGCGAGGACGTAACGGGGCTCCACCCGACACCGGGCCAAGCCTACGTAACATACACGCTAGAATGATTGGCGCGGCGGACGAATGACGCTTTTGTCCAACAGCCGCTGCTGCAAGGCATCTTCAAGAAGCCCGATCGCTTGTCGTTGCTGGATGACCGCGTCCAAACGTGCGAGTTCGATCGCCGATAGTTCAATGTCGGCGAGCGCCATCGGCGTGCGATCTATTTCACCGGCGTCAAAAGCCCGTTTTACCTCCTGTTGACGCCGCCGTTGCTCCGCGACGAGCGCGTCAGCTTTTGCCAACGCTTGTGTCGTAGCGCGATAGACGGCAAAGGCCTGATCTATATCGCCGATTATCTGGGCCTGGAGGCCCTTGAATCGAGCCCCTACCTCGTCTCGTCGCGCCGCTGCTTCCGCGATAGGCCCCTGGTTTTGGTTGAATATCGGAAGATCCGCAGCCACGGTGAGGCTGTAGAGGTTGTCGCCCTGATCGTAAGTGTAGCCGGGACCAAGGCTAATGTTCGGAAACTGCTTAGCAAACTCCAATTGCAGAGCCGATTGCGAAGAGTCATAGGAGGCGAGCGAGCTTTGAATGTCGCTCCGGTTTCGCAATGCATTTTCGCGGAGAGTTCGAACGCCACTCGAGATTGGAGCGGTGTGCGTAAAAGCCGCAAAGGACAAGTTCGCTCCTTGCAAAGCATGCAACGGGATTGCAAGCGCGGTGGCGAGCTCGGCGCGCGCCTCCGCGGCCTGACGAATCGTTTCCGCTGTCGTCAGCCTGATTTGATTGAGGTTGGTCCGCTCTCGCGCGATGTCGAGCGCGGAGATCTGGCCTGCGGAAAAGCCCCGTTCCAGAATGCCGACGAGCTGTTCTTGTATCGTCTGACGTCGCTCAATGAGGTCGAGGCGGCTCTGTGCGGCCCAGAGTTTCAACAGCGCGGAACGTACCCGAGATCGAACCTGCCAGGAAGCCGTGTCGATGTCCCCCCGCGCAGCAACAGCGAGAGATTCCGCTTGCGCGACGCGGATGCCACGTCGCCCGAACGTCTCAATTAAAAAATCGATCGCCGTTCCAACAGTCAATGGCGATGGCATCGTGATGACGCCATGATAAGTCGGCGTGAGCCGCAACGAAGGATTTGGAATTTGTCCTGCAGTGATGATCGCCGCTTGGGCCACGGCCAGTTTCGACTGCGCGATTTCGATATCGGGGTGATAGTAGAGGGCTGCGAAGGTGAGCTCCGTTAGTCCCCACGCGCGCCCTCGGCTGCTCGCACTGCGAAGCGGGAAGACGCTTGCTACGAAGGAACGGAGGTCGGCATCGTGCAGCGTGCGGGAGTCCAGTTTGGCGGCCGTCCGCGCCGCGATGATGGGCCGCGGTTCATACTGGGCGCAACCTGCAAGAAGGAGCACTGCCGCGCACGAAGGACCGTAGCCCAAAATCCGAACAGCAACATTTGAAAGGGCGACCATCTGCCGAAGCATCATGCGATACTCCCCATCGTTGTGACGGAACTCATGCGATAAGTGATGCGTTGGCCTTGCAATGCCCGTCCCAGGTGATCGATCAGATCTTGTGCGCTGTCGGCGGACAAGAGCGCAGTCACTTCGACCTCTTGCACTCGTCCGCTGATCTGCTCTGCAATATTACGAAAAGGAACGTGTAGGCCATAGGCGACCACTTCGCGTGCTATGAACCCGGCCGCTGCGGTCGCCTCGTGCTCCATGAGCGATTCGATAAGCTTTTCCTCAAGTGCGCGCGGCGCTACCAAGGTGATATATACGATCGACAAGCTCATGCGACCACCGGTCTCTTGGGGGTGCCGAACCGCCGATACAGCAGTGGCAGGATGATGAGGGTGAGAAGAGTCGAACTGACCAACCCACCGGTGACCACGATGGCCAGGGGCTTTTGGACTTCGGATCCGGGTCCCGTTGCGAATAACAGGGGGACGAGGCCGAATGCGGTGATGCTCGCGGTGAGCAAAACGGGACGAAGTCGACGCAACGATCCGTTGAACACAACGTCATCGATGGTCGCGCCTTCGCGCCGCAGTTGATTGAAGTACGACACCAGGACGAGGCCGTTCAGCACCGCGATGCCAAGAAGTGCGATGAAACCGATCGACGCTGGAACTGACAAATACTCGCCGGACGCCCACAGCGTGAACACTCCGCCGATCAGGGCGAACGGGATGTTTACGAAGACCAACAGGGCTTGGCGCACAGAGCCGAAGGTAGTGAAAAGCAACAGGAAGATCAGGGCGAGTGCGATCGGAACGACGATTCCAAGCCGTGCGGCGGCCCTCTGCTGGTTCTCGAACTGGCCACCCCAGGCCAACACGTACCCTTGAGGCAACTTGACCTGTTCCGAAATTACCCGCTTGGCTTCATCGACAAAACCCACGAGATCGCGACCACGCACGTTGCTCTGTACGAGTGCCATCCGACGCCCGTTCTCGCGGTCGATCTTGACCGGCCCATCGATGCGTTCGAGCGACGCGACTGAAGTGAGCGGAATGACGTTGCCGTTCGGAAGTGTCATTCCAAGGCCGGCAAATGTCGCGCTCGAACCTCGAACGCTGTCGGCGCCGCGCAGCAGGACGGGTGTGCGCCGCCCATTCTCGATCACTATGCCAAGCGTCTTCCCCTCGATCTGCGCGCGCAACCCCTCTGCGATGTCATCGACGTTCAGGGCCAATCGACCGGCGTTGAGCCGATTGACGGCAACGCTCAGGTACTGAACGCCCTCGTTGAGGATCGTGCGCACGTCCTCGCTGCCGTTTACCGACTGCAGTTTCGCCGTGATTTGGGTGGCGAGCCGGTTGAGCGTTGGAATGTCGGGGCCGAATATTTTTACGACGACATCGCCGCGGACGCCGATGATCATCTCCTGGACACGCATGTCGATCGGCTGAGTGAAACTATACGAGATCCCCGGCAGCTTATCGAGCACCTTGCGCAATTCCCCGAGCAGCCAATCCTTATCATTCGGGCGGCGCCATTCCTTCGAAGGCTTTGTAAGAAGATACGTATCCGTCTGATTCAGGCCCATCGGATCGAGGCCCAATTCATCGGATCCGGCCCGAGCGACGATACCCGTTACCTCGGGCACCGCTTGCATGATGGCTTTGTGAATCTTCAGGTCGAGCGCCGCACTATCTTCAAGACTGACCGATGGAAGCTTCTCGATACCGACAATCACCGTACCCTCGTCCATGGTCGGCATGAAGGTTTTCCCGATCTGGCCATAGGCGGCTACAGTAATTCCAAGAACGACAACGGCGGCAGCGAACACGAGCCACTCGTGTCGCAATGCCCACCGCAAAACGGGAACGTATAGAGCGGTGGCACGCCGAATGAGCCATGTATCTGCATGTCCTTGGCGCCGCAGCAGAAAAGACGCCAAAACTGGGATAGCCGTAAGCGACAGCAATAACGAGGTGCTGAGGGCAAAGACGATGGCGAGCGCCACAGGAATGAAGAGTTTTCCTTCGAGCCCTTGCAGAGTCATCAGTGGGAGAAAGACGATGACGATAACGGCAATGCCCGACGTGACCGGAACGACCACTTCGCGAGCACCCCGGTAAATGACATGAAGAAACGGCAAGTGGGTCACATTGCGGTCGCGATTAATATGCGCGACCACGTTTTCTACAACCACGACAGCGGCGTCGATCAGCATTCCGATAGCAATCGCCAGCCCGCCCAAGCTCATTAGATTGGCTGACATGCCGAACATCCGCATCAGGATGAACGTCCCGAGCGCAGCGAGCGGAAGAGTGAGCACCACAACCAAAGCCGCACGCCAATCCCCAAGAAACAACACCAGCAACACAATAACCAGCACCGTCGATTCAAGCAGCGCCCGGGCAATCGTACTGACCGATCGCTCGACGAGATCGCTCCGATCATAAAAGACTTTGAGAGTCACGCCCTCGGGTAAACTGGGTTGCAGTTCGGCAAGCTTTTGCTTGACGCCGTCAACAACATCGCGGGCGTTTGCGCCGCGCAAGCCCAGGACCAAGCCCTGCACCGCTTCGCCTTCGCCATCCTTGGTCACGACCCCGTAGCGGGTGATGCTGCCCATCTGCACTTTTGCAACGTCCCCGATTCGCACAACGCCACCTGCCCGGGAGGCGACAACGATCGAACGCAGATCATCCAAGCTTCGCACATTGCCCTCAGAGCGCACGAGCAGCACTTCTTCGCCGTCACGAAGCCGTCCTGCGCCGTCGTTGCGGTTGTTGGCCTCGATCGCCTTCTGAAGCGCCTCGGTCGTGATGCCGTGTCCCGCCATCGCCACGTTGTCGGGTATGATTTCGAAACTCCGGACCAGACCGCCGAGCGAGTTCACATCCGCCACTCCTGGCAGCGTCCGCAGGGCCGGTCGGATGACCCAGTCCAGGAGGCTTCGTCGTTCTGCCAGCGATAGCGTTCCGCCTTCGATCGTGAACATGAACATTTCGCCGAGCGGGGTGGTGATCGGCGCCAGCCCTCCGGTGGCCCCGGCAGGCAGGTCTTTCACCACCGCGGCGAGCCTTTCCGCCACCTGATTACGTGCCCAATAAATGTCGACACCATCCTCGAATTCGATCGTTACGTCGGTAAGCGCGTATTTCGTCACCGATCGCAGGATCTTTTTGTACGGGATGCCAAGCATCTCGATTTCGATCGGGGTGGTGATGCGGGCCTCGACTTCCTCCGGCGTCATGCCTGGCGCCTTCATGATGACCTTCACTTGCACCGGAGACACATCGGGAAAGGCATCGATGGGGAGCTGCCGGAATGCGTAAATGCCAGCGGCCACGAGCAGAGCCGTGATCAACGATACGAGCAGCCGCTGGGCCAGCGAGAATTCTACAAGACGAGCCAGCATTATTGAGAGCCTCCGAGGCCCTGCCATGCCCCTTTCAGGGCAACCAGACCGCGTACCGCAATGCTTTCATCTCCACGAAAAGGTCCCGCGATGAGCACGGCTTCCCGTGTTTCCTCCTGCACGGTGACGCTTTGGACACGGAAGCCGTCAGCCGTCTTGACGAAGACGAAAGCATCCTTGCCACGTCGGACGATTGCTTCGGGTTTGACCGGCCATGCGCGCTCTCCATCGTTTGCGAGATCGACCAGGACTTCGACGAACTGTCCCGGCTTCAGCCCGGAGGTGCCGTCGGCTACCTCCGCGCGCACCGTTACCGCCTGCGTGGCTCGATCGGCGCTTGTCCCCACGGCCACCACTCGACCGGAAACACCATAACCCGAGACCTCGACTACAATCCCCGGCGCGAATCGAGCGGCGCGCTGAGCCGGCACCTGCAACTCCAGCCACAAGGGATTGAGTCGAGCCACCTTGAGAAGCGGCGCTTGGGCCTCGACCCTCTGACCCGGCGCAACCATGATATCCAACACGGTACCGTCGATGGGAGTGGCGGCGACAGTCTTACTATTGAAGGCTCGCGTCGAGAGGAAGGTTTCGATGCCGTCGTCCGACATGCCATAGTCTTGCAAAATCTGTCGCTTTTCCGCGACCGTTGCGATTGCTTGTGCATGTTCGTTCTTTGTCGCTTGCAGCTGCTTCGTTGACACGATCCGATCTGAAGCAAGCGACTGTTCGCGAGCGACGGATTCGCGGAGAAACCGCTCCTGGTTCACGGCTTGCAGAAACTCCGACTGGGCGCGGATCAATGTCGGGCTGTGCAGGCGGAGAAGAACCGCCCCGCGAACGACAGTTTGATCCTCCTTGACTTCGATGGATTCAATCCGGGCCGCAAAGGGAGCGCTGACCACGGTAATCTGATGGGGGGGAATGCTCACGCGAGCCGGAAATACTAAGCCGCGCGACTTCGCCTGCTGTGCCAGCGGAGCGACTTCAATCCCGGCGAGAGCAGCCTGCTCGGCGGACATGGCAATGGTGTCGGCGGCGTGAGCAGCTGCTGCGCCCAGGCAAAAACAAACCGAAACGGCGAATCGGGTCAAACGCATTGCTGCAACATCGGTTCAATGTTCTGCATCTGAGAGGTGCATGGTTTTGGCAATCGCCTAGAGATACTTCGTGATTTCTTTGAACTCTTCGATCGGAGCACGCTGCTGTCGTGAAACAGGGCCAACTCCATGTTCGAGACAGCTATCCAGGTGGTCATAGATCAGTGCCTTCTTGGCCGCGGAAATAGCATGTTCGACCGCATGCAATTGCTGCGCGACCTCGACGCAGGGACGACCCGCCGCCATCATTTCGATGACGTTCTTGAGATGTCCTTCCGCGCGTTTGAGACGCTTGATAACATCTGGATGGCTATGATGAAGTCCGTCAGTCATAAGCGAGTTTCCATCGAGAGCCGTGGTGTTGGATACCGCGAGCGGTCGCCAAGGCACGAAATCGTACAGCCCGACGTTTTTCTGTCCGTGACGCATTACGCTTCGAACGCGGCAATCTTTTTGCCATGCGGTGAGCACGATCCGCCGTCGCTTCATGCGAATTCACGCAACCCCTCCCGGCTTCAATTTCACGCGCAACAATTTGACCGAGTTCAGAAACACAAGAATGTCAGGTCCCAGGTGAAGTACAGCGGCTTCGATAGGTCCGATATAGCGCAGCAGCGCGGCGGTGATGCCAAGAACATGCACGACCCCGACCCCGACGATTAGGTTTTCCTTGATAGTGCGATAGGCTCTTGCTGCAATCGCCCGCGCATCAGCGATCTTGTTGATGTCGTCCGTCATCAGGGCGACATCGGCGGCTTCGAGCGCCGCTTGGGTACCGGCAACGCCCATCGCGATCCCGACATCGGCCTGAGCGAGCGCCGGGGCGTCGTTGATTCCGTCCCCAACCATCGCGACCCGGTGACCCTGGCGCTGAAGCCCCTCGATCACCCGGAGCTTGTCTTCCGGAAGCAATTCGGAATGGACTTCATCAACACCTAGTTCGCGGGCGATAGCCTGCGCCGTCGACTCGTTGTCGCCGGTTAACATCACGATGCGTTTGATTCCGCTTGCCTTGAGCCGAACGAGCGCAGCCTTCGCGTCCGGCCTAAGCCGATCGGAAAGGAGGATGACGCCCACAGTGCGGCCATCCACAGCGACGTAGACCCGGGAGGTGGCTGCGTCGCCTTTCGCACTGGGCAGTGAGACGCCGTTCTCCCGGAGAAAGTTGGCATTGCCCGCAAGTATCTGACAACCATCGAGTAAGGCGCGGACGCCCCTGCCGGCAACCACCCCGAACTCGGCCGGCTCGTCCAGAGCAATCTGGCGCTTCGCGGCTTGCTCCAGAATTGCCTTGGCGAGAGGATGATTGGACCGCCGCTCCACGCTTGCGGCGTAACGAAGCACTTTTTCCTCATCGAAGGCCGCATCGAAGACTTCGATGCAGCTGACTTCAGGCCGGCCAAAGGTGAGCGTTCCGGTCTTGTCGATCGCCAGAACGTCTACTTTCGCAAGCTGCTCGAGGACGAGCCCGCCTTTGAGGAGAATGCCTTCGCGAGCGGCCCGGGCGATTGCGGCAATGATCACGAGAGGGGTTGCCAAACCGAGTTCGGCCGGTGAAGTGAAAATCAGCAGCGTAATGATGAGGTTGAGATCCCGCGTCACAGCGAAAACCCCGATCAGGAATATGAAGACGGCGGGGATAAGCCAGCTCGCCACCTTGTCCGCCAGCTTCTGAACCGGCGCCTGCGACGCCTCCGCGTTCTCCACCAGGGCGATGATGCGCGAGTAGAGAGTATCTCCACCCAGCCTGTCCGCGGTTACGTCCAGAGCTCCAAGCTCCACGACGGTGCCGGCGAAAACCGCGTCCCCTGAACGCTTTTCAACGGGAATGCTCTCTCCTGTGATCGGTGCCTGGTTCACGCTTGCATCGCCACCCTGAACCGTTCCGTCGACCGGAATCCGCTCGCCGGCGCGTACGACAACGGTCTCACCCAGTCTGACGTCGGCAACCGGCACAGTGCGTTCCGAACCGTCCCGGCGCACCAGGGCGGTCTGAGGAACGCTACCGATCAGGGACCTGATGGAAGCACGCGCGCGGTCGGTGTTCAGTTCGGCAATGAACTCTGCAATGAGGATGATGGTCAGAAGAACGGCGCCGGCAACATACTCGCCACCGACCATCGCGATGGTGGTGGCGACAGTGATGAATAGCTCCGTGCCGATCTTCCGCTCGCGAACGAGATCCAACACTCCATTCCGAGCGAGCGGATACAGACCGACAACGACCGCTACGAGCAGGATCGGGAGAGGAAGAATGCCTCGCCAGAACAATAGGGCGATCAAGCCGACGATGACAATCCGGCCGACCTCGATCCATCGGCCGCGCGTCATAAGATCGCGCAGTGATATTTTGGCCATTTTCACCAAATCCTCACAGCGGCACGCTGCGGTAAGAGATTGCTTTGTATCCTATCCCCCAGGTGGGATACGTCAAGGTGTTTAGAACATTCCGTAGTGCGCTTCGCGCTGGCTCGTGGCTGCGCCAGGAGGGCTCTTTCATATTGTGAACGATACGGCGGCCCGTAAATTGCCGTTTTTGGGAGCTCCAGTGCGGAAGCGAAAGCGGTTCTGCACGCATCTCTCGTCAACACTCGTGCGAACTCGAGAACCGGCCACTTCACCCTCCCAGAGAAGGTCGAGGACACGCACAACTCCACGGGCGCGCGGGTCGTGCCACGCTCGGGCCGCGCGACATCCGTCGAGCCGCGCGTCGGCTGCCCAGTTCGATGGTTTGCTGGAAAAAAAATGCGGTTTCTGGACAGTTCAAACTTCGAGAGGTGCCGGAGCCAGCGAAGTTCTCGGCTTCCGCACCGATCGAAGGATTCGGTGGTCCTATTTTGACAGATTCTTGCTTCGGCTCCCTGGATCCGATCTCTGGCTGCGGGAACCGCGAAGTCAGCCGCCAACGCGCGTGACAGCGCATCATTCGCCGATGTCAGGCAACAGGCGAGCACCGGTAACGCGACGAGCGGCGCTCGACACGCATGAGTGCCCGCACCACTGAAGGTGCGCTTTTCCATGAAACAACCCAAAGACTCGAATAGCTCCAGTAAGCCCTCACGGGCTCACGCGACGCAGTCCGGGTTATGTTTTTGGAGGGCGGTCAGGCGCGACTTGGCTGACACTGGGGCCAGCTTGGGGCCGAGCTAACGGAATGGTGGTTGCCTTGAAATCGATGGCTACCAGAGACGGGGCCGAGCCCGGCATAACATTCGTTACCGTATCCCCAGAATGGGCATGCGATATCGGATTAATGGCCCCGCCGGTCTGCTCGCAAGCGTCGATTGCCGCCCCGCAAACCTGGACAGTACCGGCCAACGGATTGGCATCGTGCTCGATCTCCAACGCATGTTCTAGACGATCCACTGCAATGAGCGTCGTCTGAACACAAAAGACGCACACGATGGCCATGCAAATCATGGCGAAAGTCCGCGTCAGTCTGTTGGAGCCTCTGCCGAGCACTCAATCCTCCTCAGAGGGCTTGTACCCCAGCCAATACGCCCGCGCAACGGCGTGTCCAGCAGCTTAGTCTAGGCCGCAAACCGAAGCCGATCCACTAGCTGTTTGGGGTCAAACCGCTTGAGCCGTAACGCCGGCTTTTCGATCCAGTGCCAGGACGCCAAGGCAAAGAGCGGAACGATCGCAAGTGGCAAAATCAGCATGGGAAAAATTCCTATGTCAGGAAAGAAAGTGATCAGCAATTGCTGGACGGGCCAGCCGTAAATGTACGCACCATAGGACAGGTCGGATTTACGAGTATACGTCGTTAACGCCCCGTAGCTTCTCGCGCCCGCTACCAAAACCAGGTGACCGACAAGAACAATGTACGCTGCCGCTTCAAGTACTGTGCCGGCAAGGACCAAAACGAGAGCGGCAGAAAAAACGAGCAGCCACGGGGAGAGCCGGAGACGATCGCGGTAATGATGCGCGATCACCCCCAACAGAAAGCAGAACCCGTATCGGCCCATTTGGTATAGCCATGACGCGGATTCTTGGCCCTCGGAGAGTGGAGCGGCCAAAACGAATGCGCCCAACGAGAAAGCAAGGGCGAGAAACAAGGCGGAGCTCAGGCGAAACAATCGAAGGCGGAACAAGATAGCCAACCCAACATAGGCTGCGATTTCATACTTGATCGTCCATAGCGGATTGTTTGCGGCTTCGGCAAAGGGCGACCCGGAGAAAATTTCATGGGGTGGAACGGCTCGCGCGAACTGCACGACTACCGCAGCGGGATAGAGCCACGTATGGGCGTCTGTGAAATAGTCGACCAAGCGCACCGATGTAAGCAGAGGTCCGGCCACAAACGCAAAGAACAATCCAAAGGCGAACAGCGCAGGAAAGATTCGCAGAAATCGGGCCCACGCGTATTGTGTGAGGTTAGGAGAACGCTCCAAGCTATTTGAAAGGGTGAGACCGGAGATCAGGAAGAACGCGTTAACCGCGTGCTGGCCCAGTGTGAAAGGCGTAATAGCTGCTAACGGCTCCGACGTGCCTAATCCCGATTGCAGCAGGAATGAATGAGAGATCAACACGCCAAGAGCCGCGACCAGTCGCACCAGGTTGAAGGAATTCCGTTCGGAATCCAGAACGTCCGAAAGCACCAGTTTGCCGTGCATGCTGTTTTCCCCTTAGCGAGAGCAACATATGCGAGGCGTGGTAAATTTAGGCTTATAACTACGTTAGAGCCGTATGCTGCAGACGGCATGTTGGTTAGTATTTCCCTAACTTGACGAAAATAGACGGACTGTTGGGCCTCATTCTGAGCGGTTCATTGATGCCGACACGATCCGCACCAATCACAACGATGGCCCGCCGACCATAAGCGCGCGAAACATATAGCATCTCGCACGTCATATATGAGCCCGTCGTCGATGACATCGACGACGGGCTCGGCCGGAAAGAATCAGTAATCTGATTTGATAGGTGTCCCGCAGACCTCAGGGCACACGCGTGATCTCGGAGTAATTGCCATCGGTACGCAACGTCACCGTAACGTCGGCGCGGCCACGGTTCCGCCAGAACCAGCCGTGATTGCCATCGAACGCCGCCTCCAGCACGCCTTCGGCTCGCGGTACGCCGCGACCCTTTTCATAACTGGTTGACTGGCCGCCGCCATCGCCGTGCAGGTCGAAGTTCACGACGCCGCCCGAGACCGCCCAGGAGAAGTTTACCTTCGCGCCCTTCTTCATCACCAGCTTGATCTCTGTCCCTTCACTGGGCTTCAGCATGATCCTGGTTTCCTCCTTGCGCCCAGCCGGTACCGTCTGCGCCGCGGCCGGTCCGATCACCAAATGCGCGAAGACACGACCAAGCAGGCTAGAGCGTCGATCCGGCGAAGGGGTCGCTGCCGGATTGTCGCCTTGTTGGTCGCGGATGCGATCCCGCTCCGACTCCTCGGCAAGCTGAATCTTGATTTCGCCCATCTCGGCCAGACCGAGGGCGCGCCCTATGCCGGTCGGGTCGATGGCATATTCGGCCGGGAGCACAATGGTGACGAGGATCCCCGCTGCGGCGAAGATGGCAATGATAGTGGAGCGGAGAAGCTGCTTCGATGTCGGCAGTTCGGCGCGTGTCGGGATGTCGGTGTTGTACATGAGAGGGTTCCTTTTTCAGATGTTCAGGAGACGACCCAGCCGGTGAGCTGATAGCCGATCAGCACAAAACCGGCGGTCATTACGATGACGTTGGCGGTATATGCGTGGCGCCAGAAGCTGTCGTTCCGACGCCAGTAGCCCATGACGATAAGAATGGCGGCGAGCGCCAAGAGCTGGCCGATCTCGACGCCGACATTGAAGGCGAGGAGGTTCGGCACGAGGCCGTCAGGTGAGATGTTGTATTCGATAATCTTCGTCGACAGGCCGAAGCCGTGGAAGAAGCCGAAGATCAGGGTGGCGACCTTTGTGTTCGGCTGGAAACCGATCCAGCTTTGGAACGCGCCCATATTGTCGAGCGCCTTATAGACGACTGACAGGCCGATGATCGCATCGATGATGTAGCTGTTGATGCCGACGTTGAAGTAGACGCCGAGTAGCATGGTCGTGGAGTGACCCAGCGCAAACAGGGTCACATAGATTCCGATATGCTTCATCCGGTAGAGGAAGAAGATTACGCCGAACAGGAATAGGATGTGATCGTATCCCGTCACCATGTGCTTGGCGCCGAGATAGATGAAGGGCAGCAGATTGATGCCGGTGATTTCCTGAATGTAGCCTTTGTCACCTTCGGCCACGGCGTGGGCGAAGGCCGCACCACCCAGGAGCGGCAAGGCCAGGAGGGCGAGCAACATGGGGAGGGCGAGCCGCCAGCGCGCGCAAGGCGAGCGTAACGGCCCCTCGTAGAAGGGTCCTTGCATGAGAATTCCTATCTTCTTCGTTGAGGGTGGCCGCGCGAGCGGCCGCGATCAGGCGATGAAGATCGGTCTCGGAGGTCGTTCAAGCCGGAAGCGGGTTCTCAGATCGGCGAAGGATGGGGGGTGAGCCAGCCAGCGCCGACCAAACGGCGGAACGATCCGGGCTAGATGGGGAAGCGTGCTCGCCGTTTCGTGCGAGTGATCAGCCGGATTGTGGCCGTGGGAATGGCCTGGGCTCTGCTCATCGACTTCGCCGTCATCATGGCTGTGGCCATGGTTGTCGATCGGCACCGCCAGGTCGGCATGGCGTGCGGCCTCGGCGGCCGCCAGCGCGATCGGATTGTGCGAGGCGGAACTGCCGATCGGCGACAGCAGCATGCCGAGCGTCATCGCAAGAGCGATGGCGAGGCGAAAGGCTGCGCTGTGGATCCAGTTCGGCATGCTTAACGACTATTCCCTCAAATCTTAACAAAAGATTGTCAGCGACCCGGCCGGACATCCGAATCGATATTGTCTTATCCCCTCCAAGGGGATAGGAATCAAGCTCATGAGCGAACACTCGCGCGCCCACGAAACCCATCCCGAGATCGCCAAGCGGCTGAAGCGAGCCGATGGGCATCTGCGCGGCGTCATCGAGATGATCGAGGCGGGTCGGCCCTGCCGCGACATCGCCCAGCAACTTCATGCGGTCGAGAAGGCCATCTGCCAAGCCAAGAAGGCCCTGATCCAGGATCACCTCGATCATTGCCTTGAAGACGTCACCGGACCGCTGGCGCGCGAGCAGCGCCGCTCGATCGACGAGTTCAAGGAGATCACCAAGTACCTGTGAAACTCTGATGCCATCCTTCGCCGAGGTGATTCTGCAGAGGTCCAGCCACGCGTGGCTGTTGCCTTCAACTCAAGGAGTTCACCCTTGGCTTCGCCCTGGTGCTGTGCTTCTCGGTCGGCCTTGCGATCACGCTCGTTACTGTGGGCGCCGCCGCAGTCTGCGTCCGCCCTGCGACAAGGCGCTGGTCGGGTTCTCGACCTTTGCTCGTCGGGCTCCCTCCTGCATCCTGTTTATCGCCGTCGGCCTCTATGTCGGCCATCACGACTGGGTCGGCTGGCGGTCCATGCCGCGCCAACAACGGGCTGAGCCTCCACCATGCTTCAAGTCCTCGCCAATCGCACCTACCGTCATCTCTTCCTCGCCCAGGTTATCGCCCTCGTCGGTACGGGCCTCGCCACGGTCGCGCTCGGGCTCCTCGCCTATGACCTAGCTGGCGCCAACGCCGGCGCGGTGCTCGGGACAGCGCTCGCCATCAAGATGATCGCCTATGTCGGGGTGGCGCCGGTCGCCGCCGCGTTCGCCGAGCGCCTTCCGCGCCGGACGATGCTCGTTTCGCTCGATCTGATACGCGCGGCGGTAGCCGTGGCTCTGCCCTTCGTGACGCAGATATGGGAGATCTATGTCCTGATCTTCTTGCTGCAATCGGCATCGGCGGCCTTCACACCGACATTCCAGGCAACCATCCCCGACGTGCTTCCGGATGAGAAGGAATACACCAGAGCACTGTCCCTCTCGCGGCTCGCCTACGACCTTGAGAGCGTCGTCAGTCCGATGCTGGCGGCGGCGCTGCTGACAATCATCAGTTTCCACACTCTGTTCGCAGGGACGGTGGTCGGCTTCCTCGCTTCGGCCGCGCTCGTCGTCTCGGTCGTTCTGCCGAGCCCGAAGGCGACCGAGCGTCGCGGCATCTACGATCGCACCACGCGAGGAATGCGCATCTATCTTGCCACGCCGCGCCTGCGTGGCTTGCTGGCGCTGAATCTCGCGGTCGCGGCTGCGAGCGCCATGGTGATCGTCAACACCGTGGTACTGGTGCAAGCGGAGTTCGGCCTGACCCAGCGTGCCACGGCACTCGCCCTCGCAGCCTTCGGCGGTGGCTCGATGATCGCGGCGCTTCTCCTTCCGCGCCTGCTTGACGACATTAACGACCGAACCGCCATGCTAACCGGCGCGGGCGTTCTGATCGCCGGGCTCTTTGTCGGCACGCTGATCGCTAACTTCTGGCTGCTGCTGCCGCTTTGGTTCACGCTCGGTCTCGGCTATTCGCTGGCGCAAACGCCATCCGGCCGCCTGCTGCGCCGATCCTCGCAGCCTGAAGACCGTCCGGCACTCTTCGCGGCGCAGTTCGCGCTGTCGCATGCCTGCTGGCTGATGACCTATCCTGTCGCCGGCTGGCTCGGGGCGAAGGCCGGCTTGCCATTCACCTTCGCAACGCTCGGACTGATCGCCGCGGTCGCGGTATTCGTCGCGATGCGGCTGTGGCCAGCTCACGACCCCGACGCGATTGAACACGCTCATGACGCGCTCGACGCCAATCACTCCCACCTCGCCGGCGCGGTAAATGTCGACAACGGTCACATGCACACCCACGCTTATGTCATCGACAGCCATCACCCCGAATGGCCACGGTCGGCATGATGTGCCTGCGCAAATCGATGTGGCGTGATGATGCGCTTCAATGATCGATTTCACCGTTTATGCAGGTCTGTTTCTGGCCGCGCTTGCCGCCGCGACCATCTTGCCAATGCAGTCGGAAACATTACTGGTCGGGTTGTTGCTCGCGGGCTATTCGCCTTGGCTGCTCATCACCGTGGCCAGCGTTGGCAATGTCCTTGGGTCGGTGATCAATTGGCTGCTCGGGCGCGGCATCGAGCGGTTCCGGCACCGGCCGTGGTTTCCGGCGAGCAACGCGAGGCTGGAGCGTGCGCAATCCTGGTATCGTCGGTATGGGCAATGGTCGCTCCTGCTGAGTTGGGCTCCAATCATCGGCGATCCGTTGACTGTCGTCGCCGGCGTGCTGCGCGAGCCATTCTCGATGTTCCTGCTGCTCGTCGCCGTTGCCAAGATCGGGCGTTATCTCGTCCTCGCAGCGATCACCCTGAATTGGGCGTGAAACGTCGTCGCGAGGCTGCCACATCGATTTGGCAGTTCTCGTCATGATGGGAACGATCTTCGAATTGCAACGGTGGCTGTATTCGGGGGCGATCGACGCGCTCAATGCACTGCGCACGGCAGGGCTCGGGGGCGTGCCGGCGCTCATCGGCGCCGCATTCGGGTTCGGCATACTGCACGCGCTACTGCCCGGACACGGCAAGTCGGTGCTGGCTTCCTACTATGCCGGCGAGGGTCGCTTTCTCGGCGCACTTGGGTCCAGCACCATCTTGATAATCACCCATGTAGGCTCCGCGATCCTGCTGGTTCTCAGCGGCTTCATTGTCCTGCAACGCACGATCGGCGGCGCGGGCCGGGCACCGAATCTGGAACATGCCAGTCACATTTTAATCGTGCTGATCGGCCTGTGGCTACTCTGGAAAGCGTTCCGTTCGCATACGCACGATCACGGCCGATCCGCTCCCGCGCTCGCCTTCGTCACCGGCCTGGTGCCGTGTCCCTTGACGACCTTCATCATGACCTATGCCGTCACGAACGGCATCATAGTGGCGGGACTCATCCTGTCCGGAACCTTCGCGGCTGGGATGATCGTCACCGTCGCAGCGTTCCCTCTGCTCGCTGTGCTTCTGCGAACGAGGCTCTTGCCGGTCATGACGCAGACCGAAGTTTTACGGATTCGAACCGGTTACGTCCTGGAGGTAGCCGCCGCGTTCGCTATTATCCTGCTTGGCCTATGGCCGATAGTCCGCCACTTCAACTTAGGTTTTGACTTCTGAACTATCATGCAAGGTGGAACTCAAAGCTGCTATCTCTCAACCTCTTGTTCGCCAGATCACATCGATGAACATACCTTTCGCGAAGTCAGCAAAGCATCGAACACGAGGGTGATCGAGCCAGTCAGCAAGCCCTCGCGGCGTATCGCCTTCGCCGAAATCATACTGCAGTGCCGACCAAGCGACCAATTCCCGCTGTTAGCGCCATTGCGAGCGCCCCCCAGATCAAGACACGGGCTGTGCCGCGCCAAATATTCGCACCACCGGCCATTGCTCCTATCGCACCGAGAAGCGCCAAGAATGCCAGCGATGACGCAGCGATCAGGGGGACTGCGAGCTGCGCTGGCGCCAGCACCACAACGAGTAGTGGCGCCGCCGCCCCGATTATAAAAGTCGTGGCAGAGGCCCAAGCTGCCTGCAATGGGCGTGCGGCGGTCATTTCCAGAATCCCCAATTCATCGCGAGCATGCGCGGCCACCGGATCCCTCGCGACGAGCTGAGTGGCTACTTCCTGTGCGGTTTCCGGCTTTAGACCGCGCTCAACATATATTTGTACAAGCTCTTCATGTTCGGCCGCTTTATCATTGTCGTGCTCTTTGCGTTCGCGGCCAAGGTCAGCTTGTTCGGTGTCGGATTGGGAACTGACCGAAACATACTCGCCAGCGGCCATAGACATCGCTCCTGCGACAAGTCCTGCCGCGCCCGCGATTAAAATCTCGCCTCGGGTCGCGTTTGACGCTGCCACGCCGATGATGAGGCTCGCGATCGACACAATGCCATCGTTAGCACCCAGCACTGCGGCGCGGAGCCATCCAGTTCGGGCAACGTAGTGGGGTTCTACCGCGAGACGTGGCATTAAAACTCCTTTGAACGATGATAGTAATGATACGACTCCGCTTCCGAATACCACTCACTTTGACAAAGTCTCATGCAATCATCCCTACAAACGTGCGATTTGTAAGAGCGTAATTCAAATCAAGCTGAATTGAATGACATGGAGGCTGAGCTAGCCGCGTCTGATCGAAGGTCTGGATTCATAACTTGATCCAATAGATTGCTTCCAACAAACGCTGCGGCGGCAAGACGTTACGAGGTGTCGCTGACGCATGCGCGCGGCGAAAGTGCCGGTGATGGTGGCGTTGCGCCTTTTCATTCCCGAGAACGGGGCTGGCGCTGGCGGAGATCGATCGCATAATCGTAGCCGGTGTACGTTTCGGATGTATGCTGGCGAACACCGGGTAGGGGCTAGGCGCGCCATTCCAGCAGGAATTGCATTCGGCGCTGCGAGGCGCTCAGCGAGCGGTGCTCGAAACCATCTTAATCTTTTGCAATACGTCAGGAATATCTCAGCTCAACCCGTGACGAACTGTCCCATCATGCCGCTGTCCTCGTGCTCAAGGATGTGACAGTGATACATGAACGGAGCTTTTTCAGCGGGGTGATCGAATCTCACCAGCAGTTCGACGGTCTCCCGCACAAGCACGGTGTCACGAGCGCCGGCATCCCTGACAGTTGGCTTGCCACCGTTTCGGCTGAGAACCTCGAACTGCACTCCGTGAATGTGGAATGGGTGTGACATCATCTCGCCTGTTACCTCCCAGATTTCGGTGTCGCCCAGGCGTACTTTTTCATCGATCCGGTTCATATCGAACGCACGATCATTGATGAACATGTTGCTCCCCTCGCCGGTCCCGCCACCCATCATGCCTCCCATGCCCATACCCAAGACAAATCGGCGGCGGATCTTGGCGCGTGACGCTTCTAGGAGGGGGCGCTCGACCAGCCGCTCTGGAATTTGGATCGATCCTTCTTGCTTTCCGATGGGGTCAAAATCCAGAACGTCTTGACCGCGACCGCCAAAAAGGCCGCTTGCGAGATTGCGCACCTGCGCCAGCGGTCCCATCATCATTGGGAGGTTCGTGTCAGGCGCCGTCCGTAGCGACACGGCCTGACCGTTCGAAAAGTCCACCAAAAGCTCAGCACGTTCTCCCGGCGCCAGCGTGAGGGAGCGTAGTTGAATCGGCCGTTCGAGAAGCCCGCCCTCGGCAGCGATCCAGTGGAATATGCGATTATCGCTGAAAGATACGTTATAGATCCTGGCATTGGACCCGTTGACGAGCCGAAGCCGCACGAGCCTTTTAGGAACGCGCGCTGTCGCGTTTGGCGTCCCATTGACTAGGATGGTGTTGCCACGTCGCCCTTGCATCATCGTCATCATCCCTTGCGGGACGACTATTTGCCCGTCCTCGAACTGCCGCTCTTGAAGGACGAGGGGAAGATCGTCGATGCCGTAGTCCGAAGGGAGCGCCAGAGCACGCTCCGCTTCGTCGACGACGAGAAGCACGCCAGCCAATCCTGAATACACCTGGGTTCCGGTTCGACCGTGAACATGAGGATGATAGAAAAGCGTCGCAGCTGGTTGCCGAATGGGCAGCATAGGACGCCACGTAGCCGTAGGCTTGATAAGCTGGTGCGGGCCGCCGTCGAGTTCCGCGGGTATGAGAAGTCCGTGCCAATGGACGGTCGTGTCTTCATTCAATGCGTTGGTAACTGCGATCTCGACATCGTCGCCCTGATGCACACGGATGGTCGGACCTAAATTGCTTCCGTTGTATCCAAGAGTCGCGCTGGATCGGCCCGGGAAGAATTCCGTCGAACCAGCCTGCGCGCGTAAGGTGATGGCGTTGCCCCTGGTCCGCGCATCGATCAGCGGAGGAATCTTCAAGGGCTGCCGTTCCGCGGCCGCTGCCGGGTTGGGACCGAACGGCAAGGTCGTGAGGGCGCCTGCGCTCATCATTCCGGCGCCAACCAGCAGGGAGCGGCGGCTATATTCCATTGAGACACCTCTGTTCTGTCGCATAGCGATGAGAGTCAGATATGCTGTCCTATCGAATTAGCAATAGCTAATATACGTGTGACGCCCGACTTTCTCCCGCCACACCTTTTCCGGCCGCCACTCCCCTTTCCAGCTATCGCTTTGCGGCAGCCTTTCTTGCGTCGCTGATCGCCTGTTTGAAGCCGGCCGCGTCGAGCACCCCCGGCACCCTGAACGTCCCGACGATAAACGCAGGTGTTCCCTGGAACCCGAAAGCTTCGGCCTGCGCATTGTTGCGCGCCAGCAGGCTGTCAATCGCGTTCTGATTGGCCTGCAAATCGGCGGTTGTCCGGGCAACATCCACTCCTGCCTTTTCGAGCAGGTCGCGCACGACAGTCTCGGTCAGTTTTGACTTGGCGCTGATGAGCGCCTTGTGGGCCTCCGGGTATTTGTTCTGATATTTCGACGCCAGAGCCATCTTGGCGGCGTAGATCGAGGCGGCTCCGAAAATCGGCCAATCTTTGAAGACGATCCTGACCCTGCCGTCCTCCTGCGCCACCCGCATGATTTCGGGATCGACCTTCTTGCAGTACGGGCACTGATAGTCGAAATATTCGACGATCGTTACGTCGCCGTTCGGATTTCCCAGTGCGGGGATGTCTGGATCACGCAAGACGCTGTCTCGCGAGAGGCCGCCGTCCGGCGCCTCCTGTCCGAGCACCGGTTGCGACAACGGAATGACAGCGCCGATCCCGAGAATTGTAGCGAATACGACGGTAGCGAATGTGAAGTGACGGTTCATTGTTTCTCTCGCGGTTGAGTGATGAGATTGGTGGACTTGGACAGTGCACGGTCAAACGCTGCCTCTAGCGCCGCTCTGGACAGAAGCTCCGGGAGGACGATCCCTTCCGGCGCTCCGGGACCGAACACAATGTTGAATGGCAGCCCATAGCGACCGTGCTCCTTCATGAAGCTTGAGATGTTCGCGTCGGGCCTGGTCCAGTTGCCTTGCAGCGGGACGATGTCCGTCGAGAGCCGCCGGGCGATGTCGGGCCGGTCGATCACGAACGCCTTGTTGACTTTGCACACCACACACCAGTCCGCCGTGATATCGACGAACACTGTGCGGCCGGAACGGACCAGCGATTGAACGTCTTCCTTGACGAATGGACGCCATGGAATCTCTTTGCTGTCGGCGTTGCCCGGCACGCCGACAACCGTCGCGAGGACCGCAACGACAAGTCCCAGCCCCACCACGCCGCGAAAGACCCATGCCCTGCGCGAGACGCCAGTGCGGGGTTGCAGCAGCAGCAACGTCAGCGCGATGGCCGCGCCCGTGATGAGTGCGGCTGCCTTGCCAGCGACATTGCTGAGAACAAACAGCAGCCACGCCGCGGTGAGCAAAAGCGCGACCGCCATCAATGTTTTGACGACACCGATCCAGCGCCCGGGCCGCGGAAGCATTTGCGCAAGACGGGGAAACGCCGAGACAAGCAGATAGGGTGACGCCATGCCGACGCCGAGCGCTGCGAAGATCAGGTAGATTTCCGATGCCCCCCGGGCAAGCGCGAAGCCAACAGCGGTCCCGACAAAGGGCGCCGAGCACGGCGTCGCGAGCAGCGTAGCCACGAATCCCGTCGCGAACTGCGACGGCACCGAGGCGCCCTGAGCTTTGGCGGTGAGCCCGTTCATCACCGCCGACGGCAAAGCGACGTTGAACAGCCCCAGCAAGTTCGCGGCGAAGAGCGATACGACGATCGCCATTCCGCCAAGGAAGAACGGCTGCTGGAATTGTATGCCCCATCCGATCATCGATCCCGCCGCCTTGAGAGCGGCGAGTCCGGACGCAAGAACAAGGAACGAAGCGACGACACCTGCGGCGGTCGCGATGAACCCGAGCCGAATTTGGGCAAGGTCGGCGTCATCCTCGCGGACGAAGGATAGCAGTTTGAGCGAGAGCACGGGAAACACGCACGGCATCAGGTTGAGAATGAATCCGCCAAGCAGCGCCGTGACGACTAGGCTCCACAAGGACAACGGCGCGTCCTCTCCCGGCGCGGGTTGCGCGACCGGACTTTGCAGAGACCCCGCGCCGGTTGCCGGCTCCGACGTCTCGGCGGGCGAAACGGCAACCAACGAATCGTCGCCCGCGATGACCGTGACGGAGAGCGCCTGGGCGCGGATCGCGGCGTCGGACTGCCCGGGGAAAGCGACCGTCAATGAAGCGCTTCCGCTTTCGCCGAATTCAATTCGCGGCTTGTCTGCATAGACCGCTGGATCGCTCTCGACAAAGGCATCGAGGTCTCCGAATGGAAGCGTCGATGCAACATTGATTCGAAGTTGCGGGGGCTCTGAGGCAAGCCGCTCAAGCGATGTCACTGCAAGGATATTCGATGTCGGCCGAGGTACCTTCCCTCGCCAGCCATCGATCGTGGATTGCGATCGGCTATCGCTCGATCCGGAAAGTATGGTTCCCGCAAGGTCGAGTTCTTCGCGCACGCAGATCGTGCTGCATGCATAGACCGTCAGTTTCAGGCGCAGTGCGGTTTCGCGCGCCGGGTCGTTGAGCTGCACCCTGACCGGGAAAACCACTTCGTGAGTGTATCCGATGGTCTCCACTCCCAGAATATTCATGCGACGGGGAGCCGGCCACTGGACCTCCGCGCCTTTCAGATTTGAAGATTGGGACCAGTCGAATTCCGGCGGAAGACCGCCATCGCCCGGAGATTTCCAATACGTCTTCCAGCCAAGCCCGAGTGCGACGCGCACCCCGACCCAGGCGTATTGCGGCTCTTTCGCATCAACGCCGCCAACGATCAGATCGGCCTTGATGTCAGGTTTCTGATTGTGCGGCGACGCCGTCTGCGCGTGGCCGACGCTTCCAAGCGCGAGCAACCCCAGAACGGCTGCATACGCGTACAATCTTAAGGAACGGAACATTGTTTTGGCCTCGACTGTGGATTCAGAAGGATGGGTTTGGTGTGTGGTGGGCCAGTTCCTCAGACGCGGCGGGCGCCGAATCCTGCAACACGACCACCTTCCCGCCGACCGGCGTACGGTTGAAGAGATCGATCACGTCATGATTCAGCAGTCGTACGCAGCCGCTGGACACGTTCTTGCCGATACTTTGCGGTTCGTTGGTCCCGTGAATGCGGTAGAGCGTGTCCTTGCCGTTCTGAAACAGATACAGCGCGCGCGCGCCTAGCGGATTCTCGATTCCTGGCTTCATGCCGCGTCGATACGGCTCCAGCTCCGGCTGGCGGGCGATCATCGTCGCGGGTGGCGTCCAGGTCGGCCACTCGGCCTTGCGCCGGATGTCCGCCGCACCGCTCCAGCCGAACCCTTCGCGCCCGACGCCGATGCCGTAGCGCATCGCATCGCCGCCCTCCATCACCAGGTAGAGAAACTTGGCGCCGGGATCGACGACAATCGTTCCGGGTGGATGCGGCGTGGAATAGCGTACGCGCTGTTTCAGGTACTTTGGATCGACGGCATCCGCCTCCACCGCCGGAACCGGAAACCTCTCATTGGTCAGCGCCGAATATTGGGGTGCTCGCGCTGTGCCTGACGGCTTGCGCATGTCTTCACGGCCGGCGGCTGTCAGCGCCGTCTGGTTACATGCCGCAAGGAAACCACCAAGGCTGATGATAAGAACTCGGCGCAATAGAGCGCCGTCCACGCGAATGCGCGTGCAAGGCCAGAAATGCATTGTATTGACTCCAGAGATGACGACGCGGGTGTGCCCGCAGCGCGACGGGCGCTGCTGTCAGACGTCGGTCCGTGGAGGCCGTAAAAGCGGGGAGCCGCAGCACTGTGTCGCCAGCGCCGAACGAAGCACAGGCCCAAGGCGCGTGTGCTTGGGCAAGCGCTTGACGAGGTTGGGGGTGGAGTCCTCGACCCCGACAACAACGCCGGAGGTACAGATGGCGCCGGCAGCAACGAGGCCGCCACGCTGACAGGGCTTTTTGGCTGGAGCGCCGGTCGTCGCGACAGACACAATTGACATGAACGCGCCTTGGTCGCCTGTCGCGGCGGCGGATGACCGCATCGGGCCCATGAACATCGCCGCGACCACAGCAACGGCGCACAGGCACGCAATCAATGCGCGCGCGGAGAAATCCTTGATGCCTGTCCGCTCTGTCGTCACAATCCACCGTCCAACCCAGCGATGGTCACCGGATGCTCTCTGTTGCCCGGCGTGATGCGCTACGCAAATAACGTATCCGTGAGCGATGGCTCGATCCGAGCCATAACCAATATCAAACTTATCTAAATTAGCAATCTCTAACTTTTATGGTTGAATTGTTCGCTCCAATCCCTAATTTAGTGTTTCCTAACATTCTGAGGGACATGGGGATGGCTCAAGCCAGTATGGACTTGGTGGAGTTCGAGAAGAAGGCGAATGAAGTCGCCGATATTCTGCGCGCCCTCGCGAACGAGCGCCGGCTGATGATCCTTTGCCAACTGGTCGAACACGGGGAAGCCACTGTGGGATCGCTCGTCGATGCAGTCGGGATCAGTCAGTCCGCATTATCCCAGCACCTCGGCAAGATGCGGGACGAGGGCATTGTTGCTTTTCGGCGCGACGCTCAGACGATTTGGTACCGTATTGCGGATGGACGTATTGAAGAGCTTTTTGCGACGCTTCACCGGCTGTTTTGCAAGCCGACCAAGAAAAAAGGGAAACGTAAATGACAATCCGATCGATTGATCCGCGGGAGGCGAAGCGTCTTGTCGATGACGGTGCGCTGCTTGTTGATGTGCGCGAGCCCGACGAGCATGCGCGCGAACGCATCTACGGCGCAAGGCTCGTCCCATTGTCTCGTTTTCCGGCAACCTTGGTGCGGCAAGATGGGCCACCGGTGATCTTTCATTGCCGTTCGGGAGGCCGAACCGCCGCTGCCGTCGAACAACTCGCCGCAGCTACAGGCGGGGATGGATACATGTTGGGCGGCGGCATAGCGGCCTGGAAAGCTGCGGGACTTCCGGTTCTGCGGGATCATCGCAAACCCATCGAAATGATGCGGCAGGTCCAGATCGTCGCAGGCATTCTGGTGCTCATCGGTGTCGGCCTGGGCGCAACAGTGGATCCGAAATTCTATGCGCTCTCCGGATTCGTCGGCGCCGGCCTCGTTTTCGCCGGAGCGACAGGCACCTGCGGGATGGCCCGACTTCTTGCGCTTGCTCCCTGGAATAAAGCGGCTCAGGCCTGATCGGACTTTCCAGTGATTGACCTTCCCGTCGCCATGTCCACAACAGTATCGGGTGCCCTCGTCGGGCTCGTGCTCGGCCTGGTCGGCGGCGGCGGGTCTATCCTGGCGGTTCCACTTCTCGTTTACGCAGTCGGTATCGCCTCGCCGCACGTCGCCATCGGCACCAGTGCGATTGCGGTGTCACTGAGCGCGCTCGGCAATGTCGTCGGCCATGCGCGCGCTGGACATGTGAAATGGCGATGCGCGGCGGTGTTTGCATCCGCAGGCGTGATCGGTGCAGTTGCCGGCTCGATTGTCGCCAAAGCCATCGATGGTCAGAAGCTCTTGGCGCTTTTTGGCGTGTTGATGGTCGTCGTCGGGCTGATAATGCTTCGCAAACGCAACGGAGATGGCAATCCGGACGTTCAGTTGTCGACGACAACGGCGCGAGAGCTATTGCCGATGCTGATCGGCATCGGCTTTGCGGTAGGCCTCTTGTCAGGTTTCTTTGGCATCGGCGGCGGTTTTCTGATCGTGCCCGGCCTCATGCTGGCGACCGGCATGCCGCTCACGATCGCGATCGGCACCTCTCTGGTCGCCGTCGCCGCGTTCGGAGCGGCGACGGCGGCGAGCTATGCCGTCTCGGGACTGATCGACTGGCCGATCGCCGGCATTTTCGTTTTGGGTGGGCTGATCGGCGGGATCGCCGGCGTCGCGCTTGGAAAAGTTCTGGCCGCCCGCAAGCAGGCTTTGAACGTCGTCTTTGCGGGGCTCGTCATCGTGGTGGGCGTTTACGTCGTCACATGGGGCTTCTTGCCGATGATGACTGGTGTGTAGCGCATGACCATGAAACAGGAGGACCACATGACAGATCAAATGTCCCCCGGGCGTCCGGATCGGCCGATCGTCGCGGGCTTCTTTGAAAAACGGACCTCCAGCGTCCAATACGTGGTCGCCGATCCGCAGACGAAGCGCTGCGCCATCATCGATCCGGTGCTGGACTTCGATCCGAAGTCGGGAGCCACGGCCACGCACTCGGCCGATGCGCTGCTCGACCATATTGGTCGGGAGGGCTACGTCCTCGAATGGATTCTGGATACGCACCCGCATGCCGATCATTTTTCGGCGGCCGGCTATCTGAAAGACAAAACCGGAGTGCAGACCGCGATCGGCGAGAAGGTAGTCGAGGTGCAGAAGCTCTGGAAGGGCCTCTACAACCTCCCCGATAGTTTCCGAACCGACGGCTCTCAATGGGACAGGCTTTTCGCCGATGACGAACAGTTCAAGATTGGCAATATGAATGTCGAGGTGCTGCTCACGCCCGGACACACGCTTGCATCGATCGCTTACGTTGTTGGCGACACAGCCTTCATACACGACACCATCTTTATGCCGGACGGCGGCACCGCCAGGGCTGATTTTCCGGGTGGCAGCGCACACGTGCTGTGGAGCAGCATCCAGCGCATCATGGCATTGCCGGATGAGACCCGCTTGTTCACCGGGCACGATTACTGCCCTGCCGGTCGCAAAAAGCCGCTTTGGGAGAGCACGGTCGCTCAACAGCGAGCCGAGAACATCCACCTGACAAAAGCGAACACCGAGGCGGAATTCGTAACCTTGCGGGAGAAGCGTGATCGCGAGCTGCCGATGCCAAAGCTGATCCTGCATTCACTTCAGGTGAACATCCGGGGTGGACGACTTCCTGAGCCCGAGAGCGACGGCAAGCGCCATCTCAAGATTCCGCTTGATGCGCTCGACGACGCCCCCTGGGACGAGTGAAGGAGAGCATCATGACGCCAGTTGGCGATGACCCGGCCAGTCCTCTAGCGCAGTCTACGCGACCCGACCTTGAGCGCTGGAATAAGCGGTCCACGGCTCAGGATAATTTACTCGCTACAGAACCTATGACTCTTGCCGCCCCATGGCATTTGCCGAAGCCGGGACGCAGGGCATTCATCGTCAGCAAGCCCGTTTGACGATCGAAACCAAACATGGTCCCAAACTGAAGGAGATAATCATGACAACAAAGAGCGCAAAAGATCTGGTCGCGGAGGCTAACCGCAATGTCGAAACCTTGTCAGGCGCGCAAGCAATCAAATTGGTGGGCGATCCCAATGTCGTGTTCCTGGACATTCGCGAATCCGAGGAGTTGCAAAAGACGGGTAAATTGGAGGGCGCGGTTCATGTGCCCCGCGGATTCCTGGAATTTCAAGCCGATCCCACCAGCCCTACTCACAAGCCAGAACTCGGCGGCGGCAAAAAGCTGGTGCTCTATTGCGGATCCGGCAGCCGGTCTGCTTTGGGAGCCAAGGCTCTAACGGAGATGGGCATTGCAAGCGTTGCGCACGTGGCCGGTGGCTTCCCCGCACTTCAACAAGCAGGCGCCCCCTGCGAGGAGGCTAAGCGATGATGAATGACACGATGGGTGGCGGAATGATGTGGGGTATGGGCCTCACATGGATCGTTATCATCGTTGTTCTGGTGTTGGCAGGGGCGGCGTTCGCTAGGTATCTTTTTTCGAAACGATGATGCCGCGTGTCACAGGCGAGAGTTCAAATCGAGGTTCCCGTGCAACGCAAATTGACAATCTTTCAGATCAACGACACCCATGCCTATCTGGAGCCACATCCGGAATTGGTTTGGAGCGAGGATGGGCCGTCATATCCCATCATGGGCGGGTATGCCCGCATCGCCGCGCTGCTTAAGCAGGCACGGAAAGAGAATCCCGACGGGGTTCTTGCGCTCGATAACGGCGATACTTTCCATGGGACTTATCCTGCCATGATCAGCAAAGGAGAAGCGCTCGTTCCGCTGGTTAACGCTTTAAAGCTGGATGCCATGACGGTGCACTGGGAGTTTGCGTGGGGCCCAAAACATTTCATGAAAATGACGGGCAGCCTCGACTATCCCATGCTCGCGATCAACTGCTACGACAAACAGACGGATCGACGCCCTTTCCGGGCATCGGTTGTAATCGACCGCGCGGGGCTGCGCGTCGCCATCATCGGTATTGCTGCGACGATCATCGACAAGAGTATGCCGCCGCGTTTTAGCGAAGGACTGCGCTTCACGCTGGGGATCGATGAGCTTCCAGACGAAATCTCTCGACTGCGATCCGCGGAAGGGGCGAACCTCATTGTGGTTCTTTCGCACCTGGGTTTTCCGCAAGACCTCAAGCTCGCTAAGGCCATCGATGGTATCGATGTCCTCGTCAGCGGTCACACTCACAACAGGCTCGTAAGACCCGTTCGTATTGGCGACACACTAATCATCCAGTCCGGTTGTCATGGCTCATTTCTCGGGCGGCTTGATTTGACGATCGAGGCGGGTGAGGTCCGCGATTTTCAGCATCAATTGATAGCGGTCGATGATTCGATTGCAGATGATGCGGAGATGCGGCATTTGGTTGATGCCGTCATGCGGCCGCACCGGGCGATGTTGAGCGAGGTTGTTGGCGCCACTGCAATTGGGCTCCATCGGGGCACTACTCTGTCCTCGCCAATGGACGACGTTTTGCTGGCAGCCGTCGCCGAGGCTGCAGATACCGATATCGCATTTTCCAACGGCTGGCGTTATGGGGCGCCGATTCCTCCTGGCCCCGTAACCATGAACGATCTCTGGAACGTCATTCCGGTAGATCCTTTTATTTCAGTCGTCGATCTGACGGGCTCCGAGATCCGGGCCATGATGGAGGAAAATCTTGAGCGGACGTTTTCGGCGGACCCATTCGCGCAGATGGGAGGCTACCTGAAGCGTTTCAGGGGATTGGCCATCTACGGAAAGCTCGAAAATCCATCCGGAAATAGGATTGAGCGCGTCTTCACGCTGGACGGACTGCTGGATGCGGACCACAACTATAAGGTTGCCTTCGTAACCTCCCAGGGCGTCCCGAAAAAATTCGGACGCAATCGGCAAGACCTGCCCGTCAAAGCAATTGCTGCTCTGCGATCCTATTTTCAGTCCGCCAGGACGGGGCCGGATCATAGGGTAGGTCGGTTTATTCCGGTCTGATCTGCGCACAGGCTAATGGCTGAGCGTAACGCTGGATAAACATCGGACCGAGCGCAACGTCCCGCCGCTGGTCCCAGTATCGGCAAGCGCCTAGCAGGAGCATTCTTTGGCGGCGCGCGGATGATGTTTGGCCCGCCTCGCACACGGGTGCACGAGTGGTCACTGACATACCCGGCACGCTGCAGGGCGCAATCTACGGTTTCGGTAACTTAGGCGAGGTTACGCTTCCGGCTTTGACGGAATCCCGCCTTAGCTTTTTGTGGGAGGTCTTGCGCTGGCTGCAGGGGCGGTGGCGCGCGACGGCGTCGTCGCCGTATTCGATCCAAGCCCGACGTCGAAAAGTACGTGGAGCTTGCCCGCTCGTGCCGGGCGTGCAGTCATCATGGAAGAAGCACGGTACCGGATTTCACGGCAAGGCGATTGTTCGCATCCTCGTGACTGCAACCTAAGGGCGCGATGCGCTTGAGAGTGACCATTTGAGAAATCTCTCCGACGGCCGTGCGGCGAATTCCCAGCGATTAAGCGATCATCCGCTCACTTGGCCGCAGGTGACCTTGGCGTAAGGACATGAACCTCGCGCATGACAATCTTTCGGCGGCGTCGGTTTTTCCCTTTGCTGGATTTACAAAGGATTGATCGGCAGAACACCCTCTTCGCCGATCTCCTGACGGAGCTTCGGCCCCTTGGCGAGCCGCCGGCCGAGAGCGTCGAGGAAACTCTCATAACGCTCACCGGCTTTCGCCCGTGTGGCAGCTTGGGTGGCGTCGGGCAACGGGGGGGTGGAGCTGAGCCAGAAGCGGACGAACAATGCCATGGTCTCAATCGCTATAGCGGTGTCGCGCTCAAGGCGCTGCATCCGGCGGTCGATACCGTCGAGCCGCTTGGCGATGATGGCTTCGCGCCGCTCGTCGGAATCCGGTGAGAGGAACGAGGCGATGGCAGCCTCGGCGACAAGGGAGCGGGACTGGTCGCGCCGTGCAGCGAAGTCTGCGAGCGAGCGCATTAGTTCAGGATCGAGATAAACAGACAGGCGGGCCTTCTTCTCCATCTCAAAGCTCTATGCCGTCGCCGGGGTCCATGGAGATCTGCCGCGCGACATTCCGGGTGTTGCGGGCAACCGCCCGAACGCGGACGGCATCGTCGTCACGCTCGTTCATGTCGGGATCGAACTCATTGGCGGCTGGCTTCAAGGGTTCCGGCGCAACGTCCTTGTGCCGTTCAAGGCCAGGCTCGCGACGCAAGCCGGCGTTGGCCGAATCGTCTTGCACCTTGCCTTCCGTGCGGGGGCTGTTGGGGCGCGCTGCGATCCCATCTCCCTCAGCATTATCCGCGATGGGCGCTGGCGGCTGGACAGGCGCGAGCGCGGACCAGTCGTCGAGCTTGGGATTGGTTCCTCCTTCCGGGTGTTTTGGAGCGGGCAGTATCCGTTCCGCGAGCCGCCGGTCTTCGAAGTAGCGTGCCTTCTTGGCGCGGATCGGCGGAACTCCGGCGACCATGACAATCTCGTCATCGGGAGGAAGCTGCATGACCTCGCCGGGTGTCATCAGCGGTCGCGCCGTTTCGGAGCGCGACACCATCAGATGGCCGAGCCAAGGTGAGAGACGATGGCCGGCATAGTTCTTCATCGCTCGCATTTCGGTCGCGGTTCCGAGCGCATCGGAGACACGCTTGGCGGTGCGCTCATCATTAGTCGCGAAGCTCACGCGGACATGGCAATTGTCGAGGATCGAGTTGTTGGCGCCATAGGCCTTCTCGATCTGGTTCAACGACTGTGCGATAAGAAAGGACTTCAGGCCGTAACCCGCCATGAAGGCAAGCGCAGATTCGAAAAAGTCGAGCCGGCCGAGCGCCGGGAACTCATCGAGCATTAGCAAGACGCGATGACGACGGTTTGTCGCGTGCAGATCCTCGGTGAGGCGCCGGCCGATCTGGTTGAGGATCAGGCGGATCAGCGGCTTGGTGCGGCTGATGTCGGACGGCGGCACGACAAGGTAGAGCGTAGTCGGCCTCTCCTCCCCGGCGATGTCGGCGATTCGCCAGTCGCAGCGTCGCGTCACCTGCGCCACGACGGGATCGCGATAAAGCCCAAGGAACGACATTGCGGTGGAGAGCACGCCGGAGCGCTCGTTATCGGATTTGTTCAGCAGTTCCCGCGCGGCAGAGGCGACGACGGGATGCGGCCCCTTCTTGCCGAGATGCGGGGTGGTCATCATCGCGACCAGCGTCGTCTCGATCGGACGCCGGGGATCGGAGAGAAACGACGCGACGCCGCCGAGTGTCTTATCGGGTTCGGCATAGAGAACATGCAGGATCGTGCCGACCAGCAGCGAATGGCTGGTCTTCTCCCAGTGGTTGCGCCGCTCCAGAGAGCCTTCCGGGTCGACCAGCACGTCGGCGACATTCTGCACGTCCCGCACCTCCCATTCGCCCCGGCGAACCTCGAGTAGCGGGTTATAGGCAGCGCTCGCGGCGTTGGTGGGATCGAACAGCAGGATCCGGCCGAAGCGCGCCCGCAGGCCCGCAGTCAGGCCCCAGTTCTCGCCCTTGATGTCGTGGACGATGCAACTGCCCGGCCAAGTCAGAAGCGACGGCACCACGAGGCCGACGCCCTTACCGCTGCGGGTCGGGGCGAAACACAGCACATGCTCCGGTCCGTCGTGACGCAGGTATGCGTCGCCGAGCCTGCCGAGCACGACACCATCCGGCCCGAGCAGACCGGCCGCCTTGACCTCGCCGGCGTTGGCCCAGCGCGCCGAGCCATAGGTCTCGGCATGCGCGGCTTCGCGGGCGCGCCAGACCGACATCCCGATCGCGACGGCGATGGAGGCGAATCCGCCCGAGACCGCGATCAGCGCGCCTTCCAAGAAGATGCGGGGCGCGTAGGCGTCATAGAAATACCACCACCAGAAGAAGGCGGGCGGGGGATAGACTGACAGCCCGGCGAGATCGAACCACGGCGTTCCAAGCTGCGGCTGGAATCCGAGCCTCCACGCGGTCCACTGCGTCGCGCCCCAAGTGGTGACGAGGACAATGGCAAAGACGGTGAGGATCTGGCCCCAGAGAATTTTGGTGGCGGTCATGACGCTTCCGGATTTCAACCAAGCGTAAGGAAATCCGCGCGTTCGTCCGCGTACAATGGCAATCAAACAACGATCGCAGCGCGACGTAAGGCCGCGAAAAAATACTGACCTTGCCGATCGCCGCTCCGGCCATCGTCAGAGCCCAAGGCCGCGCTTTTTCCCGAAGCTCCAGTCAATACCGCCATCAGCGCGCGCGATGCCAGCGACGTGCTTGCCGAGATTGCGTTCGAGCGACGGCGACCAGGGCACCAGGCGAAAACCCAGTCCGTCGTCGATCATGGCGAAACGACCGGAGGCGAGCATGAGGCGCTGGCGATAGACGCCGGCAACGTGTTCCCCGCTCGCCGCCTTCTGGAACGGCGTCCCCGCCTCGGCGGCGAGCTTCTCGCCAAACGCATCGAGTTCACGCCGGCGGAGCGTGTCGAGCAGATTGCGCGCGTAGATGATTTGTTGTCCCTGCCGCCGCGCCAGACCCTGCTCGATCAGGTGATCGGTGCGCGCCGTCATCGCAGATTGCACCTCGGCGCCGAACCCGTCTCCACCGAGCGCTGCGGGCTCGCGGGCGATGAGTTGGCGATCGATCCAGGTGGCGCCGGACGCCTTCACCTGCGCGTCGATATCGAGATCGGATCGCACCGCCAGTGCGACTCGGCGTCGGCCTTGCGCGTCGTCGAACTGGCGCAACTCGACGATCGATCCGGTCGTACTGTCGCCGGCCGCGTCGAGATCGGGCAACTTGATGTGAAGGGTGCGGCCATCGATGCCGTCGACCACGGCATAGGCGGTGCCCTTCAACTCGTCGTCGAGGCCGCGATCAAGGAGCCGGCCGACAACGCGATCGCCGATGGCCTCGCCGGCAAGCACATAACTCGACGCAGCCCGCTCGATGCCGCGCTCGGTGAGCGCCCGGTGCATGCGCTTGATGATGTCGCCGCGCTCGCCGAGCGCACGCAACGTCGGTTCTGCCTCGTCCGCGATGACCCATTGGCCTGGGCCGGACTGATGGACGAGGCCGAGGGATTCGAGCTTGCGCAGCCGGCCGACTTTCTGCGTCAGGTAAGGGTCGGGCTGTCGATCGGGTCGAGGTGCAAGGTCGATGACGCGGTGCTGACCGACATCGCGGACAAGCTGCCGGTCGAGCCGCGTCCAGCGCTCTGCGTCGATCTGATTGTCGAGGCTGCGGCTGATATCAATGTCCGAGCGAACCCCGAGCTCCTGGGTGACGAGGTCCTGCGCCCGCGCCCGCATGCCCTGGCTGATGTAGTCCCGCGCGATGACGAGGTCTTTCCCGTCCTCGGCACGGCCGCGCAGGATGACGTGGACGTGCGGGTTGTCGGTGTTCCAGTGATCGACGCCGACCCAGTCGAGTTTGGTTCCGAGGTCCTGTTCGACCTGGCGCATGAGGTCGCGCGCGTACCCCTTCAGGTCCGACATGTCGGCAGCCTCCTCGGGCGAGACGATGAAGCGGAAATGATGCCGGTCGTCCTCGCAGCGCTCGGTAAAACCTTTCACGTCGGCATCGTTGGTCTCAGGCCCGAACATGCACGCCTTCTCGCCGTCACGCGAGACGCCTTCTCGGCGCAGATAGTTGAGATGCGCCTTGAGAGTCGCGCGACGGGCATTGTGCCGGACGATCCGCGTCTTGACGGTGGCGAGACGCGATCGGCTCGTCAGTAGCCGGTTGGCCTGCACGCTGGCGACACGGCCGCGGCCGAAGCGTGAGGCACGCGGCGCCCCGATCCTGCCGGCGCGCGAGACGTGCCCGCCGGCCTTTTGCGCGGCGGCGAGCGCCTGCGCGACAAAGGGCTTTGCCCGCTGGACCCCGCGCGAGCGGATGCGGCCTGGCCGGATGCGGAAGTCGTCCTCGCGGCTCATGGCCCAATGTCTCGCGAGGTGCGAATTTCGTTGAACGAATTGCGGAATTGTCGCGTGCGCAGGCTGCGTATTGTTAGCGCGCATCGCGGCGCGACTATCAAAACACTTACAAAAACAATGCCCCGACCGTCCCCCAACCGGGCCGCACCTCGCGGCCTTTTATCTTGCCCTCGAACGGTCGTGTTGCCGCTCCCCTCCCTGCTCGCACTTCCTGGTACGCTGGGCTTCGTAATCTCACGATGATTCACGATGCGCTTCATCTTGGGCGCTCACTGCCTGCGCGGCGGACAAACAGTTCGCGATCTTGCGTATTGCTCTCTGATGGAAGGACCGCAGGCGCACGGGTTAATGGCGGTGCGGCCCCAGCCGGAAGTGCAGTCGAGTTGCTCTCGGGCTCGCTCGTTGCGGGTTTGGACTTGGGTGGAAAGAGTGCGCTCGACCAACCGCGGGTGCGCTCCGCGAATGCCGCTGTTATGTCGACGATGAGCGTCTCAGTGTTAGGCTGCGCATCGTCGGCCGTGTCGAAAATCTCGGTGCTGGTGCCTCTCGGCATGTCGAAATTAGGAGCGTCACCTTTGGCAACAGATGTTGCGACGTCGGTCGCGAATTTGACGTCCGGTTGCTCCCAGGAGCCGCGATAAACAGCAACGGCGCAGAAGGTCGGATCGGCCCTCAGACGCGGATGCGTTTTGCAGCGGCTGGCGTGCTTGGCGATCTGGGCGGCTGCCATCGCGACGTTGCGGCATGGCAGAAGAACGGTTGCTGCGACCCTCGATGGCGCCATCGAAAGACCGGCGAGACCCACACGCAATACAGCACGCGACTCTGAGCGTGCCTCCCGGATTGCTAATTCCATGCTCGAATAAATTCTCGGGTTTGGTTCGCCCTGCACCGAGATCGCCCACGGTTCGCCACCCGACTGGTGCCAGACCAGCGCGTACATGAGCTTCGGATCGACCGCGAGCGCGCATGCGGTCACCAATGTCACGAGGTCCATGATGTTCGCTCCTGGATTGCTCCGTCCGCTGCGCGATTGCGCGGTGCCATCGTGCTCGCGGCCGTCAAGGGCAAGGCGCTAGCGCCGGCCTGCGGCCACCCTTGACCGCCGCTGCGCGTGACGGCTGCCTGACAGGCGAGCGGGACGGAGGAATGAGCCAGGCGTTTCGCGAACAGAGGAATGACGAGGTGATCGCTCATCCCGCACGAACGCATGACATTTGCTTTGCGCAGCGGCGGCACCAGTCAGCTCCGGCTCTCACGCTTGGGCGGGCGGGTCCAGAGCAGATGGAATGCGGCGCGGTCGCTGCCGGACTGGAACAGGTTGGCACGTAGCGGATGTGCGAAAGTGGGATCGTCGATTTGCAGCGAGACATACTCGCCGGCCTTCTCTCCGGTGCGGCTCCAGCCCGCGCCGACCTCGGGTCCATCCTCATCGCCGGCGTGAACACGGTAATCTGGCGTGTTCTCGGTATCGCTGTGCTCTGCCGGAACAAGTGTGAGATCGATGTCGAGCGAGAGCGTGCGCAGACGTCCGGTGAAGCCATGCTTGGTGCGGGTGAAGGTGCCAATCTGTGCCATGTCGTGGTCCTTTCTGCTGGTGGTGGTGAGACAGTCTGCGCGCCGGTCAACGGGTATCGGCACGCCATTCAAAGCGGCCGTCACCTGTCTCGTCGGTCCAGACGGGAAGTGCGCGGCCGATGACCAAGCTGCGTGGGAACGGACCGAAGTAGCGGCCGTCCACGCTGTCCGTGGCATCGTTCATGAGGAAGAGTTCGTCGTCGGCGATGCGGCGGCAGCCTTGCCAGACCGGAAGATCGCGACCGGCATTGTCGCGCTCGCGCGCACGGCCGTAAGTGACGCCATAGGCGAGAATGTCGAGGCCATGGCGGCAAACGACTTGGCCAGGGAGCGCAAGTATGCGCTTCAGCAGCGGCAAGCCCTTCGGCAGATAGCCACGCGCAGCGAGGAAGTCGGTGAGCGCCAGCGGCGGCGCCACGACGACGAGATCGGATACCTGAAGATCGCCGGCCGGCTGCACGGCATAAAGGCCAATGGGGGCGCTGGCGCTGGCATTCCAGATCAGCGGCTTCGGCACTTCGACGAACGCCGATGAACCAAGAGCAATGCTGGACAATGCCGTTGCCAGCATGGTCGCGGCGCGCATCATGAGCCGATCTCCCGCCGCTTGAGCCAAGCCTGATGGCGCGTTCGCGTATAGGTGCGGGGTGTCTCGTTCACGGACAGCCGGTTGTGGACGTGCTGCCAGTAATCCGGCGCGGCCTCGGCCGGATCGACGCCCAGCGCCTCCACCGCGTCGATCGCCTGCAACACGCGCTCGACTTTGGGCCAGCCGTCCATGCGCAGCAGGATCTCGCCGCCGGGGCGTACAAAGGGGAGCGTCTGATAGCGCTCGCCGGCGGCGACCGCGCGAACAATGTCGATGCGTGAGATGATGGTTCCGAAGTCGTTCGATGCCCAGCGGACGAACGCAAAAATACTGCCGGTGGCGAAGCCGACGACGCGGCGGTGACGGTCGATAACTTGCTGTCCAACGTGCCGGCCGAAGCGTATCCGATGCTCAATGCGCTGCTTGTGCCAGGTCAGTTCCACATAGGTCAGTGCGGCGGCTGTATCCTGCGCGCGCGACACGTCGATCATCGTGACGCCCCTCATGATGTGCCTCCATCGGTGTCAGGAAAGGTCTTGAGAAGGAGGTTGCGCAGCATGTCGGCGACGGTGACACCACGGCGGAACGCCGCGACCTTGATGCGGCCGCGCAGATCGGGTGTGACGTCGATGGTCAGCCGGGCGGCGAAGGGGCTGCGCTTGCGCCGAGAGCGAGGCTGCGTTTCGCGCAACTTGACCCAGCGCTGGGCATCGCCTGGCCGGGAGGTGAACTTGCTTCTGCGCTTACGCTGTGTGCGCACGCCGCGATTAGCTGGAGGGGTTGTCATCGGATGATCCTCCCGACTTCGGCGGCAAACCCTCTGACCTCGCGCGCGGCAGAATGCGCAGCGCCGATCTCGCGGACGAGCCGGCCGGTCTTCGCCGCATCGGCGAAGGCGACGCGCTGGCCGATGCGTTGGCGCAGCATCGGCGGATCGTGATCGGCCAGTGCATGGACGGTTTCTCGGGCGATCGCCGTGTGCGCGCAGCAGCGGTTCACGACGAAGCGGGCCAGGAGCCGCCGGCGACGATAGGTCTGCGCCTCGTCGATGAGTGTCAGCATGTCGGCAGAAGCCCAGCCGTCGAAGGCCGAAGGCTGCACGGGAAGCAGAACGATATCCGCGGCGAGCAAAGCCGAGCGCATCACGGCGGCGACGCGCGGTCCGTCGATCACGACATGATCGACGCGGCGGGCGATTGCGGCGACTTCACGGTGAAGCGTGTCGCGCGCAAGGCCAAGAACGCCGAACAAGCGCGGCAGTCCTTCACGCGCACGCTGCTCTGACCAATCAAGTGCCGAGCCCTGCGGGTCGGCGTCGATCAGCGTGACGCTCCGTCCCTGGCGCGCCCAGGCGCCTGCGAGATGCAGGGCCAGCGTCGTCTTGCCGACGCCACCCTTCTGATTGAGCAGCGCGACAATCATGGCGCCACCCCGATGATGGTGGTGTGCGTGATGCTGCCGGCGTGGTGCTGATCGGCGAATGGCGAGGCAGAAGGAGCGCAGGATAATGCGTGTCGCCCGCGCGCTTCCTTGGTTAGCGCTCGCCTTGACGGACCGCTGGTTTCAACCGATCCACGATCGGCGCGGTACGTTAGAAAGAATCCGTAGGATTCTATGTTAGCTAAGTTAGGCGCGCGATTTCGTGAAGCGCCAGAGCAACTTGATGCCGATTCCAGTTCCCGATAGCACGGGTTTCGGGTTCCCGATAGCACGGGTCTTGCGGTTCCTGATAGCACGGGCCGATTCACAGCTTGTCCACCGGCAGACCACGAGATGAACGAGCACGGCGTCCCAGCGGCGAGGCCTGGTTCGCAATCGGCTGAAAGGTCAGGCGGGGTTGGCCTGCTGCGCCGGTCTGGAAGGCGAGCTGATAGCCGGGCAACGGCTGGCGGCGCGCGATGTCGCGCAGCTCGAACGCGAAGCGTTTGAAC
>Ga0209933_1000446_pt1 | contig 77118 bp, 62 predicted proteins | sample ThiBiot_300_biof_FD_183944 | JGI IMG/M metagenome (GOLD analysis project Ga0209933, IMG submission 183944) | Wastewater bioreactor microbial communities from Cape Town, South Africa - Thiocy_cont_300_biof (SPAdes) | ecosystem: Engineered > Bioremediation > Thiocyanate > Unclassified | place... | reverse complement strand
TGTTTACCGTCTGGGTTACATAATAGGTTTTTGTCCCGATGGCACTGGCGTCGGTGCTGGGTACAGTCGGGTTTGACGAAGAGGCACCTCCCGACGCGTTCAATCCATACCATTTCAAACTTGTTCCGGTAGCCGATAGCGCAGCCGCTGTATTCCCTTCGCAATAAGCAGCAGGTGGGAAGATCGTTGGGGCAGCAGGTACCGCGTTGACCGTGAACGTAATCGGCGCGCGGGGGCCTTCACAGCCATTGACCGACTGGCTAACGTAGTACTGTGTTGAACCCGTGGTAGTGGTTACCAGGGCGGGGGCATCATTCGTAGCTGTACCGCCCGATGCCGAAGTGCCATACCAGTTTAATGAGCCACCTTCCGATGCAGAGGCTGATAAGTTATAGCCTGTGCGATTCTGGCAGGCAAGAAGTGGACTGGATACATTGGGTGCGCCAGGTGTCGGTTTAATTGTTACAGATATCGATGCACGGTCGCTATCGCATCCTTCTTTTGTTGCCTGACTTACATAATACGTTTTGCTGGAAGCATTGTCAACTGTAGTTGGTGAAGTCGTAAAAGAACCATTTGCGGCATTTGTACCCCACCAACGCAATGTGTAGTCTGATTGAGAGGTTGTCGCTGTTAATGATCCAACAGGAGAACCGGAACAGACAGGAGCAGGGCCTTTTACGGAGGGCTTATCTGGTTTGGCAACAATTGTCACTGAAATAGGAGCAGTTACGCCGTCGCAGCCATTTACCTCCTGACTTACGTAGTAGGTTGCGCTTTGCGTATTACTTGGGTTAACTGTAGGTGAGGAACTGCCTTTCTTATCTGCTGTAGACCACCAGTGCAATGTGCCTCCCGCTGAAGCAAACGCGTTAAAGTTCGTTAACTGGCTTCCAGAACAGGTAGGTGGAGGAGTGGTAACTGAAGGGGCAGAAGGGTAGGAATTGGCAACATAGTCAACCTGTACCAGATCGCTGGTACAGGTATTTCCATTTAGTTGACTGACATAGTATGTTCCACTGGCCGTAGGTGAAGGAGCTGAAATGGCCTGTTTACTCTGATTATACCAGGCCAGGCTGAGGCCACCTGCAGTAAGAGTTGCTGTTAGAGCCTTAGGAGTACCTACGCAACCTGTTTGGGCAGAGGAAACGGGTTTATTCGCTGAATTAACGGTGAAGGCACTACTTTCCTTCGATTGAACGGGCGTGCCCGTACTTGCAAGAACCCGGATTTTATAATTGGTACTGGTTGTCGCAGAAGAGGGAATTATCACTTTAACCGTAAAAGTCCCTGTTCGGCCCGCAACTGTGACTAAGGGAGAAGAAGGGTTGGGGTACGTAACGCCTGCTGCATCTGATAATAAAAGCGAAAAGTTATTGCCATTAGCAAACGTGCCACTTGTTGCAAATGAAACGGTAAGGTCTAAACCAGCGCAAACACTAGGAGTCGATAACGTAACGCTTTGGATTGTCTGCGCAGAGACTCGGTTGACCAGGCCAGCAAGGCCTAGCAAGGCTAAGAGGTAGGAGTAAAAGATACGGCCCTTCATAAAAATTTGAGCAACTAAGCTTGTATGGGTTCTAAAGTTAACGCATTTATGCTCGATATTCAGCCTGAAGTAAGCTAGTATCGGATTCTACAAGTAGAGTGGATGGCTTTCTTTTTGGGGTAAATAACTTTAAATCAGTTGCTTGCTCTGGTTGGTTCAGCAGTAATTAGCGAGAAATCATATGTATTGGAAAGCCTTAGCAATAAAAATGCCACTTCTGACGAGAAGTGGCATTGCCGAACTTTATAAGTGCTAGGATATAATAGAGAATTACCGTTTAATCAAGAAGTAGCTATTGAGCCTGTGGTAATGCGGGAGAAAACCCGTGATTTTCAAACACAGAGCGCGGGTTTCCTCCCGCGTTACTACAGTAACTATTGAATGGCGTTGTAGATAACCTCGTGAATTCGCCGACGGAGTTTTGTGGTATTAATCGAATTGTTTCCGGCTGTTGGATAAATTCGGTTCGACAGAAAAACAAAGATTAATTCTTCGTCGGGATCAACCCAAACTACATTGCCCGTGAAACCCGTATGGCCAAATGATCGTGGCGATACCTGAGAGGCCATATACACACTGCTGGTGCTTTCGGCATTCGGCTTATCCCAACCCAGCGCCCGGTGGCTGCGGTTGCTCAATGTTTGAGTAAAATAGGGCACCGTCATTGGATTTAAGACGCGCTGTTCGCCATACACTCCTTTTTGAAGGTTCATCTGTAACAGCGTGGCAATATCGTGAGCATTCCCAAACAGACCCGCATGGCCCGAAACTCCGCCCTGTACGGCTGCCATCTGGTCGTGTACGGTGCCAACAAGCAGTTGATTCCGGTAATAGGTATCCTGCTCAGTAGGGGCACACTGAGGATGCGGCAAACGTTGGAGAGGGGTAAAGCCAAGCTGGTGCAGGCCTAGCGGTTTATAGACGTTTTCGGTCACAAACTTGTCCAGTGGCTGCTTACTGACCCGCTCAACAATCTTTTGCAGCATCAGGAAATTCAAATCACTATACACGTAGGCGGGCCGACCTGCCTCGTCAGTCTTTTTCGACATGGGAGACTGTACCACCCATTTCCAGACGGAGTCTTTTAAGGCAGGTACCCCCCAAAGAGTTGGTGCGATTTGTAGCGTATGCAGACTATCCTGAGTAGCTGAGTAATATTCCGCCTTCAAACCACCGCGTGGGTTACGGGTACGATCCCAGGTTGTTGGGTAGAAAGAAACCATCCCCGACTGATGCCAGAGCAGGTCCTGAAGGGTGATGTTTTGCTTATTGGTGTTACGAAGCTCCGGCAAATACAAGGAAGCTTTCTGGTTCAGGTCAATCTGCTTCCGATCGTAAAGAACCATTACCGACTGCAACGTGGCCAGCACTTTGGTAAGCGATGCCAGATCGTACAGGGTTTCGTCGGTTACTTTTTCGGCTCCGGCTGCATAGGTCAACGCGCCGAAATTTTTGCTATAAACAACCTTCCCTCGGCGGGCAACCAGAATTTCGCAACCGGGCACCACATGATTTTTAACGGCGCTTTGGGCTATGGCATCGATCTGGTTCAGAATCGCTGTTTTCATACCGACACTTTCGGGGGCTCCGGCCGACAGTCTGCCTTCGGGGTTGGTACTCATACCCACACCGACTTTCATATCGTCGTGCGATGTCGAAACGGGCAGCGTACCACGGGCGCCCAACCCACCAAACAGAACTTGCGGCACCACTTGCTCCATGGCGTCCATCTCCTGATACGCGCAAACCAGCGCATCGGCTACGGCAAACTGCGGTAGGCTATAGGGTGATCCAAAAGCCGTTACAATCACTTTCAGCCCACGCTGTTTCAGGCGGGCGATCAGGTCAACGGAAGGCTTGGTAATACCGTACTTACGGGCCGACGATTCACTCATCCGGTGAAAACTAACGACAACCGTATTCACATCCCCTACCTGAGCCAATATATTGTTGATATCGGTTTCCGAAACGGGTTTGTCGGGGTAGGTGAGGGTTTGGAACGGTGCGTACTGGTTTAATGTCTTTTGGAAGATATTGCCCGACTCGGCTCCAATAGCGATGGAGGCAAGCCGTAGCGTATCCAGGCGGCTTAAGGGAAGCAGGTTGTTCCGGTCATCGGCTATGGTTACAGCCTGTTCGCAAAGTTCCTGTTTGAGAAGTTTCGATTCGGTCGAATTCAGGTCAGTAGCTAAGCCCGACAGGTTGATAGGCTTGTACTTGTTGAGGCCAACCCAGTATTTAGCCCGAAGAATTTTGCGAACTTTCTCGTCGATAAATTCCTGCGTAATAACACCTTGCTGAATCGCATTCAGGATATTCTGCGTGGCTTCACGGACGTTTTCAGGATACAGCAGAATATCATTTCCGGCCATCAGTGCCCGCAGGTTCACATCCATGGCTTTCGGGGAGCGGCTGATACCGCCCATGTTCAAAGCATCGGTGAATACTAACCCTCGAAAACCCAGTTCTTTCTTGAGCAGATCGGTCACAATTTTTTCCGATAGGGTTGCCGCCAGTGCAGGTGTGTTATCGATACTTGGCACGTGCAAATGGCCCGTTACAACCCCCATCAGACTATCGGCAATGAGTTTGCGGAAAGGATACAGATCGATGTCGCGCATTACTTCCGTTGATCGGCTGACCGTAGGGAGGCTATGATGCGAATCGACATTTGTGTCGCCATGACCAGGAAAATGCTTGGCCGTAGCAATGATATGGGTTTGCTGTAAGCCACGCATATAGGCCGATGCCTTTAGCGCCACGTTTTCTTTCGACTCTCCAAACGAACGAACGCCAATAACTGGATTCGCTGGGTTGCTGTTGATGTCGGAGACAGGGGCAAAATTTATGTGGATGCCCAGCCGCTGGCACTGACGCCCAATTTCGGCACCCATTCGATAAATCAAATCGTTGTTTCGAATTGCCCCCAGCGCCATTTGCTTAGGAAAGTCCATCGTACTATCCAGGCGCATACCCAGGCCCCATTCGCCGTCTATACCAATCAGCAGAGGAACTTTCGACAAGGCCTGATACCGATTGGTCAGCACTGCCTGTCGATAGGGGCCGCCCTGAAAGAAAATAAGACCACCAACGTGATTATTCTGGATGAGGTGTTCAATGTATTGATAATGATTTTCATGGCGATTAGAAAATGTGGCGACCATGAAGAACTGCCCAATTTTCTGTTCGGGCGTTAATGCCTGAAATACACTATCTACCCAACGTTGACCGCTATCGGCCAGCGTAAACACATCAACGGGCTTGGCGGCAGGGCGGAACGTAAAGACGGAAGGCAAGACTGGGGCCGATGGCGTACGAACTGGCGTTACAGTTTTTCGGATAGCCACTTTTTTGGCTCTATGCGAATGCGAAGCTCTGTGGTGAGCTGCCCGACGCCACAAATTACGACCTGGTTTGGTTAAGCCAAACGCTGAAAACAAACTCACGAACAGGAGTCCGACGAGTAACAGGGGTCGTAGAACGGTGTTCTGCATAGGTAAACGACTGTAAACTAATTAGGTCAGTTATCGGCAAGGTAAGGCTAAACCATAAAAATAGGGAAAGCCCGGCGAAAACTATAGCGAATCTCCGAATTATCTAAGTTTTTAACGAAAAAATGTAGGTTATTTGTTTTTTGTACTGGATTAATACAAAATTAAAATTAGGGTAGACTGGTTACTGGCTTAGTAAAAGGCTTACTGACAGGATTTTATCGATTGACTAGTAGAAGGTATATACGTGCAGATTTAGAACAACAGTTGTGCCAGATGCATCAAATTAGTCTGCGGTTTTCAAACTTGTTTTCGGGCAGAGTGACAGTAGAGCGGCCAGGCAGTAGGCTCAATTTAATAGCAAGGGCGAAAAGGATGTTGCCCGGAATCGAAGAGATAGGCCGCAAAGGACTGTAGGAAGGGTAATAGAATTGAACGAAAAAACAAAACCCAGAGCGAGCTGGGTGTACGGTAAATAAAGCATGTGGACAATTCCTAGCGGGATTGTAATGGATTTACCCGCGACAAGGCGACCAGTACCTGTTCAGTCAGGGAGTTTTGAGTTGCCTGAACAGCGCGTTGCCAGGTCGTCACGGGCGGGCAAAGTTTCGTTTTAGCTACTGATGTAGAAGCCTTTGCTCGTAACTGTTTCCGTGCAGCAAACATATTGTGTGGATGCCCCATACTAAACGCTTGCCCACTGATACCCACGAATAAGATTGCGATGATGAATAACGACTTCATGGCCTCTGTTTTTATTTACAATACAAAGATATGGGTTTGGTTTGGTATCTTGCAATACATAGTACTAAATTTTTTGAAATATTTTTTTTCTTGAGCATGGAGCGCAGTGTAAATCAACAGCGTTTATCCACCCCGCGCTCCATGCACCATGCTATTCGTCAATGACAATCCGCTTCACAGCGCCATCTTCGTTCTGCGTTACTGTAATGAAATAAGTACCCTGTGCTTTTTTGCCCAGATCGATCTGGCCAACAAACTCACCAGAGAAATCTTTAATGTCCCGTCGAGCGACTTCTTTTCCTTTCGGATTCGTGACAACAATGCTTACATCGCCTTTCGTTGGTGCCGAAAAACGCACATTTAACTGATCGCGGTCGGGGTTATTGGGGAAGGCATCCAGACTCCGAATGGTTGACGGTTTGCCAGTAAGGCCACGCGCCCAGCCTTCGAACGGACGAGCAATCTGATTTTCGAAATCGCGGGGAAATTCAAACTTAAACCGGCGCATCTGATCGGCCATTGAATCGGCATTGCGTCGTAGCTGAAATTCCCAATCTTTGCTACCCCAGAAATCCTGGTTGTTTCGGGGAGTTTGCCCACGAAATACATAGGCATCGCCAGGAATACGCTTGAGGCCCTGGCGTTTTCGCAGCGCAATTTTGCTTTCGCCGGTATCATCCACAATAATGGTTAACTGACGCTTGCCACCATCTTTCCGCGATGCTCTGACCGAATCGACCAGTTTCGTTACGAGTTGGTCGCGTTGATCTTCGCTCATACCGTCGGTGCGATACGTGCGTTCAATTTCTCGAACATCGTCGCCATCCCGTTCAATTATTCGAATACTTACTTCATTGTTGTCGGATTTTGGCGAAGGCGACACCTTCTTTTGAGCAACAGCCGCACCGCTAAAAGCTACCGCCAGTAGTAGCGCAGGGGCGAACCGGGAGAGGGTTAAAACTGTTTTTTTCATAGGGCCTGAAAATTGCAACGAAGGAATGATAAGTTGTAAAACCAATTGATACAGGGCCTGTTAAAGTTTGTTAACGAGCCAATGAGTAGCCATCTGGTTCGTACTTTTACTATTGACACGACCTGTTCCTAATAGATATAAAAGCAGGATTAAGGTTGCATGAGCGAGTAAAAAAATGTCGAAACAACGCATAAGCTGGATTGTTGCGCTGATGGCCATCGGGCTGTTGGGTCTGGTAGGGCTTCAGCTCTACTGGATAGGAAGTGCGCTGCAATTGCAGAAAGAGCAGTTTGCCTATAAAGTTACTGATGCGCTTCAGGAAGTGGTCCGAACGCTGGAACGGCAGGAAATTGCGTATCTGACCAGGCAACATATTCAGGCTCGTGAACAACAAAGTCGCCTGAAGGCCATTGCTAAAAAAGAAAGTAAGCCAACCGATGAAGAAATAGCCACCCATCAAACGTCGGTTGGTAAGTCGGAGCCAGTAGTTCAGGCCAAATCGTTGAAACGTGCACCGGGGAATCGGCTGAACACTGAGCCATCACTATCGACGGGTATGGCACCTTCGGGTTCTGTTGTTGTTCAGTCAGATATTTTACATCCGATTGTTCGACCGCTTTCGCCAGAGCAAATGGCGGTGGTCGAAGAGTTTGTCCGGCAGCAGGACGAACTCATGGCGGTTGGGGATTGGCAAACGCAGATGATTCAGCAACAGAAATTTGACCACTGGGTTGAAAATGTGTTGAGTAGTGAACTGCTGGCCATTCAGGACTCATTGAATCGGGCGGCAAAAAAACACCCACGTCGGGTGCATGCCAAAACAAAACCGGATCAACCGATTGCTTCGGCTAATACCAGCCTGGCAACGCGTCCGGCTAGCCTGAGCCTGAACAAAGCTGAAGAGCAGTCGCATCGAATAAAGGATATGCTCAAAGGGCTACTTATGTCGGATCGCCCAATCGAAGACCGGATCAACCGGCTGGCACTCGATACCCTGATTCGGCAGGCACTGGACGAACGGGGCATCAGTATTCCATTTGCCTATGCCGTTCGAACCCGGCAGCAGCCCAAATTTTTGTTTACATCGCTAGGGATGGGCTCTCAGCAGTTTGACACTGAAGGATACAAAGCGGCTCTCTTTCCGAATAATCTGCTCGAAACCGGCAATTATGTTTACGTCTATTTCCCGACTCAGCAGCAGTTCATTTTGAGTCGGTTGGGCTTCACGTTTGGTGCTTCGGTTGTCCTGATTCTGGTTATTCTGGCCTGTTTTTATATCGCGATCAATACGATTGTCCGGCAAAAGAAACTGGCCGATATCAAGAACGACTTTATCAACAACATGACCCACGAGTTCAAAACTCCTATTTCGACCATTTCGCTGGCCGTTGAGATGGCGCAGGAGCAGATACGACTCGAAGGTCATTCGCAGCCAGCGCTGGCGGTTCATGGAATAAATGAATCAGAAGAAGCACAGGAGCGAACAGAACAGCTTGATGCCCGTCTGACACGTTACATGAGTATTATCCGCGACGAAACCCGACGATTAGGCTCGCATGTCGAAAAAGTACTCCAGATGGCCCTGCTTGACCGGGGCGAAATTAAGCTGAACCTGTCGACAGTTAATGTGCATGACGTGATCGAAAAGGTGCTTAATAATTTGAGTCTGCAAATCGAACAGCGTGGGGGCGAGGTTGATCTCAACTTCGATGCAGACCGGGAGGAAGTTGAAGCCGATGAGCTGCACCTGACCAACATCGTCTACAACCTGCTGGACAATGCCCTGAAATATTCGCCCAACACGCCACATATTACGTTAGCGACGCGTAGTCTTCCTGAAGGGGTCAGTATCACGGTTACGGACCAGGGCTTAGGCATGACCAAAGACCAGATCAGCCGCATTTTTGAAAAGTTCTATCGCGTTCCAACCGGCAATCGGCACGACGTCAAAGGCTTTGGGCTCGGCCTGAGCTACGTCAAAAAGATTGTCGATCAGCACCACGGCCAGATCACGGTCGAAAGCCAGCCCGGCAAAGGCAGTTCATTCGAAGTTATTATACCTTATACAATGAGTGAAAGAGTGAAAGAGTGAAAGGGTGTGCCCTCCGGCAAAAAATACGCTCTTTCGCTCTTTCGCTCTTTCGCTCTTTACATCTATGCCAAATATCCTCCTTGTTGAAGATGACCCCAATCTGGGGCAGTTAGTACAGGAATACCTGACCATGAAAGGCTATGCCACCGATCGGACTACCGACGGAAATCAGGGCTTACAGCGCTTTATGGCTGGTCATTACGACCTGTGCATTTTCGATGTGATGATGCCTAAAAAAGATGGGTTCACCCTGGCGAAGGAAGTTAGAATGGCCAATCGCGACGTACCCATTATTTTTCTGACGGCCAAATCCATGCAAGAGGATACGATCCAGGGGTTTAAGGTGGGGGCTGATGACTACATCACCAAGCCGTTTAGTATGGAGGAACTGCTGTTGCGGATTCAGGCCATTCTTCGTCGATACCAGCGGTCAACCGATTTAGGTGAGCCAACAGTGTATAAAATCGGCTCTTTTTCATTTGATTACCCGCATCAGTTGCTTTCCAGGGCTGAAAATGGCACATCGACCAACGACGTCGAATCACAGCCGCAGAAACTGACCAGTAAAGAGTCGGAATTATTAAAATTGCTGGCACAGAACCTCAATCAGCCAGTGAGTCGTAGCTTTGCCCTGAAAATGGTTTGGGGTGATGATTCGTACTTCAATGCCCGAAGCATGGACGTGTACGTGACCAAACTACGGAAGTACCTCAAAGAAGATCCTTCCGTACAACTGGTAAACGTGCATGGAGAAGGATTTAAATTGATCGTTTAGAAGTTATAGAGTTGCATGGTTGGAACGTTATGAAGTTTCGGATCTCGTCGAGACGGATACTTTTACTAACTCTACAACTTTATAACAAGTATAACTTTACAACTTTGGCAAATTTAATTCGTCGTCCTCGCCGGAATCGCCAGTCTGCTGTGATTCGTGATATGGTGCAGGAAACCCGCTTGTCGGTTACCGATTTTATCCTCCCACTGTTTGTGATGGAGGGCCAGAATGTTCGCTCCGAAGTGGCATCAATGCCGGGAATTTATCGGCTTTCGCTCGATTTACTGCTTGAAGAAATTCAGGAGTGCGTCGATCTGGGTATTAAAACATTCGATTTATTCCCCAATTTGCCCGAATCGAAAAAAGATAAATACGCCACCGAAAGCTATAACCCGGATGGACTGTATTTGCAGGCGGTTCGCGCTGTTAAGGAGCGGTTCCCGGATGTGATGGTCATGACCGATGTGGCGATGGACCCCTACAGTTCCGACGGGCACGATGGGGTTGTTGAAGACGGTAAAATCCTGAACGACCCTACCCTTGACGTGTTGGGAAAGATGGCACTGGCACAGGCACAGGCAGGAGCGAACATCCTTGGGCCATCCGATATGATGGATGGGCGCGTAGGTTACATCCGGCAGGTGCTCGACCAGGCAGGTTATCATGATGTCGCCATTATGTCGTATGCTGCCAAATATGCCAGCGCGTTTTACGGACCTTTCCGCGATGCGCTCGATTCGGCTCCCAAATTTGGGGATAAGAAAACCTACCAGATGAACCCCGCCAATAGCCGGGAAGCCCTCATCGAAGCGCAACTCGACTACGACGAAGGAGCAGATTTCCTGATGGTGAAGCCCGCCCTGGCGTATCTGGATGTAATTAAATTACTGAACGATAATTTTCATCTGCCTATTGCAGCCTACAATGTCAGTGGTGAATACGCCATGATTAAGTCGGCAGCTAAGAACGGCTGGCTCGATGGAGAACGGGCCATGATGGAGGTATTGCTGTCCATCAAACGGGCGGGTGCCAACGTCATTTTAACCTATTTCGCTAAAGAAGCCGCCCGACTTTTATGAGTAAACTACTGATTCGCAATGCCCGATTAGTCAACGAAGGGCAGATTATAGAAACAGATGTATTGGTCGAGAATGGCTTTATCGCACAAATTAAATCTGGTCTGTCTGATGCAACAGCCGACCGGGTGATCGATGCGGCAGGTCGATATCTACTGCCGGGTGTTATTGACGATCAGGTGCATTTCCGGGAACCCGGCCTCACCCATAAAGCAACCATTGGTTCCGAAGCAAGGGCAGCTGTAGTGGGTGGTGTGACCAGTTTTATGGAAATGCCCAACACCGTCCCCAATGCGCTGACACAGGAGTTGCTGGCCGATAAATATGCGATAGCCGCTCAAACATCGCTGGCCAATTATTCCTTTTTCATGGGCGCATCGAATACTAATCTTGATGAGGTATTGCGTACCGATCCGCAAACGGTCTGCGGCATAAAAGTATTCATGGGATCATCGACGGGTAATATGCTGGTCGATAATGAGCAGATTCTGGAAGCACTCTTCCGGCAAAGCCCAATGCTGATTGCCACCCATTGCGAAGATGAAGCTACCGTCCGCGCCAACACGGAACGATACCGGGCTGAGTATGGCGACCGCGCTACTGCCGAATTGCATCCACTGATCCGAAATGAGGAAGCCTGTCTGAAGTCGTCATCAATGGCGGTTGATCTGGCGCGTCGGCACAATGCCCGTCTGCACATTCTACACATCTCGACGGCGGATGAACTGGTGCTATTTGACAATACAATACCCCTGACCGAAAAGCGGATTACGTCTGAAGTATGCGTGCATCACCTGTGGTTCGATAGCCGCGATTACGCCCGACTGGGTAACCTCATCAAGTGCAACCCGGCCATTAAAGCACCGCATCATAAGGAAGCATTACTGGCGGCCCTGCTCGATGATCGGCTGGATATTATTGCCACCGACCATGCGCCACATACCTGGGACGAAAAGCAGCAATCGTACTGGCAAGCACCATCGGGTTTACCACTGGTGCAACACCCTCTCCTGCTCATGCTCGATTTTGTGCAGCAGGGTAAACTATCCATTGAAACCGTAGTGCGTAAAATGAGTCATGCCCCGGCCGATTGTTTCCAGATTGACCGACGGGGCTACGTCCGGGAAGGGTACTGGGCCGATCTGGTTCTGGTCGATATGAGCCAGCCAACAACCGTTTCAAAGTCAGGACTTTATTATCAATGTGGCTGGTCTCCCTTGGAGGGGCACACCTTTGGCGCTTCGGTAACGGATACGATCGTTTCGGGCGAGCTGGTTTATCAGAATGGTGCTCTCTGCTCCGATAAGCCCGGCCAGCGACTGGCGTTTGCCCGTTAGCGTTGAAAAAATCCTGAAAAATTCTTGTGTTGTGTTATGCGTAAACCCTATCTTTGCAATCCCAACACGGGGAACGCGCTGCCGAAGTGGTGAAATTGGTAGACACGCACGTTTCAGGGGCGTGTGTCTTTACGGACATGCGAGTTCGAGTCTCGCCTTCGGCACACCATAAAGCCGCAATCAATTGTAAATCAGTTGATTGCGGCTTTTGCTTTTTGCCTTGGGGTGGCGGAATAGAATTATGCTATAGGCAACACTATTTGCGGCTCAACGATACTTTTTAATTGTGTCTTTTGGATGAGCGCTTGATAAGCTAAGGCCCGTTGATTGCAAACCTTTTTGCAGGCTAATATACAGGCCTGTTGAACGGGGTAGAAAAGCGCCCTGGTCGGTAGCCACTCGGCTTGTTAATAGCAACTCGCCGAGTAAGGGTAATTGTAATGGGGCTGTGATCTGAAGTAAAGCCGAAAATTGATCAAGTGGTGTGGCAAACGGAGTGTCGTAGGTCCCTTTGTTACGGCTTTCCGAAAATTTAAGCAGCCAGTTAACCGTACTGCCAAACCGACCACTCAGCCCGATATGCCACAGTGTCACTCGGTTATTAATAATCGGCCCATAAGGCAAATGGGGCCGCACATCTCCCTCCGGCGTCAGGAAGGGTGTACCAATCGTATGAGCGCGTGTTGTCCAGCCATCTACATACTGGCTATTGTTGAAATAGTTGACCTTGCCCCGTTGTGCAGGATCATCAATAATAAACTGACCTCCACCCTGGTTAGCTGTGTATAAAAACTCAATAAGCCCTCGATCGATTGAAAACAGGCTACTTCCGCGTTTCTGCCGGCGGATACTCAATCCATTCAGGCCATCAGCAATGGTCGTTAAATACCAAATGGCGCCCGTATCGTAGGGGTTTTGTCGATAAAGTAAAAATGTACAGTTGCCGAGCGAAAATTCTGCCCCTATATCCAAAGAGCCCAGATGGTTACCAATCCGATTTGTTTCATCAAATGAGGTAACATTACCATCAATGGACGCGTTTGAATACGGCAATGCAGTTACTGCATACAGATAAGCCTTGAAGCTGGATGGCAAATGCCCATTGTTCGATAAACTGTTCCCCAGATAGGGCGAATAGCCGCCCCAAATAACCTGATGATTGATGCCGCCAATGAACCGAACGGGCCAGGAGGGCTTTCCAATTCGAGCATAGAGGGTAGCTTGATGCAAGAGGGTATGCTCCACCTTCCGATTGACTGTTTCAAACCAGGCGTGTCCATAGGTTGCGTAAATACTAAGTATGTGTTTGGTGAAGGGCACAGCTACAAAACCATGCGTGCCAAGCTGGATAGTTGGCAACGGCATCGCATTGCCTGACAGGCTGTATGATCCTGATGTGAGCAGCGTATCAACCAGGCCAACTATGGCTTTTCGGCGTCCGGCATATAATTCGAGCTGGTGCCAGCGCCCTTTTAGATAAGCCTGTGGTAAAAGCAGTTGCTGACTCCCTTGGCCAATATTCCCGACCAGTTCTAAGCCATAGCCCCAATCGAAGCGAAGCTTATTACTAGGCTTGTAATCAGCGAGAAGACCCATGCGATATGTCGCCAGTGAGCCTGTCAGGGGAACTGTTCCGTACTGATTGGCGCGAAGCCAGAAGGGGACCGCAGTGCCTGTTGTCAGTACCCCACCAACTTCAATGTATGCTTTGCCGGGCTTTGCTAACGTATCTGACTGACCAAATCCGGGCGATTGCCCTAAAAATATACTCAGAAAAAAAATACTGATAAACGTGCGCATTCAGGAAGACCGCATAGGAGTAAGTAAGCGAAACTACTTAGCAATTGTAGTAGCGGCATTAAGGTGCGATTAAATAAGCTAATGCCTCTCTGAAGGCCCTAATCTATTATACTATCATGGTAATGCTAATCAATGTTTAATTTCCCATTAACATGATTTTTAAGTATAAATCCTTCCTTTGGTGCAAAACCAGAGCCAGTCTTATATCAATTGTACCAATGGACATTTTACGAGTAGCTTGGCGAGTACATATCGTGGATTTCGGCTGGCAAAAAAGTCGGGAGAGGCCTCTTCTAAGCACCACTACGACTTTACCAATGTAACTGATAATAAACCGCTTGTCTGTCTTATTTACAGCCTCTTTGTTGCCCAGAAACGATGCCCCCAATTGCCTTTACGCTATGCAAAGTACTCCTGCTAATACTACTTGTTTATTCCGTTACTGGTCAGCCAATTGATAACAAAGTGGCAGCAGATACATCAACCGAGAAACCCATGCGAGCGATTCAGTTTAGTTACAGCTATATGAACCCGGTCAGTTACCGAGGGCGCACGTTCGGAGTACATCAATGGGGGATGATGCCGCAGATTACCTATCAAACTCCCACCAACTGGAACTTCTATACGGTTGGCTATATCTGGAATAATTTTCAGACGTCGGAGGTGGGCAAAATCGATCTTGGCATTGAAAAAGAAGGCAGGCTAGGCAAGCATGTTAATTATACAGTTGGCTACGAACAGTGGTTTTTTCCGAGTGCCGATCCGGGCGAAACGCAGCCCCTAAGCAACTTTTTTGAAGCGTACCTGTCGGGCGAATGGCAGGACTGGAGCCCGGCAATTGGTACTTATTACATGGTTGGGAGCCAACAGCTTTTGCAAACCGACCTCCAGTTTAGTCGGTACATTGGTCTACTTGATGGCGCAACATGGTCCCTTTTCATGGAACCGTTGGCTAAGGCAACACTGGCCAATCAAAGCTTTATCATCAATGGTATTTATCAGACCACGCTAGACAGGCGGGGGCGCTTGATTCCGTCGGCTCCTGACGTTCGCAAACCATACGGTTTAGTTGCCGCCGAACTCAATTTGCCGATCACGCTGCAACAACCCCGCTGGTCGCTGCTGGTCGATCCGCGTTTGGTAAAACCGTTCAACACGTTGCCCGGTGAACGGACCAGGCTGTTCTTCTACGCTGTCGCAACCCTCACCTACACACTTCACTTCGCTAATGGATACTAAGCCAAACCAAGTTTTTTATACGCCGTCGCGCCGTCGCTGGCGGGTATTTCGAAGTACGTTGCTACTGAGTCTAATGTTGGTGATTGCCACGCTTATAGTCGTTGGCTGGTCGCTGGCCGAGCGTGTCTTCCCACAACTGCCAACCCTTCAGGATAACGAAAGTGCGTTCCAAACGCTGTCAACGGTTGACAGTTCACAGTCGGTAACCTCGGGTAATGAGGGCGTACCGAGGGGATTTCATCGGCATCTGCCAAAAGCAATTAAGGCGAACGGTCGCGCACAGGTTCGGGCCGGTTTCTACGTCAACTGGGATGCTCAGTCGTATCAAACCTTGCGGGATCATGTCTCCCAACTGAACATGGTCATGCCCGAGTGGTTCTTTGTGGGCAACCAGGCCGAACTCCGCACTGATATCGACAACACGGCTGATTCGCTTTTAAAACAGCATCCGGGCGTAGCCGTTCTGCCCATGATATCCAATTTCTACGGGGGCGACTGGCGTGGTCAGAACGTGCATCGGCTCTTAACTAGCCCCAGCCGACGGAAGACGTTCATTGCTCAGGTGCTGACGTTACTTAACCAGCATCACTATCAGGGCGTTAATATCGACTTTGAAGAATTACGGGAAAATACCGATGAAACATTGGTTTCCTTTATCCGGGAAATGTATGCGGCTTTACATCCTAAAGGATATCTCGTTACGATCGACATTGCCGCGTTGAACTCCGATTATAATCTGCCTGCCTTACGCCCCTACGTCGATTATTTTATGCTGATGGCTTACGATAACCATTTCAGTACATCAGCTCCAGGGCCGGTAGCGCCGTATCCTTGGATTGAGTATGTACTGGAAAAAGCCTGCCAGCAAATTCCGTCGGAACAGGTTGTGTTGTGCGTAGCTGGCTACGGCTATGATTGGGCCAAAGGCGGTCAGGGCGTAGACGTTACGTATCAGCAGGCAATTGCCCGCGCCAACCGCCGATCTGCTACGCCCATTCATTTCGATAATCAAACCTACAGCTTATCGTTTCGGTACGTCGATGATCAGGGAAAGCCACATGATGTCTGGTTTAATGATGCGGCTTCCGCCTATAATGTACTGCGAGCGGCCGAAGATTACGAAACGGCCGGGGCCGCTATCTGGCGACTCGGTTCGGAAGACGTACGAACCTGGGATTATTTTGCCCGGGATGTATCGCGCTCAGCGTTGGCCCGTCATCCCCTGAACTGGCAACAACTGCAAACCGTACCGGCTTTAAAGAGCGTAGACTACCAGGGAGAAGGTGATGTGCTGGATGTGAAAGCAACACCCCATGCGGGGCAGCTTCGGCTGGAGTACAACGCTGCTGATCAACTCATCAGCGAAGAACACTATCTAACCTTACCTACGTCGTACGTGATTAGCAAAGTGGGGAAAGCGGACAAAACACTGGTGCTCACGTTTGACGATGGCCCCGACGAAACCTATACACCCCAGATTCTATCTATTCTGGAACGTGAACATGTACCAGCGTCTTTTTTTGTGGTGGGAATTAATGCGGAGCGCAATCTGCCTTTGTTGCAGCGCATGGCAAAATCTGGTTATGAAATCGGTAACCACACTACTTTACACCCCGATTTGACGAAGGTAAGTCCGCGACGACTGTTTTTTGAATTAAATACGTGCCGACGGTTGATCGAAAGCATTACGGGGCGCTCAACGATTCTTTTCCGACCACCCTATAATGCCGACAGTGAACCTGACAAGCCGGAAGAACTACGTTCTATCGCGCTGGCGGAGAAACAGCATTATTACGCTATCGGTGAATCCATCGACCCGCTCGACTGGCAGGTGGGCGTTACGCCACAGCAGATTGTACGACGAATCCAGCAGCAGCAAAATTTGGGCAACATCATTTTACTCCATGACGCGGGGGGCGACCGATCCGCTACGGTAGCTGCTTTGCCTAATATTATTCATTATTATAAAAAACACGGGTATCGTTTTGCCACTATTGGCCAACTCGTGCATCGGCCTGCCGACGAACTTATGCCAACAGCTCCTGTTCAGCGGGCCGCTTTACTGACTGATCGAAGTTTGGTTGAATTGCTTTATTATGGGCAACATACGCTAAGCTGGCTCTTTCTGATCGGTACCCTACTGGCCATAATGCGGGTGTTATTTCTGGCTTTTTTGGCTATCCGCCAAAAGCAGCAGCCTGTTTCGTCAGAGGTGCCGTATCAGGGCTTGGTCAGTGTGATTGTACCCGCCTATAACGAGGAATTGAACGCCGTCCACACAGTTGAAAGCCTACTGGCTAGTTCATACCCGGATCTGGAGATTGTCTTTGTCGACGACGGCTCGCGCGATCAGACGTATAATCGAGTTAGCCAGTATTTTGCCAATAACCCGCGTGTTCAGGTCCTGACCAAGCCCAACGGTGGGAAAGCGTCGGCGCTTAATCTGGGGCTTTCTCAGGCGAATGGGGAAGTTGTGGTTTGTATCGACGCCGATACGCAGTTGTTGCCCGATGCCATCACTCGATTGGTGGCTCCTTTTTCTGATCTAACGATCGGGGCAGTGGCAGGCAATGTACGTGTCGGTAACGTTCACAACTGGCTCACTCGCTTTCAATCGATTGAATACACAACAAGCCAAAACTTCGACCGCCGGGCCTACGGGCAACTGAACTGCATTACGGTCGTACCGGGCGCCATCGGGGCATTTCGTCGCACCAGTATGCTGGCTGTGGGGGGCTTCACAACCGATACACTTGCTGAAGATTGTGACCTGACTGTGAGCCTACTGCGAGCTGGTTATGTAATCAAAACCTGTAATGAAGCAATTGCCGTGACGGAAGCCCCGGATACGCTTCGGATGCTGCTGAAACAGCGGGTCCGTTGGTGCTATGGCATTATGCAGGTTGTCTGGAAACACCGTGATCTGTTGTTTCAAGTTAAGCGGACTGGTTTGGCTAGTCGGGGGTTGAGTTGGCTGGCTTTACCGAGTCTGGTCTTTTTTCAATTCGGGTTTCCGTTGTTAACGCTGGTAGCCGAAATGCAACTGGTGCTTTCGTTATTCACGGGCAGTTGGAGCCTTGTACTGACGTATTTTATTGGCTTTCTGGCAATCGACAGTGTTATAGCTATTCTTGCTTATCGCTTGGAAGGCCGCTCATTGCGCCCGCTATATTGGCTTATTCCGCAACGACTCACCTGGCGCTATCTATTGTTTTGGGTTCTGATTCGTTCCTATGCCAACGCGATTCGGGGCGAAGTCGCTTCGTGGGGCGTTTTGAAACGGACGGGTCAAGTATGGTTACCCGATCAGTCCCCTGAAACGATAGGGTCCGTGGGTGTTCTCAACGAACCGATTACTACGGAGGTTAGAACTAGTTAAGTATCCAGCCCTTGCCAAAACCAGACACCATTGAAGCGGCTCGTTTCAGGGCTATGTGGGATTTAGTTTATCAATTGCTGTTAGTAACAAAAAGTGCCCATCCCTGAGAGATGGGCACAAAGCAGAAGATGAGTAGCTAGGAATAACTAACTTCTATAACTTTTCCTTAGCCACTTTGACATCTTTCTTGGCTTGATCTTTAATTAACTTTCCTTCAGCCTTCATATGTGCCTTACGATCAGCTTTTAAGGCCGCTTTATCGCCAGCCATCTTATCGGCTTTACGGGCTGCTTTGTTCATTTTTAGATCGGCTTTATCAGCCGCAACCTGCGCTTTAGCTTCCAGGGCATCGGTCTTTTTCTTGACATCTTGAGCCTGAACAGAATTAATGGCAACTGCAGCCAACATCATAAACGGGATGAGTATTGTTTTCATCGGAACAGCAACAGAGAATGTAATGAATAAGTATTTTTTACTACATCCTCAATAACAAGGTACCTAGAAAGGTGTTTACGAGGAGCAATTAAAATATGGTTAACCTGACTCTAGGGCATGCAAATACGAAAAGTAACCCATCATTAATCATAAATTAATTCCATTATCATCCGCTAATCAGCTAACAGGTAGAATTTCGCATACATTCAAGTCAGTTAGTTGTTTCACGATTCTCAGAAGGATAAGGATGGAAAAAGTTGTTGATTATGCATTAGAATGGGATGTTAATCCGACCCGGCCAGACTCCTGGCGTATTGTTATTACGACAACGAGGCATAGTACACCCTTCAGGTTGCCTATTGATACCGCTCAGGAATTTCTGGCTGCAGCGCACATGCTTAGCAAGGCATCCGTTATGTACGATCTAAACACCGGTTTGTTAGTGGTGCCACAACGACCAGCTGGCACATAGTAGCTATTCGTACACCTGTGATCAAGTTTGAGCGACTACGTATTATGAAAAATAATGAGAAACTACTTGATCATCTTCAGCAGATCAATCGGGACCGGCGCCCCGATCTGTTGATGTGGAAGTATCGGGCCATGCGTGAGAATGCATTTCGATTTTTTAGGGCTACCCCTTCGCTGTTTTATCAGAATATGCACCCCGAACTGATGGCTGATGCGTATCCAGTTTGCTGGAGTTGCGGGGACTTGCATCTGGAGAATTTCGGTTCTTTCCGAGGTAGTAATAAATTGGTGTACTTCGACATTAACGATTTTGACGAGGCTTTGCTGGCACCAGCTACTGTTGATCTTACGCGGCTTGTAGCCAGTCTGTTTGTGGCTGCTCCGTTGCTAAGACATTCTCCCGAAACAAGTCGGCAGCTCGCTTATCGTTTTTTGACTACCTATCGACAACTACTCTTACTGAGCAAACCACGTTCCATCGAACGGCAAACGTCGAAAGGTATACTCAACGAGTTTCTGACTCAGGTCGCCAGGCGATCCCGCAAAGAGTTAATCAATCGATTGACGCACGGCCATGGTCGAAAGCGACAGCTTCGACTAATAAAGGATCGGATCTTACCGCTGCCAAAGCAGGAGCGAGAGGTTGTCTGGAGTTGGCTAAAAAGCGCATTGGCAGAAGGGGCAGATTATCGCCTTCGGGATGTAAAATTTCGAATGGCGGGCACTAGCAGTATTGGCCTGAATCGCTATGTTGCTCTGGTCGAAAGTGCAAGCCATAAACTCCATTTGCTGGATATAAAAGCGACTCGCTCATCAGTTGCTGAACCCTATCTGAACGTAAGTCAGCCCTGTTGGCCCAATCCGGCTAATCGTATCGTGGCGCTCCAGAACCGGCTTCAGGATGTTCCACCAGCCAACTTATGGCCCCTTGTCGGACTAGATGGCGAGTTTTTTGCTGTGCGCTCTCTTCAACCGCAGGCTGATCGGCTTGATCTGACTAACAAGCGCATTCGAGGTAAGCAGCGATTGGGTAAGTTAATCGACACAATGGCGCAGCTAACGGCTTCAGCCCATCTACGAAGTGGTGGTCATCAGGGGTCTGCCATTGCTGATGAGTTAATTACATTTGCTAACAAGACAGTATGGGTTTCTGAACTGGTGGCCTGGGCCGAAGCGTATGCCCAACAGGTTTTCCTGGATTTTGACCAGTTTCAAGCCGCGTTCGACGCTGGCTGGCCCGGCTCAATCGAATGCAAGTAAGGTAATAGGGGGGGCTACTTATTCGTAAACGTTGATTTGGCAGAGGCTCGACGGCTGGTAATATCAAGAGAAAAAGTTGAGTGGTTGTATACTACCGATCTGGATAGTTGTTAAAGGTTCTGGTAAAAACTCAAAAAATGCTCCTCCTTGAGACGATAGAATCATCATTCATCGGCTTAAAAAATGGGGCGTTTTTAGTAAAGTACTTAGTCTTTAGTTGCATGCTTTGACCATCGTATAATAGGTGGCAGCTAAATAGTCTGGAGCCACTTACAGTTATCAAAACAGTATAAAGCCCAAATTAGGTGTATGACTAGTCCTGAAATAGGTTCGAAGTTATGTCAACCTATTTCAGGACTAGTCATTGACAACAAATAAGCCCCATCGATGTTGATGAGGCTTATTAATTTAGGTTGGCATTTCGGAAAGCACCTTTGAGTAACTTCCAATCAACAGTACGTATTTGATGGTCAAAGAGTTGCGCAGGGATATGGATTGTGGAAAAATTTCGGTATCCATAGAGATCAGCCATGTGCCTGAAACAGCGTGGCTTGGGCGTTCTACCACTTATGGATATGAAAAAAAGCCTTGGGGTAGGTCTACGGCCTTTGGCAGAAGTAAGTCTGAAATGGGGGATTGGACTACAGTTCCCGACTGATTCGTTCGTTGTATAAATCGAGTTCGGTATCAGTGATGACGTTTGAGTTGTGCTCCAATTCCATTAACGCGGCCCATTGCCGGTCGCTTGTGGCCGCTGCGAACGCTTCGAAGCGGAGCTCACTGGCTAGCCAGCGAGTTGGAGATGGTTTATCGTCGGTTAAGGCAATCGCAACCAGGGAATCATAAATATCCCGAGCCTGCGCTTCATTGGAAACCGATGACCATAGACTGGTGTAGGCGTTGCAAACCTCATCTAATTGGTCTGCACTGGCATTCCAGAAGCAGATAAGTGGCTGGCTGATACAGGCGTAAATTCGGATGGAATTTTGGCTCAGAAGCATATGGGCATAATTGTAGTATGATTACTTCACGAATCATGCCAAACCGTATAGAACGACCTCATGAAAGAGGTGTATATATATACTTATTGGTTTAGTTTAATTGGTTTGTTGTCCGGGGATAGCCTTCTATATAGTACTGTAAAGGGGTGTATAATAGGTTTTTAGGGCGTTTTCAATATAAAAAAACGCTGATCCTAGCAGAATCAGCGTTTTGAACTATATGTCTACTTTACTAAACTATTGTTAAAACTTTGCAATTGTTAATATTAAGGACAATGATCGTGCCAAGTAGTAACATTATTGTTCTGGCTATCTGTGGGTTAGGTATAGCTGGCAATGCTTGTTGATCACCGGCCACCTAATGGGAATAAATAACCGACCGAGAGCATTGCGCTTTGTGGCTTTGTCGTGCTACCATCTTCATGGTCGGCCATCAGATAGTTGTAACGCCCTTCAAGTAGTACTTTGCCAGTACCTGCCTGTATCGCAACGCCAACGCCACCAGCTACGCCGTAAGAGAACCGTCCCTGGCCGCTCATATCAATAGCCTGTGAGTCGCTCTGACCGCCCTCCCGAACCGATAGAGCTCCGCTCAATACATACGTGCCAACAGGACCTGCATTGACAAAGAACCGTAGGTTAGGTTGGCCAAAGGCTACTTTCAACAACACAGGTACTTCTACCAGATTATATTTCAATTGCAGATAATCAGAACCTAATGCAAAACGGACGCCATACTGACTGAACAGTACTTCTGGCTGCACTGAAAAGGTTGGGCCTCCAATATTGAACACAACTCCGCCGTGGAATCCCATGACACGCGCTAACTGTACGCCCTGGCCTACTGCCGTAGGGTCGGCTCCGCCTATTGTGCTCGAATTTCCGCCAAACCGTAAGCCCACATGAAACTTACTCTGGCGGGTGTAAGCTGGGCGTGCAGGCGCATTTTCCTGATGGCTGGTTATGGGTTGGGTAGAGGCCGTTCTAACTGACTCTGAATACGTAGGCTGAACAGCGACTGGGGCTTCGGTAGTTGACGGTGCAGACGCTGTTTTTGGAGTGGTAACAGTTTTCTTCTCCGTCGGTGCGACTGTATGTACACCGTTTGGTCGGTTAGCTGTAGTCCGTGAAGCGGAGGCAACTGGCTTCCGCACGGCTGGTTTCGTTTGTGCTGACAGACTGAGTGGCAGAATAGTTAGGGCAATTATCCAGAAATGATTCTTCATCGTTCATTCGTTTTCGTTGTTTTCGATTCGAAATTAGATGAAGCTCCCAGATCGCGTACGTACGTCTCAGGTGAAATGGTATTTTGACGGGTTCAACTGATCAAAAAGGTGATTGGACCAGCAAGAGGTTTGTTGCCAGTATATTGAGGCATAAAGCAGGAATGTCGGAAGAAGAAAGAGCAGAGCCTGTAATGGGGCTTATTTATTCAAAAGGCGGGTTTTTTCAAGAAGAAACCGGGTTAGAACGCCCGTACAAAGGCCAGCAAATGCACCTGTGGCTCCCCAGCCAATATCTTCAAAGCTAAAGAATCGTGTTGGAATTAATAGCTGACCAGCTTCGGCCACAATGACTACAGCAACTAAAATAAGCCAGATCACGAACCAGCGGTATAGAGGCCGGTGATGTGGCGTTGGTAATATGCCGCCGGCAAAGCCCATAAAAACGAAGGGTACGGCTGTTCGCAGGTTACCATTGGCATGGTCGTCGGTCCAGCGAGTGAGCCAGGTGGGCATAAACCAAAGGTGTTTAAAGTCATAATTGGGTTGCCAGCTTAAGTATAGCACGAATGCAACACCTAGAAAGAGGAATATGTAGAGTATACGCATACGTACTGTTATAGGGAATGAATTCGCAGGCATGAATAGACCATGAGTTTACGAGTTTTCGGTGACTTGGCCAAAGCAACGAAACAGAAGCGAAAAATAGACAATGTTGATGATTATTGTTGCTAACAACCTTTTTTTGTTAACTATTAATTGTATAAGTATACTATAAGTTATATATATTGTAAAAATTCAAAATTCGTATAAACTGAAATGGTCAGTTATTTTTTATGTAGATACTATTAATAATGTGACAATTTTCAAAAAGCATGGTCAAAGGTATATAGTAGAGAATAGTAAAACTACTTATATGAATTATTTGCTTTTTGACGACTTGTACTTAAATGTTTCGCTTAAAATTATTTCTTTTTGTATACTTATACAGCCTGTCTGTAACCGCTCTTCCGGCTTACCGGCATATCTCAGGCTACGTTTTTGACCAGCAGACGGGAGCTCCACTGGCCGGTGTAAATGTATATGTAATTGATAATAAGATAGGTACTGTAACGGATTCGGAAGGGCATTTCGCTATGTCGGTTATGGCTGAGTCAACAGTTTCACTAACCTTCTCGTCAGTTGGCTTTGTTCCGAAAACCCAAACCATCGTACCCAAACAGCAGACAGAACTTACTGTATTTTTAACCTATGGGCAGCAACTAGCTGAGCAGGTCGTTAAAGCGACTACTCATACGTCTATCAGCAATAATCCACAAATGAGCGCTATCAGTCTCTCGATGGAGCAACTTGGAAAAGTACCAGCTTTGCTGGGTGAAAAAGATGTTATGAAATTGCTTCAGTTGATGCCGGGTGTACAAAAAGGATCGGAAGGGAATGCCGGACTTTATGTTCGTGGGGGAGCGCCCGACCAGAACCTGATTTTGCTGGACAATGCACCTATTTATAATCCAAATCACTTGCTCGGTTTCTTTTCAGCCTTTAATGGCGATGCCTTAAAGCGCGTTGATATGACCAAAGGTGGTTTTCCGGCACGATTTGGCGGACGGTTATCATCGGTCATTGAATTAACTACGAAAGACGGGCAGCCGGATCGCTTTCGGGGAGAGGCATCGGCAGGTTTGGTAGCCTCTCGATTGACACTAAGTGCCCCAATTGGTAAGCGGGCATCGTTTATGGTTTCCGGACGACGTACCTATCTGGATCTGCTTACGGGCCTTTTAGGTCAAAATACGACGGAGCAGCCTGTACTTAAAACGGCTTTTTTTGACCTTAATGCCAAGTTGACCATTCAGGCTGGACAGTCCGACAAGGTATATATCAGTGGATATGCCAGTCAGGACAAGTTTACAAATGGCTCAGCCCTGCAGTCGAATCTGCGCTGGACGAATGGAGCTGGAAGTATTCGCTGGAATCATCAGGGCGTCAAAGGAACGGTATCTGATCTTTCGCTAATCTATAGCCGCTATCAGATGAGTGTGCAGGACCAGAAAGCACTGGAGCAAAGTAGTCAGAATACCTTTTATACGCTTAACTATCAGTCATCTATTCAGGATATTGGCCTTAAGTATGACCGCACCCATTATCTGAATACAGCTCACCAGATTCGTTTCGGAGGGCAGCTTACCCACCACACGTTTAATCCGCAGGCTTATGTTAGCCTGAATGTAAACGAGCTGCCCAATCAGGCTTCTGACCAGACGGTTACTGCAGCCGAAGCCGGAGCCTACATTGAACATAGCTGGAGCCCAGCCAGCAAATGGCGCTTTACCAGCGGCCTTCGCCTTAGTGCTTATTCTGTTCTAGGTGGTTCAAATACGGCTACAGAAAGCAAAACGCTTCCCGACTCGTCGGCGCGTACAATGTACATACGCCCTGAGCCTCGGCTGTCTATTGCTTACCGAGTTGCTCCTTCGTTCTCGATCAAGGGATCGTATGCTCTGATGAACCAGTACTTGCATTTGTTATCCAGTACGGGTGTGGGTCTCTCTACTGATCTGTGGGTACCAACGGTTAATTCGATCAAGCCGCAGCAGTCGCAACAGGTAGCGTTGGGTATAGCGAAAGACTTTTCGCAGTCGGGCCTGTCGTTAACAGTTGAGGGGTATTACAAGAAAATGAATAACCTGCTCAGCTATCGGGAGGGTGCCAGTTTTCTGTCGGCTGATGCACTGGGAAATGTCAATTCGGCGAAGTGGGTCGATAATGTAACCAGTGGTCAGGGGCAATCGTATGGAGCCGAAATTCTGCTCCAGAAACAAGCAGGCCGACTATCAGGCTGGATTGGCTATACACTATCGTGGACCGACTGGCAGTTTGCCGAACTGAACGGTGGGAAAGCGTTTCATCCACGTTATGACCGACGGCACGATGCCTCTGTGGTGGGGATGTATGAACTAACCCCTGCCATCACTCTGTCGGCTAGTTGGGTATATGGGACCGGTAATTCACTGACATTGCCCTTATCCCGTTTTTCAGGATACTATGATCAGAAAACGGTTGGTAGTCCAATTACTTCAAATGCCCTATATGGTGCTGGTTCGAATGTAAAAGAATATGGCGAGCGGAATAGTTTTCAAGCCGAAGCCTACCATCGCCTTGATGTAAGTGCGCGTTTTACAAAAAAACGTGCCCGTACCGAGCGGGTTTGGGAGATAAGTGTCTATAACGCCTACAATCGGCATAATCCGTTTTTGTATTCGCTGGAGGGCAAAGCCCAGGAAAAAGGCCTCCCCTCAAAAACGGTTTTATATAAATATTCGCTCTTTCCGGCAATCCCCTCGTTGAGCTACACGATCCGGTTTTAATAAACACCTCAGCAACCAGTTAACCTCATTGTACTCATGATTTCTTTTACCAGGAAATGGCTATGGCTGTTTCTGTCAACCGCTTTATTTTCCTGTAATTCAATGCGCGAGGAGGTTGTACCCGAAGAGTTAACCTCGCAGTCGACCAAACTGGTTGTCGACTGTTTTATTTCTCCGCAGGATTCCTTGTTAACGGCAAAAGTAAGCCGCTCACGCCCAATTCTGGACGATCAGTCGGCAAAGACAGTCGATATTTCTGATGCAACCGTTCTCCTGTCGGACGGGAGCAACTCCGTAAAACTGGTCTATAATGCACAACAGGGGGTTTATAGTATAAAACCCCAAAAACTGGTTGTTCGGGAAGGGGGTACTTATACATTAACGGTTTCGACGCCAGATGGTAAGCAGGTGCTGGCCACAACAACGGTTCCTAAAGCGGTAGCACTTAAATCGATGCAGGTTGATTCGTCGCTTCAGGCTGGCGCTGTGCAGAAAGATTTCCGTGTAATTGGGAACTGGCAGGCTGGGGCCGATACCTATTTCCGGGTGAAAGGTTCATACCGAGGCATTCGATATGGAGCTCCTGCCAATGCATCGTTCGAGAACCCACAAGTCATTCCCTTCCTGATGGCGACAAATTCGTTAGGCTTGGTCGAATGCCCGGCTAAAGCAGCAAGTTTGCTGGCTTCGGCATCGCTGGGCGATGGATCGTTTAAAAAGCTGTATTGCTCGACCCAGATTACTATGAATTTACTCCATGTCGATGCTGCTTATTATGCCTACCATGTAGCACTGGATCAGCAGTTACAAGTGTCCAGCAATCCATTTGCTGAGCCGGTTACGCTTCCAACCAATATTCAGGGCGGACTTGGATGTTTCGGTAGCTACAACCAGACGACGCTATCTACTGTGATTAAATAGAAAGCTAGAAAACAGAACGCTGATTGTTATGACAATTATGATTAATACAGATCATAAGTATCATAACAATCAGCGTTCTATGTATTCAGGTTAGTTAGTTTTTAGCGTTGCCAGAAAGCTCACGACATCCCGGATTTCCCGCTTGGTGAGCAGGTACTTCATATCGGGCATGCTCGATGGCGCGTAGGTAGTTTTAGCGATCTTGTCTTTCTTTATTGTCAGATCAGGATCGTCCCCACTTTTCAGGATCAATTCAGAGTCGGTTTCTTTCTGCACAATACCACTCAACGTTTTGCCGTCTTTCAACTCAATCGTGGCCGTACCGAATCCTGGAGCCAGCCGGGCGCTTGGATTGACAACGGCTTCGAGCAATTGCTCCCGCGTCAGGCGACTAGCTACACCATTGAGTCGTGGACCGGCATTACCACCCAGATCGTCGTACGAATGGCAACGGATACACTGGGCCGTCTGATGACGGAAGAAAATTCGCCGTCCTTTATCGGGTTCGCCACCGTATAAACTACCCTGATATGAGGCTAAAATAGCGTCGGGCGACTGTTTGGCCAGAATCGCCTTATGCTGCTCAATCAATTGCGGAGACTTGGTTTCGGTAATGGCTTCTTCCAGTTCCAGGCTCAGATCGACCGGAAGCTTGCCAGACGATAAATCTGCTAACAGTTGATCGAAAATGGGTTTTGTATTGGCAACGGGTAGTTTGCCCAGTGTTACCAGCGCGGCCTGTTTCTCTTCGGTCGAGTGCGTTTGCAGTACATCTTTTAACTGGGCTACCATCTGATCTTTAGGCATGCTTGTTTTTCCGATGAGATCCAGCGCTGCAACGCGTACCCGTTTATCCTTATCGGCCAGAGCCGTTTCGATGGCGGTGCCGATTTGTTTATCATTCAAAGCTGCCAGTGCCCGAAGAGCCTCCTCCCGAATCTCAGCATCGCCGTCGTTTTTCAGCCGATCCAGCAGCACCGGACTTGCCGTGTTTAACGACAACTTGCTGATGGCCCGAATAGCACTTTTCCGAATAGGAGCGGCTGAATTTGTGGCCATTGCGGTATATAAACTCGCTGATTTGGTCTTCAAAACGGCCAGATCACGGGTTATTGGGCCTCTATAGCGACCATCGACCCGGTCGAGCAGCGACGGTTTAGCCCAGGTGCTCAAAGCATCCATGGCTTCGGCGCGTAAGGCAACAGGATTTTTTTCACCGTTGGTATAATCAATCAGATTCTGCATGGCATCGGCCGTTCCGACTCGTAGGTTGGCGTTGATAGACCGGCGAATGAGGGCTTCGTTGGTGAACTTGGTTTTGGTCAGTACGTTACCCAATGCTGGTAGGGCCTGTGGAATCGATAGATCATCATTGATGCCACGCGCAGCTTCGGTTACGACAAATTCGTCGCTGTCGTTCAGGAAGTTGGCGATGCCTGGATTCTGCATCCGGCGCAGGGCGACAACGGCCGCAATACGAACCGCTTTCGACGGATGACTCGACAAAGCAATGATTGGTTCAGCCTTACCGATACGGGCTAGGGCCAGGCTACCCGCGTGCCGGATGTAGGTGTCTTCGTCTTTGTTCGCTTCGAGCAGTGAAATCAGCGGCTGAATAGCTGGTATGTAGGCGATTCGTCCGAGCGCTTCGGCGGCAAAGAAACGTGTACGTGCATTCTCATCGTTCAGCATTGCGACCAGTGCCGAACCGGCTGCTGCGTAGCGAATGTCGCCTAGCCAGCGAGCAGCCTGCGCCCGAATTTCGGCATCCCCGTCTTTCAGATACGGCATCAGTCGCTGGGCGTATTTAGCATCTTTACGCGCCAGTTGGCTTATGCCCCAGATGCTGTGTACCCGCGCCAGTTGATGGTCTTTTTGCTGAAGCATTTGCCCGAAGGCTGTAGCCCCGGCTTCGCCCCGCTTTACAAGTTCAAACTGAGCTTTCTGCCGAACACGCATGTCGGCGTTTTTAAGGTAGCTACTCAATTCATTTACTGGTGTTTTGCTGAAATTCTGCGCCAGTAATCGTTTGGTCAAAGCGCGCTCAGCCCAGTTGGCTCCGTCTTTATCATCGAGTTTCCAGATACGCCCGTAATCTTTGGTATCCCAGCCGTTGATCCAGTCGGCGACGTACATGGCACCGTCCGGGCCAAAATCGAGCCCTGTAGCCAGCACATTACCCAGTATCTTCTTCGACTTATCCAGTTCGAACGAAGCTCCTTTGGGTTTGAGCGTAAATGAATGTACGCCCGATGCCGCCGGGTTACCCACAAACTCAGCAATGAAAAACGTGTTTTTATACTTCGGGCTCAACGCCGTGCCGGGATTGTAAAGCATACCCGCCGGACCGCTAACGAAGTTGGCCAATGGGGGAAGGATGTAAGCCGCCTGCCCATCGAAACGGGGTTTAAACATCTGCTCGTCCATCCAGACCTTGTAGGTGTTGTTGAGCGGATCGCGGTATTTGCCGTACTGCCAGTTGCTGCGCCAGCCCGTATCCGAGCCGTTAACAATGTAGACTAACCGTTCCTTTTCACCAGGGTGATCGCCATCGTTATCTTCGCTGATCAGGTTGCCATATTCGTCGAATACAAACTCGTGGGTGTTCCGAACGCCATAAGCAAAGACTTCAAAATCGCTGCCATCCGGGTTCGACCGTACAACGACACCACTGTTAGGATGCGACCATTTTTTACCATCGGGCCCAACACCATTGAACCCAATATCACCAATCTGCCAATAAATGCGCCCATCAGGGCCCATTTCTACGCCCGACAGGCCGTGGCCACTGAATCCGATATGAACGCCGTAACCGTGCGAGATCGATTTCTTCTCATCGGCAATGCCATCGCCGTTCTTATCACGCAGCCGCCAGAGGTCGGGGGCTACGGTTACGTACAGATCATTGCCATCCGACAAAACGCCCCCCATTACATCGGTCGTTTCGTCGTGGAAATCGTTCACGACCATTTTCGACAGGTCGGCTACGCCATCGCCGTTCGTATCTTCGAGTCGGAACACCTGCTCGCGTTCTACGGTCATATCGCGCCAGTCGTGCGAACCATCGCCGTTTACGTCCTTGAGCCATTCGTTTTTCTTACTATTGGCTGGCGATAGAACCTGATGCAAAAATGCCCGTTTGTCTTCAACTGTCTGGAGCCGGTTCGATTCAATTTCCCAATCCTGGTGCCCCCGGATATCGAACTCCGAGTTTTTCTGCCGATTGGTTCGGGTGTAATAGAGCCGCCCGAAGTCATCGATATCGATACCAATTGGATCAGATACCAGCGAGTCAACACCCCAAAGCTTTAGCGTAAGTCCATCGGCCAATTGTGGCTTAACCAACGCTTCAACAGCGTGGGCCATTTCGGCAGCCTTGGCCGGAGCCAGCTTTTTGATGCGTTGGGTAACCGGATCATCCATAAATCCGGTAATACCTACCCAGGTCGTTAGCCCAACGGCTGCCAGTGGAAGCAGCGATTGTCGGAGCGGAAATCGCGTTGTTTTTTTCATGCAAAGAATCAGTGCGTCAGGCAGATTGGATGAGCCAAAGTCAGGCTGTTTATAGGGTGCTGACGACTAGCTACTAAAGCGTTTTCTGAGTCTTTTTTAATATTCCGGTGTATTAAATCTTTAGAGGAAGTGGGGTTTTGAGCATTGTTGACCATGCTACGGTATTCGCTGTGAAGGAAGTAGTATGGATAGTAAAGGCACACGGGGTATTTCGCCCAGCTAGGGTAAGGACAGATTTGAGAATCTGATCGTTGTTCGGTTTTGAGAAACCGTTCGCGTCAGCTTTAAGAACCTGAGGCCATGAAAAAACAACAATTTACGCACCCTGATTAAGTAGGTGAGTCGTTAGTTTTTCATCAGCTAACTAGCGTTTACTGATTCGATTATGCGTTACAGAGCGTTGTTGATCTGACTTAAACCGCTGACCCACACCTGCCGACAAGGCCGCGTGTTTGGTGGATCGCCCCTGGACGCGAGCCCGCCACCGACGCCAGGAGGCCGGTTTCAAGTGTTCGCGCATGAGTTTGATTACTACTGACTCTGGCAACCCAAACTGGGCTTCTATTGCATCAAAGGGAGTACGATCTTCCCAGGCCATTTCGATCAATCGGTCCAGGTCGTCTTCACTTAATTTATGCGATTGCGGTTTCATATACCTGTAACGCAGTTGGCAATCGAAAGGTTACTCTACCAATAGTTCAATTGTATACTTGGTAACTGCGTTGCCAGATGATAGCTCTCAAATTGCCTAAAGCGACAGTAACAGACCTACCGATGCATAGTTGATCCAGGTAAAATTATATACCTCGTCTACGTCTGCTCCGCCTTCTACTACCCGGTAGCCCGCTTTTATACCAACTGTTTGATTGATGGCATAAGCACCGCCCAGAAAAATGTCTTCTGCCCGCCCAAAGCGCGAACCCAACGCATCACCTTCCAGCCACAGACGCCAATGCTCATCTGGTTTGTAAACGACATTGACATTAACAAGGGGTACAAAACCCAGGTTAGGAAAATTTGTACGGATCGACTCATTGGCAAACTGGACGTTCGCATCGCGAATTTTGGCGGTTAAACCTACGCCTGCCTGCCATTTCTCACGATTAATAAATTCGTAGCGATAGGTTAAGCGGTAGGAGTTGAACGTATAGTCAACATTTAGTGGTCGGTTAGCAGCAAAAAGCTGGTTGTTGAAATTGACGTCCTGGCTTAATTCCCCCTTGTAACGGACGGTCAGAGGAGCGTATAATAGCGACAAGGTGTGCCGATTGGCAATTGTATAACTTAGCCGGGCTCGGTAGAACACCGTTGGTTTTGCTGTTAGGTTGTCAGGCAGATTGACGTAGGTGCCCCCCTGATTAGGAATTCTGATTTCATTGTAAGGCGTTCCCAAAACTAATCCTGATTCCAGATCGAGCCGTAGTTGGGCCTGAGTCTTGTGTCCTGCGAGAAATAGTAGACTGGTGTAGAGCCCAATTAAAACGACATTAGGAAAATGTATTTTTCTTTGCATTATTCCTAAACGATCTTGCCAACAAATGGTTTTCTACTAAACGCTTAGTAGATTGTGCCCTGCCTACCCAAGACAAAATCTGGGTTACTATAAATAAGACTCCAGCGATTGGGGTCACTTCTCCAGGCATCACCATTCAGACCGATTCAGTTAACGTAATTAAGAACAATGGCATCTGGCATTTTTGCAGTTTTAGATGATATAGCCGCTTTAATGGACGACATGGCTTTAGCCACCAAAGTAGCGACGCGAAAGACAGCGGGCATACTGGGAGATGATCTGGCTGTTAATGCGGAAAAGGCTACCGGATTCGTGGCAGACAGGGAGCTACCTATACTCTGGGCCATTACTAAAGGCTCTCTGCTCAACAAGCTCATTATTGTTCCGATTGCGCTACTCCTGAACGCATTCTTTCCGATTGCCATTACGATCATACTGTTGCTGGGCGGCTGTTATCTGGCCTACGAGGGAGCCGAGAAAATAATAGAATCCATCATCAGTAAATCGAAAAAGGGTGTCCATCCTGCAACAACGGAAGGCGCTCAGCAACATTCGGCCGCCGATAATGAAAAAACTAAGGTAAAAGCCGCTATTACTACCGACTTCATTCTGTCGGTTGAAATTGTCATTATTGCCTTGGGATCAGTAACCGAGCAACCATCCGTAATCCAGATTGTGACAGTATCGGTAGTAGCCTTGCTGGCCACGGTTGGGGTGTATGGTTTGGTAGCACTCCTCGTACGAATGGATGATGCCGGACGCCGGTTGATCGACTGGTCGGATGATAAAGGAATCTTGAGTAAGCTTGGTCATGGACTGGTCGGAGCACTGCCGATTGTAATCAGACTCTTAAGTGTGGTCGGGACCATTGCCCTTTTGCTGGTATCTGGTGGAATATTTGTGCACAACTTACACTTCCTGCATACGTTGCTCCCCGGCGTTCCAGCGTTCGTAAAAGAATTTGGTATTGGGCTGATTGTTGGGTTATTGATGGTTGGTCTTGTTTCCCTGTTTAAGTTGGTTACCCGGCCATCCAAAACGCATACAGCTCATTAATGGGTGGGCTACCAAAAGCAAAAGACTACTATTTATTGTGCATTTGCGTTAACCATACCAGAGCAAAAACTATTCAGAAAATACAACGGTCGAGCAAATCCGCGATTAAACGTACGGATTTGCTCGACCGTTATCAGTTATAAACTTACATAGACTTTCCGCTTGCAATTTCCAGCAGTTCTTTGTCAGGGTGATTTTTTACCTGGCAGGTATTATCAAACAGCATTGTAGCGCCGTTTTGGGCATTATACTGCGGCCAGTTGGGTAAGCTTTTATTGTTTGGATTTCCGGTGCGGGCGAAAGCAATCCAGGCGTTGCTCATTTTATCGGCTAGCGCATACGCATCTTTACCACCGCCGGTCATTTCTTCGCAACGGGCAATATTGTTGAAGGCAAACGGGATTTCCATGCAGTGCATTGATTTATACATACCATCGTTTACGGGCGAATTCCAGGTGAAGAGGTACATATACACCGGGGCAGCCCCCGCAACAGCTTTCTGGTTTGCCTGCCGGATAACACCCGCCCGGAAATTGATGTCGATGTTGATGTAATCGGCGGGGCTGGAGGTTTCGGGATAGGCTTTTTTTACGGCGGCCATGTAGGCATCGGTTTTATCACCAATTCGTTTCTGCATGGCTGCTTTGGCCGCTTCCATATCGGTTACGCGATTGCCCGGATTGAACGGACCAAACTCGGTTTTGGTCGAGCCAACCAGTAACGGGATGTTTTTAGCCAACTCCATCGCTGCGGGGTCTGAAATCTGATAGGGGAGGAAGTTACCGTCATGAATTGGTCCCCAGCCCAGGCCAAAGCCGCCTTGATTTTGACCTTTCAGACTTTCATTGATTTTACGGATGGCGCGTTTTCCGGCCGCATTCAGGCGCTCGTAGGATATTTTTTGCAGCGAATCGACCTGATTAGGCTGAAAATGCAATTCTTCCAGCAACGCAGCACTGACTTTTCGGGCAAGGTCGCTCTCGGTGAAGCTGGTCAGGTAGCTACCACTCTGTACAATGGCTTTGTGGAACAACCCTTTTGCCGAGGGGGCATTCATCAGGCTTGTGACTTTACCGCCACCACCCGACTGACCGAAAATGGTTACGTTGTTGGGGTCGCCACCAAACTGGGCAATATTTTCTTTCACCCATTGCAAGGACGCCACCAGATCCATCAGGCCAGCGTTGGGTGAATTTTTATATTTATCACCATAGGCCGACAAGTCCAGGAAGCCTAGGATGTTCAGCCGGTGATTGATCGTCACCACCACCACATCGCCCTTTTTCGACAGATTCTCGCCGTCGTAGGAGGGCAACTCAACCGACGAACCCGCGGTGAATCCGCCCCCATGGAACCACACCATCACCGGGCGTTTTTTTGCTTCGGTCAGTTGGGGTGTCCAGACGTTCAGACTCAGGCAATTTTCGTTGGTGTAACCCCAATCGTGGTGAAACGGGAATTCGATTTCGTCGTAGGTAGATGTGGTTGGGTCCATCGGACAAACGGGGCCATAGGTCATCGACGAGCGCACTCCTGTCCACGAATCAGGTTTAGAGGGTCCCATGAACCGCTCCGCCTTGGCATACGGAATGCCCTTGAACGTAAATGTGCCATTGTGAATATAGCCACGTACTTTACCGGATGCGGTAGGCGCAACGGCGATGTCTTTACCGGCCATGATTGGCGTGGGCGCTGTTTTCGGGGCTTGCGCTATCGTTAGTAACGGCAGGCTCAGCGCTGCTAACGAGAATAAAATTGTGTTGGTTTTCATTGGGGTTTGGGTACTTGTAGGTTGGTTAATTGTTTGATTTTCAATAGAGCGTTGGAATGACAAAGCCGCAACTCAATCTACAGTGAGGTTCGTGCTTTCGGGAGATTGTTTATTGATGAATTATCGCTTGCTGATGGTCGAAAAAAGAAAGTCGAGGGCTTGGCCGTCGGGTAGTTGTGCAGCAGCCGTTTTATCGCCAAAGACCATAATCTGTTTATCCTTGACGGAATAAGCAGGCCAGTTAGGTAGTCCTTTGCCATTTGGATCACCTGTTTTGATAAAATTGGTAATACTGCCTGACATGTACCAGGATAGCTCGCCATCGATCGGTTCCAGCGGACGAAGCTTATGGTCGATGAAGTTGAGATTGTCGTACATGTAGGCAACTTCTCCGGTATGGAATGCGCCGTAGCGGGCATATTCGCCTGTTGCCGGAATCTTTCGCGTAAATCGATAAACGTAAACGGGCTTACCCTGTTTGCTGGCAATGTTGGCCCAGGTGTAGTTCTGCGCCCCAAAAATCATGTCTCTGGAGATTTTCATCTGCGAACTGGCCGCTTCCGCATCAGTTCCGCCCGGATAGTGTTTCAGAAACTGCTCTGCTTTATCGCCGTATTGCTGCTCGATCTGTTTCCGATAGGCTTCTGCATTCTTTGGTGGCCCAAACGACATGCCTTCGTCTTCGTTCCAGCCTGTAAGTAAGGCTACATTGTTCTCTTTTCCAGCTGCAAAAATGGCCGGAATAGACGATGGCAATACATAACCGTCGATGATCGGACCGCGACCCTGGGCTTTTTTCAGGATTTCTTCGGCTGGTTTGGCGCGCAACTCCGCCAGCGACGATGCTCCCAATGCCTGGGCCATTTTCAGACCAGCTTCTTCGCCCTGCTGAAGCGTCGGGTGAGGGTTTGCAAAGTTGGCTCCACTTTCGGCAATGGCTTTTGTGAACAAACCTTTTGCGAGTGGCGTGGCTACCATGCAGTTTACGCTCATCGACCCCGCCGACTGACCGGCAATGGTTACATTGTTCGGGTCTCCGCCGAATTGAGCAATGTTTTTCTTGATCCACTGCAAAGCCGCTACCTGATCCATCAGCCCGTAATTACCGGATGCATGATGCGGTGATTCTTTCGTCAGTTCGGGGTGGGCAAAGAAACCAAATGGGCCCACGCGGTAATTGGCACTGACGAAAATGATGCCTTTTTTAGCCGTTGCCTCGCCGTCGTAAATAGCACAGCCAGCGCCACCGCTATTAAATCCACCACCATAAATCCAGAGAAGTACAGGCCGCTTCTCGCTGGCAGACTTGGCACCCGACCATACGTTGAGGTACAGGCAGTCTTCACTAATCGGTTCTTTCGGAATCAGGAATTCAGCACTCCATGGCCCAAATGGGTTAGGTGTGCCCTGCATTGGACTTGGCCCAAACGCATCGCACTTACGAACGCCCGACCAGGGTTTTACGGGCTGGGGTGCTTTCCAGCGTAGGTCACCGACGGGTGGTGCCGCAAACGGAATGCCCCGGAAAATATGGACATCGCCATCCTGATTGAGTGTCCCGGAAATCATACCGCCTTCTACCTTCACCGTATCGAAATCTTCGGTAGCAATAGTAAAGGCGACTGATAAAGCCAGGCAGAGTAAAGAAAGGGTCGTTTTCATATAGTGTTTTGTAAGAATAGAACACAGATCATAACCGAAGCGTCGGCCCGGCATTATAACAATCTGCACTCTATCATGGAATAGCAACCTGATTCGCCTTCAGTACCTTACTGAAAAACAATACCTGATAGGGTAGAGCATTCTCCCAGTACTCCCAGGTATGGGCACCGGGCCGTTCGGTATAGTCGTGTGGGGTTTTGTTTTCCATAAGTTGACGGTGCAAATCCCGGTTGCCAACAATCAGGAAATCATCGACACCAATGTCGAAAATGAGGGGTAACCCGTTTTTCTTAAGCTGGTCGGCCAGCGTAACCATCGTATAGCCCGGATAAGGTGTATCGCCTTCCTTCGGTGGACCCAGCAACTTGGCAAAGTTTTCCGAACGGGATTTCGCAAAGTCAGCCGGAACTTTCCAGGTAGCTGTATTAATGTTCATGACCCCGCTCATGCTACCCGCAGCCGAATATAGATCAGGGTGGCGGCTGGATATGAACATGGCTCCGTGGCCGCCCATGCTTAGTCCTGCAATAACCCGGCCTTTGCGGTCGCGGATGGTTCGGTAGGTATTGTCGATCCGGTCGATCAGTTCTTTGGCAATGAAGGTCTCGAACTGGCTGGTTTTGACGAGTGGGCTATCGAAATAATAGCTCGTTGGATCGCCGTCGGGCGTAACAATAATTAAGTTGTATTGATCAGCTAAGCGGTGCAATAGCGTTTTATCTGCCAGTTTGGTCAGCCAGTCGCGAAAGCTTCCGGTACCACCATGAAGCAGGTACAGCACAGGGAAAGGGGTTGTATCTCGCTTCTTAGCCTTTACGTATCGCTCGGGTAGCACGACCGCAGCCCGAAGGGTTCGGGTCATGCTGGCGCTGGGCACATCCAGTGTGTCGACCCTGGCGGCCCGAACCTGCATAGCCAGCAGGCAACCCAATGCGCTGATAAGAATTTTGTTGTACATGGTAGGTTGGCTTATGGAGCTGTCGATCCGTTGGCTTTCAATGTATTGCTGAAAAACAAAACGTGATTGGGTAATGAATTTTGCCAGTAGTCCCAACTGTGGCCACCGGGGCGTTCGCTATAATCGTGGGGTGTCTGATTGAAAACCAGCCTCCGGTGAAGTTCCCGATTGGGCTCGATCAAAAAATCATCGACACCACAATCAACAATTAAATTCTGACCATTGGCTTTCAGTTTGTCGGCCAGATTAATTACTGAGAAGGCCGCGTAGGTTTGCGGCACCTGTTCAATAGGCCCCAGTATCTTCTCAAACTCCAGTTTAATACCGTTCATCATATCTGGGGGAAGTTTCCAGCTTTGCATGTCGGGGTTGAGGGCGCCACTCATGCTACCGGCTGCGCAGTAAAGGTCTGGATGATGGGCTGCCAGCAAAAGTGACCCGTAGCCCCCCATACTCAGGCCCGTAATGACCCGACCTTTGCGGTCGCGAATGGTGCGATATGTGTTGTCGATCTTACCAATTACTTCTTTGGTCAGGTAGGTTTCGAACTGGCTATCTTTTCGAACCGGGCTATCCAGATAGTAACTGAATACTTCGCCTTCAGGCATCGCAATGATGAGGTTATACTGATCGGCTAATCGCTGAATCAGATTCTTATCGGGCGTTTTGGTGATCCAGTCATTGAAATGACCATACCCTCCATGAAGCAGATAAAGCACCGGATAATTCGCCTTACTTTTCGCGTAGCTTTCGGGCAATACGACCACCGCCCGCATGGTCTTTTGCATGACAGTACTCGGCACATCCAGCGAATCGACTTTAGCCGCCCGTATAGATAATGTTGCAAAGAGGCTAAGGCCGAAAAGAAGCGTTTTGATCATGGGTTTCGGTGAAATTTACTGAGCCATTGTGCCATTCGCTTTTAGCACTTTCTGGAAAAATAGGAGATGATAAGGTAACGAGTTTTGCCAGTATTCCCAGGTATGGCCACCCGGATGCTCGGTGTAATCGTGCTCTACTTTGCTATAAACCAGGCGACGGTGTAGTTCACGGTTTGGCTCGATCAGAAAATCATCGACGCCACAGTCAATAATAATCTTCTGACCGTTGGCTTTGATTTTATCGGTCATATAAACGACTGAATTGGCTGCGTATTGATCAGGTGTTGACCCCAGCGGTCCCAGAATCCGGCTGAAGCCTTCCTCTACCCGCTTCTCGAAGGTCGGATCAATGCGCCAGGTCTTGTAATTCAGATCGACAGCACCACTCATGCTGCCAGCTGCGCAATAGAGTTCAGGATGACGCGTCGCCAGGTATAAAGCGCCATGCCCGCCCATACTCAAACCTGAAATGACCCGTCCTTTACTGTCACGAATGGTGCGGTATGTGTTGTCAATTTTGCCGATTACTTCTTTGGTCAGGTAGGTTTCGAATAGGTTGTCTTTCTGGGTCTGGCTGTCCAGATAACCACTGAGTCGGTCGCCTTCGGGCATCACAATGATGAGGTTATACTGATCGGCCAGCTTATGAATCAGCATTTTATCGGGCGTTTGCTTGAGCCAGTCACTAAATTGTCCACCTCCGCCGTGGAGCAGATACAGGACAGGATAGGGGGTTTTACTCTTTGCATACGATTCGGGAAGCACAACAGCCGTCCGCATGGCCCGATTCATAGCTGCGCTTGGTACATCCAGTGTATCGACTTTAGCACTGAAAGCCAACTGTGGCAAGGCGAGTAAACTAAGACAAATGAAGAAATGAATTATGCGCATGAACATCGTTTGATAGAACACATGGGTTCAATTTGAACAGGCTTTGGGGTAGACTCGCAAATAATAGTACCTTTATGTCAAAAGTACGCAAAGATGGATTACGTCAGCAGCGTAACGGTATTTTTGTTGTAAAATTTTATGATCGATTATAACCATCCGGCGTTTCAGTATTATCAGAATGTATCGGAACAGTGCATTCATTACCTGTCCATCGATGGGGTCATCTTTGGGTTTCATCAAAATCAGCTCAAGGTTTTGCTGTTACGCTGGAAAGGTACGGATGAGTGGAGCCTGCCGGGAGGCTTCATTCTGAAAGCGGAATCGGTCGATCTGGCTGCCCAGCGAATTATTCGCGAACGGACGGGGTTACAGACGCTTTATCTGCAACAGTTTCATGTGTTTGGCGAAACGATTCGGTATAATTCGGAGGAAACCTGGCGAAAAATAAATTTACCCGTTCAGGGCATCAACTGGTCAGAACGGACCATCTCAATCGGTTATTATGCCCTGGTTGAATACGCTGAGGTTGTTCCTACCCCCGACTTTCTCACCGAAGAATGCCGCTGGTGGAGTTTGGAGGCCATACCGAATTTACTTTTTGATCACAACCATATTGTTGAAGTGGCCTTGCAATCGTTACGTAAAAATGTAAGTGATCAGCCCATAGGTCATCTATTGCCCGAAACATTTACTATTCCCGAACTCCAACGGTTGTACGAGACCATTCTGGGGCATTCATTGGACGCCCGGAATTTTTACAAGAAAATTATGGCGCAGGAAAATCTGGAACGCCTTGCCGAACGACGAGCCGGAACCCCGCATAAGGCACCTTATCTATATCGGTTTAAGCGCTCACCTTCTGGCATAAACGACATTCCATCCTACACCTGAGCGCTCATCTACACGGTTCATTGACGGGTTTTTCCAGTTCATTCAATTCCAGTGTGGCCTCCCCACTTTTTGGGGCCATTTTTGTGTCGGTGACTAGCGTTTAGTTTAATGCACTGAATCTGCTAGTTGTTACTAAACGTATATAGATAACGTTAGCAATGAGGATTACTCGACTCGAACTGAAAACGAATCAATTAGCTACCATCCATCAGTTCTATTCCCGGCAATTGGGATTGCCTGTTTTGGCACACGTACCCAGCATGGTCATCTTTCAGGCGGGATGGACAGAATTGGTATTTCGGCAGACATATCTTCCTACTGCTCCGTATCATTTTGCGTTCAACGTTCCGTTGTATACACTTGAGCAATACCAGCTCTGGTTCGATTTGCCTTATATTGATGCTGGGTCTCCCGGTGATCGGATTGCTAATTTTGCGGACTGGAAAGCACGCGCCAGCTATTTTTTCGACCCTGATGGTAACATCGTTGAGTTTATTGAGCGACGTGATGCCGCTTGCGAAGAGTCGGCTAGTGGCTATTTTCAGTGCATTAGTGAGATCGGATTAGTGAAAGAGGATGTAAAAGCTACCGCCACTTGGCTTCAGCAGGAATACGGGCTGACTCCGTTTTCTAAAAGTAAGCCGATACCCGATTTCTCCGCCATTGGTGATGATTATGGATTGTTAATTCTGGCAAAAATGGGCCGACCGTGGCTGTTTACCGATTGTAAGGCGATGCCGACTCGCTGGCTTATGGAGTTTATTGACCCAACAGGAAACTACGCGAGGATTGATTCTGGTGCTGAGTAATGGTTTAATTGTCTGATAGGTAGGTGGTTATCTTTTCGGTTGGGGAGTAATTGGTAAGTTCTTTAACGTAGCGGGTAGTTACATACAGTTTTCCTTTCTCCGCTTATGGATGAAAATAACCTTTCGTCTGAATAGATGACTATTTGGTTTTGAGTCTTGTCTTTTGGCTAAAAAACGGTTCTCAAACAGCCAGTTTACAACGCCAAATACTACTATGAACACCTTACTCAAGACCCTTCTTCTGACTTTTCTTGTCAGCTCTACTGCATTGGCCGATCCTGGCAAAACGTCCGGTAAAAAAGATCATCCTACTAAACTGGCCCGCTATCAGGTTGGGACTTACATTACGGTTATGCAGAAGCTTCGTGTCAACATCGACAAGCAATTAGGGGGCGAAGTATCCATCAAACTGACCGACGCCAAAGGAAATCTATATTACGATCATACACTTACGTCCGTTGATACGATAGCCCGGCTGAGCCTGGACCTGAGCGATCTGAACGAGGGAGAGTACCAACTGAAAATAACGAACGGGCTGGAAATGGAAGTCCGGGATATTAAAATCAGCGCAAAAGAGCCTGTGGTTCAATCCCGCAAATTAACCGTCTTATAAAATTCTCTGCTTAACCAAGGTAAGGAAGCAGCCCATGCTGATTGTGGTATATAGGTCACATGCCTGGTATACCGCAATCAGCATGGTTGCTAGTCTTCTTCTTACCCGTATTTCCGGTTTTAGTCTATTGTCGGTTAATCAGTTACTATTTCTGATGAAAGAACCTAATCTTGATCATTGGACAACTGCATTTGCTGTTATTGCTTTTCTGGGCTTGTTTGTGGCGCCTTTGCTACTGATTCAGGCCGGGCAGCGTAAGAGTCAGGTTCAGTACATTGTGGGGATCATTGTCCTGTTTTCGGTCATGCTGATCTACTACGTTCTGTTCTGGAGCGAGTATATCCGTCTATTCCCCTACCTGATCGGCACGATCGATCTATTCTTTTTTTTGTTTGGCCCTTTATTCTACTTATACCTCAAAGACCTGGTAAATCAACCCGTAGTAGGCCGGAAGCGAATGCTTCATTTTTTGCCGTTCTTTATTGGGGTAGCTGCCGACCTGATTGTGCTGATAGCCCGTACGCAGTATCCAGAGTTTTGGGGCCGCCCTGCTCGAATACCCGTCTGGGGGGCTTATTTTAAGGTATTGCCCTGGTTGTATTTGGTTCAACTGGCCTTGTACGCTATCGCTATCTTACGACTACAGCAATCGTTCGGTAGTTTACAGAAAGTGGGTCGCTGGGCATTGTGGGTAAGTTTGTGTTATCTGGGGTTTGTACTGGCGAACTGGTCTTATTTCCTATTGGTCAGACTTCCATTCTTTAACCGGGCCTGGGATTACGGGATCTCATTCAGTATGTCGGGGTTTATTGCTCTGGTCGCTGTGCTGGCCTATGTGCAGCCGCATATCTTTCAGACCAATGAATTTCCGGTTTTTGAAGCAGAGCCTAAAGAAGAACCCGACGCCCGGTACCGCCATTCTGGATTGCCGCCCCATCTGGCTCGTCATTTTGCCAATCAGCTTCAACTGTTGATGCATACTGAAAAATTGTATCAACAGAATGAGTTGCGCCTGGATACACTGGCTGATCGATTATCTATCAGCCGCCATCACTTATCGCAGGTAATCAATGAGCAACTGGGTATGAGCTTTTTCGAGTATGTCAATTCGTTGCGGGTCGAAGAGGCAAAAACGTTGCTGGCCCAGGTATCACGACGGGAATTGAACGTAATTGAAGTGGCCTACCAGGTTGGTTTTAATAATAAAGTGTCGTTCAATAAAGCCTTCAAACGGGCTACTGGTCGAACACCCAGCGAATTTCGACAAACGATGCAGGCAAAGCCCAGATGCGATCCGCACGACCAGCTTGAGGATGCCTAAATGTGGTAATGTTTATCAGAGTTACCGTTTACTACTCCCTAATTCGGTTGATTTAGCAAGGTTTTTATAGAGCACAGATTGGTATGATTCATAGGATTTACGAAGATCTTAACCAATCATACGAATCATAACAATCTGTGTTCTATTGCTTGAGACAGTATGATTAAATCATTGTACATAGCCGGAAAGCTGCTTGCTCAGTTGGACGATTATAAAGACTATTTCCGACCCTGGGCCAATCCATTTCCGACCTGGCAGGGAGCGGCCCAGGTGATTGTTGCTGATATTCACGATGGTCAGTTACTTCCCGAATTGTCGGTAGAAGTGTTTAATCCTGACTGGGTTGATCGGTATCTGTTCCGGGAGGCAAAAGCCAATGCCACGAACCTGGTTCCGACCTTGTACCTGCACACGCAGCCAACTACGGAGAAGCAATTGGAAAGCATCCGTACGATGGTAAAAAAAATCCGGCAATCCATTAAGAATTATCAGCACGATTTTATCCGTGACAGCCAGATTGACGACATTGAACAGAGGCTACGGTTGCTTCCGCTCGATAATGCGATTAAATATCTATTTACAATCCGGCTCAACGGGCGGTACTTTGGAGACGATGAAAAATACCGGGCTCTTTTTCTGAACGACCAGATGCCCTATGCCACCTACTGGCGCAAGTCAAGAGCTAATAACAAGGTATGTGCCGTTAGTTACGAACCGGTTTCAGAAGTGTGGGGGCGGGTGAATACATTGGGGTTTACGGTCGAAAAGCCTGCGTTCTCCCGAAACGGGTTCGATGGGGAAGATTCGTATAAGATGTTTCCGGTATCGCCCGATGCGGTAAAACGGCTGGAAGGGGCTAAACGACTGATACTGGAACGGCTGGCGCGACCCTTTTTTGGCATGAAATATCTGATCATGCCCCGCTTTTTCGACACCGTTCCCGATGAACAGGCAACGCAGTTTTTAGCCCGTTTCCTGCGGTCGTCGGGTACCGCAACAGCCAGCGTTCAGTCCATATACACGTTTATCAACCCGGCGGAAGCGGTCGATAATACCTCGGACAACAGCATCGTCGATAGTGAGCCAGTGTATTACGATATTTTCTTTTACGAGGAGAAACAGGCTCAGTTCGCAATCAAATTGCAGGTGTCGAATATTCTGCCCGCCCGTTTCAAACGGGTCATTGCCGTCAAGAATGCTGTTGAACGAAGTTATCAAGGCTTAACAGGGCCGGTTAGTCTAATGCAGGGAAGATCTGAACCGCTCAGGATTTCGCTGGCTTCGATCAAGGATTATTTTGCTGAACTGGTTAAGGTAAAAGGGAAAGACAAATGGCTCTTTCACTCGTTCTTTTTCCACGTTATTGACGCTATTTACTACAACCAACCGCTAGACCGGGAGCAGCTTCTACGTGCTTTTATGGCTCCGATTCGGGCGGCTTTCAAGGCTAATGATGCCAGTGCTTATCTGGTTAATCGACAGATCCGACATTCGTTTGTATTGCTTCAATTTTTCTATCAACTCAATCTTTTTTCTTTTTCTAGCATGAAACCTGCTATGCCACAACCCGTTGGACTGATTCCCGAGACGTTCGAACGTCAACACCCCGATCTGCTGACTCATCCCCTTCGGCGAGCCGCTTTTTACCTGGGTTGTGAGGTCGAGCTATTGCTGGCCAAGCAAAAAAGCTTTTACCGGAACCAGCCGTTTCGCCAGTACCTGAATGGACTGAATCTGGATGTTGACCAACTCCGAAAAATCCACCTTAAACTGACGGCTAAGATTGGGGAGTATATGGATACCGGAATAAACGACAAGCGGCATTTCTATCCGGCCGAGCTGGCCCGGCTGGCCGAGCTGGATACGCATATTGGCCCTGCGCTTCTGCTAGCCGATAATAGCCTGTCGAAAACCGAACTATCCTATTCGTTTGCAGTGGGTATGGCGATGCAAAAAGCCTTTACAATAGAGCAGATTCGGATCAATCGATTGAAAAAGACAGTAGCTGGGCCAACGGCATAAGGTATGCGTACAATTCAAAATCGCAGTGAGATCCTGTTTTTATACGATGCCAAACGCTGTAATCCGAACGGAGATCCGCTGGATGCTAACCGGCCTCGTATCGACGAAGAGTCGGGCTGTTGTCTGGTGACCGATGTGCGACTAAAACGCACCATTCGCGATTACCTGCTCGATCATGGTTTCGATGGCGAGGCAGGCAGTAAAGGAGATATTTTTATTCGGTCGGTGGGGGGCAGGGCCGTAACAGGTACTGAGCGGGCAAAAGCGTATAGTAATCGGGAAGAGTATCTGCAAAAGTTTATTGATGTCCGATTGTTTGGGGGGGTGTCGGCACCGAAGGCCAGTCCGAAAGTTGGGAAGCAGGTCAGGGAAGCATTTCTGGTTGAGGCCGGTATCGACCTGGAAAGTGGGGAGCCCGAAGAGCCCGTTGATGCCCACAAGTTATTCCATTTTACGGGCCCGGTGCAGTTTGGCATGGGGCGTTCGCTAAATCGCGTTCAGGAAACGTTTATGAAAGGGACCGGAGCGTTTGCTACAAAAGAAGAGTCGATCCAGAAAACGTTTCGGGAAGAGTACATCATCACCTATGGCCTGATTGCGTTTCATGGAGTGATCAATGAACAGGCTGCCAAATACGTCGGAACCACGGATGAGGATATTGATCAGTTAAACGAGGCCATCTGGTACGGCACCAAAAACCTGCTTACCCGTTCCAAAAAAGGCCATATGCCTCGATTACTGGTCAAGATCGATTATAAAGGTGGCTTCTTTATCGGTGACCTGATCGAACGACTCCAACTGATTCCCAAAGCGGGTAAGCGGGAGGACGCCTATAGCGATATTGACGATTTTATAGTCGACACCTCGCAGCTTGTAGCCGTTCTGACAAAATATGCTGACCGAATCGAACGCATCTCCGTATTACAGGATGACCGTATCAACCTGTCTGACCCTATTCTGACGAAGCCATGACGAGTCGGCAAATTCTGATCTTTGATATTTGGGGCGACTATGCTCATTTCAAGAAAATTTACGCGACAACCTCTGCCGTTTCCTATGCCATTCCGCCAAAAACATCTTTGTATGGCTATTTGGGGGCCGTGCTTGGATTATCCAAAATTGACAGTGCCTACCTAAAAACGTTTGCCAATAAGCAATGCCTGTTGGGTATTTCAGTACGTAATCCAATCGTAATGAAACGGTTAGGTGTCAATTTGCGGTCAACGCTCAAACGGGTCGATGATAGTGCAAAGCCTTCGTTGGTCGAATATGTGTATAAACCGCGTTATCGGTTGTTCGTCTGGCATCAGGACGAAACCGTTCGACAGGAGCTGAAAAAGGCAATCGAATCCCATACCTGTGTCTATACGCCTTCGCTGGGGTTGGCGGGGTTGCCGTCTAATTTTGAGTGGATAGGAGAGGTTACGGTAAAGGCACACCGATCGGCAGACCTTGTTGCGATTCATTCGGTCATTCCAAGGAAGTATCTGCTGGGTCTGGAAGAGACCGCTTTGCTGGAAGGCAGCAATGAACTGATTGAACAGAGCTTGTTTGCCATCGAAATGAATACGGATCGGGAGGTTACCGAACGCGACGACATCTTGCTGGACCGTAAAGGAAGGCCGATTCGAGCCCAGGTAACTGAGTATTATCCGGTTAAGGAAGCTAATGTTATTCTTTTCTGACCTTGCTGATTATGGCCACGCAGACATTGATTCCGCAAACAACAATCACCTTTCCGGAAATTACACTCCATACGCGTGATGCCCATAAACTGCGCGGGTATTTTGGGGAGTTGTTTCGAAACTATTCGCCCCTACTGCATAATCATCTTCAGGCCGATAATGAATCGGCTACAGAGGCCATTCGGTTTCGCTATGCGTATCCGTTGGTTCAGTACAAAGTGTTAAGACATATGCCGACGCTGGTTGGATTTGGCGAGGGCGCTGAGTTACTTACCCAGCTTTTTCTTCAGGTATCTACGTTATCGATTGATGGCAAACACATTCCGGTTCATACAAAGCACATTCGTTGTGAACAGGTGCCGATTGGTATGGCAGATGAACTGGTTGACTATCAATTTGTAACACTATGGATGGCCCTCAACCAGGCGAACTATAGCGATTATCGACGATATTCAGAGGCTGACCGAACGGCACAGTTAAAGCGTGTCTTTACCAGTCAGATACTGGCCACCTTTCGAACGTTTGGGTTATGGCTGACTCACCACGATCGGTTGATGGTGCATTTGTCGCTGGACGAGCGGGCCACTCAATTTAAGAACCAGCGCATGATTGCCTTTTCGGGTCGTTTTCTAGCCAATGTCGTCCTGCCCAATGGACTTGGCTTAGGCAAAGGCGTGTCTCGTGGTTTCGGCAGCGTGGAACGGTGTGTCCATAGTGATCAGCCAAATCAGCTTGTCACCCGCATGCATGACACATCCTGGCAACCATTCTCATAAACTATACATGGATATAGAACGGTAGAGGGGAATGTGGTGTCGGTTACTAATAACCGACACGGTGCGGTTTCTCAACACCGAACCAGACAAACCGTTCGGTTTCTCAAAACCGCACCAAGGCCAGATTTAAGGATATGGCCTCACTCTAACTGGACAAACCGCTGTACTTGAACTAACTCAAACAACTTCTAAAACTTGACAAACCTAACGGAGTCAGATGTTCACATCCGATATCACAAAGCAGAATCCATTCAAAAGCAGGATTGAAGCATATCCATTTAATCTCTTAAAAAGAGTGATTTTTTAGAGGTGTCCCCGTTGAAGAAGGGCTGAAAAATGGACTTAGGCGGAGGGTTATTCTCGAAACAGCACAGGCTGCGTTGAGAATAACCCTCCTCGTTTTTTGTGCAAACGGCCCATCACTATAAAAGCGATAACCTTTATCGGGATTACCCTTGACCACTGGCTTACACGCGTCCTTTGAAAGGATTGTAGGGCTGCTGTCCGACGTATGCACGTTCTAACGCACATACTTGTTAGTCGGGCTTTTGGTTTGGATAGCCGCCGTTTTATTGATTTTCTATGTTTCAATCTTTACTCAAAACATGAAGTTCACGTTCATCACAAGCTGGTTGCTGGCCCTGTTCGTTTGTTGTACAGTATCAGCGCAGGATGTTAACGTCAGTGGACGTGTTACGTCATCCGACGATGGCCAAACCCTGCCCGGCGTAAGCATTCAGGTAAAAGGAACCACAAAAGGTACTACCACAGATGCCAATGGTCAGTATCAGATCAGTGCGCCAGCCAATGGTCGGCTGGTTTTTAGCTTCATCGGCTACGCTAGTCAGGAAGTTGCCGTTGGCAATCAATCGACCATTAATATCGCTTTAGTCACTGGCGCGCAAAGCCTGGACGAAATTGTCGTAACGGCACAGGGTATTGAGCGCGACAAGCGTTCGCTGGGATACGCAACGCAGGAAGTTAGTGGTAATATTCTGGCGCAACGATCAGAACCAAACCTGCTCAATGCTTTACAGGGCAAGCTGGCGGGTGTCAATATTACCGCAGCCAGTGGGGCCCCCGGTGCCTCGACCAACATCAACATCCGGGGTATTACCTCCTTTACGGGAAGTAACCAGCCGCTTATTGTGGTCGATGGGATTATCTTCAGTAACGATGTTAACCTGACCCAGAACACGCTGTTCGGTACACAACCCGCCAACCGGCTGGCCGATATTAACCCCGAAAGTATTGAGTCGGTCAACGTGCTGAAAGGACCAGCGGCTGCGGTTCTGTACGGTTCGCGGGCGTCGGCTGGGGCCATTGTGATTACGACCAAATCGGGCCGAAACCAGAACAACAAGACCGAGGTAACGGTCAACTCGTCGTTCAATGTTCAGAATGTGTATGGCCTTCCTCGCTTTCAGAACGATTACGGTCAGGGTGCCAATAACCTGTTTGTGTCGAACTCGACCAACTCCTGGGGTCTGCCTTTTGGGGGTGGTCCTACGTCGGTAACTAATACGCAGGGCAATACAGTGCCCTATCAGGCATATCCCAATAACGTAAAGGATTTTTATCGGCAGGGTACCATCCTCCAGAATTCGGTCAACATTGCCTCGGGCGATGCTAACCGGAATTACATTATTGCCATTGGGAATACTTTGCAAAACGGTATCATCCAGAATTCGAAGTTTAATCGGACCAACGTGCAGTTAGGCGGAGAGTCGAAGCTGCAAAACGGGTTGCGTATCAGTGGAACCGCAACGTATGTGCAAACCGTATCGACCGGGATTCCGGGTGGTAATGGGGCCAGTGCCTTTGGCCAAATAACCCGGATTCCTCGTAGTTACGATCTGGCAAACGAACTTTATCAGGATGCAAATGGCCGGAGTATTTATTATTCCACTACCAACAATAACCCGCAATGGAGCGTAAATAATGAGAAGCTGGATAGTCAGGTAGACCGTTTCTTTGGCAATTTCCAGATTGGCTATGACATCACCAGCTGGCTGAATATAGCCTATCGCGTAACGGGTGACACCTATACCGATCGACGCAAACTTACCCTGCCCATTGGGGCCGGACGCTCACCAGCCGGAGAAATCCAGCAGGACAACTTCTTCCGCAACGAACTCAACGGCGATCTGTTGATTTCGGCCCGTAAAGACAATCTGTTCGTAGAGGGGCTGAATGCCAACCTGTTGCTGGGGAATAACGTTAACCAGCGTAAAACGCAGGAAGTGCTGGTCGATGCCTCGTCGCTGACCATTCCCGGTTTCTACAATGTGGGCAACGGTACCGTATTTACGGCTGGGACCGGCACCGGCGAATTCAGTACTGCCCGTCGGCTGATAGGCTATTATGGTCAGTTGTCGTTGAATTACAACAATTACCTCTTCCTCGAACTATCGGGCCGGGCCGATAAGTCGTCGACATTACCCCAGGCCAATAATACTTACTTCTATCCGTCGGCGGCTCTCAGTTTTGTGCCAACGGATGCGTTTAAGCTCAATTCGGATATTCTCTCCTACGCGAAGGTTCGGGCTAGTATTGCTCGCGTAGGTCGCGATGCCGATCCATACCTGCTTACATCAGTCTATACCGGAGCAGCCTATGGAAACAACACCGCGAATATTACCTTCCCGCTTCAGGTCAGTAACGGGAGTATTCCCGGTTTTGTGGTGAGCGGCCGAATCGGGAACAATAACCTGACGCCCGAATTTGTGACGTCGTATGAAGTGGGTATGAATCTGGGTTTGTTCAAGAATCGGTTTAGCATCGATGCGTCCTACTTCGATACCCGGAGTACGAATCAGATTTTTAACGTAGCGATTGCGAATACAACAGGCTTCGATACGCGTACGACCAACGTCGGTGAGTTACGAAACCAGGGTGTTGAGGTTGTTCTGAATGCTACACCCGTGCGGGTCAGTGGTTTCAAATGGGATCTTTCGCTCAACTACACCTTAATCCGCAATAAAGTCATCTCGATTGCGCCAGGCGTTAAATCGTCGTCGGTGGGGAGCTCGGCCACAAACCTGGTTGGGTCAGGTGCCAATGCATTTACGGGCATTACCCCGTCGATCTACGAAGGCTATCCGTATGGTGTCGTTGTCGGTACAGCCAATGCCCGTGTGCAGAATACCGATCCGAATGGCTTATACTATGACCCAACCGGACAATATGTAGGACAATATGTGGTCAACGGAACCTCGGGACAGTTTGCCCCTGGTGTTGCCAATTCGGTCATTTCCAATCCGCAACCGAACTACATCGCCGGTCTGACCAACACCTTTTCGTACAAGGGAATAGCCCTATCGGTACTGATCGATACACGTCAGGGTGGCCAGCTTTACTCGTTCCCGATGGTCGATCTACGGGGTAATGGTTCGCTGTACGTGACCGGGCAGGATCGGGATCAGCCGCGTATTTTACCCGGTGTGATTCAGAATGCTGACGGGACCTTCCGGCCCAACAACATTCAGTTGAGTCCACAGGCGTATTGGGGTGGAACGGGCTTTACCGGCTTGGGTGGATTAGCTTCCGAAGCGGCTGTGTTCGACGCTACAGTCTACCGTCTGCGTGAAGTGGCCCTGAACTACACCTTACCAAAAGGCTTGTTAGGAAAAACACCGTTCGGCTCGATCTCGGTGGGTGTCAGTGGTCGGAACCTATATTTCTATGCGCCGAATTTTCCGGCCGATCCTGAAATCAATACGCAGGGAGCTGGTAACATTCAGGGGCTTGACCTGAACGGCCCACCAAACACCCGCAACTTCGGTGGCAATATCCGACTCACGTTCTAATTACTCTATTCAACAAAGAATCTCATGAACTTACTGAATCATAAACGCTACCTGTTGCTGCCCTTGTTTTTGGGTATGGGTGCCTGTAGCAACTTTCTGGATATAAATGTTACGCCCAACAACCCAACAGCCGTAACGCCGGCTGTATTGTTACCGGGTGCTCAGGCAGGTACGGCTTTCGCGGAATCTAATGAGATCAATCGGTTTGCCGAAACACTGGTTCAACATCTGGCCGGAGCGAACAATAGCCCCGCCAATTATGATGTGTTTCAGACAAATGGGGCCGATATGGAAAACCAGTGGCGCTTCGAAATCTATAACGGTGGGCTCGTCAATTTCCAGAAACTGATCGAACTGGGCGATGCGACGAATTCAAAGGCCTATACAGGTATTGCCAAAATCATGAAGGCGTATACCTTCTCGATTGCGACAAATATGTGGGGTGATGTTCCGTATTCGCAGGCATTACAGGGTGAAGCGTTCACGGCTCCCCGTATCGACAAACAGGAAGACATCTATAAAGGTAACTCGTCGCAGGGCATTCAGAGCCTGTTCGATCTAGTACGCGAAGGCATCAAAGATCTGGATGCTCCATCAGCCTTGAAGCCCGGTGTTGAAGATTTGATTTATGGGGGGGATCTGGCGAAGTGGAAGCGGGCTGGCAATAACCTACTCCTCAAGTTCGCGACTGTAATCAGCCGTAAAGAACCGGCTCTGGCCACCAGCGTCATCAACGAGGTACTGACGGGCAATAACTACATTACGACCAACGCCAACGACATGAACTTTACGTTCGGATCGACAGTCGGTAGCCAGGACCCGCGTTACAGCTACACGTATGTCAGTACGTTCAAAGACGACATCATTTTGAGCACGCGGTATTTGAACCTGCTGAAAAGCCTGAACGATCCTCGGTTGCCGATCTTCTTCACCAAGCCCGGTGCCGATTACGTAACCATCGACAACGGGTTTCGGGGAACATTGCCAGCACCCGTAACTAACTGGTCGCGGTATAATAAATTCATTACGGGCAATTCGGGTGAAGGTCCTGTACGGATGACCACCAATTTTGAACGGGCGTTCATCCTGGCCGAAGCGGCTTTACGGCTGGGCACACCCGGCGATCCGCAGGCTCTCTATACTGAAGGCATTACCGCATCCCTGTCATTGGCTGGCCTGTCCGCCGATCAGATCACAGCTTATTTGGCCGCCAACCCAACAGTAGCGACGCTTTCGGGTACCAATGAACAAAAAATCGCCCAGATCATCACCCAGAAGTACATCGCCTGGACCGGAAACGGCCTCGAAGCCTGGAACGATTACCGTCGGACTGGATACCCCGTTCTGCAACCTTCCCAGAACGCAGCCGGTATCGATGGCACCCGACCTGTTCGGGCGGTGTATATCAATACCGAAATTCAACGGAACCCCAACTTCCCCAACCCCGCTCCCCAGTCGAACGTACGAGTGTGGTGGGATGTGGATTAATGGTTAACTGAACTCACACACGCATTTTCATGAAAAAGATACTTTTAAATCTGTTGTTGCTGGCCCTGGTGGCTGGTGGCAGCTTCTCCTGCAAAGACGATCTGGTTTACAGTGATCTGGTGCGGGACAATCGTCCGGCTATTCCGGTAACGTTTCCTGGAACGACTACTTATGGATTCAATCCCTTCATTGTCAGTTCACTGGCATCGGGCGGCCCAATTTCATTCACCTTATCGATACCAGCCAGCAGTGGTCGCACTATTAAGGAGATTACCAAGGTGCTGGGTGGTGGAACGGGCATCACCGTCGGGAACCTCAATTCGGGGACGTATGCTACAACACTCCTGAACACGGCTCCAATTGCAGGCAGTGGTACTACAGCGGTATTTACGACGACAATCGCCGATTTCAAGAAGAAATATCCGAGTGTAGCTACCGCTCCGGTTGCGTTACCCAACTATACCGAGATCCAGTTTTTGTTTCTGGTAACACTGGACGACGGTACGCAGATCGTTCCCGAACCCGTTCGCGTTCGAATCGTAAACTAATTAGTAAGACCTAACAGCTACCGTAAAGAAAGCCTGCTTGCTGTTGTGAGTAGGCTTTCGCTTTTCTAACTCATTTCAACCGACTCCCAACCAGTCTTTTTATATTGTTGAAGCAGGTACCAGCAAAGGATTATCGAAAACGGTAGGGCTATCCAGACGCCGAACGGGATGCGTGTCAGACCGTAATGCGAAAAACCAACCAGCGCCAGCACCAGGCTGATGAGTAGTCCGCGAGCCGTATTGTTTTGCTTCATGGCATCCTGCTCAATTGAAAAGGGCATAGAGCGTGTCGAAAGCAGGGCTGCGCTCAAGAGCATGACCAGCGAATTACTGAATGCCAGCAGGACATCGCTGATTTTGTCAAGTCCGTATCGGAACAGGACATAGGACGATAGCAACGTGTAAAAAGGCACCAGCAGTTTTATAATAATGGCTTTCAGTGACCCCGACAAGATACTACCTGGCTCCTGAATAGGCGCACTGCCATATACCCATGATGCCCGATAATTGTCCGAAACGCGGAGCTGGTATTGGGCAACCATCACATAAATACCGCCGAAATAAAGCGCGAACAGATAAAAGAAGCTTCCCGAACTAAAGCTTCCGCTCTGAAACGATATGGCGATGACATAGGCTAACCCGAAGCCCAACTGTGGATAGGTTTTGAGCTTGAATTTCCGATCCCGGCTTGTTATTCGCCAGGTAAAAGCAAAGGCCGCTCGCTCAAGTGAATCGTTGGTAAACCAATCAGCTAGTTGTTCCATCCAGCTTTGCCGATTGGTCGATGTAGTTGCAATTGGAGTTGGCGTTGTCTGCCCGTCCTGATCGATACTACTTATTTTCTGGGTAAAATCGGTAGTTAAAAACCGATTCATAAACCATAGACCAGTAAATGGAGTAAGCAGCGCCAGCGCCAGAAAAATCAGGTGTGTTTGGTCGAATACAGGTTGAATAAAACTTTCAGTCGCTCCCGCCATCCACATCGGTGGTATCAGGTAATGCCAGCTTTGATGGGCCAGTGGCTCCTGCAACATTCGTTCGGAGCCGATGAGCCGGGGCAAAACCTGGTAGCTTCCGTAAAACAGAATCGCCATCACAATCTGAAAGTAATTGATCACTTCCCGAAGCTTTTCCTCACTGGTAAATTTCATCAGCACCAGATAGAAAATGTTCGTCAGAAACACCATCAGGATGGCCGAAAGCAGACTCAGTAATAAAAACAACAGGCCCGAAGCCGCGCCAAATCGACTTGCCAGAATGAAAATGCTGACTACTGTTAGCGACAGTGTAATGGCAAACAAATAGCTGGTGATATGCACCACACGAGCCAGCCACAGGGTTCGGCTACTGACAGGCCGGGGCAGAATAATCTGATTGTCGGATGAGTCGAGAATGACCGATGAAAAATCGGAGATGAGCGTCATGGCGCAAAGGGCCATGATGTAGCTAAACTGTAAGGTTAACGGAAGAAACAGATTTTCTTTGGGCGCAATACCCAACATAGCGAAGCTAATGAGCCCGCCGATAATCGCGTAAATTGCCAGAATCCGGATGAAATTAGTATTGCTCTCGCCAGATTGCTTTCCATAGCGCCCCAAACTGACGAAGCTTCGTCGGCTGTCCATTGTAAGCTTGACCTGTACAATGGCTCGCAATTGACCGTAGTCGGCGCCCAATGCTTCGAAAAGCGGTTTCAGCCGGTCGAGAATCCACAGTATAATGGTAATCATGCCGATTAGTTTTTCAGGGTGTGAATAAACTCCTCAGCCACGCCCGTTTGTCCTTCATTGCCCGTCAATTGAGAAAATAGCTGCTCCAGCGATTCGGGGCGTTGATGCTGAAGCTCGGCAAACGTACCGTCGGCAATCACCTGGCCCTGATTAATGATAATGATGCGATCCGAAATTTTTTCAACTACATCCATCAGGTGCGAACTGTAGAAAATCGTTTTGCCATCGTTGGCCAGTTGCCGAATAATTTCTTTCACCAGTACCACGGCATTCGCATCCAGGCCCGACAGCGGTTCATCCAGGAAAATAACATCCGGGTTATGCAGAAGCCCCGAAATAAGCAGTACTTTCTGGCGCATCCCTTTCGAAAACGTCGTCATGCGGGCGTTGGCGTGGTCGCTCAGTTGAAAGAGTCGGAGCAGGTCGAGGGCTTTGCGTTCGATATGGGCAGGGTCTAACTCATAAAGCTGGCCGATGAACTGCAAATATTCCATGGGGGTCAGCGTATCGTACAGGGCAGCGTTTTCTGGTACATAGCCAACCCGCCGTTTAATCGCTAGCGCATTGGTTTTGACATCCATGCCCAATACAGTCGCTTCGCCCGCATAATCGGGGAGCATACCCATCAGAATTTTAATGGTGGTTGACTTCCCGGCTCCGTTGGGGCCAATATAGCCGACCACCTGACCAGCCGATACGCTAAGGTTGATGCCTTTAAGCACGAGGGACGAACCATACGACTTTTGCAGGTTCTGTAGCTGGATAACTGGCGTTGGATTCACGGAAAAAGGGTTCAGTGTATCCGAAAGTACAGAAAATCCCGCCCAGCTACAAGCCGAACGGGATTTATTACATTAATCACTAAAAACGGTTACGCCACAGTTGCCTCGGTTTCAACCAGGTTGTGTTTTACCAGATACTCGGCAATCTGCACGGCGTTGGTAGCCGCTCCTTTACGAAGATTATCGGCTACGATCCACATATTCAGTGTTTTGGGTTGGCTTTCGTCGCGACGAATCCGACCTACGAACACTTCATCTTTACCATGTGCCGTCAGCGGCATTGGGTATATTTTGTTTTGCGGGTCGTCCTGAACGATAACCCCTTCGGTATTGCTCAGAATATCAACCACATCGCTTACTTCAAATTCGTTTTCAAATTCGATGTTGACCGCTTCGGAGTGACCGCCAATCGTTGGGATACGAACAGTGGTAGCCGTCACCTTGATGGAATCGTCGCCCATAATTTTCTTGGTCTCGTTCACCATCTTCATTTCCTCTTTGGTGTAGCCATTGTCGAGGAATACATCGATGTGTGGGAGTACGTTCAGGTCAATCGGATGCGGGTATACTTTGGGTGATTCATGATCACCTTTACGCTCGGCAAACAACTGATCGACAGCCGCTTTGCCCGTTCCTGTCACCGACTGGTAAGTTGAAACGACCACCCGCTTGATTTTATAATGATCATGCAGAGGCTTCAACGCTACAACCATCTGGATGGTCGAGCAGTTTGGGTTAGCAATGATTTTGTCTTCGGGAGTCAGTACATCGGCGTTGACTTCAGGAACAACCAGTTTTTTGGTAGGGTCCATCCGCCAGGCTGACGAGTTATCGACAACAACAATACCCGCTTCGGCAAATTTGGGAGCCAGCGCCAGCGACGTACTGCCACCCGCCGAGAAAATCGCAATAGCAGGTTTGGCAGCGATGGCGTCTTCGAAACTAACCACCGTGTAAGGTTTACCCTTAAACTCAACCTGTTTACCAACCGAGCGCTCGGAAGCAACGGGAATGAGTTCAGACACGGGGAAGTTACGTTCTTCCAGCACTTTCAGGATTTCGCTACCGACCAAGCCAGTAGCTCCAACGACTGCGATTTTCATTGTAGTAATGCGGGTATAAACCCGCAGTTGATTAGTTAACAAAAGCGGGCTTCCACCCGCATTACAAATTTGGAGTGCAAAATTACGCCAAAACTTTGACGCACAGGAGAATTATTACGAAAAAAAACAGATACCCGATGGGGTGATGCAGGCGCTCAGTGGAACGTCGGTTGGTTCTACATCATCAATCTGTTCCAGGCTTTCGAACAAGGATAGGCCAACCTTCTGGCAATCGGGTCGGCAGTTGACTAGAAAACGATCATAAAATCCTTTCCCATAACCTATTCGATTGCCCTTCCGATCAAAGGCAAGTAATGGCACCAGGACTAAATCGAATCGATGACTCTCGATGGCCGACTGATCGGAACTAATGGGTTCTGGAATCCCCCAGCGATTTTCCTGGAGCGATGTATCTGGCAATAGAGGATAATGCCGAAGTTGATGAGTGGCTACATCTGTCACAGAAACAGCTAGTTCAATAGCTGGATACAACGCCCAAAGCTGTCGGATAATCAGCCAGGTGTCAACCTCCTGTTGTCGTTGAATCGGAAGAAAGCAATGAACGGAGGAAGGTGTTTTTTTGAGTTGAGTGAGAAAGTCGAAAAACAGCTGGGCTATGGCCTGACTCCGGAGATTAACTTCATCCGCAGTCAGGCTCCTTCGTTTGGTCAGATACTGACGACGTAGCTCGGCTTTGGTCATTCGGCTATTCCATACAAAGCTGCATCCGGTAATCGAATGGATCGAAAACGGAGAGCATTTTCTGTAAAAACGATTTGTCGTTCAAGTAGAATGTCAGGAAGTTTTCACTCCGTTCCTGTAGCCCACCATTAGGAAATAACTCTGCCTTGACCGTTAATAGCTGCCGAACGCCCGTTTCCTGATTTCGTTCTTCGGCCCGTCGCATTTTCTTCTCCAGCCGGGCAATGGCATTGGCAAACCGCTTGGTTTCGGCCAGAACGGCTTTTTCGAGCGTAGGGTCAACCATTTGTGCTTTGTGCAGAATAGCATCCAGCGCTTTATTGACCACTTTGTTTTCGTTGTCGAACTTAAGGGTATGCCGGGCGTGGTGTTCGATGTATTCGTGCTTGATTTTCAGCGTGTCCTGAAATAATTCTTCAGGAGTCAGGCCTAACTTACAAATGCGTTTGTTTGCTACGGATGGAACATACAGCGCAAAATTCCGGGGCATCAGAATTGGGAAAGGCGTCTGGAAATGATCGAATACACCTTTTAGCTGCAACCAGTAAGGCACTTCGGAAGGGCCGCCGATATAAGCCAGATTGGGGAGAATGGTTTCCTGATACAATGGCCGTAGCACTACATTCGGACTGAACTTTTCCGGGTGTTCGTCCAATAGACTAAGGAGTTCGGCTTCCGAAAAACTTAGTTTGGTATGGACAACCCGATAGCTGCCATCCTCTTTGCGCTCGATGCGTTCGCGAAGTTGATCGTCCAGATAGAACAGATTAATGTCGCGGGGAGCAATAACCGTTTTATAGCCAAGCTCCTCCAGTTGCTCAGTGCGTTGCTGTACCAGTTCGCCGGAGTGCTGATGCAGCAGTTCGTCCCGCATGATAGGAGCAAAAATGCGTTTAAGTGCAGCGTCGTCGGCATCCAGACAAATCAGCCCTTCGGCCCCAAACAGTTCGTTTATATAATAGCGGGCTGCATTGGCAAGTGTATCGTGCTTCAGATACGCTTCTTCAAACAAGGCCAATTTTTCAGGGATCTGTTTGAAGAGGGCCGCTAGCTCCTGAGGGTTCATCCGACCAACGGCTCCACGCTGTTCGGTTTGCCAGGTATAACTTCGCCCAAACATTGAAAAATGGTTGATCTCGGCAAAGTCGTGGTCTTCGGTAGCCATCCAGTACACAGGCACGAAGTTGTAATCAGGATAAGTCTCCTTAAGCTTCCGGGCCAGATTAATGGTCGTGATTAGCTTATAGATAATGTACAGTGGACCCGTAAAAATGTTCAGCTGGTGGCCAGTCGTTACCGTGTAGGTGTTCGGCTGGAGCAGTACCGAAAAGTCAGGCTTGTTGGCAAGTGAGCTGTACTGCCGTTCCAGTGCATCGACCAGAACCCGTCGTTTTTCTTCATCGAACGATTTCTCGTTAAGCTGACCACCAAAGGCAGCTAGTTCGGGAAAGCGATTATAAAAAGGGGCTAGAGTAGCAGTTTTAGTAATGTAATCGAGAAATAGTGACGAAAACTGGCCGGTAGAGCTAAGCGGCAGGTACTGACAGTCCATTCGGAGCAGGGTTGGGATTTTATCGGCTCAACAACAGAAGGCTCCGCAAGGTTCGGTCAGGGGTAAGGGCTTTGTTATTGCATTCGATAAAACTCAAATAACATCCAAAATATGAGACAGTTGAATTTTTAGTGTAGGGACATCATTCGTGAGTATATCCCAGATTAGAGACGGATCTATACCAAAAGATTAATGTACCAAAACATGCCGGAGGCCAGTAACCTGACGACATTGTACTTCTGGAAACTCACCTCTGATAGTTTCATCAAGGTGATTGCAAGCCTCACCAATAATTTCAAGCTGTTTGATGCAGGCAAACCGCATCATTGAGTTGTTCAGAAATTCAGGGAATGGTTGATCGTTTATATAATTCTCAATCTCGGCAATAGCATCAAGAGCATGCTCAAGTCGTTGCCTATTACCGAACCGTCCTTTCATAGATGAGTTGTTTATCCTGGTCGATAAATGGACGGATTCGGGGTGACAATCCATTCATAGAAACCAGGTCAACGGATTTACTTAACTTTTCTTCCAGATCAAGTTTCATACTAACAAACTGTAGACCAACTGGGCGGCTATAATCCAATTCTACCAACAAATCCAGATCGCTCTCTTTATTAGCTTCATTGCGAGCATAAGAACCAAACACATAAACGCGCAACACGGGTTTGTCCCGTAGATAACTTCGAATTACCTGTAGTTCGCCTGTGGTCAGTTTCATCGTGCTATTTTACACAACTGTACCGTATAAATCAAAATCTTCGGCCCGGTCGATGCGGACGTTGGCAAAGTCGCCGATACGGACATATTGGCTCGCCGGAACTAATACTTCGTTATCAACCTCAGGGGAATCGGCTTCGGTACGGCCAATGAAATAGCCGCCCTCTTTCCGGTCGAATAATACTTTATATGTTTTTCCTACTTTTTGCTGGTTCAGCTCCTGCGAAATACCCTGCTGAAGCTCCATCAATTCGTCGGCACGCTCCTGCTTTATATCGGCTGGAACATCGTCGGGCATAGAATAGGAATGCGTATTTTCTTCGTGTGAATAGGTAAACACGCCCATCCGGTCGAAGCGCATCCGTTCTACGAAATCATAGGTTTCGGCAAACATGGCCTCCGTTTCGCCCGGATGCCCCACAATCAGCGTAGTCCGAAGGGTAATGTCGGGAACTTTGGCCCGGATGGTTTCGATCAGGGCTTCGGTTTTGTCACGGGTAATACCCCGACGCATCAATTTCAGCAACTCGGTCGAGCCGGTTTGCAGCGGCATATCGAGGTAATTGCAGACATTTGGCCGGTCGCGCATCACATCGAGTACTTCGAGTGGAAAGCCCGATGGATAGGCATATTGCAGTCGTATCCAGTCGATGCCATCTACATCCGCCAGACGGTTGATCAGGTCGGCCAGATTGCGCTTTTTGTATAGGTCAAGCCCATAATAGGTTAAATCCTGAGCAATCAGAATCAGTTCTTTTGTACCTCGCCGTGCCAGTGAACGGGCTTCGGTCAGCAGTTCATCTATCGAACGGGATACGTGTCCTCCACGCATGAGCGGGATGGCGCAGAACGAGCAGGGGCGGTCGCAGCCTTCGGCAATTTTCAGGTAGGCAAAATGAGCCGGTGTGGTCAGTAGTCGTTCACCAACGAGTTCATGTTTATAATCGGCGCGGAGGGTTTTCAGCAACCGGGGCATCTCGTTGGTACCAAACCAGGCATCGACATCGGGAATCTCGACTTCAAGCTCGTCCTTGTACCGATGCGACAGGCAGCCCGTTACATACACTTTATCGACCATGCCTGCATCTTTCGCATCGACGTAGCGAAGAATGGTATTGATCGATTCTTCTTTTGCATTGTCGATAAACCCACAGGTGTTGATGACTACGATATTGGCGTCGTCTTTCTTCGATTCATGGGTTACGTCCATGCCGTTGCCCTTCAGTTGCGTAAACAGCACTTCCGAATCCACAAGATTCTTCGAGCAACCCAGCGTGACGATATTGATTTTATTGGTACGTGATCCTTTGGTTTTCATTCGTAATGTGGTCGGACTGGCATTCCAGCAGCCTCTCCGCTAAATCTTTCAACAAGTGGACAGGCTGCTGGAACGCCAGTCTGACCACGTTACACTAAAACACCGCCTGATGGGTAATCTCTACTTTTACCTCAGCGCGGGTATTCTTCCGAACATTGACCGGAAAAAGATTATTGTGAGCATCAGATAGATTGGCATACAAGCCTTTAGGCTCACGTACCACTACCGAATAGTGGCCAACAGGCAGGCTGACGCAGAATTTGCCGTACTTATCCGATTTAACCGTTTTTATAGGTTTTATATTCCCGACGGAGTCAATAAATCCGTTATCGCCCATTTTTACCTGATTCATATTGAGCAACGAGAAGATGAGAACCTCGCGTTCAATGGGTGTTTCCTGCGAAGAAGTCTTACCGGGGCCAGGCATGTGATTCCCTTTTTTCTGCAACACAACTCCACAAATTCCCTGAAACGAAACGGGTCGGATTAGTTTATGGCCGGGTGCTTTTTGAGTAGAACAAATGAATAAAAGGCCAAAAAGAATTAATAAGCTACCAGGACTACGCATAATTTCGTTTGACAAAACTTAGAAAATCCTCTGATAACTTGACCAGCCGTTTAATTTCTTCTACAGGGAAATCGCCATCAATATCATAGTCAGCTATCTGTCTATGCTCAAATAGCACAGCGAAACTGTCTTTATGGGTCTCTGGTATTTCGCCAGACTTTATGTAATGCAGTGAAAACATTTCGCGGGCCGACGAATGACGTTTGGTGACAATGTTTTTTTCCGCAAGGAGTCCGCGAACGAGCCAGAAAAAACAGTAGTAGCTCGATGTAATCGCCCCGTTTGGGAACTCAGTATTTACGATTAGTTTAGCATTAGCTAAATACGCTTCGGCTTTGCTGATACAATGGCTCAGATCTTCGCTCATAAATGCATTTACCGTCCTTTCGCACCTCTCGATAGAAAATCCGGTTTGATGTAGAAAATTGGCTTTTGGATACAACAATTGCGGATATTGGAATGAATGTTTTAAGGTAATAATCATTCCGGGCAGCTATAGTAGTAGATACTTCTTTGAATGGTGAAACATTCTCTTCGTCTAAGACCACTAAATAATCAATGTCCGATTCTTCATTGTAATCGCCACGAGCGTATGAGCCAAATAGTACAATTTGGGTTAGTCGTTCACCATAAATTTGCTGCATCATCTCGGTAACGTCCCGATTGACTTTCGCTAAATCTGTTATGACTGCCATAATCGCATTCGTTATTTCTTGAAAAACGAATCGACAAACTCCATCTTGTTAAATGTTTGCAGATCGTCGATTTTTTCGCCAACGCCAATGTATTTGACCGGAATTTTAAACTGATCGGAAATGCCAATAACGACGCCACCTTTTGCGGTTCCATCCAGCTTTGTGATAGCGAGTGCCGTAACTTCAGTGGCTTTTGTAAACTCGGTCGCCTGGATAAACGCATTCTGGCCAGTTGAACCGTCGAGAACCAGCAGCACCTCATGCGGGGCATCGGGTGTGACTTTCTGCATGACCCGTTTAATTTTGGTCAACTCGTTCATCAGGTTGACTTTGGTATGCAGTCGACCAGCCGTGTCGATAATGACGACATCGGCGTTCATATCCGTTGCTTTCTTCACGGCATCGTAGGCTACTGCCGATGGGTCGGTGTTCATACCGTGCGAAATAACAGGTACGCCGACCCGGTCACCCCAGAGTTTGAGCTGGTCGACAGCCGCTGCCCGGAATGTGTCGCCAGCGCCTAGTACAACCTGTTTGCCTCGTTTATGAAATTGGGCGGCCAGTTTGCCAATGGTCGTCGTTTTGCCAACTCCATTGACGCCCACCACCATAATTACATACGGTTTTGTAGTAGTCGGCAACTCAAAATCGTCCAAAACATTGCGTTCTGGCGTTTTGGAATTCGTATCCGAGAGTAAAGAGGCAATCTCTTCACGAAGAATACGGTCAAGCTCACTGGTGCCCATGTATTTATCACGAGCAACTCGCTCTTCAATCCGGCGGATGATTTTCACAGTGGTTTCAACCCCTACATCCGATGAGATCAGAACACTTTCCAGTTCGTCCAGTACTTCTTCGTCAACGGTCGATTTCCCGACAACAGCCCGCCCTAGTTTCGAGAAGAAGCTGTCTTTCGTTTTCTCTAAGCCTTTGTCGAGGGTTTCTTTCTTTTCTTTCGAGAATAAACCGAATAGAGCCATAAAAAATAATCGTTAGTCGATGCCGGGTCGCCGGTACGGTCGTCACTGGTTAGTCGGTAATAATAGCTACAAAAGTAACGTAAAGGTTAGCGACTACTGACTGACGACTCTTTTCAACAAAACTCTAACAAAAAAAGTCCCACAGAGCCTGGTAGAGGCTGTGGGACGAGCATCTTTTCTGGAAATGTTCCGCCGTATCGGTTGAAGGTATCAAACTAGCTTTTCAGCGCAGCTTGTACGTCATCAATAGGGACCATTTCTTCTTTGAAGGTATAAGCGCCGGTTTTTGGCGATTTAACGGCTTTGATGATTTTGGCAAATGCCTTACCGTTATCCTTCGTTTTCAGGGTTGCAACTACCTTTTTTGCCATGTCTTTTTATGGTTTACGGTTTACGGTTTCAGTTTTTGGAGGCTAAAGCAAGATTAAAAACCATACGTTAGCCTCCGAAAACTGAAATTGTAAACGTCAAACTTATTTAATTTCTTTATGCAACGTTACTTTTTTCAGGAACGGATTGTATTTCTTCCGCTCGATACGAGCCGGCGTATTTTTCCGGTTTTTCGTGGTGATGTACCGGGACATGCCGGGTACACCGCTATCTTTCTGCTCGGTGCATTCCAGAATAACCTGGATTCTATTGGCGCCTTTCTTTGCCATTGCTAACGTTCGTTTTCTCGATAAGGAGCGCAAAGGTACGGAATTACTTTTATTTTGCCAATAGGTTTTTTAGAAAAACAGATGATTTGTAATGAATTAAGTCGGAATTTTTGTTCCGGTTTGACTTTCGGTCGTTAGCTGGCGACCTTTGAGGAAATACGGGCCTCCTAAATTTAGGATCAGGCAATAGCCTATTTAGTTAGGAAGCTGTTCGTACGTGCTTCGCCTTGGGTGGGTTAAACCAAACATGACAACAACAACAACAATAGAATACGAGTATGCGCCGGGCCATTTTCGGGCTTCCGAACCGAATGTATATCGGCCAGATATGCTCGGCGAAGGTGAAATGGTGCTTAATATGGGACCTCAGCACCCATCGACGCATGGCGTTCTACGACTCGAGGTGGTAACCGACGGCGAAATCATTAGGGATGTTGTGCCACATCTGGGTTATCTGCATCGTTGCTTCGAGAAACATGCTCAATCGTTGCCTTTTAATCAGGCTATTCCGTTCGTTGACCGTCTCGATTATTTGGCCGCTATGAACTGCGAACATGCCTTTGTGATGGGCGTCGAGCGGATGCTGGGGATTCAGAACGACATTCCGAAGCGTACAGAATATATACGGGTGCTGGTGGCGGAACTGAATCGGATTGCCGCTCATATGGTTGGTATTGGTACCTATGCGTTGGATATTGGGGCTTACACGCCTTTTCTCTGGCTCATGCGCGACCGGGAGCATATTCTGCGGATGCTGGAGTGGGTGAGCGGGGCGCGTATGCTCTACAATTACATTTGGGTTGGTGGTTTATTTTACGACTTGCCCGTCGGATTTGAGGAGCGTTGCCGGGAGTTTGTGACCTACCTGAAACCGAAACTGCAGGAACTGCAACAGTTGGTTATCGAAAATGAAATTTTTATAAAGCGGACGGCCAACGTGGGCGTTTTGCCCTTGCCAGTCGCGATTAACTACGGCTGTACAGGGCCTATGCTACGTGGCTCAGGTCTTCGCTACGACCTACGTCGGGTCGATGGTTATTCGGTCTACCCCGAACTGGACTTTGCTATTCCAATTGGAGAAGGCAAAATGGGAACGGTAGGCGACTGCTGGGACCGCAACTATGTTCGGGTGCTGGAATGTTATGAGTCTATTCGAATCATCGAGCAATGCCTTGATAAACTAACTTCCGATCATCGGCGTACCCGTGATTATGATCCACAGGCAGTTGTCCCGAAGAAAATACGTCCAAAGGCGATGGACTTTTATGTGCGGGGTGAGAGTGCCAAAGGGGAACTCGGATTTTTCTTCCGAACAGATGGTAAATCAGACATACCTGTCCGCTGCAAAGCCCGCTCGTGTTGTTACCACAACCTCTCGGTTATCAGCGAAATCAGCCGGGGAGCCATGCTGGCCGATTTAGTAGCCATCATTGGGTCAATTGATGTGGTGATGGGGGAAGTGGATCGATGAAGTATTAGGAGCGAGGAGTTAGGAGTGAGAATGGCGGACGCATACTCTCTTTGGCTTGCGCCAGTATTCTCACTCCTAACTCCTCGCTCCTAATACTTTATTGCTCAAGTACCAGAATATCAGCGCTATTGCGACCCAGGCCGTCGTAATCGAGGCCGTAGCCCAGTACAAAGCGATTCTCGATCTCGAAACCTACATAGTCCAGCTTCATTGGCTTTAGCAAAGCTTCTGGCTTGAAGAGGAGCGTAGCAATGGTGAGTGACGAAGGTTGGAAAGCGCGGAGTTGCTCGCAAATGTCGTTGAGGGTCCGGCCGGTATCGACAATATCTTCAATAACGATAAGGTCTCTGTTGGCGATGGGTTCGGTAAGGCCCAGAATTTCTTTCAATTGCCCGGTCGATGATGTGCCTTTGTAAGACGATACTCGCAGAAACGTTATTTCGCAGGGTATTGTCAGATTTTTCATCAAGTCGGCAGCAAACAGAAAGGCACCGTTCAGAATGACCACCAGAAGCGGCTTTTTGTCGGCATAATCCTGATTGATCTGGCTGGCTAATTCCTGAATCCGGCTTTGAATCGATTCGGCGGGGATAAACGGGACAAACGTTTTATCGTTAACGGTCATTGCATTGGCGTCTGTGAGGGCCGCAAAGATACGGTCATACGCGGGTAGCAGACAAAAAATGCAGGTAAAAATAACCGTTTGTAAACGGACTGCTGTCAGATTGCGTTCATGTAAGTAAAGCAAATTCATCGGATTTAGCGATGGTGTACAGGTTTTTAGTATTCCTTACAACAGAATAAGCCGGTAGAATCGTTAATGACTGGTAATCAATACCAAACAATAAAGAAGGCTAATGAAAAAACTCCTGTTGACGGTATGGCTGACGAGCGTGGCGCTTCTGGTTCAGGCTCAGCTCTACGACCCGTCGGCTTTTGATAAGAAATATGATGGCTTGCTGAAGCACCCTGGTGTGCAGATTGAGTCGGCGGAGGCTATCAATCAGATGTACAACTACAAGTTCTACGAGGCTGATAAAGAATTTAAGTGGTTGCGTATCCGCTACCCGAACCATCCCATGCCTACTTTCCTGATGGGGCTGGCCGAATGGTGGAAAATTGTTCCGAATACAGATGTAACGGATTACGATGATCGCTGCCTGATGTATATGGATTCGACCATTACGCTCGCAGAGAAGTTGTACGATGAGAGCGACAATAAGCTCGAACCCGCATTCTTTCTGGCTGCATCTTATGCCTTTAAAAGCAGACTTTATTCTGAGCGGAAGAAATGGGCAAAGGCGACTTTTGCTGGCAAAAACGCGCTGAAATACTTCGAAAAATGTAAAGGGAATGCCGATTTCAGTCCTGAGCTGCTGTTTGGCGATGGGATGTATAATTATTATGCCCAGTGGATTCCTGAAAACTATCCGCTACTAAAACCGATTCTGATCTTCTTCCCGAAGGGTAATAAGGCCAGTGGGATTAAAGAGTTGGAGAAAACGGCCAATACGGCTTTTTATACGCGTGTTGAGGCCCGCTATTTTCTGGTTCAGATCTACAGCATGGAGAATCAGTACGATAAGGCATATGAGTTGTCGAAGTACATGAAAGAACAATATCCTGACAATCCGTTTTTTGAACGTTACTACGCGCGATCGGCTTTTGTGACGGGCCGGTTGAATGAAGCAGAACGTATCTCGAAAGACATGCTGGAGAAAATCAGCCGATCGCAGTCGGGCTATGAAGCGGTGGGTGGCCGAACGGCGGCCTATATTTTAGCCTATATCAACCACCTATTTTATAAAAATACGTCGGAGGCTAAGAAGTATTACCAGCAGGCTATTGATTTCGCCAAGCAGACAAACGCAACCAATGCAGGGTATTATTGGTCGTCGGTACTGGGGCTGGCCAAAATTGCTACGGACGAGAAAGATTACGACCTGGCCCAGACCTACTTTAAAGAAGTATTAGACAAGGCCGACCGAAAATCGAGTCAACACAAAGAAGCGAAAAAAGCGCTGGACGACGCCAAAAAGGCTAGACGGGAAGAGCGGAGAAAACGCGGTTAATGAATAATGGAAAATGTACAATGAATAATGACAGGGAACGCAATCATTATTCATTGTACATTTTCCATTATTCATTTCTTATGGAATTGGGAGCACCTTGCTTTCTTTGAAGGTCGACATGATAACCATTGTTTGGGTGCTGGCTACCTCGTCAATTTCATTGATTACATCGAGCATCAGAGCCTGATACGACGAAATGTCTTTGGCGATTACTTTCAGCAGGAAGTCGCCCGAGCCGGTAATGTGGTGGCATTCAATGATTTCGGGGATCTGATTGACCCGATCAACGAACGACATGGTAGTATCTTTTTTATGACCAACCAGCGTAACCATAACGAATGTGGTAACGCCAAGACCGATCTTATCCCGATTCAACTGGGCATGGTAGCTCTGAATGATCCCTGAGGTTTCCAGTTTTTTAACGCGCTCAAGGGTAGGAGCAGGCGAAAGACCAATTTCCTTGGAGAGTTGTGCGTTTGTAATTTTAGCGTTTGCTTGAAGTATTTCTAGTACGTGACGATCTATCTGATCTAATTTCTGTGCCGACATAAATAGTGTAGTCTGTTGAAACTTGTTGACAAGACGGTGCAAAGCTACCGCTTTTGCAATAGAAAATTCTTAAAACATACTGAATTTTTCCAAAAAGCGAAACAAATATAGTGTATTGACTTGATACGCGGCACAAAATTTAGTGAATTGGCCTGGTTGCCAAATGCCCTTTTTATTATATGGTGATTTTCTGGTAAGTACATAAAAAAGAACGCTTTTGTGTATAGACTTCAGCAACGTTTACCGTTAGTAGTAATGACAGGTCAGATGTATATCAAAAAGGCTGTTTTATAAGGCTGAGTATAGTTGACTATGGCTATTTTTGCTTGTTAATCCACTGTTCCGAATGCGTTCGCTTGCTTTATTGACCCTACTCCTTGGGATTCTTGTCTGGATAAGTTGCCGTCAGGCAAAACCTGTTCCGGTGGCGACCAGAAGACCATCTGTTCGGGTGCCCCAACCAACGTCACGTCCACCTGCTCAGCAACCGGTTCCTGCCAAAACTACGACGCCCAAACCAGCTACGGCCGTTATTACGAACCCAGTCGATACCTTGGGATACGATGAAGTAACATTCCCAACGCCTGCTCCGCCTAAACGGGAATTTCGAGCTGTCTGGATTGCAACGGTCGACAATATTGACTGGCCTAGTAAAAAGGGACTGCCTGTAGCTGACCAGCAACGTGAGCTTGTGGAAATGTTCGACATGTATCAGCAACTGGGACTAAATGCCGTAATTGTTCAGGTGCGGTCGGCGGCTGATGCTTTCTATGCTAAAAGTTCGGAGCCATGGTCGGAGTGGTTAACGGGGCAGCAGGGCCTGGCACCTACCCCGTTTTATGACCCTATGGAATTCATGATCGAGCAGGCACATCAGCGTGGGCTTGAATTTCATGCCTGGTTTAATCTTGATCGGGCAGCATTCAGCAAATATTCCAGTATTGCGCCGTCGAATATTATGCATCGGAAACCCGAATGGCTGTTGAGCTACGGCGGCAAGAAGCTATTCAATCTGGGCATACCGGCCGTTCGAACCTACATTGCTGGCATTGTGGCTAATGTGGTGCGTGAGTACGATGTTGATGGTATTCATTTCGACGATTACTTTTATCCCTATGCCGAACCTGGACAGGTGATTCGTGATGATGCTACCTATCAAGCCTACAACAATGGCCAGACAAAAGCGGATTGGCGACGAGATAATGTCAATAAACTGATTGTTGAGCTGCGGGATTCAATTCGGGAGAATAAGCCCTGGATAAAATTTGGTGTAAGCCCATTCGGTATCTGGAAGAATCAGGCTAGTGATCCTGAAGGGTCAGCTACCAACGGAGGGCAGGCCTATTATGATCAGTATGCCGACACGCGTAAGTGGGTACGCGAAGGGCTAATTGATTACATCGTGCCACAAGTGTATTTCAGTTCAGAATTTGGGCGGGTTCCTTATAAAACACTAGTAGACTGGTGGTGCCGAAATACAGGCAAAGTTCATCTCTATATAGGACACGGAGCCTATCGGGTTGGGCGCGGTTCAGAACGGGATCCAGGCTGGTGGCGGGCTACCGAATTCCCGAATCAGTTTCGCTACAATCGGCAACAGAAAGCTGTACAAGGCAGTGTTATGTTTAGTGCCAAGAATCTGAAACTGAATCCGCTGGCTATTCGCGATTCATTACAGACCAACTTTTATCGGCATTTAGCTCTAGTACCGCCCATGCCCTGGCTGGATAGCATTCCGCCATTGCCTCCCCGCGATCTGAAAGCAGCCATTACGCCGGAGGGTGTCGAACTATTTTGGGATCAATCGCCCGAAGCCAGTGATGGCGATGGGGCCGAAGCTTATCTGGTGTACCGATTTGAAGGCCGACGCCCCCGCTTGCGACTGGATGATCCACGATATATTGTCGCTCACTGTATTGGCGAAGGCACGACCCGGTTTGTCGATAAAACCGCCGATCCGAAGAAGAAATATCTGTATGCGATTACGGCGCTGGATCGACTACGGAATGAAAGCCGGGAAATGGTCATAAAAGTACATTAGCCTACCATTGATACATGGCTAACTACTGCATGATGGTTTCCAGTACCTCGTCAATCGATTTACCGTCAGGGAAAAAGCCAGCAAGTTTCAGCAAGATACCTTCGACAACAGCGTCTGGACATGAGGCTCCGCAGGTCAGCAAAACGGTAACGGGGCGATGGGCTGGGATAAAATTTTCGGTCGTTGCCTCCTGCTTTGTATGATGATCGAAATGGTAAATCAGCTTATCGGATAAGATTTTTTGCTCCGATTCAATAAAATAGGTTGGCAGTTTGGCTTCGCACAATTCTACAATATGAGATGTATTGGACGAATTATAGCCACCAGCTACTACGGCAAAATCGGCTGGATTAGTCAGCAACGCATACGTAGCATCCTGATTATCATTGGTGGCGTAGCAGAGCGTGTCGCGGGTATTGGCAAAGTGCGCGTCCACAGAATCGTCCGTCAAACCGTAATGCTGAATCATAACCTGCTTCAGGTAATCGGCTATGCTTTGCGTATCGGATGCCAGCATGGTTGTCTGGTTGACTACACCAATTCGCTGTAGATCGCGGGTAGGATCGAAACCAATCGAATACTGCCCGGCAAATTCTTTGTAAAAGCGTTCGGCAGGTTGCTCTCCGGTTATATATTGGGCCAGACGCTGTGTTTGAGCCATGTCTTTTACCACAACCGTTGGGGCCATTTCTTTACTGTGCGAAAAAGTGGCTCGTGTTTCTTCGTGGCTGGGTTTTCCATGAACAATAACCGAATAATTTTTCTGACCAATTTGTCCGGCTTTGTTCCATACTTTTTCGACAAAGGGGCAGGTGGTGTCGTATTTAACTACGTCCAGACCGAATGAGGCCAACTGTTGCTGGGTTTCCAGGGTAGTTCCGAAGGCTGGAATGATAACCACATCCTCTGGGTGCAATTCCGAGAAAGGAATAAGCTGATGCCCTTTGGTATCCATCAGAAAACGCACTCCACGGCTTTGTAAATCCCCATTTACATCGGGATTATGAATCATCTCGCTCAGCAAAAAAATGCGTTTACCCGGATTTTCGGCAATGGCTTTGTACGCGATTTCAACGGCGTTTTCGACCCCGTAGCAAAAGCCGAAATGGCGGGCAAGCAATACCCGGATGGGGCCAAAATCGAGCAAAGTAGGGGTAAAGTCACGCTTAAGTTTATCTCGCTTCCGACGAAATTCTTTGAGAGGAGTAATGATTCGGCTGCGGTAATATTCAGGGATGTCGAAAGATTTCATGGAGCGAAAAATAGCTAAGCAACGGCGATGCGAAGGCATCCAAAAACTCGTCGCTTGTCCTTAAGCATTGTTTAATGTAAAACAGTGGAGCCCGAAGCTTCGTTCAGTGCAAAGGTAACCAGGAATGATAGACTTAGCCGCTTACGGTCAGGAGCTTTTGTTATATTTGATTACAGTTCAACCTCGTTTATAAACGTAATCAGTTATGACATCAATGACTTTGCAAGCTACCGACCACTGGGCTTGGTGGCGTAAAGTACTCTTCCGATTTAGCTGTATTTATCTGCTGTTATACATGTCGCCCCTAAGCTGGCTGGGAGTCGTTGCGGGTATAGGTTGGTTTGGTAAGTACTACGGCGAAGTAGAAAGCTGGCTGGTCAATCTTGCCAATAGGACACTCTTTCATATAAAAGACGTACTGGTTCCTTTAAATGGCAGTGGCGATACGTCCTATGGATATGCACAACTAAGCTTTTTTTTGCTGGTTGCCCTGTCCGGAACAGTTGTCTGGACGCTTATCGATAAACGAACCCAGTATACTAAGGCTTATTACTGGCTGCTGGTAGCTGTTCGCTATTATGTGGCAATGGTAGCCTTCACATACGGGATCATCAAATTGTTTGGCCAGCAGATGATTTTTCCACCGTTGAGTGCACTGGCAACTCCCCTGGGCGATTTTTTACCCATGCGATTTTCCTGGTATTTTATCGGCTACTCTACGCCCTATCAGTTTTTTTCGGGTGCCGTTGAGGTCGTCGCGGGTTTACTGCTCTTATTCCGACGTACCAGCACATTAGGTGCTTTTGTAGCCGCCAGTGTCTTTCTCAACGTGATGATGATGAACTTATGCTACGACATACCCGTCAAGCTGTTTTCAATTCACCTGTTTTTGTTCAGTAATTTTTTATTGCTGGGTGATGCTAACCGACTGCTGAATTTCTTCGTTTTCAACCGACCTACGCAACCTTCCATTCAATATAGTCTCCCTGGCGAATGGTCGAAACGGCCACGGCTTGCTTTAAAAGCCACTTTTGTGTTGCTCTTTCTGATCATGCCGATTTATAAATTCAGTGCAGAGGCAACTCAGGGACCGATAGCCAAAAAACTGGCCACGGGATTCTTTTCCGTTGAGCAGTTTCAGGGAAGCCCAGTCGACAGCTTACGCTGGCAGGATGTCGTGTTTGAGTCGAATACATCAGGAAGTATTCTAACAGCGGATACGTTGTTTCGACAGCGTTATCGACGGGGGTATTTCAACTACAAGCTTGACTCGCTGACAAATACCATCACCTTCAGGAAAAATTCGTTTGATACCACAGCACTATTTACGATGCACTATACAATGCCGGATACGAATCACATTCTGCTTCGTGGGAAAATCCGGACTGATTCAGTGATTGTTGACCTCAAACGCCAGAACCGTCATTTTCAGTTGGCAGAGCGCCAATTTCACTGGCTTTCAGAAGCCAATCGCTGATGTGGGCAGAGCTATAATTCAAGTACCTGGCCCAGAATATCGTCCAGGTACTCGCGGGAATTGGCTAGCCGGGGTACTTTATGCTGACCGCCTAATTTGCCGCGTTGTTTCATCCAGGCGTAAAATGTGCCTGGTGGAACAACGTGGATACGCGGGCGTTTGAGCACCATATCGTTGTAGCGCTTGGCATCGTAGTCTGAATTGATTTGCCGCAGCGTTTCGTCGAGGATTTGTTCAAACGTTTGCTGATTAGTAGGCTCATGCGTGAACTCAATGACCCACTCATGGCAACCATTGCTGCCGTTACCCATGTAAACCGGACCAGCCGTGTAATCGGATATGACGGCCCCCGTCGCTTCACAAGCTTTGGTAATGGCTGTTTCGGCATTTTCGACAATTACTTCCTCACCAAAGGCATTGATAAAATGCTTTGTCCGGCCACTTACTTTCAGTCGATGGGGGTAAAGTGAGGTAAACCGAACCGTATCGCCAACCTTATAGCGCCACAGACCCCCATTGGTCGATACGATCAGCGCGTAATTTTTATCCAGCTCTACTTGCTCAATGGTCAACGCTTTTGGGAAAGGCTGGTCGGCTTCGTGAATTGGGACGAATTCGTAAAAAATGCCGTAATCCAGCATCAGAAGCATTTCACCCACACGGCTCAAGTCGTCCTGAATGGCAAAAAAACCTTCGGAAGCGTTGTAAATTTCCTGATACCGAATCTGATTTGAAGGAAAAACCTGCTGTTGGAACAATTCCCGATAAGGCTGAAAATTAACAGCCCCGTGCATCATCACTTCAAAGTTGGGCCATACTTCCAGAATATTCGATTTGCCCGTTCGGGCCAGCACTTTATCAATCAGCACCATCCCCCAGGTAGGTACGCCCAGCATACTGGTTACGTTTTCGGTAGCTGTGACTTCGGCCATCCGTTCCAGCTTGGATTCCCACTCATCCATTAGCGCAACGGAGAGGGATGGTGTACGAATGTACTGTGCCCAACTCGGAAGATTCTTCATCACAACAGCCGATACGTCGCCAACCGCGCTGTTAGAACTGTATGGATTTGGGTGAAGACTGCCGCCAATGGATAACCCTTTGCCCTCAAAAGCCCGGCTGCCTGGATTGTTGGCGATGTACATGGCCATCATATCCTTACCTCCTTTAAAGTGGCTTTCGTCCAGCGATTCCATTGTAACGGGAATGAATTTACTACGAGCATTGGTCGTACCAGAGGATTTAGAAAACCAGCGAACCGGCGAAGGCCAGAGCACCTTATTTTCGCCTTTCAGTACCCGTTCGATGTAGGGGAACAGATCTTCGTAGCTGGAAACCGGAACCTGCCGCTGAAAGTCCTGTATGGTTTGGATGGACTTGTAGTGGTGCTTTTTCCCCCATTCGGTCCGACGGCCCGCTCGGATGAGTTGCCGAAATACCTGCTGCTGCACCACGCCGGGCTGTTGCATCATTGCTTCAATACGCGGAATGCGCCGTTGAAGAAGCCATTTAAGCGTGGTATTGAGTAAAGTCATGGGGCTAAAATAAGCAATACAACTTTAGTGAATGGGCTGGGGTTTCAAATATATAACTATTCTGCTTGATTTATAATCCTTTGGCCCGATCGGGATAGTCTGTAATAAGACCATCAACCCCCCATTCTTTCAACCGAATCATATCGGCACGTTGATTGACCGTCCAGGGAATGACCTGAATACCCTGATCATGCAGTCGGGCAATTTTATCCTGATTAATGAGCCGGAAATATGGGCTGTAAATGTCTGGTTTAAAGTCCAGTTCCTCAATGTTTTTTTCCGGGCTTCGTAGGTTCTCAACCAGCGCCGACAACTTCACCTTGGGATATTTGCCAGCATCAGCTCCTCGTTTCCACTGCCGTAATATGGCAAAGTCAAAACTTTGAATAGTTACTCGATCGGGGGTAAGGCTCTGCTTGAGAACGGCCTGAACAAGTTCGCAGAAGGCGGCTGGTTCGGGCTGACTTAGGTTATATTCCGACGGTTCACTTTTGAGTTCGATGTTATAGGCGAATGGAGCTAGATTTTTCGCTTTTCGATGCGCTTCCGCTTCATCAATAACTTCGCTTAAAAGCGGTTTGTATACTTTCAGCTTTTGTTGTTCGGGAAAGGCCGGATTCCCGTTGGAGCCAACGTCGTATTGCTGGATGTCGGCATAATTGAGCTGATACAGCAGGATACTTTTCTGATTTCGCTTATTAACGGGTTTGCCATCGGGTGTGATGCTAAAATCGGCGTTGAAATACGGATCATGCGAAACCACTACCTGCTTATCTTTGCTAATGACCACATCCATTTCCAACGTCGTAACGCCCAGATCCAACGCTTTCAGAAAAGCGGGTACCGTGTTTTCGGGCATCAGTCCCCGACATCCCCGGTGCCCCTGCACATCGAAATTGGACGGAGGAGGGAACACCATAGCAATCAATAGAGTGACGAATAGCAAACTGGCGGGTGTATTCATAATCGCTTTTAGAACCTCTATAAAACCGGTTTGTTCAGTTAACCAGTGGTCAAATAAGTAAAGCGCCCACAATCAGCAGGCGCTCAGTAGTAAAGCAACAAGGAAAAAAAGGTAGTAAGACAGTATAGCCTTGGTGACCAACGATTGACGTATCGGTTGGTCACCAAGGCAGAACCGCAAATTAGTTACAGAAGGTAGTCATAACGACCAGCATGGCTTTTACACCCGCGTGCTGGCGCAGGTAGTCGCGCAGAAACCGGCAGGCATTATAATATTGCGTCTTTACCAAACTAACCGGAATCTGTAGCTTCTCGGCCACCTCCTCATTGGAAAGGCCTTGTTCTGAACGTAAGGTAAATACTAATCGACGTTGAACGGAAAGTTGGCGTAATCCGTCACGAACTACTGAGCTATACTCACTCAGGGCAAGCGGTTCTTCGGTGGCTAAAAGCTCCCGGTTGTCGTTGCTGATGGTGTCTGCTACCTGGTACATGGCTGTTGCTAAATAGTTGTTAACGGATTATATAAAACCTGTTATGGACATGAGTGCCCATTACGTGTAAACAAATTTGCGGACGTGTGTAGTTGGCCTGGGAGCGGTCTTTTTCATACGCTCGTGCAACACTATTTGTATGGTGATGATAACTCCGAAACAGAGTTTCGAACGCCGTTTTGCCTTCTTTCTGTAAACGGTGCCTTACTGCTGTATCGGTCTGATCCATACGTTTTGTCACCAGATGAGTGGAAACAATGGTCGTTAAAATGGGTGTTCGAGGCCTTGTAGTGTACAAATATAAACCTTTTAATCTGGTAAAGAAAAGAATACTTTTTATTTGTTGAGTGCAATAGTAAACTTGCAGAAAAACAAGCCCACGCTCCTTAACTTACCTATGCGCTATACAAAAGCTATTGTTATTTCTCTATTGACTGTGCTACTGATCTGGGGGTTAAACAGACCCTGGGGAGGTATTCCGGCTTTTGGCCCACTATTGAGCCCATTTGTAGGGTTTTGGCAAAATGCAGAATCCACAAGCGTTTCCGATGAAGAGATAGCCATACAGGGAACCCAAGCTCCCGTAACCGTTCTGATCGATGATAAAGGGGTTCCACACGTGTTTGCCCAAAATGATCATGACTTATTTTTCGCTCAGGGCTATTTAACCGCCCGGGATCGCCTTTGGCAAATGGAGTTTCAGACGCATGCAGCCGCTGGACGGGTATCCGAATTAGTTGGCGATCGGGCGCTTGAACTGGATCGCTACAACCGGCATATGGGCATGGGCTATGGAGCCGAGCAGACGCTGAAAGGGATGCAGGCCGACCCGGCTTCGAAGGTTGCTCTCGATGCCTACACGGCTGGCGTTAATGCCTGGATCGATCAGTTGTCGCCTGCGAAATACCCTATTGAGTATAAGCTTCTCGGGTACGCTCCCGAATCCTGGACACCGCTCAAATGTGCGCTGCTTTTGAAGCAGATGACTAGCACCCTCGCTAGTGGAGCCGATGATTTGCTGATGACCAATATATTACGGAAATATGGCTCCGTTATTACCGCTGATCTGTTCCCGGATTATCCAACCCTTGAAGACCCTATCATCCCTGCCGGT
>Ga0209933_1000441_pt1 | contig 77829 bp, 62 predicted proteins | sample ThiBiot_300_biof_FD_183944 | JGI IMG/M metagenome (GOLD analysis project Ga0209933, IMG submission 183944) | Wastewater bioreactor microbial communities from Cape Town, South Africa - Thiocy_cont_300_biof (SPAdes) | ecosystem: Engineered > Bioremediation > Thiocyanate > Unclassified | place... | reverse complement strand
CAAGGACGATCTTCCCACGACAATGGGCTACTGACAGCCAAGTAAAGATAAGACCAAAAGGTGGCCTTCTATTCTCATGCGTTCTTCTGGGTTCGTTCGCCCGCGAACACAGTGGCTGTTGGGCTGCTCCAACTTTCCACCGGGACGTGCTGCCTGTCGCCCAAGACCCCAAAACGCACTAAACTTCTACGTATCTAATCAGTTTTGCGACACCAGTGTCTTCGTAAAAGACGATACTCCCACAATATTGAGAAAGGTAGTGTAAGAATTCAAGTATTGCTTGGTCATCACCGCGTTCAAACTGAAGGCAGCTCACTTTGTCGGTGTCAGCCCCGACATCTTCGATATATATGGGTGTTTTTAAATCGTCAGCTTTGAACAAACCACAAACCCATTTATTCCTGCCGTTTTCTTCAACAATTCCTTCGCCTTCTACTACGTATGAAGTCTGAACGGCGGCCGATTTAACTTGTTGAAGCGTAGGGTAGTCGAACGGTGGTGTGCTGGCAAGAACAAGACCAATCTCTGCCGCAAGTATTTGTGTGTTACCGTCCTCTTTGTTGTCATAAAAAACGCGCTCTGGAAAGCCAAACTTTAGTACGCCCATATACTATTTTCTGCCTAATTAGAACATTTCTCGTGTCGACCGAAACTGGCCAACGAGCCAAAATCGCCCTGTTACGGGACGTGCCCCCTGTCGCACATGATCCGACCACTACGCTATTGGCTGTCTGGCGCACCCAACACCCACAGGGGTTGATGGCTGATTGAACTACTCAAAATTACGAACGTAACCTCAACCTTTACACCCTCATTTGGTTGGGCTGCTCTGACTCTCCCTCGGGACGCGCTCCCTGTCGCCGGAACGGTGACAGCGCGGAGCCAATCAACAACGCACCCAACCGCTTAAAGCTGAACGCGAAGCCTTTTTTACTACGTTGCAGACCCGCGCCAAGCGTTTTCACTACGTTGTTGTGGGGCGATTGCCCTGTCGAACGCTACGTTGTCAACGAGCCAAAAGGCTGGCTTGTCAAGGCGTTTCTCGTGTCGCAGGTGACCAAAAAGCCCCCCAACTCCGGCGTTCAGGATGTCGACCGAAACCGCCCAACGAACCCCAAAGCTGACCCGTCGAGACGTGCGGCCTGTCGACCGGAAGCCGACTAATACGTTGTTTATTGCTGTTGAGTTCACCCAACGCCCGCGAGGGCTGATGGATGAGCGAGTCACCTGACTGAATGCGAACCGCCTGAACCTTTACACCCTCGTTTGGTTGGGCTGCCACGCTTGCCCTCGGGACGAGCGTCCTGTCGCCGGAACGGTGACAGGCGCGGAGCAAATCAACAACGCACCTAGCCGCTTAAAGCCGAAGCGCGAAGCCGGACCGACTGGTTTTTGCCGAGCACGAAGCCCAAAACTGGCCTGTCGGGGCGGCTGGCTTGTCGCACACCCGCTTTTTGAAACTGGCCCAGCCGGGGCCATTCTCGTGTCGACCGCAACCCAAAAGCTACCTAATTCAGGCGTTCATGCTGTCGACGGAAAGCCGACCAACCAGCCAAACAGCCCGCCTTCGGGACGCGCTGATTGTCGCACGCGACCCCACCGCTACGTTCTTTTTCATGCTTTTGGCTGTCCACCCAACGCCAACAGGGGTTGATGGATGAAGATGCAAGATAACTGAACAACAAGAACTTGCAACCTTTACACCCCTGTTTGGTTGGGCTGCCAGCCCTCCCTCGGGACGTGCTCCCTGTTACCCGAGACGCCCCATCTCTAACCGTTTATAGAACTCAGTTTAATACGTATCCTGTGTCAGCGTCAATTTCAAAAGTTTGTTCGTCCCAATTAGTAGCATAAATGACGTTGTCTTTAATGGTAAACGTATCTCTTCCGGTTGGCGTGGTAAAAATATCATTCCCTGAAAACTGCCAAACTATCCGCCCCTCACTATCAATCCTGCTAATCTCCAATTCACCGTGGATAAGAAAATTATTCTTATAACTAAAGATTTCAAAGCAGGTAGCTGGATCAACTTTTGTCTGCCAGCGCAAGGTGAGGTCAGGTAAAGTCAAACTAAAAACCGAGTCAGCACAACAGATAGTTAGGGCGTTATCCAGTATAACACAGCAATGTTCATGAATACCTGTTTTACCGCCTGATGCAGCAATGCAGACTTGCTTAATTAGCTCCCCGTCCACATCGGTAGTCTTAATTCCGTGCTGGGTCAAGATAAACCGTTGAAGGTTGTTAGAGGCATAGTAATGGTCATACTTTACCACATTGTCAGCCGACGCAGGATTGTAATTCATGTCGTCATAGATGTCAATCTCAAAATCTGAGTAAGTCAAATGCATATCAACGTTTATCTTGTCGACGAGTGGCTGGACCTGGAATTCTAGATCTGTCTAATCGGGGCGTTTCCGTTGTCGACCGAAGCCTCCCAGCGAGCCAAACGTCCTGCCTTTGAGACGCGCTTACTGTCAAACGAGAAACAGCAAACACGCTTTGCTTTCTGTTTGCATCACCCAACGACCATGAGGGCTGATGGATGGGGAGACCACTCCAGACAACGAACGTAGTGTCAACCTTTACACCCTCATTAGGTTGGGCTGCCCTGCTTTCCGCTGGGACGTGCTCCCTGTCGACAGAAAGCTAACCTACGCAGAGCGCACAAATACAATTATGTTGTCAGGCGTCCCCATTAACAAAAACTTCTGAGTAGGTATGCTTAGTCAGGTTTACTTTAACTCCCAAATGACAGCTACCTCCATCGCGAAAGTGAATCATCATCTCATATTCAAAGTCTTTATTTGTGTCTCTGCCTTTACAATGGCAAGCAATATAAACCTCTTTTTCTTGGCTGACGTTGAGCACCGCCGTAACTTGTTTGCAATAGCTATCTATTGGCTTTTCAAGTTTGGCTTTATTTCTTTCAAAATAATTTCTTAACTGCCTGTCCACCTCAGCTAATTCTTGTTGGGTCAAATCATAGGGTTTCACGCTTTGGGGGAAGTAATTGTAATGCTTGGAATCATACATAAATAGCGCATACGATTTTGAGGCCAGAGAGTCAGAAACAGAAGGCATTATTGGCTTTCTTATTTTCAATTTTAATGGAAATTTAGCTTCTACAAACTCGATAAAGTTATTTTTAAGGACTGCTTTCTGGCTATTTACTGGCTTAAACTGGAAAGGGGTGAAATAAATTGTATCGTTCGTTAGCCGACAGAAGCCATCAAACTTTTCAGTTTTTTCATAATTCGGGCTCTGCTCGTGAATAGTGAATGTATAGGTACTATCAGAGTATAATTTAAAGTTCATGTTTAAACCAGAGTCATATTGTTTAAACCAGAGTCATATTGATTTTCGGCAACGAGCTTTTCGACCTTTTTAGTAGCAGAGGTGTCACTATTACATTGAAGAAGCAGTCCTGAGACTGTTACAATTATTAGAACTGTAGACTTCATACTGGATTATAAAGTTGCAAGCCTGTTTTGTCAACCGGAACCCAACCACTGAGATTTTGAAATTGTCCTCACCGGCGATTGTCCTGTCGCACAAAAGATGACAAACAAACTTAACTTCCATAACGAGTCTTGCAACTTGTCGCCCAGAAGCCCGACTTTGAAGCACATTTTGGACTTTTCACCCAACGACCGCGAGGGCTGATGGTGAGCGAGTCACTCGACTGAACGCACACAAACTCAACCTTTACACCCTCGTTTGGTTGGGCTGCAAACTCTCCTGTGGGACGTGCTTCCTGTCGCCGAGAAGCGACCCATGCGAATTTTTATTTGGCATCTAATTGAAACGCTTCTTTTTTGAGACCGTTTCCGAATATAAAAAGAAATTGCTCAATATTTTCTCCTTCAATGTTTAATTGTTTAGATAAATCTCCAAGCATTTCCACGTATTCAAAATACTTACTTTCGGCATTACTGTAACTAATTCGACTCAATGCTTTAAAATTACTGTAAAACTTACTTGATAAGACATCAATTACTCTTTGGTCTAAAATTAAGCATTGATTGTCGTTGAGTCGAACTTTGAAAAAATATAGTAATTTGCTGTATGTCGACAAGCCAAGACCAGGCACAGCTTTAAAAGCTTGAATTACTTCTTCGAAATCTTGCGAGTTTTGATATTTTTGAATACTAAATTCTTTGATTGCTTTTTCTATAATTTCGATATTAATAAGAATATTGACAAAGTGATTTCCGCGCATACCTCTTGGGTATCCCCAATAAATTGTTTTAATAATTCTCTCCCTTACGTCTTTGGTATTAAAAATATCTTGTCTGCATATACTGACAGTCTCTTTGTTCTCGAATAGCTTGTCATTCATTTTTTCAAGCCAGTCTATTTTAGATTCTGCTTTCCGCCAATTGCTACGTTTTGTTTTGAAACATTGCTGTTGCACTGGCAAATGGGTAATCAGTGTGTGGAATGTATTTATATTCATACCCTGCTATTAGAAACAAAATCTCTTCTTTATTATCACATTGAACGTACCTGTCATTTTGGGGCGTTTCCATTGTCACACGCAACCCACCTAACCTGTTAAAGCCCAAGTTTTGGGGCGGCTGGCTTGTCGCCAGGACTTAGCAAACTTGCTTTTAGTTGAGTTGGCCTGACCGGGGCGTTTCTTGTGTCGTAGGTGACCCCAAAGCTGACCCACTTCGGCGTTTCTCGTGTCGACCGAAACCCGCCCAAAGAGCCAAAAAATTACCCTAATGAGCCGTGCGGCCTGTCACACGCGACCCGGCACACGACCTTTTATAACTGTTTGCAACACCCAACACCTATGAGGGTTGATGGATGATAACGCTACGTAAAACTACGGACGTAACACCAACCTTTACACCCTCATTTGGTTGGGCTGCCAAGCCTGACCATGGGGCGTGTATCCTGTCGACGGAAGGCTACCCTTACTTATCACTTGTTAACTTTTGCTGAATGTTCGTTATAAAATCAACCGAAACACCTGCAACCTTAGCAATTCGTTCTACTGAAAAATCGGTGTCATTCAATAAGTTAGTTACGAACTTAATCTGCTCTTTCTCTTGGGCTACCATATAAGCCGCATCCTTCTCTATACTTACAAATTTGGCGATACTATCCATAGCGAGTTCTCCGAGTGTTTGTCCTAAGTTACGCAACTGCGCCAACACGCGCAATTGACTGAAATACCTTTTTAACGCCAAATCCCCTTGGGTCGTTTCTTCAACACGACGAATGATTTGATGCAGAACCGTTTCGGGACTTTCGCCCCTGAAATTAGCCAGAACGCCCAGAATTACTTCTTCGGGCTGTTCCGATTGAAGAAACGTGTGATAATCAAGGTCGGTGAAGGCAATGAGGGGAAACTCATAGTGCATCAACTCACTTTCATAACGAGTTTCCATTTTGGGCACGCCGGCCCCCAGAAATAATACATACTGGCGAATGGGGATTTTATACTTACGCGCCAGCATGATGTGATAATCGGCCATTCGATAGACCATCTCCGGCTCATCGACCAACTGAAATTCCAGATGCAGCACAAAAGTCTTGCCTTGGTTGTCGGTGATTTTCTTCAATACATCGGGCTTGCGCTCCTTGGTGTGCTGAATGTCATCGGGCAATTCTTCTGATTTAACAGCCGTGATACCGAGAATATTTTGCATCAAACTCGGAATAACGGCTTCGATGTTTTCTTTAAAAATCTTGTCGTACTGGCTGGCCTGTTTACCCATGAGGCAAAACTAACCGAAATAGCCAAAACTTGCCAAACAGGAAAGTTTCCTCTGTCGCTCGCGACCTGCCTAACTTGTCGAAGTCCAACCTACGGGTCGATTCTCGTGTCAACCGGAGCCGGAAGTGAACTCCTAAAAGCTGGCTGTCCGAGCTGGGCCTCGTGTCAACCGACGACGGCAAACACGCCACTACTTAGCCGGACCACCCAACACCCATGAGGGTTGATGGATGAGCACGCAAGCTAACTGAACACGACCAACTTGCAACCTTTACACCCCTGTTTGGTTGGGCTACCAGCCTTCCCAACCGGCGAGCGTCCTGTCGCCCGGCAGGGTGACAGCGCGAAGCGGGCAAAACGCACAGATCCACTTTTCAGACCAGCGCGAAGCCCTTCTGCTAGGTCTCGAATTTACGCTTTGTCAGCTTGCCAAACCACTGCGTTTCTCGTGTTGCACGAGACCCAAAAAACGGGCTAACTCAGGCGTACCCTTTGTCAACCGAAACCGCCCAATGAGCCCAAAAGCCTGATCGCTGCGGCTTGCAAGCTGTCGACCGAAACCCGGAAATGGAAGCCCAAACTTACCCACCAGGGCGATCAACCTGTCGCCCGTAACCCGCCTTGCACTCACATCTTGTCTGGCTCACCCAACGACCACAGGGGTTGATGAATGAGCACGCTACCTGACTGAACACCAACCACTTGCAACCTTTACACCCCTGTTTGGTTGGGCTGCCTGGCGTCCCAACCGGCGAGCGTCCTGTCGCCGGAACGATGACAGACGCGGAGCGATTAACAACGTACGAAATCCGCTGAAAACCGAGCGAGAAGCCCTTTTTTACTACGTTTCAGATCTGCGCCAAGCTGTTTGCTAGGTTGTCGCGGGGCAATTGCCTTGTCGACCGCTACTTGGCCAACTTGCTTTTATCAGCTTGCCCAACCGGGGCGCTTCTCGTGTCGACCGGAACCTGACCAACGAGCCAAACCGTTCTGTCGCGGGACGATGACCCTGTCGACCGAGACACAGCCACTACGTTGTTTTTTAGCTTGTTGCTCCACCCAACGCCCGCGAGGGTTGATGGATGAGGAGACCACTTCAAACAACAAATGCAGCGTCAACCTTTACACCCTCGTTTGGTTGGGCTGCTTGGCCTCCTTTGGGGCGAGCTGCCTGTCGCTGGGAAACTGCCTATGTGATTCTAAAGTAAGTGGTAAATTTACCCGTATCTCGATATCTGTAAACTTCGTAATAAGGTTCACCGCCGAAAATCGTGCAAAATAAAAACTCATTACTGCCATCATATTGAAGTGGCTCATTGTCATCAGGCCAAATCATTGACCAACCTCCCTCGATAATGAAATTATCTTCGTCAAAATAGAGAGGATAATTATCCATCCACCAATTTACGTAATCCTGGCCTACAGGATCTTTGAAATTATCATTAAACCCCCAGTCTTTCTGCCAATTGTTTTCTGCTAACCAAGTCGAAATCTGCAAGTCACCAAAGTAAAAGACATAGTCTAAAGATGGATAAGACTTAATATTATGCTTTGTCAAGGGAATACATTGGGTGCCTGCTAATAAGTCCCAGACATTATCCTGCTGAGCAAAACTTACTTTACAATTTTTCTCTGTGATACCCCACCACTCATTCTGATAATTTACAATCAGTTTCAAATCGCCTTCTAAAATCCAGTAAGCGTCCTGTCTTTGGTTTTCTTCAGAAAGCTTGTATAGAAAACTGTCTTGAGAAATAGACTCTGCAAAATTGATAAGATAATCTACTGTCATATAAGTACTTCGGTGGAGTAAAAACATTATTGTCTGGCTTTCAGACTGCAACCTGTCGCCTGGAATTGCCCTAACTCGCTTTTAAACTTGCCCAACTGGGGTGTTCAAATTGTCGCACGGAATCCGGAAATGGAAACCAAACGCTACCCTGCGAGACGTGCGGCCTGTCGCCGAGACGCTGGACTTTGAAACACTGCTTTTTGGCCGGAACACCCAACCGCAAAGTTACGGAACTATTTTCTATTGATAATCAGTAAGAAAGCGTTCCGCGGTTAGTATATTTCGTTTATTCATGGCAAAAGACTGCTTTATGGGTAGTGCTAAGTCTATTATCAATTCCAACCCACCAGCATATATCATAGACTTAACACAGACAACTTTTAGTTGTCGCCGGGGTGATAGGTTTTTTCGATGTGCTGGTTTATGTCTTCGGGATAAAACCAAACGTCTTTGAATTTACCGGCACAATACAGTGTGGCCTGGTCGGTGAAGTGGGTTTCGCCGGGACGGCTGCTTTGGCCACCTGTCACCACAGAGCGGGCTTTCACTCGTTTACCAAATTCAACGACCGCTACGAAACTATTGCCCACATAGCCATAGCGCTTTTTAGTATTAGGGGCAGTACGGGTACCATAGGCGGCTAGTGAACCCCAAACGGAAGGGGTAAACCCAACCGAAATACTGGGTTTCTGATCGTCGTAGACTTCCTGAATGTTACCCGTCAGGCGTTGGTAGCGGTTGATGTCGCCCCAGGGCGTTTTCCAGGTGCCGAAATCGCGGGTTAGTTCGGCCAGGGTTTCGTTCAGAACCGTAACTTTTTCCTGCGGTGTCGTTTGGTTGATTACGAAATCAGTAAAACTCAGGAAATCGAGTCGTTGAGTAGCTGGAACACGACTGCGGGCCAGCCGCTGAATTTTTTCTCCCCAGAAAATAGCCAGTGTCGTACCGACCGATGCCGTACCATAGCATCTGTTCCAGTCTTTGAGCACTTGAATGGCTTCGGCTACCTCATTTGATATATTGTTCGTTTTAACCGATTCGTAGGCTTTAACTAGTGCAGGAATCAACTCATCGAAACCGGCCAGATGTGGGTCGTTGGCAACGGCAATCAGGGTGTCGAGTGTAAATAGTGACTTCTGACTCAGCACCCGAACGGCATTGATACCCCGGTAATTTTCGGCATCAGGAGCCATGTAGGCTGGATAAGCACTTTGAGCTGGGCTACTACCACCCGAAACCGTATATGGCGTCGAATTACAGTTTTGTATCCAGCCACTAGCTGGATTATGAACCTGTACCAGTTCATCGACCGTGTGCATTCCTTTCCATTCCGTAGCGGGGTTACTACCATCAACGGGCTGGCTCCAATCGAATTTAGGGTCGCGTTTGGGCATGAAGTTGCCATGCCAGTACGCAATATTGCCATCACGGTCGGCAAAAACCGTATTGTTCGATGCGTTGCCGTTGAGCTTCATGACCTCTTTGTAGCTCGCATATCCTTTCGCTTTGGTTCGCAGATACGATTGTTCCAGGGCATTCAGGGGGGTATTCATCATGGCAACCGACATCCACTTTCCGTCTTTTTCGCCCACTATGGGTCCGTGTTGGGTCCAGTACATAGTAAACTCTTTATACTGGATGCCATTTCCGGATTTATACGGTAATCGAATTCGCTGACTACGAACGGGCTTGAACGCCGTACCGGATTTGTAGTAATAGGCATCGCCTTTTTTCTCAATCGTTTCCAGGTACTCATCCATCGAGTCGGCCCCGCTGGAAGTATGCATCCAGCCGCAATACTCATTAAAGCCCTGATAGATAAAGAATTGTCCCCAGGTAACGGCACCGTACGCATTCAAACCTTCCTGGCTGGTCAGATGTACCTCCGACCGGAAATAAAATGACGTATGCGGATTGATAAGCAGCAGTGCGTTTTTTGTCGCACTTTTGGCGGGAGCAATGGCAAAACCGTTCGAACCAACAGGCTCTCGCTCATACTTGTCAAAATCGTTGATCGATGATGTAAATTTGTTGTGTTCATAAAATGCTTTCAGTCGATCCGTCGAAATCACGCTGATATTGCCGCCGATACTTCCTTCACTGAACATCAACGGCATCCAGGGCTGAAATCGCTTGAGCAGCCGGGATTTTATTGCTGGATGCGTATAGAGGTAATAGTTGGCGCCATTGGCAAAGGCGTCCAGCAGTTTTTTCATCCAGACGGGGCTCTTTTTATAAATGGCTATAGCTTGTGTCGAATCCAGAAAGAGCCGGGCCCGTAAGTCGTGGTATAAGGCTGACTCACCCTCCACTTCAGCCATGCGGCCAATGGCGTCAATGTAATTGGTTTCTACACGGGCAAAATCGTCTTCACACTGGGTGTACAGTACCCCAAAAATGACATCGGCATCGGCTTTGCCGCTGATGTGTGGCACACCCCAGGTATCACGGGTTATAGTAACCTGTTTGGCCTGCTGCTTCCAGCGGGCAATTTCTGCGTTAGTAAACGGCTGGCTCCGGGCGATGAACGAGATCAGCAGTAAAAATAAAAAAGGTAATGAACGACTAACTGAAGGAGAAAGGTAGATCATTGATGAAAGGCTGTATGAAACCGGATGAGTTACAAAACAAAAATAGCCTTTCCTGGCAGTTAGCCAGCATAAATGGTTTTTTTTCAGCGAACAGGCAACTCTTTTCGGAATTATGATATTTCTGTCATTGAAAAAGAATCGGTATCCTGCTAAAACAACAGTACAGAGCATTGGAAATGATGGTCGCAGTAAGATATGAACTCAGAGCCGGAATGAAAACCAGGATAATACTTTTCCTGGTTTATGCCTTTGTTTTCAGTTAGTTATTGTGTATATTTACTTCCCCAATTTTCAACGAACAACACGACTAATGAGCCAGCAATTGTTGACAAAACTGTATCTGGCAACTCAATCTGCATGAAAAAAGGACGTTCGAATCCAGCCCAACTCCAGATCGATTTTCTGGCCGCTTTTCGTCGAATGCTCATAAGCCTCGGTAATCCCGACAATCTGCCCGTAAACGAAAGTCTGTTTATGCGTATGACGGACCAATGGGAGGCAACCCGGGCGCTTCCGGCTAACCTGCTGTTTCAAAAAAGCCCTGTTGAAGCCGTTGTATTCCGGCTACAGAAAACGGATGATCGGCTTCTGTTTCCAGACGAATTTATTGCGGGTGAAATTCGGGGAGAGCAGGGCCTGACTGGCTTTTCAGCTAAATTTCGGGAGCAGGGGTGGGTAATATTGCCCGCCGAGTTGTCGATGATGTATAAGAATCTGTTTTTAAATATTCTGGCGGCTTCCGTTGGTCTGGAACATTTATATCCGATCAGGAAGGAACTGCTGGCAGAAGCTGAGCGGGTAGCCCTGGCTGCTATGCTTCCTGAATCGGAAGTGCGTAAGTTCTTTGGGCTGCGGCTCACGCGTTTTCCCGATAGTTTCCGCAGCGAAGTGGCTAATTATTTCAACCTGCCATTCGATTATGTTCTGAAACGGGCTAATCACCTGGGTATGGTGTCGGAGCAGGTCATAGAAGAAGCTAACGCGCAATCGCTTCGGTCACCTATTCTGCGTCGTCCGCAGAGTAGTCGGGCTGCGTAGATAATGTTATCAGATTGAAAAAAACGAGCCACTTTCACAGAAAGTGGCTCGTTTTTTTCAATCTGATGTTAGGGACCACTGAACAATCTTCGTTAAATGGCTGGAAGCTTCTGTGTTGAACACGCCATAGGGGCATGAAGCGGTATTGTTAGTTGATTGATCGTTTGCGTACTCTGAAGGGTAATTTAATGAGCTATCCTTAAGTGTTTCGGCTTGCGAAGGTATCTGAAGTTTTAGTAGCTATTTGATAATCAAAGCTTACGGGTCTGGTAACTTGTCGTTTAAGAGACTCAAAGGAAGTCAAACCGTACTCAATAGCTTCCTATAAGTACGGTTTGACAGGTAAACTGGAGTGGATAGAAAAAAGCGTTTAACAATAAAATAGTATGGATAGAATATGTATAACTTTCATAGCTGACTCATAGTAACTATTTCTATTAGTAGTCCATTTATATTGTTTTTGTATTGTACCTGATTCTTGAATCAAAGTTCGTCATGTTTGAGTTATCTGTAAATAGCATAAATTGGTGATTTTTAGGGTTATATATAAATAATAATATGTTTATTTGAATGGCATTGTGGGCTCAAATTAACTTCTGCCGTAAAGCTTTTGATACCGCTTCATGCGATGAGTTCACATGTAGCTTGTCGTAAATTTTTCGAATGTGAGAATTGACCGTATTAGTACTAATAAAACAGGACTCTGCGATCATTTTATAGCTGTAGCCTTCTACCAAACATTTTAAGATTTCCTTTTCGCGTTTTGATAGATCATACAGTTCTGGCTGGGGTTGATTAACGTTCTGAAAGAATGAAAGCACTTTTCGGGCAATTATCGGACTCATTGGAGCTCCCCCTGTATATACTTCCGCTATGGCTTCCAGGAGATCGTCTGGAGAAGTGCCTTTAAGGATATAACCTGATGCTCCTGAGCAGATAGCGGCAAACACCTTATCGTCATCCTCAAAAACGGTTTGCATCAGGATCTGAAGTGTAGGGTGAGCCTGTTTTATAATTTTAACGGCCTCAATCCCCGACACATCCGGCATTTTGATATCCATGATAATCACATCCGGTTTTACCTTCTCTACTTTTTGCAGGACATTTAAGGCATTTGAGAATGCCCCCACCAGCAAAAAATCATCACTGCCCTCAAACATGAGAGACAGATTATCCGTAAAGGTTTTATTATCATCAAAAATCGCGACCCGGATCATAGTTCGTAGAGAGAATGACAGGTATCAGTCAATACCCGCTGAATTTATTATATCAAATCTCCGGTTACAAATTGGGTTTGTCAATAGCGAATTTATGTGATTGGCAAAATCATTTTGACCTCTGTTCCTTCACCCGGTTTTGATTCTACATCCAGTTTTCCGGCAATTTGTAAAGCCCGGTTTTTCAGGTTGCGGAGGCCATTGCCTTCTGTTTCCTGATCGCAATCAAAACCCTTTCCATTGTCTCTAATCCGAATCCACATATAGTCTTTTTCAACCTTTATTCCGATTGATACATCGGTAGCTTCCGAATGCTTCGCTATGTTTACAATCGTTTCTTTAAAGATCAGAAATAGATTCCGCTGTACTTCAAGTCCCATGTGTTGACTGCGAGCATCTTGAAGCGAAAAAGAGAGCTGTATTTTCTTACTTGTCAGAATGGCTTCTGCAAAGGCTTTCACCTTATCAAAAAAATCAGTTAGTGAGTCATTTTGAGGATTAATTACCCACACAACCCCGCGCATTGTTTGCATCATCTCGCGGGACTCATTCATAATACGTTCGAGAATTGGGCGAATATCTTCGGGTTTTTTTTCAAATCTGGACTTGGCCATTTCGCCCAAAAATGTAATACTACTCAGGGCGGTGCCCACATCATCGTGCAGATCAGCTGCTATTTCATTTCGAATTTGCTGGAGATGAATTTGATTGCGCAATCGATATATTCGAATAAAATATAAAACCGCGCCGACAAGCAAAAGCCCATAAGCAACAATCATTGGTACAAACCAGGGGCTTTGCCAGAATGCTTTATCTAGTTGAAACGACAGAGAAGCAATGGTAGTTGGGAAGTTCAGGTTTTTAACCTGGATTGTGTACTCTCCTCCTAGTAAGTTAATATAATTAACTGCTGTTAGTGGCCCATTTTCGTGCCAGCGATTGTCGAAGCCCACCAAGCGGTAAGCATAACGAGCGCTGACGGAATCACGTTTATCGCAAAAGGAGATTATAACGTGTGTTCGTTTGTAATCTAGTTTTATTGGCTTTTTTAAGTTGTAAGTAGAATCAGTAAACTCATTCGTGGCCTTAAACGAGACAAATCCAACTGCCTGAGCCTGACAACTAGCCCCTGTTTTGATAAAAAGTAGAATGAGTAGAAAAAGACAACGGTATGCATATTCCCATTCTTTAAAAACTTGGTATTTCATCCAGATCGGGAAGTTTGGAGCGGGCTCGAACCATTGCATAGACAATTATACATAAGTTAATTATACCTACTATCGCCCAAAAGCCATAATTTATCATGTTAAAATAAACATTGTTAAAATACTCATAAAATTGGCCGAGGAAAAAATTGGATAGAATATTAAGAAATGAGGATTCAATTAGCTCTATATTAATCCAGAATAAAGGGTTTATGGTGAGTTTATTTTCATACGTAATCTGAAACCATAAAAAGAATAGTCCAAGCCCTACAGTTAAGCTGTCGACAATTAAAAATAAGTCGACAGCCATTTTTCGTTCACCAAAAATTAGTAGATTACTTACTATATATATGAATACAATAACAGGTAGGGATGTAATATAATTTGCCCATTTTAAATTAGTTAAAGCATACCTGAAAAATAAACACTGAAATGTACATCTGATTACTGGGACTATATAATATAATATGTGTGTATTAAAAGAATAATATTTTAGTACATTAGACAGGAGCCATAGTAGAAAAGAGGCTAAATACCCAATGTAAAATACTCTTAGTGATTTTCCAAAGTATTTAAAATTAGGTATGCCATAAACAATAGGAATGATATTCAGGAAGCCAACAAACATATATAAAAATAATTCCACAGCTTATGGGTTTTTATTTTCCAGGCTCAATGAAGTAGATTGTACATCAGCACGCCATAATAGATTGTTACTTTCAAAACGCACTGATGTACTGTCAATCAAATGGGATTTGTTGGTGGATATTTCTCAGATGTTTTAATACAGTTACCACCCGAAGGCAGCTCAATATGTAATGGTATGTCAATTTCGTGTCCTTCTACGTATTTCCTGATATCTGTTTCCAGCGTAGCAAATATTTTTCTGAAGCTTGCCAGGGGGCCAAGTTTAGGGTCATCCATTCCCACCATAATCAGCTGAAATTCTCCAAGCTTATCCTCATTATTGTCGCCATTCTGATCCTTGGAGTCAACTTCATAGTTATTAATCATATTATCTCTACCAAGCCCCAGGTATATCTTTATCCCCTTTTTAGTAATTGTCTGATTAAATTCATCAAGCAGGGATTTTGATAAAACATTGCGTAAGGCATCACTACCAATGAAGTATCCGTCAATTTTGTACTTGCCTTTGCCGGTATTGTTGATTGTTTTTTTAATTTCTCTGAGGTTATCTTTTAGTTCTTTTGCCCGTTCCTGACTAATTTCCTGCCAGTCTCCATCAGTTGAATCTTTTGGAATATAATAATTAACGTCTGTCGAAGTAAATATATCATTATCTGGATCGAATCTAACCTTCACCACATTTGTCAGGATTAACGTTAACTTGTTTGATCCACCTGTGTTGTCGACTCCAAAATAAATCCGAATACCTACAAATTTCTTTTTTTTGGATAAATTTATTGACGAAAGAAATTTTGAATTAATAAAAAAATGCCTGGGTGGGGTAAGCCCAAATTCTGGCTCCAGATCGTACAAAAATCTCGTTTGCAGGTTTACTGCAAATCCTGTTTGCGGAATATTATTTATCCCATCCATCAATAATGCCGCTTCGTCAAAATTTAAGCGCCGAAGCATTTTCTCAAACTGGAAAGAAAAGCTGGGTATTTCTGCCGCGAGTAGTTTACGTAAAACCTCCACATTTTTCATAATTAACTTATAGGTTTATAGTGATTGGGTACTGTTTGTCAGAGCAAAGTACAATAAGCCTACAGCTAGTAGCAATAGCGAAAATTAATGATTTTAAAGCTTGAAGCTTTAATGGTAGATTAGCTCTATGGCCTTCGATGCAGATTTTCGTTTAGATTAACTTGCTGCAACTGCATTGACTTATAAAACGGTTTCTTACTGCCGCCCGCTGCCAGGAAGAAACCTCACTACTAGCATCAAAAAATCGGGCTACCAAAGACGACAGCCCGATTTTCAATTCTATCCACACCATTCAGGATTCATCCTGATATTCAACCATTCCCATTAGGGAAATACATACGTATTGACTTTGTAATCACTTGCTTAACGTTTTCACTCAGTGAAATAAGTAAGCAAGTACTATTTCTGGGTAATACAAAACTAGGGGAAATATGCCCTTTTCATTTAGGCCATTTTTTTTAAGAAGCGCTTAGCCAGTTCTGTATTCACACACATCTACACCCTGCCAGTAGAATAACCTCAAAATCGGATGATCGAACTCGTGGACCAGTTTAGATATCAGGTCCACGAGTTCGGAATCTTATTGGATATAAGCACTGGCCACTTTTAGAGCGAACCTGATTGGATAAGATAAAGGTAAGAAGCTAGCTTCTGCTACTTCATCTTAGCTTCTAACCATTGCTGAGCTAGTTTGGCCTCTATCGGTTGCAACAGTTGATTCCCTAACTCAACCTGTTCTTCAGTCAGGTTGCCAAAGTACATTTGATTTACCTCATTCAGTTTCTGGTAACAGATTTCCAATTGATTTTGCCCTTTGCTGGTGATCGTTAACCGTTTTGTACGCTTGTCAAGTGCATCGCCTTGTTCCAGGATTAAGCCCGATTTTTTGAGCCGGTCAAGAATCAACAAGCCTGACGATAATTCACTGAAGTGAGCCGTGATAACATCGGTCTTCTTTGGATTAGTCATGTAAGCGATGGAGCTGAGATACAAAAACTCATCGAAGCTGTTAAGGCCGCATTCTTTGAAAGCAGCCAGCGCATGAAGAGTATGTAACTTAGAAATCCGACCAATTAATTTAATCAGCATGCTGGCCTTATTGGGGGGAACTGGAGACTGCCAAAAGGTGGCTAAGCTGGTCTTGGGTTGCTGACTCACTAAATAAGCTTGGCAGAACTGGACCAAATCCGCCTTGGGATTTTCTTCCTCATAGCTCGCCCATCGATTGAGTAATTCAACAGCCTTATTCATGTAGGTCATTTTTGATGTAAAAATAAAAATAAAACATCATCTATGATATAAATAATCATCTTTGATGTATTTTTGTAGAGTAAATATCATAAATGATGTAATTATGGACGATGTACAAGTAAAAGGATTGACCGGAGTGATCATGTCATCACCTGAACCGGATCGGTTAGCAAAATTTTATCGCGAAAAATTAGGTATTCCTCTAGAGTTGAACCGGCATGGTTACATGCCTGAACATTGGGAATGTGACTACAACGGCATTCATTATGCGGTACTCAAGCAAAAGGTGCATGGGCAATCGAATGTCAACACGGTTTTATCGTTTGCAGTCGATGATATTGAGCGCTTTGTGACCAGACACAACATTGAATTAATTCATCCAATTATGGATCTGGGGGAAGGAGCTTACATCGCCAGCTTCAAAGATCCTGATGGCAACATTTTACGCTTTTGGATGGATAAGAACTAACAAAAAAGAGTAAAATAAAGACGATGGATAACTATCGTCTTTACAAACCTATAGTTATGGATGATACTCCTTGAGTACTCTACCCTGCTAAAATAGCTGTCTGATTTTGAGCGATTTGACGCTTTAGCCAGTTGAAAAGCCGTTTCAGTAAGGGCCAACCAGTAGCAGGGTTGCTGACTGACTCCCGCAAGATAGTTCGGATTTGATTTAACCCATATCGAGCAAAGCTAGTGGATTTGTAGCCGTGATTCTTAGTTTTAATCGATTGTACTTTCTGATGATAGTACAGCCCAAAGCTAGCACAAAAAGCATAGGCCAAACTTACCAAAGCGACTAACTTACTCAGTTTGGTCAAACTACGAAGATGGGTCGACTCCAAGTCAAAACCACGTCCTTTAAGATTCTGAAAAAAGGTTTCGATACACCACCTCTTTCGATACAGTTGGGCTAAAAACTCCGCCTTGACACTCCCAAATACATACAAATATTCGTCTTCATCCAGCCGCTTCACCCAAGCGTTTCCCCAACATCCATCGACCAAACAATCCGAAAAGATCCGGCTTGCCCCAAGGCTCAATTTTAGGTCTGTAAGTAAAAAGGTCTCTCCCTTACTGCTAGTGATCGAGTGGTGTTTAGGAAAACGCATTACAAAATTTAGGTTGTTGTCTTTTAGGTATTTAATCCATTTATTACCCACAAACTCCCGGTCGCCCACCACCAATCCAACGCGTTTTTTATCAACAATCGTAAAGCACTTATCTAACAAATCAATCCGATCCTGACTACTGGAATTTCCACTTTTATTATCCAGCAGCTCCCAGTAGAGGGGCAGTTGTAGATCCCCATAGCCGACCAGCACCATCAGCATATTGACTTGACATTTGCCGAACCGGGACGCCGGAGCGTTCCCATTCGGTGCGATCAATCGTTAAACGAAGTTTTGTTTTTTGGGGCAGTAAACTCATCATGAGTTGGGCTACGACGTTAAAATTCAGGGTAACGTCTCGAAAAAAGTCCTCGATACGGTTCTGGTTGGAGGCAATTTTAGCCTCATCATTAAGCACCGTCGCTAATTCGTTAAATTGTACTTTTCGTGTTTGAATCAGAGCAGTAATAAATAGGGCGACGAACGTTTTTCGCGCTAAATTGTCAACGATTGGTGCCGAATAGAGAATAGACGTAATTTCGCCTTTGAGGCTGTGCTTCATGGGGAATTGGTCGTATTTGGAGCGTGAGAACTACAAATATCCAATTCCCTTCTTATTGTTGACCTATTTTAGCAGGGTAGAGTGCTCCTTGAGGTACGACAACAGACTAATTGTTGGAATCTATAAATATAGTGTTTGGCTCCGATCGTTTCCGCCGGTTACAATAAAACCACTTCCGCATAAGTCTACCTTGTATGGAGCATTGATAAAAGCGAATTGACCTTTTCCATTTTTTAATAGATCTAAAAAAAGAAAATTGATCGATTTCACGGTTATTCAGCAGTATCATTTGGAATAGAAAAAAACATGTAGCTGTTTTGTGAAACCTATTAATTCAATAGACTATAAGTGCTAATAGTCTATCTACAACCCGGATTAATAGGAGAATAAAGAATAAACAACCAGCACACACGCATGACGAATACGATGAAGGCCATATAGTGATTAGTTCAGTATATGTACGGCATTGTAGTTCATGCATGAAAAATACAATTAAACGTAAGTAGAATGTATAGACTTTTAAAATCCACTTTCTCGATAGGGTTAGTTCTTTTTTCCCTTCTTGTTTCCGCACAAAATGCTCCTGTAATCAATTCAACAGTAACCGGAAAGATTATTGACGCTCGCACAAAAGAAGCACTGATTGGAGCCACAGTAACCATTAAAGGAACAACGAACGGTAATGCAACCGATCAGGATGGGCAGTTTAAACTGCTTACTGGTCAGAAACTCCCATTTACAGTTGTCGTATCATTCCTGGGGTATCAAACCAAGGAAGTTATCGTCAGCGATAATAATACAGAAATTCAGCTGGAGGAGGGTACCAATCAGTTAGCTGATGTCGTGATTACTTCCCGACGACGCCAGGAGTCAGCGCAGGAGGTTCCCATTCCGATCTCGATCGTAGGAGGGACCCGGGCCGAAGATGCTGGTGCTTTCAATGTGAATCGACTGAAGGAATTAGTACCAACCGTACAGTTGTATGCGTCAAACGCTCGGAATACGACGCTGAATATTCGCGGATTAGGCTCAACGTTTGGCCTGACGAACGATGGTATCGACCCGGGTGTGGGCTTTTATGTCGATGGAGTATACTACGCACGCCCGGCTGCTACCGCGCTCGACTTTATTGATATTGAGCAGGTTGAGGTATTAAGAGGGCCTCAGGGAACCTTATACGGTAAGAACACAACGGCGGGTGCCTTCAACATTACGACACGGCAGGCTAGTTTTGTGCCCAGCGGAAGTTTTGAATTAAGCTACGGCAATTACGGATTCATTCAGGCAAAGGGCTCTCTAACAGGTCCGTTGAGCAAGAAGCTGGCGGCAAGGGTGTCGTTTACGGGTACGCAGCGGGACGGTCTGTTCTACAATGTACACACCCAGCAAAATATCAATGACATCAACAATATTGGTTTCCGTGGTCAACTGCTGTATACGCCTTCCGATAATGTAAAAATTACCCTGATCGGTGATGCATCTACACAAAAACCAAATGGCTACGGCTGGCCAGTAGCAGGTGTGGTGCCAACAAAACGGGCGGCTTATCGCCAGTTTAATGCCATTATTGCCGATTTAAATTATAAGCTACCTTATTCGAGCGCCTTTGAACGCATTGTCGATCTGGATACTCCTTCCAAGGCGGATAATAAGCTGGGTGGCATATCGCTTAACGCTGATATAAAAATCGGAAACGGTACACTAACCTCTACGACGGCATGGCGTCACTGGCGGTGGACTCCTCTGAACGACCGCGATTACATCGGTTTACCGGTCTTTACCATTTCCTCGGGTAATTCCATCCATGATCAGTGGTCGCAGGAGATACGGTATGCCGGTAAGGTATCGTCGAAAGTGAGTGGTGTGATTGGATTTTTCGGCCTTTGGCAGGATCTGAAATCCGATCCTGTGCAGACTGAAGAAGCGGGTTCAGCCCAGTGGCGTTTTGCTCAAAGCTCTACTAGCGCACTCTGGAAAACCCCAGGTTTGTTCGATAATTTTGGTATTCGCACCACGAACCGGATTCAAAGCACAGGCTTAGCCGTTTTTGGTCAACTTGACTGGGCCATTACCGACAATCTTCACGTTTTACCGGGTATTCGCTACAACTACGATAAGAAAGTTGCCAATTATAAGCGGGAAACGTACGGCGGATTGCAAACGACAGATCCTGCGCTTCTTGCCTTAAAGAATGCAGTTTATACCAATCAGGCGTTTGATACGGATGTATCGGAGGGCAATTTCTCTGGACAGGTTACCCTGCAATATAAAGTCGGTAATGCGGTGAATGCATTCGGAACGTATGCGATAAGCTATAAACCGGTTGGGATCAATATCGGCGGACTACCAACGGCCAATGGGCAGGTATTACTCGATCTGGCTAAAGTAAAACCTGAGTCTGTCAATCACATAGAATTTGGTTTAAAGACCAAGCCGTCGCCAAATTCTACGCTGAATCTTGTCTTTTATGATACTGAAATCAAAGACTATCAAACGCAGGTCCAAACCCCTGAACCAGGCGTGAATAGAGGGTATCTGGCTAATGCGGAGAAGGTTCGGGTGATAGGCGTTGAGCTGGATGGAAACGTGCGGGTGGGCAATCATTTAACGCTCAACACGGCACTGGCTTATACCGATGGTATTTACGTATCGTTCAAGAATGCGCCTGTACCGCTGGAAGAAACAGGAGGTGAGCAGGCCTTCAAGGATGTTTCGGGCGGGGTTCTGCCCGGTATTTCTAAATGGTCGGGTTCATTAGGGGGCGAGGCAACGGCACGAGGAGAGTTGTTCAACCTGAAAGGCAATTATTTCTTTGGCGTTGATGCGTTCTATCGGTCATCGTTTTCATCAAGCCCTTCGCCTTCCCAGTATTTAAATATTGACGGATATAGCTTGGTCAATAGCCGACTTGGGTTCCGGGCATCGACAGGGGTTTCGGTATTCATATGGGGTAGAAACCTCTTCAATACCAACTACTACGAGCAGTTGTTAGCGGCTCCCGGAAGTGCTGGCCATTATGCAGGTATTGTGGGGGATCCCAGAACGTATGGTATAACGTTCCGCTATACGTTCTAAACAGGTGAGTGTGCCTTTAATAAACGTAGAGTTTATTATTTCGGCGACCAGAGCATAAATTTTTTCACTTTAGAGAAGCTGTTTGCGTTATGTATCAGATAACGCAAACAGCTTCTCTATTTTTGTGATATTTGCGGTTACTTAAAGTTGTGTAAGTAATAACGTGTATGGGTTTGCGTAATGGATAAGGCATCATATAATTGATTTCGTAAAACAACGAACAAGGCTTAGAGTATCCAGAAACAAGTCATCATCAAACATCAATTCGTGTCAGTAGTTCGAACGTATATGATCAACTACTACTTCATCAAAACGGTAGCTTATGAGACATCTCTTTCTTTTACTGGGATTTACGCTTCAGGGAATAGCTACGGCTTTTGCGCAGTTAAACCTTGCCGGTATCGTCACCGATGAAAAAGAGCATCCCCTGGCAGGCGTAACCATCATTATTCAGGGAACCACCAATGGGACTACTTCGCAGGCCGATGGGCGATTTACGTTACAAACGACCAGCGAGTTACCACTGATCATTACTGTATCGTCGATCGGGTATCAACGAAAAGAAGTGCAGGTTCGCGGGAGTAATTTCCGGCGGATTCAGGTAAAACTGATTGAAGAAACCGTGATTGCCGATGAATTGGTGCATGCAGCAAGCCGTGTTCCTGAAGATATTCAAAAGGCCTCCGTGACGATAGAACGACTCGACACGAAGTTGTTTAGTCAGTCCTCTGCTTTTAGCCCATTTGACGTGCTCCAGCATGTAAAAGGGGTTGATCTGATCACCCAAAGTCTGACCTTTAAATCCGTTAACGTACGTGGTTTCGGGTCGAACAACAATTCCCGGTTTGTGCAACTGAATGACGGTATGGATAATCGGTCGCCGGGTTTAGGCGTTGGATTCGGTGCTGTGGCGGGTATTCCAGATTTAGACGTCGAGAGTATTGAACTGGTGCCGGGGGCTTCGTCGGCGCTTTACGGGCCAGATGCCGAACAGGGCCTTATGAGTACGAACAGTAAAAATCCGTTTACGTATCAGGGGCTAAGTGTTCAACTGAAAGGGGGCGTAAATAATGTTGGGAAGCCAGATTTTGGGCCGAAAGCCTTTGGTGATCTGGCGATTCGGTATGCCCGACAACTTGGTGATCGCTTTGCGTTTAAGGTGAATGTACAGCGGTTTATGGGGACCGACTTCATTGCCGATGACTACAGTGATCGACAGACGCGTTCCCGAACAGGGTTCTTTGCTACCGACCGCAATCGGGGGGGGATTGCTACAGGGGTAGGGTACATCCCAAACAATAATCCGGACAACAATTTTCAGTATGATGGCGTAAACGTATATGGCGACGAGGTAAGTGGTAATGGCAGTGCCTATCTGTTCCCGTCGAACTACGCCAATGTATTGTTACAGAATAAGTTAGTAACGCGTACGGGCTACACAGAATTAGAGTTGCTGGGCAACAATGGTAAAGTAGTCAATAACCGAGCGAATCTGTCCCTGCATTACAAACTTACCGACGATGTTGAAGCTTCGATCAGTTGGAACTATGGCAACGGAAATTTTATGCGCACGGCTAATTTTCGAGAGTATTTCCCGGATTACCAACGACACCAGATCAAGGCTGAAGTGCGTGGCGGAAGCTTTTTTCTCCGGGCGTACACGACCCAGCAGACGGCCGAAGCCTGGAACCTGGGCCAGACAGCGGTTGGTATCAACACGAGCTGGAAATCCCTCGCCCAATGGGCTACAGAGTTCGGCCAGGCTTATGTTGAGAATAAAGTGACGGTTGGTCAATCCCGACTAACGGCCGACCGAGGTCGTTTTCTGCCAGGTACAGATCGGTTCGATGTCGCACGCGATGCATTTGCAACAACCTATAACACCGATACAATTCCCGGTTATCGTGGCGCCAGAGGCACTCGTTTTCGCGACAATTCAGCCTTGTGGCACTACGAAGGCATGTATAATTTCAAGGAGCTAATTGGTGTAGCAGACATTGTTGTTGGGGCCAGTTTTCGTCATTATGCGCTTAATACGGGTGGTACGTTGGTAGCCTTAAAGCCCGATAGTTCGGAATACACTATAAATGAGTACGGTGCATATATTCAGGCGTCCAAAGAACTAGTGGTTGGTGAGAAGCTGGTGGTTAAACCTACCCTTGCTGTTCGGTATGATAAGAATCAGTATTTGGCAGGCGGTTTGTCGCCCCGTGCATCAGCAGTAGCCAGCCTTGGATCGCATAACTTCCGGGCCTCCTGGCAAATGGCCTTTCATAATCCGACGCCGGGTCAGTTGTTTTCGGTGCCAATAGCAGGGCGATCTAGCGAAGTTGGTGGATTAGCGTCTACTCTTGAAACGGCTGGATTACTGTCGAAACCGGCCTACCTGGAGAGCGATGTTGCCGATTTTGCGGCAGGCCGCATTAACGAGGCTCAGCTTCAGGCCCGTGCATTTTCCCCTGGTAGTTTTAAAACAGAGAAATTAAGGACCTGGGAAATTGGCTATAAAACACTCATTAATAGTAAGATATCTATTGATGCTAACTACTTTCATAGCAAATACACCGACTTTATTACAGCCCAGAATGTTTACCCGCCAAACACCGGACAGATCGCTGATCTGAGTAAAGATGCCTATCGAATCGTACAAGTCAATGTAAATTCGCTTAGCGACATTATTGTAGATGGCTGGGGGGCAGGAATGGAATACACGCTGGGGCGGAATTTTTTGTTGACGGGTAACTACGTCCATCAGGTGGGTTTAATTACGCTGCGCGATTCCCAGGGGAATCTGGTGAATGATAACGTGGGTGATCCAATAATCAAACGTAAAATGAGTAAGCCTGAGGTCGCTCAGCGAGGGCGCAACTATTTCAACACGCCCGAAAACCGTTATACTGTCAGCCTGAGCAACCCCCATATCACAGATCATGTAGGAGCTACACTGACCTATCGCTGGACAGACCGGGTATGGTGGGAGCAGGGGATTACTGCTGGAGATGTCTGGTTATCGGCCTGGTCAAGTCTGGATGCACAGGTATCTTATAAACTACCGACCTATAAAACTGTTGTTAAGCTGGGAGGAACCAATCTTCTGAACAAGTACTATGCCCAGGGCTATGGTTTAGCGCAAATTGGCGGTATGTATTACATAAGCCTGACGTTCGATGAATTGATGCGCTAACGAATGAAAATCAGATTTTTAGGACGCTGAATCTACTTTGGCTAGACTTTAGAGCGATGTACATCATAATAATTTAGGCTCTACTACAATGACATACTCCTGTAAATTTGTGTCGAACGCCCGACTTTTAGGTGAGCGTTTGTGCCAACTTTACTTAGTTAAGTAGCCGATGATAGCTGGATATGCAAAGATTTGACAGGCTATGACGCCGTGAATAAATTGTACATAAACGATATTGATAATGAAAGCAGTAGGATTCAAAACGTCGCTTCCGATTACAGATGCAGCTAGTTTTATTGAGTTTGACACAGAAAAGCCAACACCCGAAGGCCGTCAGTTACTGGTAAAAATCAAAGCCGTATCGGTAAACCCAGTAGACTTTAAAATCAGGCAGAATTCGGCAAAAGACACTGTACTCGAACAACCTAAAATTATTGGCTGGGATGCTGCGGGCGTAGTAGAAGCGGTTGGCGATGCTGTGAGTTTATTCAGCGTGGGCGATGAGGTATACTATGCCGGTGATATAACAAAACCAGGCAGTAACGCTGAGTTTCAACTCATCGATGAGCGTATTGTGGGCCGTAAACCTTATGGGTTATCGCCCGAAGCGGCTGCCGCCATTCCATTGACAGCTTTAACAGCCTGGGAAATCCTTTTCGACCGAATGCGCCTTTCTATAGAGCGGGATCGAACGAAGACACTGCTGATTATTGGTGGGGCAGGGGGCGTAGGATCGATTGCCATTCAACTTGCTAAAAAACTACTGGGTTTGACTGTAATTGCTACCGCTTCGCGCCCTGAAACGATAGATTGGTGCAAAAAAATGGGCGCTGATATAATCGTCAATCACCGAGACCTCGTAGCCGAAGTTCGGAATGCTGGCTTTCACTACGTAGACTACATTGTTGATTTTGTAGATGCAAATCTCTATTGGGATGCCATGGTTGAATTGATTAAGCCACAGGGCCACATTGCATCCATCACAGGTAGTTCCGTTCCAGTGTTGCTCAACAAGCTGAAAAACAAGAGCGTTAGCTTTTCCTGGGAGTTTATGTATACTCGCTCGACCTATCAGACCGATGACATGATTGAGCAGCACTTTATTCTTGGCCGAGTGGCTGACCTGCTGGATGAGAGTGTCCTGGAAACCACGCATACGCACACATTACATGGCCTGACAGCCGATAATTTCAAACAGGCCCATGCCCAGTTGGAATCAGGAAAAACGATTGGGAAATGGGTCATATCGTTTTGACGATAAGTACTCCATTGACTGATAAACTATAAAAAAGCCCCACTCATTTCTGAGCGGGGCTTTTTGTTATGCTATCAATGTTTACACCGTTGCCCGTTTTTTGCTGCGGGCGAATTGATCGCGCGATTCAGTGAAAACTATCGCGAGTGACCAGAATCTAATTGGTTGAGTAACTCATTAACTTCTACCTCTAGGGTAGGCAGGTGGTTAATAATAACACTCCAGATAATTGTATTATTGACTCCATCGTAGGCGTGAATTAGCAAGTTTCGGAGGCTAATGATCTGCTGTAGGCTACTGATAGCAATCTTTGGTTCCATTTTCCGCACTTGATTGGCCGCTTCTCCAATAATACCTAGTGCCCTCTCTACGGCGTATTGAACGATTAAATCAGTATCGTAGCTGGCAAAATCACGCGCATGCTGGAGAAAGCTATCAACATGATTGATTTGGATCGCTATATCCATCAGATATTTGCGAATATCACGCTGCATAGAGTAACTGTTTGGATGCCTCAACCGCGTGGGCAAAATAGGGATTACGAAACGATTGCCCCATCACTAAATCAACAGGCCGATGAAGCAACTGTTCTAGTTCAAACAGAAGCCTGAAATAGGTTTCTCCTTTTACTTCCGGGGCTAATTCATCGGGTAGCTCTATCAGTAAATCAACATCACTGATAAGTTCGTCAAAATCATTGGAAGTGACAGAGCCAAAAGCATATAAACGGACTACATTATGCTGCCGACATAGTGCTTTGATTGGATCTGTATAGGGCTGCAAAAATGAATGAATCATAATAGCAGAAAGGTAAAGCGAATCCATGAGATAACAAAAACGGCTCCGGTCATGTTGACCAGAGCCGTTTTACGTGCATTAACTTATGTCGAGGCTTACACCGTTGCCCGTTTTTTGCTGCGGGCGAATTGATCGCGCGATTCAGTGATGGTCTCCAACTCTTCCTTCGAGCCGACAATCGCGTTTTGGTAACGACGAATACCTGTACCCGCTGGAATAAGGTGACCTACGATCACGTTCTCTTTCAAGCCATCTAATGTATCACGCTTACCACGGATCGACGCTTCGCTCAACACTTTCGTGGTTTCCTGGAAGGAGGCCGCCGAAATGAAGCTGTCTGTACCTAACGACGACTGAGTAATACCCATCAGTGTTGGTTGTGAAACGGCAGCCATGGCATCGCGAACAGTCACCAGAGCCATGTCACGACGTTTCAGGCTGGAATTCTCATCCCGGAGCTGACGGCTCGTAACGATCATCCCTGGCTTGAAGTTTGGTGAGTCACCAGCGTCCATAACAACTTTAGCGTCGAGCACTTTGTCGTTTTCTTCGCGGAAAGCCCACTTATCCACAACCTGTCCTTCGAGGAAGTTGGTGTCACCTGAGTCGATAATTTCAACTTTCTGCATCATCTGACGCACGATGGCTTCGATGTGCTTATCGTTGATTTTTACCCCTTGCAGACGATATACTTCCTGAATTTCATTAACCAGGTATTCCTGAACAGCCGTCGGTCCTTTGATGGCCAGAATATCGCTTGGCGTAATGGCACCGTCCGATAGCGGAGCACCTGCCCGTACGAAGTCGTTATCCTGTACAAGGATGAACTTCGACAGCGGTACCAGGTATTTCTTCTTCGTGCCGTCTTTCGACTCGATGAAGATTTCGCGGTTACCCCGCTTAATTGTACCGTAGGTTACTACACCGTCGATTTCGCTCACTACAGCCGGGTTCGATGGATTCCGTGCTTCGAACAATTCCGTTACCCGTGGCAGACCACCCGTGATGTCGCGGGTTTTACCAACGTTACGTGGAATTTTCGCTAGTGGCTGACCTGCTTTGATTTTCTGACCAGCTTTTACAACCAGACGCGAACCAACAGGCAGGTTATAACTCTTCTGAAGCGGACCACCATCGTTATCAGGCAGGTGCAGCGTCAGTGTTGTCGTACCCTGTACAACAATAGCCGGGTTCTTCGCTTTGTCGCGGCTTTCGATGATTACCATCTCCTGGAAGCCCGTCTGTTCATCGAACTCTTCACGATAGGTGATACCATCTTCAATCGCATCGAAGGTCAGTGTACCCGTCAGTTCAGAAAGGATAACGGCGTTGTAAGGGTCCCATGCGCAGATGTCATCGCCCTTCTTCACTATATCGCCTTCTTTCACCCGCAGGAATGCACCATAGGGAACGTTGTTGCTGATCAGAACCTGGTTTCGGTCGTCAGGATTCACAATCCGAACTTCGCCCGAACGACCCATAACAACCGTTTGTGCGTTACCTTCAGCATCTTCTGATTCAACCGTCCGCATTTCTTCAAACTCGATCAGACCGTCGAATTTCGCTTTGATCGATGCATCAACGGCAATGTTCGATGCGGTACCACCCACGTGGAAGGTACGAAGCGTAAGCTGGGTACCTGGCTCACCGATAGACTGCGAAGCGATAACGCCTACAGCCTCACCGATATCGACCATGCGGCCCGATGCCAGGTTACGGCCATAACACTTAGCACAAACACCCTGACGCGATTCGCAGGTCAGTACCGAACGGATTTCAACCGTTTCGATGCTGGTTTCGTCGATCTGTGCGGCTACTTCTTCGGTAATCAGTTCGCCGGCACCGATGATCAGATCTTTCGACAGCGGATCATAGATGTCATGAACCGTTGTACGACCCAGAATCCGTTCGGACAGTGGCTCAACAATATCTTCATTATCTTTCAGAGCCGAAACCTGCAGACCGCGCAGCGTTCCACAGTCTTCTTCGCTGATGATAACATCCTGGGCTACATCGTGCAGACGGCGAGTCAGGTAACCGGCATCAGCTGTTTTCAGAGCCGTATCAGCCAGACCTTTCCGGGCACCGTGCGTCGAGATAAAGTATTCCAATACGTCGAGACCCTCTTTGAAGTTCGACAGGATCGGGTTTTCGATGATCTCACCTACCGAGCCTTGCAGGTTTTTCTGTGGCTTGGCCATCAGACCCCGCATACCGCCCAACTGACGAATCTGCTCACGCGAACCACGGGCTCCCGAGTGCATCATCATAAAGATTGAGTTGAAACCACCCTGATCGGCTTCGAGTTGCTTCATCAGTGTTTCGGTCAGACGGGAGTTAACGCGCGTCCAGATGTCAATAACCTGGTTGTAACGTTCGTTCTCCGTGATCAGACCCATCAGGTAGTTATCCCAAACGCCTTGTACTTCGGCCTTGGCTTCTTCAACCAGACCTTGTTTGGCTTCTGGAATCATCACGTCGCTCAGACCGATCGACAGACCTCCTTTGAAGGCCATCTGGAATCCAAGTTCTTTGATTTCATCAAGGAATTGAGCTGTCCGCGCACCACCCGAAATCTTGAAGATCAAGGCAATGATCTGCTGCAGTTTTTTCTTCGTCAGCAGTTCGTTAATGTAACCCACTTCTTCAGGAACCGCCTGGTTGAACAGCAATCGGCCCGCTACCGTGTCGATTATCTTGGACACGATTTCCCCATTTTCGTCCCGAACCTTAACCCGGCACTTGATGTTGGCGTGCTTCGAAATCCGACCTTCGTTGATACCGATAATTACCTCTTCGGCACCATAGAACGTCATGCCTTCGCCCGGAATCGGGTACTCGGGCGTGCTCTTGCGACCTTTTGTTACATAATACAGGCCCAATACCATGTCCTGCGACGGTACCGTGATCGGCGCTCCGTTGGCAGGGTTCAGAATATTGTGTGATGCCAGCATCAGCAACGACGCTTCCAGAATCGCTTCCTGACCCAGCGGCACGTGAACGGCCATCTGGTCACCGTCGAAGTCAGCGTTGAAAGCTGTACAGACGAGTGGGTGCAATTGAATAGCTTTTCCTTCGATCAACTTTGGCTGGAACGCCTGGATACCTAAACGGTGCAGCGTTGGAGCCCGGTTGAGCAATACAGGGTGGCCTTTCAATACATTTTCCAGAATATCCCAGATTACAGGATCTTTCCGGTCCACGATTTTCTTGGCCGATTTTACGGTTTTTACAATGCCCCGCTCGATGAGTTTGCGGATAACGAACGGCTTGAACAACTCAGCCGCCATATCTTTCGGCAAACCACATTCGTGCAGTTTCAGCTCTGGGCCTACTACGATAACCGAACGACCTGAATAGTCAACACGCTTACCGAGCAGGTTTTGCCGGAAACGACCTTGTTTACCTTTCAGCATGTCGGACAGCGATTTCAGCGCCCGGTTACCTTCTGAACGAACGGCGTTCACTTTACGCGAGTTGTCAAACAGCGAATCGACGGCTTCCTGAAGCATCCGCTTTTCGTTCCGCAGAATCACTTCAGGGGCTTTGATTTCGATAAGCCGCTTCAGACGGTTGTTCCGGATAATTACCCGACGATACAGGTCATTCAAATCGGACGTAGCAAACCGGCCACCGTCGAGGGGGACGAGCGGGCGCAGTTCGGGAGGAATAACAGGTACCATTTTAATCACCATCCATTCAGGACGGTTTTCGATATGGCCGTTTGCCTCCCGGAAAGCTTCTACTACTTTCAGTCGCTTCAGGGCTTCTGCTTTCCGTTGCTGCGATGTATCCGTAGCAGCAGAGTGGCGAAGCGAATACGACAGTTCGTCCAGATTCAGACGCGACAGCAGCATCTCCAACGCTTCGGCCCCCATCTTGGCGATGAATTTATTCGGGTCTTTATCGTCAAGGTATTGGTTGCTGCTGGGCAGTTTGTCAATGATGTCGAGATACTCGTCTTCAGTCAGGAAGTCGAGTTGGTTGATGCCATCTTCAGCTTTCACACCCGGTTGAACAACTACATACCGTTCGTAGTAAATAACCTGGTCGAGCTTTTTGGTCGAAAGACCTAACAGATAGCCAATTTTGTTGGGTAAGCTGCGGAAATACCAGATATGTGCAACAGGCACCACCAGTTCGATGTGGCCCATACGCTCCCGGCGAACCTTTTTCTCGGTCACTTCAACCCCGCAACGGTCGCAGATAATGCCTTTGTAGCGAATCCGCTTGTATTTCCCGCAATGACACTCCCAGTCCTTTACTGGCCCGAAGATGCGCTCGCAGAACAAGCCACCCATTTCGGGTTTGTAGGTCCGGTAATTGATAGTCTCCGGCTGTGTCACTTCGCCGTAGGAACTCTCCAAAATAGACTCCGGCGATGCCAGGCTGATGGTCACGCTCTGGAAGTCGCTATTGAGTTTTTTGTTCTTTTTGAACGACATTGGTTGGAGATTATAGGTTTTAAAAGAGGAGTTAGAAGTTAGGAGCGAGGAGTGAGAATGGCTGGCGCAAAAAATGCTACCGGAGGATTCTCACTCCTAACTCTTCGCTTCTCACTCCTATTACTCTAATGTAATTTCAAGGGCCAGGCCGCGTAGCTCGTGCACCAGTACGTTGAACGACTCAGGGATATTAGGCTTCGGCAGGTTTTCACCTTTCACGATTGCTTCGTATGCCTTCGCGCGGCCAACAACATCGTCAGACTTAACGGTCAGAATTTCTTGCAGGATGTTCGACGCACCGAATGCCTCCAACGCCCATACTTCCATCTCACCGAATCGCTGACCACCAAACTGTGCCTTACCACCCAGCGGCTGCTGTGTAATAAGCGAGTAGGGCCCAATTGAACGAGCGTGCATCTTGTCATCAACCAGGTGACCCAGTTTCAGCATATAGATGATACCAACCGTAACGGGTTGATCGAAACGCTCACCTGTCAAACCGTTGTAGAGATATGTCCGACCAAACGAAGGTAAACCTGCTGCGTTCAGCTCGTCGGCTACCTGCTGCTCAGTTGCTCCGTCGAAAATTGGCGTAGCGTATTTACGATCCAGTTTCTGACCTGCCCAGGCCAGTACAGTTTCGTAAATCTGACCGAGGTTCATCCGGGATGGAACACCTAATGGGTTCAGAACGATGTCGACTTTAGTGCCATCTTCGAGGAACGGCATGTCTTCATCGCGAACGATCCGGGCAACAACACCTTTGTTTCCGTGACGACCAGCCATTTTATCGCCCACTTTCAGCTTCCGCTTCTTGGCAATGTACACTTTGGCCAGTTTCACAATACCTGCCGGTAGTTCGTCACCTACTTCAAGCGTAAACCGTTCACGTTTGAACCGGCCCGTGATCTCACTACGACGGGTGTTGTAGTTTTTCACCAGTGCCGTAATCAGCTCGTTGGTTTTTTCATCGTCCGTCCAGTCGTTCAGATTCATGTCGGCCAGAAGATTAGCTTCTTCCGGTACAGCATAACCGCTTTCATCCCGATACGCGTTCTTGTCAGGGAACAGGTTATCGACGATGTTTTTCCGACTGAATTTTACGCCTTTGCTGACAATTTCGTCACCGAACTTATGTTTGACACCAGCACTGGTTTTACCTTCAAGCAAGGACACTGTTTTTTCAATCATACGAGCGCGGAAGTCATTCAACTCACGGCTGTATTTCTTCATCAAAGCCTTCACTTCGTCCTTATGCTTGCCACGCTCTTCTTTAGCAGGACGGGCAAACAGTTTGGTATCGATAACAACTCCTTTCAGCGACGGTGGTGCTTTCTTCGAGGCATCTTTCACGTCGCCCGCTTTATCACCAAAGATGGCACGGAGCAGTTTTTCTTCCGGGGTAGGATCGCTTTCGCCTTTCGGTGTGATCTTACCAATCAGAATATCGCCTTCTTTAACTTCCGTACCGACGCGAACGATACCGTTTTCGTCAAGGTTACGAACGGTTTCCTCCGACACGTTCGGAATCTCGGAGGTTAACTCTTCTTCTCCGCGTTTGGTATCCCGTACTTCCAGTTCGAATTCTTCGATGTGGATAGAGGTGAAAATATCTTCACGAACTACCCGCTCCGAAATCACGATAGCATCCTCGAAGTTATAACCCTGCCAGGGCATGAACGCCACTTTCATGTTACGTCCAAGAGCCAGTTCACCAGCTTGTGTCGCGTAGCCTTCGCAAAGGACATCACCCTTTTTCACCCGTTGGCCTTTCAATACAGTCGGCTTGAGGTTAATACAGGTATCCTGGTTGGTTCGGCGGAATTTGATGAGGTTGTAGGTTTTCCGATCGTCGTCAAACGAAACCGCTAGTTCCTCTTCTCCCAGATCGTATCGAACAACAATCTTCGTCGCATCAACAAACTCGATGACGCCATCCGCTTCTGCAATAACCAGTGTTCGTGAGTCAACTGCAACACGGCCTTCCAGACCAGTACCCACAATTGGGGCTTCTGGACGAAGTAGCGGTACAGCCTGACGTTGCATGTTCGAACCCATCAGGGCACGGTTGGCATCGTCATGCTCAAGGAACGGAATCATGGAAGCAGCTACCGATACAATCTGGTTCGGAGCAATATCCATAAAGGTTACGTTCGCTGGTTCGGCCATCGGGAAATCACCTTCAAACCGTGCTTTCAGGCGATCTACCTGGAAGTTCCCCTTATCGTCGATACCGGCATTGGCCTGAGCGATGTAATGGGTATCTTCTTCTTCTGCAGTCAGGTACATTACAGGCTTGTCCATCGAGACCTTACCGTTTTCGATAATCCGGTATGGTGTTTCGATGAAGCCCATGCTGTTGATTTTTGCGTAAACGCAAAGCGACGAAATCAGACCGATGTTCGGACCTTCCGGCGTTTCGATCGTACACAGACGGCCATAGTGCGTGTAGTGTACGTCACGAACTTCAAAACCTGCTCGTTCGCGTGACAGACCACCAGGCCCCAGTGCCGACATACGACGCTTGTGCGTCACTTCGGCCAGTGGGTTAGTCTGGTCCATGAACTGCGATAGCTGGTTGGTACCGAAGAATGAGTTAATAACCGACGAAAGTGTACGGGCATTAATCAGGTCAACGGGTTTGAAATCCTCGTTGTCCCGTACGTTCATCCGTTCTTTGATGGTCCGGGCCATACGGGCCAGACCTACACCGAACTGAGCGTATAATTGCTCACCTACTGTCCGAACACGTCGGTTGCTGAGGTGGTCAATATCATCGACAACAGCTTTCGAGTTGATCAGACCGATCAGGTATTTCACGATAGAGACGATATCTTCGGTCGTCAGAACCCGCATTTCAGACGAGATGTCGAGTTGCAGTTTCTTGTTAATCCGATACCGGCCAACATCCCCTAAATCGTACCGCTTATCGGAGAAGAACAGGCTTTGGATAATTTCCCGAGCTGTTTGTTCATCCGGCGCGTCAGCATTACGTAACTGCCGATAGATTTGCTCGACGGCCTCTTTTTCGGAGTTCGAGCTATCTTTTTGCAGCGTGTTATAAATAATATTGTAATCGGCCATGTTCATGTCTTCCTTATGCAGGATAACTGAACTCTGGCCTGAATCCATAATGACGTCAATATCATCAGCCGAAACCGCTGAATCGCGTTCCAGCAGCACTTCGTTTCGGCTAATCGACACAACTTCACCTGTATCTTCATCCACAAAGTCTTCCGTCCAGGTGCGTAGTACCCGGGCGGCCAACCGGCGGCCAATTGCCTTTTTAAGATTAGCGGGCGTTGCCGAAATCTCTTCCGACAGGCCAAACAGGTCGAGGATGTCTTTATCAGAGCCGAAGCCAATAGCGCGCAGCAATGTCGTTACCGGGAATTTCTTCTTCCGGTCGATGTATGCGTACATGACGTTGTTGACGTCGGTCGAGAACTCAATCCAGGATCCTTTAAATGGAATAATACGGGCTGAATACAGTTTAGTACCGTTGGTGTGCTTGCTCATGGAGAAGAACACACCTGGAGAACGGTGCAACTGCGAAACAATAACCCGCTCGGCCCCGTTTATGACGAACGAGCCTTTCTCGGTCATATACGGGATGTTGCCCAGGAATACCTCCTGCTCAATCGTTTCGAAATCCTCGTTGTCAGGATCACTGTTCGATAGACGCAGTTTGGCTTTCAGGGGCACCGAATATGTCAATCCCCGGTCAATCGATTCATCAACAGAATACTTTGGTGGATCGACCGAGTAATCAATGAACTCCAGCTTAAAATTTTCGCGGGAGTCAGTAATGGGAAAGTTTTCCTGAAATACCTTAAACAAACCCTCTTCTGAGCGTTGGTTCGAAGGCGTATCAAGCTGGAAAAAATCTTTGAAGGATTTTACCTGGATATCCAGAAAATCTGGGTACCCAATCACTGGCTGAATCGTCGCAAAATTTTTGCGTGTACTGATTTTCGCGTTTGTCGCCAAGATTGTGCTTCGTTTAGTGCGTAACCGATTCTAAAAATAGGTGCGTGGCGTAGAGATGCCACGGCACAGAATCTGATGAACGATCTACAGAATTACAATTTATTAATTAGGTTTTCCACTGAAAAACTCGTAAATCGTAGTGTATAAATCGTTGATCAGTACTCTCCAGGCTGTCACCCAACCCTTGGAGAGTCAATAGATAACATAAGGCAATAAAAATAAGTTTGTCTTTTGCAAGTGCTTTTAGACAAAAATAGCTCCAAACAGGAAAAGACCAGACGTTGGTCTGGCCTCCCCTGTCTGGAGTGATATGCGAAAGAGCCTTTAGCTTACTTAACTTCTACTTCAGCACCAGCTTCTTCCAATTGCTTACGGAGTGCTTCAGCTTCATCTTTAGCAACACCTTCTTTCACTGGTTTCGGAGCTCCGTCTACCAGTTCTTTAGCTTCTTTCAGGCCCAGACCGGTCAGATCTTTAACCAGTTTCACGACAGCCAGTTTAGCAGCACCAGCCGACTTCAGAATTACGTCGAACGACGTTTTCTCAGCCACTGCCGGAGCAGCATCGCCACCACCTGCGGCACCACCAGCTACCATTACGGGAGCAGCTGCTGCTGGCTCAATTCCGTATTCATCCTTTAGGATAGCAGCCAGTTCGTTTACTTCTTTAACCGTAAGGCCTACAAGCTGCTCAGCGAACGCTTTTAAATCTGCCATTGTAGTATTTTCTTATTTTGATTGTGATACAATTGTTTTTGTAATGCGGCCGGGCTGGCGTACCAGTGGAAACCGCTTTTAAGTGCCGGAAAGTGCGGGTTTCCACCCACGCTACAGCTAAGCTGCTTCCTCGCGCTCCGACAGCGTTTTGAGGATACCGGCCAGTTTGTTGCCACCACCTTGCAGAGCCGAGATAACATTCTTGGCTGGTGATTGCAGCAGACCGATGATTTCGCCAATAAGCTCTTGCTTGCTCTTCAGTGCGATGAGCGTATCAAGCTGGTCGGCGCCAATAAACAGGCTGTAATCAATAGAAGCAGCCTTCAGTTTCAGTTTATCATTTGTTTTACGAAACTCTTTGATAAGCTGCGCCGGTGCTTTGCCATTTTCAGGGTGAAACATCACCGCCGACTGACCATGCAGCACCGTCTCGTTGAACGGCGTAAAATCCGTTGCAAGCGGTTCGAGCGCTTTTTTGATGAAGCTGTTCTTCACCACTCTGTACTCGATACCCCGCTCAAAACACATCCGACGTAACGTGTTGACTTCAGCAACCGTCATGCCATTCGCTTCCGTGATATAGAAGAAGGGAACGTTCTGAAACTTTTCAGCCAATTCCTCAATAATTGCTCCTTTTTCTTCGCGTTTCATGGCTTAAATTCCGGCTACTGTGCCTTTGTCAATCGTTACACCAGGACTCATCGTGCTCGACAGGTTGATCGCTTTCACGTACGTTCCTTTAGCCGACGAAGGCTTCAGTTTCAACAACGTGCTGATGATTTCCTGCGCGTTTTCGGCCAGTTTCTCCGGCGTAAACGATACTTTACCAATGCTGGTATGAATAGCCCCTTGCTTATCAACTTTAAAGTCGATTTTACCGGCTTTCACTTCACGAACAGCTTTGCCAACTTCGGGAGTTACCGTACCCGATTTTGGGTTTGGCATCAGACCGCGTGGACCAAGAACTTTACCCAGACGACCAACTTTAGCCATAACGTTCGGCATCGTGATAATCACGTCGACGTCTGTCCAGCCTTGTTCAATCTTCTGAATATAATCATCCAGGCCTACAAAGTCAGCACCTGCTTCTTTCGCTTCGGCTTCCTTGTCCGGGGTGCATAGCACCAGAACGCGAACCGTCTTACCCGTACCGTGGGGCAGCGTTGCAACGCCACGAACCATCTGGTCGGCTTTACGCGGATCAACGCCTAACCGAACGTCAATATCCACAGAAGCATCAAATTTCGTGTACGAAATCTCTTTCAGAATTTCGGCTGCCTGCTGGAGCGAATATTCTTTGGAAGCGTCGTACTTCGATTGAGCCTCTTTCTGTTTTTTCGTTAACTTAGCCATGTCTTTGTTTGCTTCGGCAAGTCTGATTAATTCTCAAACGGCGGTGTACCCGTCACCGTAATACCCATGCTGCGGGCTGTACCAGCTACCTGCTTCATTGCCGACTCAACGGTGAATGAGTTCAGATCGGGCATCTTTGTTTCTGCGATGGTCCGAACCTGATCCCACGTTACTGAGCCGACTTTTTTGCGGTTTGGCTGAGCAGATCCGCCTTTCAGCTTCGCTGCTTCCATCAGCAGAATCGGTGCGGGTGGCGTTTTGATGACGAAATCAAAGGACTTGTCCTTATAATACGTAATCAAAACTGGCAATACCATACCCATTTTGTCCTGGGTTCGGCCATTGAACTGCTTGCAGAATTCCATGATATTTAAACCCTTGGAACCAAGCGCTGGACCGATCGGAGGTGAGGGGTTGGCCTGCCCGCCTTTGACTTGCAGCTTAACGTAGCCACCTACTTCTTTTGCCATTGTGGTAATTGAGTTACGACCGCCTAAGCGGCCCCGTTACTACTTAGGTTCTAACTGGTTAGCCACATAACCAATCCGCACACCTTTCATAACAAATCAACTGGTTTTGGCTGGTCATCCTCTGAGGGAAGCATAGGACGCCGAACCACGGAAAATTGATCAGATCGATCAGCTTTCCTTTTCTACTTGTGCGTAACTGAGTTCTACCGGAGTGTTCCGGCCAAATATTTTTACAACGACGTTCAATTTCTTCCGGTCGTCGAATACTTCTTCTACAGTGCCAATGAAACCACCAAAAGGCCCATCAACTACCTTAACATTTTCACCTTTCAGATAGGATGCTGTTGGGGCAACAACTTCTTGTGTTTCTTCATCGACCTTACCAAGAATACGATTGACCTCGGCCTGACGAAGTGGAACAGGTACTTTTGAGGTAGTGCCCGCCTGAGAATTCCCCAGAAACCCTAATACGCCCGGCATATTCAAAATCATGTCGAGTGCCCGGTTATTACCTAAATCGGCTGAAATGAGGATGTAGCCAGGGAAAAATGACTTCTCCCGAACGCGTTTTTTACCGTTACGCATTTCGTACACCTTTTCCGCTGGTATAAGAACCTGCGGAATCACTTCATCGAGTTTTTGCCGGATTATTTCGTTGTCGAGATACGACTTAATCTTCTTCTCCTGACCCGACACCGCCCGAATGACGTACCATTGTATGCCGCTCATAATTAGTTGTCATTTGTTGTCATTACATGGTCATTGATTGCCATTTGCCACTATGACGTGCTTGCACGAAGGGTAACAAATTGTGACTATAATGACTACTGAATGACTAAAATTAAAACGACTGATAAAATGCGTTCAGTCCGTTCTCAAACACTAAATCAATTAACCCGACCAGTAGCGCAAAAATCAGCGAAGCCACCAGTACGAGTGTCGAACTACCCTGGAGATCGCTGAATTTAGGCCAAGTCACGTTATGCTGAACTTCCTCCCAGGAGGCTTTCAGAAACGAGATAAACTTGTCCATCTTTTGTAAGGATTGGCACGGGTGGAGAGATTCGAACTCCCATCAACGGTTTTGGAGACCGCTATTCTACCCTTGAACTACACCCGTGTATTGGTTCATTAACAGTCATTTGTGGTCTGTAACTGCATTTATCATGTAACATGATGAATGCCAATTATGTAAACGACACCCAATGACTTCTGAATTGGACTGCAAAATTACGAAATAATTTCAAAAAACAAGTGCATTCCCGTGAAGAAATGCACTTGTTTAAAATTATTCGAATATTAGTCGAGGATTTCCGTTACCTGACCAGCACCTACGGTACGACCACCTTCGCGGATAGCGAAACGGAGACCTTTTTCCATAGCGATTTTGTTGATCAGCGTTACATCAATCGTGATGTTATCGCCTGGCATTACCATCTCAACGTTAGCAGGCAGGGTAATTTCGCCCGTTACGTCGGTGGTACGGAAATAGAACTGAGGACGATATTTGTTGAAGAATGGGGTGTGACGACCACCTTCTTCTTTCGACAATACGTAAACTTCAGCTTTGAATTTCGAGTGAGGCTTAACCGAACCTGGTTTGCAAATAACCATACCACGACGGATATCGGTTTTTTCAATACCACGGAGCAGCAGACCTACGTTGTCACCGGCTTCACCACGGTCCAGAATTTTCCGGAACATTTCAACACCCGTTACAACTGATTTCAGGTTTTCAGCACCCATACCGAGGATTTCAACTGGATCACCCGAGTTGATAACACCCCGCTCGATACGACCGGTTGCTACCGTACCACGACCTGTGATCGAGAATACGTCTTCGACCGGCATCAGGAACGGCAGATCCGTCTGACGTGGAGGAAGTGGGATCCAGCTATCAACGTTATCCATCAGTTCTTCGATGGTTTTTACCCATTTAGCATCGCCGTTCAGGCCACCAAGAGCCGAACCTTGAATAACTGGGATATTGTCACCGTCGAATTGATAGAAGCTCAACAGTTCGCGGATTTCCATCTCAACGAGTTCGAGCAGTTCTGGGTCGTCAACCATGTCCACTTTGTTCATGAACACAACCAGCTGAGGTACACCTACCTGACGAGCAAGCAGGATGTGCTCCCGAGTTTGTGGCATTGGACCGTCGGTTGCAGCTACTACAAGAATAGCTCCATCCATTTGGGCAGCACCCGTTACCATGTTTTTCACATAGTCAGCGTGGCCTGGGCAGTCAACGTGCGCATAGTGGCGGTTTGCCGTTGCGTACTCAACGTGCGATGTATTAATGGTGATACCCCGCTCTTTTTCTTCTGGGGCGTTGTCAATCGAGGAGAAGTCCCGAATTGCGGCCAGACCCTTTTCGGCCAGCACTTTCGTAATGGCAGCCGTCAGCGTCGTTTTACCGTGGTCAACGTGACCAATCGTACCGATGTTTACGTGCGGTTTCGAGCGGTCAAAATTCTCTTTTGCCATGTTTTTTTAAAACGCTATTGTGAACTGTTGATTAGTTATTGAATGAATTCGCTGAACAAAATTAAACCCAGCGAAATCATACCGTTTGAGGTCTGACGCCATTTGGGCTTAAAACCGCTTGGGCGGTCCCATCAAAAAGATTTCCCGAAAGAAACCTTGAGCCGTTACGGGGACTTGAACCCCGGACCTCTTCCTTACCAAGGAAGTGCTCTACCGCTGAGCTATAACGGCAAAAAAAGTTTTCAGTTTTCGGCTTACTGTTGTTAAGCAGCAGTAAACTGTGAACCGTAAACTTTATGGAGCGGAAGACGGGTCTCGAACCCGCAACCTATAGCTTGGAAGGCTATCGCTCTACCAATTGAGCTACTTCCGCAATTACAATCAACCTGTACAAGTTAATTGTAGTATTGTGGGGAGTGGAGGATTCGAACCTCCGAAGGCGTACGCCAGCAGATTTACAGTCTGATCCATTTGGCCACTCTGGAAACTCCCCAAAAATCACTGTTAAAGAACATTTTCCGCCCCGTTTCCGGTTTGGAGTTGCAAAATTACATGTTTTTGCGGTGTTGTCAACAGATGATCTAAAAATAATTTAGATAAGCAGGAAACTTACTTCAATAACTCGGTCAACCGGGTGCTATCGGGGTAGATCATTTCAGTAATTCGCCAGCGATTTTCAGCAATTTGGCTGAGTTCGACCCGAATGTCGCCCGGTTTATTATTGTTGAGAAACGTAACGTAGACGACTGATTTAGAACCGCCTATGGCTGCTGGTTCAACCCAGGTTTTTTTGACTGCCGTATCGGGTGCCTTGAAAAGCAGATTTATTTTCGACCGATTTACCTTGCCCGAAGATTTTTGTGTATCGTTCCAGATCAGGTCAGCGGTGGATTTAGCAAAAAACTGATCGATCAGGCTTCGGTCTTTGGTTTCACGAAGTGGATTGTCTTTGGTACTATGTTCAAAATAAAGAGCACGAACTAATCGATCGGCAGCCGAGCGGGGGGCATCGGGGCCGGGTCGGGTAGCCAGTGCAAGGATGCTGTCTTCCTGAATGGTTCCGGTTGTTACGGCGGTTTCTTTTTCCTGTTTTGGTTTAGTCTGACAGGCCAGCATCATGAGAAACAAACTGGCTATACACCAACGAAGGATACACATGCGTGAAAGGGTTTAGGCGCTTTGCTGACTAAAGTTTAACGGTCTGGCTTCCTACCTGTTAGGTATAGCAAACCAGACCATTCGCCATAAAATCAGTCGATTTACCAAACTTTAATGCGTGCTTCCGGCTTTTTATACATTTTGTCGCCTGGTTGAACATTGAACGCTTGGTACCAGGCGTCAATATTCGAAACAGGGCCATTGCAGCGGTACAAGCCAGGTGCATGCGGGTCAGTCAAAATCAACTGCGCCTGAGTTTCGGGCAGGACATTTGTTCGCCAGATTTGGGCCCAGGAAAGGAAAAAACGTTGATCGGGGGTGAATCCGTCAATCATACTCTTTTTGCCATTTGCTTTACCTTGCGCCGTTTTTTTGAATGCGTCGTAGGCAATGGCCAGGCCGCCTAGATCGGCCAGATTTTCGCCCAGGGTTAACTGACCATTGACTTTGATGGAATCAAGTACCTTGAAGCCGAAGAACTGCTCTTTTACCTGATCTGCCCGCTTTTTGAAATTATCAGCGTCGGTTTTGGACCACCAGTCCCGAAGGGTACCGTCGGCATCGTATTGTCGGCCCGAATCGTCAAAGCCGTGGGTCATTTCGTGGCCGATTACAGCGCCAATTCCGCCGTAATTGATGGCATCATCGGCTTCAAAATCGAAGAATGGAAATTGAAGAATGGCGGCCGGGAAGGTGATCTCATTGTTCACCGGACTATACGATGCGTTGATGGTTGGGGGCGTCATACGCCACTCCGTTTTATCGACGGGTTTGCCAAGGCGGTTGATCATGTAGTTGTACTGCCATTTGTCGGCCGCCTGTACATTCCCATAGAAATCATTGCGGCTGATGGTGATTCCATCGTAGTTTTTCCACTTATCGGGATAGCCAATTTTCCGGCGGAAAGCGACCAATTTAGCCAGGGCTTTCGTTTTGGTATCGTTACTCATCCAGTCGAGGCTTTTAATATGTTCTTTGAATGAAGCTTCCAGATTATCGACCAGGGTTAACATCCGCTGTTTAGCTTCAGGCTTGAAATATTTCTGTACATAGAGTTGTCCAAGAAGATCACTCAAAGAGCCGTCGATTAGGCTACTAACTCGTTGCCAGCGAGGGGTTTGTTCTTTCTGGCCGGTTAAGGTTCTGGAAAAGGCAAAGTTCTGTTTTACAAACGCATCGCTTAGATAGGGGGCTGCCCCTTTCACAATATTCCAGCGCATATACGTACGCCAATCCTCAATGGGAGTAGCCGCCATCAGGCTATCGAGGGAGTGGAAAAAAGCGGGACTTTGTACCAGTACTGTATCCTGGTCTTTAGACCCAAATTTGGTTAGTTGGTCGGCCCAGTTAATAGAAGGTGTTGACTGACTGAATTTGCTTACGCTCAGCTTATTATAGGTTTTGTAAGGATCACGAAGCTCAACGCGGGGCATTTGTGCTTTGGCCAGTGCTGTTTCCAGACGAATGATTACATCGGCATCCTGTGACGCCTGGGTTGGTTCTTCGCCGATGAGCGCTAACATTTTGTTCAAATGTTCCCGATAGGCATCCCGAATTTTTACACTGCGGGCGTCGTTTTTCAGGTAATAATCACGGTCGGGAAGAGTAGTACCGCCCTGGCTTAATTGGGGTAAATATTTCGACACATTTTTGCGGTCCTGCGTAATGCTAAAGCCAAATAACATACCATTGCTTTGCGTACGCTGATAGGCAAGTTCATCCAGAAAAGCGGCTTTGTTATTTACTTTTTCGATACGAGCCAGATCGGGCTTGATGGGGTCAAAGCCACGTTTCTCGATCGTCAGGCTATCCATACCACTGGCGTAGTAATCGCCAACCATCTGATAGAGACGACCTTTTGTCGCCGTTTTGGATGCATCTTCAAGCAGTGTTTTCATGGCATCCAGGCTTTTTTCACGCAATTCCTGAAAGGTTCCCCACGATGTTTTTGATGCCGGAATGGTATTCGCCCGAAGCCAGTTACCATTGGCGTATTGGTAGAAATTATCGCCCGGTTTGACCGATAAATCCATATTGGCCGGGTCGATAAATTTACGGGGGGCTACGGTTGCTATCAGGCCGATTGTGACAACCGCCGAAAGAAAAGCTAATTGCTTGTTCATTTATAGAGTGAGTTGTAAACGTAAAGAATACAAAAATACATAACGCGGATGGGAATCCGCGATTGGGGTCAGACTAACCACGTCCCCAATCGCGGATTCCCATCCGCGTTACCTGATTCACTATTTATTTACCCGCCAGCGAAGCCTGGAACTCACGTGTATAAGTACCCGCTTTGAATTGGTCGAAAGGCTCTTTCTGGTGATAATTTTTCCCAAAATAGGTGATAATCTGATGGAAGGTACGGGGCTCCAGATATCCGGCAATTGGTTGGATCAGGTTAAATTTTTCATCCATGAATACCGTTGTCGGATAGCTCATCTGATTTCTCATCAGGGCCGCAGCCAATTCGTGAACCCCGTTACTACCGCCACTTATATACTTGAACGTTTGTTTGCCCAGGGTTATATCGGCGGTTTGTTCAGCGTTGAACCGGACCGGGTAAAAATTTTCGTTCACGTAGTCGACAATGGCGGGCTCGGAGAACGTTTTGCGATCCATAACCTTACACCAGCCACACCAGTCTGTGTATACATCGATAACAAATTTCTTTGGTTTCTTCTGAGTAAGCGCGTAAGCTTCCTGGATGGTCAACCAGTTAATGTGCTTGCGCTCGTCGGTCGGCCTAGCAGTCGGTAGATCGACAGGTAAGGAGGTTCGAAATGCGCTGATCGTTAATAAAACGAAGGCCGCGAAAAAGAGAAACAGGCGGTTCATACAGGCTGTTGTTTTAATTAGTAACGTACGGGGGCTAATAAAATTAGTAAACAGGTCTGAGTTCTGCTAAAAAAGTAACTTACGAAACAGGCCGAACTGCCCGTAAAATATCCCGTTTATGCGGAGGGCCGGGATGCTTTTCAACGGTAAGACCTGCCGAACGAAGGTTTCGTTGTACATAACTCTTTGAACAGTAAGTGGTCAGTATACCATTTGGGAGCAATAAATGAGCCAGTTTTGCGAAAATTTCCGGCTCCCACAGTTCGGGCTGGGCCGTAGGCGCAAAGGCATCGTAATACATCAGGTGGAAGGATTCTGACGTAGCCCAGTCCTGGAGTTGAGAATGAATTTTTAACAGACTGAAGCACGGATTGATGGGTACCCACTTATTCCAGGGCGATTCGTGAAGACTGGCTAAATAGTTAGTGCCTATTAGTTCGTCGTAGTTTAGGTGTCGCGCATCGTCAGGCGCCATCGGAAAGGCTTCGACCGCTGTATACATAATCCGACGCTGATGGGACAGAGCCTGTTGAGCCGTTAAAAGAGCATTTAGTCCCGTTCCAAATCCCATTTCAAAAATATGTAGCTCCTGGTCAGGGAATCGGTCGAAAGCGTCCAGTAATCCTAATTCAATATAGACTCGTTGGGATTCCTGATAGGCGCCATGAATGGAATGATAGGTTTTATCGAGCGTCTGATTAATGGCGGTATGAGAGCCATCGGCAGTGATTAGCAAGCGGACATTGGCGTTCATGTGAAAGAAAATAGTAGCACAGCGTGTAAAGAATCTACAGAAACAACCTTAACCTAATCTTAATCTGTTCGTTTTTGGGCTAATTTTGTGTCTGGTTTCTGTAGGCTGGGTAACGAAAATCGCGATTTACTCGTAATCTAGTCGGCATGGGCCATTCATAGTCAATTATTTAGTAAGTCAAATGATTCAACGCGTTCAATCCATATTTCTATTTCTTATTGCTGTTGCAATGGGTACAGCACTGGCCACACCATTATGGGAGAAGTCGGGTACCAAATCGCCCGAAATGGCTCATTTATCGGCACTACAATATACTCAGCAGCAGGGAGTTACTACGTATGCTGATACTGTCTGGTATTTAGCCTTATTAATCGCTCTGGTGGGAGTTGTGGCTCTTTACGCTATTTTCCAGTATAAGAATCGGCTGACACAGACAGCCTTATGTGCTGTTAATGCCTTGATGCTTACGGCCATTATGGGCATTGTTCTCTATCGGACGCTCTATCTGGGCAAATTGTATGGTGATCCGGAAAATCAGGGTGATTTTTTAACCGGTTTTTACGCCATTATTGCTGCTCTTGTATTTAACGCATTGGCAAACCGTTTCATTCGTCGGGATGAGAAATTAGTGCGGGGTTCTGATCGGTTACGCTAGGCTTATTTTTCGTTAGGCTAGTAAAAGCCTGCTGTTTGATGATCGTATATATCGTCAGACAGCAGGCTTTTTTATTGGTTATAAATAAGTATCGGTTTAAGATTTTTTATTCTTTTTTGGGTAATGCACAGAAGGAAGTTGTCTTTTCTATGAAAAAGCCTTAATCTTATTTCGTTTTTTTGAAAATAAGAATTTTGAGGCTGAATAGGCATTGTACTATTGGGTAAGAACTGTAAATCAGGTGATGGCAGAACGGAATTTTACTGCCGTCTTCAGGCACGTTTTGCCCAACTAAGTGGCTTGGTCTTTCTACACAATCAGTCTTACGAATCAACTAGTATTTTGCTGACTAGGCCGACTTCTATACGTTATCAACAAACCTCTTTTTTATGAACACGTCTACCCGTGTAATGCGCATTGGGTTAGCAGCTTTTATAGGGCTTAGCCAACCAGGTATTGCACAGACAACGAACCCAACCCCAAAGTTTGCCTTTGCAGAGCCCGCTTTATCGCCCGATGGAAGAGAAATTGCCTTTGTTTCGGGTGGCGACATCTGGACTGTACCTGCCGCTGGTGGTGAAGCCCGACTGCTGGTAGCGCATACCGACAACGAAACCCGACCCCTGTATTCGCCCGATGGCAAATACCTGGCGTTTGCCTCAACCCGCTCCGGTAATGGCGATATTTATCTGCTAACACTGGAAACGGGTTCCTTGCGCCGACTAACGTTCGACGATGGAGCCGAAAGCCTTACGGCCTGGTCGAATGATAGCAAAATGGTCTATTTCCAGTCGACCAGCCGCGATATTTCGGGTATGAACGACATCTACCGGATGCCTATTACCGGAGGTACGCCGATGCCCGTTACGGCCGATCGGTATGCAAGCGAATTTTTTGGAACCCCCTCACCCGATGGTAGTACACTGGCATTTTCGGCCCGTGGTATTGCTGCGGCTCAATGGTGGCGAAAGGGAAGCAGCCATCTTGACCAATCCGAAATCTGGACCTGTAAGATTGGCGCGAAGAAAGGGGATAAACCCACCTATGAGCGATTGACCGAAGGAGGAGCAAAGGAACTTTGGCCCATGTGGAGCCCAGATGGTCAAACGGTCTATTTTATGTCGGATAAAGGTGGTGGACAGAACTTATGGGCCAAGGCACTGAAAGGACAGGCTATGATGCTCACATCGTTTAAAGACGGGCGGGTCATCTGGCCATCCATCAGTCAGGATGGAAAGTCGATCGTTTTTGAGCGTGATTTTCAAATCTGGAAATATGACATTACCACGAAGCAAACAGCCCCGGTAGCCATTCACCTACGGGGTGCAGCGGCTGGCCCTGCTGTCGATCATGTAAAGCTTACGAGTCAGTTTCGGGATCTGGTTGTATCGCCCGATGGGAAGAAAGTAGCGTTTACCGCTCACGGTGAAGTGTTTGCGGCTTCGGCGAAAGAGGGTGGCGATGCGGTTCGGGTTAGTAACACCCCCGCGCTCGAGTCGCAACTGGCCTGGACACCTAATAGCCGGATGCTACTGTATATAAGTACGCGAAATGGTATTGCCAACCTCTATCAGGACGATGCGGCTCCGGTTGTATCGCCTGATGGGCAATCGGTCGCTTTCCTGCGAAATGGGCAGGAACTGCATGTGATGGAGTTGGGTAATAAGAAAGACCGGGTGGTGTATAAAGGTTTTCTGGGCCGTCCGCCTTTTGCCAGTACGGGTTCGGTAGCCTGGTCGCCAGATAATAAATGGCTGGCCTTCGCTGCCTATGGGACTAAAACGTTTCGGAATATTTCGGTCGTACCCGCAACGGGTGGCGAAAGTCATCCGGTAAGTTTTCTGGCTAATACCTTTGGTGGAAATGTAAACTGGAGCCCTGACGGGAAGTACATTCTGTTTGGAACCAACCAGCGGACCGAAATGGCGCAGATTGCCCGAGTTGATCTGGTTCCACGATTGCCCAAATTCCGGGAGGATCAGTTTCGCGACCTGTTTAATGAGGAAGTGCCCCGGACGATTCGAACGACTACGGCACCCATAGCTCCAAGCGCCCCTGATAAAGTTGCCTCCCGCGATTCCGTTGCTAGTTCATTGCCGGGCACAAAAGCGAAAAGTGCGGGTAAAGAAACAACCAGCATTGTGTTTGACGGTATTCGCCAGCGGTTGAGTTTATTGCCCATCGGTATGGAAGTTGATGCGCAGTCGATCAGTAAAGATGGTAAAACACTTCTGTTGGTAGCCAGCGTGGCCGGTCGGCAGAATTTATACACCTACTCTCTCGATGAAACGGGCGCAGAGCGAAGTGTAGCCCGTCAGTTAACGACAACGCCCGGCCCGAAAAGCAATGCGCAGTTTACGGCCGATGGCAAAGAGGTATTTTATCTGGAACAGGGGCGTATTCAATCGATTTCGCTGGAAAAACGGGAACCTAAACCAGTGGCTGTAACGGCTGAAATGGATGTTGATTTTTCCAGCGAAAAACTTCAGGTATTTCAGCAGGCCTGGGATGTACAGAACAAAGGCTTCTATGATCCTGAATTTCATGGTATCGACTGGCAAACCGTTCGTAAAAATTATGAACCGCTGGCGGCTGGAGCCCGTACCCCCGATGAATTACGCCGATTACTAAGCCTGATGGTGGGCGAACTGAATGCGTCGCACTCGGGCGTATCAGGCCCGCAGGGAGCCATCGATATAACAACCGGACGACTAGGACTCCGGTTTGATCGGATTACGTATGAGAATACCGGCAAACTCCTGATTACAGAAGTCGTGTCGCAAGGACCCGTGGCGTTGGTAGGTACGGTTAAACCCGGAGATTATTTGCAGGCCGTTGATGGGAAAACAATCGATACGAGTACCAATCTGGATGAGTTATTAAATAATAAAATCAACCGTCGGGTCAACCTTTCGATCGTATCGGCTCCCAATGCAACTCCCCATGAGGTGAGCGTATTGCCCGTTAGCCTGGCTACGGAAAAAGGCTTGTTATATAAACAGTGGGTTGAGCAGCAGCGCGAATATGTAGCGAAAGCGAGTGGCGGACGGCTAGGCTACGTGCATATGTTCGATATGTCGGCCGAATCGCTCAACCAATTGTACATCGATCTGGATGCCGATAACCACGCTCGTGAAGGCGTTGTGGTTGATGTGCGCAATAATAACGGTGGCTTTGTGAATGCGTATGCCCTCGACGTATTTGCCCGTAAAGGCTATATGACCATGACTCCCCGTGGGCTTCCGGCCTCACCGGCGCGTACACAACTGGGACAGCGGTCACTGGAAAAACCAACGATTCTGGTCACTAATCAGCATTCACTCTCCGACGCCGAAGATTTCACGGAAGGGTATCGGTCGCTTAAACTGGGTAAAGTGGTGGGCGAACCGACGGGTGGTTGGATCATTTATACTTCAGCCGCCCAATTGATCGACGGCTCATCGATTCGCCTGCCTTTCATTCGCATTACCGACAATACAGGCAAGAATATGGAACTGAATCCACGTCCGGTCGATATTCCTGTATCTCGTCCCATTGGCGAAAGCTATACCGATCAGAATACCCAGCTCGATGTAGCCGTAAAAGAACTCATCAGGCAACTAGACGAAGCCAAATCCAGCAAGGTCAGTGCGGGCAAGTAAAATGAGATTTGCTGTAACGCGGGTGGCAACCCGCGATTTTTAATCAGAGAGTGCGTGCCACCCGCGTTACAAGAAACAGCCACCTAATATCCACTAATTAACTATCGTCAGCAGCAAAAGACAACCTGTTAGCACATGAAAAAACGTTTAGTTACCTTCTTAGCACTTGTACTTATTCCCATGTATCAATTGGCCGCCCAGGCTCCTGCGGGTGGTTCTGGAGGTTCAGCTACCATTGCCGGTTTTACCAATGGCATGGAAAAACATCCGGGCTATCTGACCTATTATTGGGATGCCAAAAAAGGCAAAATCTGGCTCGAAATCGACAAGTTCGATACAGAGCTTTTGTTTTACCCTTCGCTGGCGCAGGGCGTCGGCTCCAATGATATTGGTCTTGATCGTGGGCGGCTGGGTCAGGAGCATATCATCAAGTTTCAGCGGAGTGGGCCTAAAGTCTTGATGATCGAGCCTAACTATTCGTATCGTGCCATCAGCAATGACCCGCTGGAGCGTCGGGCGGTTGAAGAATCGTTTGCCAAATCCGTTCATGCGGGCTTCGATGTGGCTGCCGAAGAGAACGGCAAGGTACTGGTCGATCTGACACCGTTTATGATGCAGGATCTGGTCGGCGCTATTCAGGCCATCACCCGCACGCGTCAGGGAGCTTTTCGGCTAGACCCGGCCCGTTGTGCGATCTACCTGCCGAATACAAAAGCGTTTCCACAGAATACCGAATTTGAGGCTATACTGACGCTTACAGGCGACAATCCAGGCGCCTATCTGCGCGAAGTGGTGCCAACACCAACGGCTGTCACCATTCATCAGCACTATTCATTTGTGCAACTGCCCGATGCTAACTATAAACCACGGGTTTTTGATCCACGCATTGGCTACGGTGGTATTGAATACTTCGACTATGCAACGCCCGTTAGCCAGCCGATCATGAAGCGGTATATTTCACGGCATCGACTGGAGAAAAAAGACCCATCGGCGGCTGTTAGTGAAGCAGTTAAGCCCATCATTTATTACATCGACCCCGGAACGCCCGAGCCAATCCGTTCGGCACTGATGGAAGGAACGGCCTGGTGGAATCAGGCGTTTGAAGCGGCTGGTTATAAGGATGCGTTCCAGGTAAAATTGCTTCCTGCCGATGCCGACCCGATGGATATTCGATATAATCTCGTGCAGTGGGTACACCGCTCAACACGCGGCTGGAGCTACGGCGGCAGTATCAGCGACCCCCGGACAGGCGAAATTATCAAAGGCAAAGTAACCCTGGGCTCGCTGCGGGTTCGGCAGGATTACCTGATTGCACAGGGGCTGGTTGGCGATTACCCCGGAGCCACCGCACCCGATCCTAATTCGGACCCTATGATGAAGATGTCCATTGAGCGACTTCGGCAATTGGCTGCCCATGAAGTAGGCCATACGCTTGGTTTGCCACATAATTACATTGCTAGTGCACAGGGAGGAGGTGAGTTTGGTCGGGCATCGGTTATGGACTACCCAACGATGGTGGCTAAAGTGAAAGGAGCTAGTATCGACCTGTCGGATGCCTATGCAAAAGGGATTGGTATTTACGACAAATGGAGCATCCGCTACGGTTATGAGCAGTTTCCGAGTGGTACTAATGAGAAACAGGCACTCGATAAAATCGTAAACGACATGCATAAGTCCGGCCTTACGTTCCTGACAGACAAAGATGCCCGCCCAGAGGGGTCTGTTCATCCTGGTACGCACCTGTGGGACAATGGCAACAACGCTGTCGATGAATTAAAACGAGTGAGCGATGTGCGCCGGATAGCGTTGGCCAATTTCACAGAGAAAAAAATTCCGACCGGAACACCTATGGCTACACTGGAAGAGGTACTAGTGCCGATGTATATGTTCCACCGCTATCAGGTCGAAGCGGCTGCCAAGGTTGTAGCGGGGCAAGTCTACACCAATGCGCTACGGGGTGATGGTCAGCCGGTTGTAGCGACGGTGCCAGTTCAGGAGCAGAAGCGAGCCTTAGACGCCTTACTGTCTACGATTGATCCCGCGTTTTTGGCAGTTCCTAAATCAGTGCTGGCTCTGATTCCACCCCATCCGTTCCGGTATGATCCTAATCCACGGGAAGTATTCAAACGTCGGACAGGGCTTTCCTTCGATCCACTGGCAGCGCCCGAAGCGGCTGCGGGCATGACACTCCAGATGCTGTTTAATTCCGAGCGGGTAAGCCGACTGGTAGCCCAATCGGCTATCGATCCGGCTCAACTGAGTCTGGAAGGTATGCTCGATCAGCTATTAGCTACCACCTGGTACAAAGCCGATCCGGCTGATGGTTATCAGGCCGAAGTAAAGCGGCTGACCGAAAAATTGCTTTTACAAAAACTACTCGATTTGGCGAACAGCCTGGAAGCCACTCCACAGGCGCGGGGAATCGCCTTGCTAAAGCTCAGTCAGTTGAAAGCGAAGATTTCGGCTCCAGCTACTAATCCGAAAGCAAACGCTCACCGCCTGCTGGCACTGGATCAGATACGCCGTGCCGAAGGCAATATTGCTGACCTGAAGCCCACTAATCCGCAAACGCCCCCCGACGGTATGCCGATCGATACGGGCCAGGAATGGCTCGCTCCTGCGTGCGACTGGAAATAAGCTCTACGTCATAAAAATCCGCCTGCTTTTAAAGCAGGCGGATTTTTTTTTGCCTTTTCTGACTAGTTCTGTTGTATTGATCGCATTACGCAATCTAATTTTAATCTCTTTTTAATTTGCTTGCTCGTTTACAGTGGGACTCATGTCTGTCTCGTTTCGATCCAAAAACAGTATCTATATGATGTTTTCTCTAAAAACTGTCTGGGTAATTGCTTTGGTGATGCTCAGCCAGTTGACAATTGCTCAACAATATGCTAAACCCGATACCACAAAATCGCCCGAAATAAACGAACTGAAATACAACCTAAATGCGTCGGGCTCCCGTTTTTTTAAAGTTACGTTTTTAAATCAGAGCTGGCTTCGGTTTAATCAAAGTAATCCGGGGACTACGGTTGTGAGTGAGCCCAAAGACAATACATTCGATATTGGTCTGCGCCGGACGCGTATCCAGCTATTCGGACAGGTCAGCGATCACGTTTTTCTATACCTTCAGTTTGGGCTGAATAATTTTAATTACCTGAATGGTGGATTCAACCCAACGGCTACATCGAACCGGAAAATCCAACCCTTTTTTCATGATGCGGTAGGCGAATATATCGTCTGGAAGAATAAGGATTACCTGAAAATCGGCTATGGTCTGACGATTGTCAATGGCCTATCCCGATTTTCAGCGCCGGGGGTAAGTAACATTATGAGTATGGATGTTCCGGTGTTTGCCCAGGCTACGGTTGATCAGACGGACGAATTTTCGCGGAAGCTAAGTCTCTATGCACGAGGGCAAATTGGGCATCTGGATTACCGGATTGCGATGAGTGATCCATTCCCGATTCAGACCAACGGCTCGGCTCTGCCGATCTATGGACCGAACGCCATTTTTGCACTAAAAGGCCACACCAAGCAGTATCAGGGACTTTTTATGTGGCAGTTTTTCGATAAGGAATCGCACCAGACACCTGGCTACAATACAGGCACCTATTTGGGTTCTAAAAAGATTTTCAATCTTGAAGCGGGCTTTATTACCCAGAAAAATGCTACCGTGAGCGTTCCTGCGGCTGGCGATACGGCGTATCATACCATGAATCTGTGGTCCATTGCGTCATTCCTGGATATGCCCCTTGACAGAGAAAAAGGGACAGCCGTGAATGCGTATCTGGGTTATTTCCGTACCGACTATGGTCCAAATTATCTGCGCTTCAACGGAATCATGAACCCTGGTAGTGGTATTGTGGCTGGCTATCCGGCTAACACGCAAGGGAATGCATTTCCAATGTTTGGTACAGGAAGTTTAGTCTATGGCCAGGTTGGGTATTTGTTAAAACGCGATCTGTTCGGTCCCGGTAATGGCACGCTTATGCCCTATGTCCAGGCGCAGATTGCGAACTATGAGCGTTTAACAAAGACGTTGGGCGTTTACAACATTGGAATCAACTACCTGATCAAAGGACATAACGGTAAGTTTACCCTCGATTACCAGAATCGGCCTTTTTACCAGATTTCAGGTAATCAGTACGCACCGGGTGGCCGTCGTGGTCAGTTGACATTGCAGTATCAGATTTTTATCTAATAAGAGTGTGGTGTTAGTAACGTGGTGTCAGATGGAAGCATCTGACACCACAGGAGAGAGCTTGGCGCTACTCCTTGAAGTCTCTATCGTAGGGGAATTGACGGGAGGCTTTACGCATGATGGTTGTGATGATGCTGCTGGTATTGCTGCCAAAACCGCGCGACAGGGTTTTGTCATATTTCCAGAGGAGTTCGCCCGTTTTGCCATCGTTGATGCTGATGGTTGTTTTTCCGGTATTGGTAGCACCACCAAATCCGACGGCCAGCGTCATGGCGATCGCAGCTCCATCCGACATGGGCTGTGTACTTTCAAATGTACCCGATACAATGCCATCAACTTTCAGAATTTTTGCCAGTTCTTCCGGTGTAAAACTCGCCAGCGTTTCATAGGTTACAGCATTACGTTCCAGCAGCGCGTTTGTCCGGGCCGGGTCCTGAAAATCAACAAAGATATCGTTGCTTTCCTTCCGCTTCAGAAAGTAGGAATGAACGGCACTTTGTACGCCCAGGCCTTCCCGTTTTTCGAGCGCTGCAACACCCGCAGGTCCCCCATTTTTTTCTACTTCTTTGGGGCGTAATTGCAGAGTCGTTTTAAAGGGAAGAATAGCCAGGACTTTATGGTCTTTGGCCAGGTTTTTGAAATTTGGATTCGTATAAATCTCACGCGTCTGGGCAAAAGCACTAATCAGTGCGCCAAGAAACAGTACAGTGGTTAATAAGGCTTTCATAAAAAGAGGCTGTTAAACACTGCATAGTTACAGAGCGACGAGTGGGCTTGGAAATCGACTTTGGCTGAAACGGCATTAACACCGTATGAAGTGGGGAAAACAAAAAACCGGTCGTTGGGACCGGTTTTTCAAATAATGAGCAATCGAAAGAATTAGATACCGATGTTTAGCGTGCTCAATACGCTATTCATGTTGCGAACGGCATCGGCCGATTTGTTGAAGGCAGCCTGCTCTTCCTCGTTCAGTTTGTAATCAATGATTTCTTCCCAACCACTGCGGCCCAGCACTACGGGTACACCCAGGCAAATGTCCGACTGGCCGTATTCACCTTCGAGCAGTACGCAGGATGGAATCACACGTTTCTGATCGCGCAGAATGCTTTCGACCATATAGGCGCCAGCCGCTCCCGGTGCATACCAGGCCGAGGTGCCGATCAATCCGGTTAAGGTAGCACCGCCAACCATCGTATCAGCAGCTACTTTTTTCAGTGTTTCTTCGTCCAGGAAATTGCCGACCGGAACGCCCGCTTTTGTTGCCAGACGGGTCAGCGGAATCATGGTTGTATCGCCGTGACCACCGATAACCGAAGCCTGCAAATCGTTGGGCGAGCAGTTTAATGCCAGCGACAGATAAGTTTTAAAACGAGCCGAATCCAACGCACCACCTAAGCCGATTACCCGATTTTTGGGCAGACCTGAGGCTTTCAGGGCCAGATAGGTCATGGTATCCATCGGGTTCGATATGATGATGAAAATAGCGTCGGGCGAGTATTTCAGAATGTTTTCGGTAACGCCTTTCACGATACCCGCATTGATGCCAATAAGGTCTTCGCGGGTCATCCCAGGTTTACGTGGAATCCCCGAAGTAATAACGACGACATCCGAACCTGCCGTTTTTTCGTAATTATTGGTAGAACCGGTTATTTTAACGTCGCAGTCGAGCAACGTTGACGCCTGGAGCATATCGAGGGATTTACCTTCGCTAAGCCCGTCCTTGATGTCTAACAGCACAACTTCATGGGCAAGCTCCCGGCGGGCAATGTTATCGGCGCAAGTGGCTCCAACGGCCCCAGCACCTACTACTGTAACTTTCATACGGTATTCGGAATTAAAGGGTTAACACGAGACCGCAAAAGTACAGTCCCGGTTCTACACAAACCAATACAACGGTAATAAAACTTATGGTTGGGTTCCAACGTTAATAGATTATTCAAAAAAAGTTGTTAGACATTCACTGCCATCTGCTTTGTTAATCAGCCATTCTACGGAATGGACATGCCAATGAAAAATAGTAATCTTATATCCAGAGTTCTATCCTCTATTTTCTTCAAGCGTGCCAACGCTGGTGCATCCCGATATGCCCGAAATAGTCGTAGTTTGTTTGAATTGATTCGGGAAGCCGTTGAAAAAAGTGGGGGGTTGACAGGGGCTAACTTTTCGGCATTCCGTGACCAATTAGGCGTGGTGACCCGGTTGTTGAAAGCATACGCATCGGGCGATTACCGGGAAGTACCCTGGAAAACCCTGCTCAGAATGATTGCCGTGCTGATCTATTTTGTGTCGCCCCTGGATTTTTTACCGGATTTTCTACCCGTTATTGGTTTGACCGACGATATCGCGCTGATGCTCTGGCTGTTTAGTGGCCTAAAAGACGATATAGAAAAGTTCAGACAGTGGGAAAATCCGGTCGTTAATCAGCAGGGTGAGTCACCTCGCCGAGCGGCAACGATTAAGATCGGATAAAGTGAGAAGCGATGTATGACTTGCGATTGACGATTTGGCAAAAGTCCAATCTTAGTTCGTAACTTTTATATCGTAAATCGTAAATCGTACTTCGTAATTCATTAATTTTGCATACATTCAAATTCCAGGAATCATGGTTTCAAGCATTTTTGCAATTATGGGTTTGGGCGGTCAGGAAATGATTTTTATCTTCCTGGCGTTGCTCCTGTTGTTCGGCGCTAAAAAAATTCCCGAACTCGCACGGGGCCTCGGTAAAGGCATCAAAGAATTCAAAGACGCTACTAAAGACGTTCGCGAAAACATCGAAGAAGGTCTTAAAGAGTCGGATAAACACTAATCATGTATTGTATCTAGGCAGACAATCAGGCGGTTCCAGTAAGGGGCCGTCTGATTGTCTGTTTTTATTAGTTTAGCTGCCTGTCCTACGAGAGAACGTAATTCTTTTCCGTTGAAGGCTGGGTAGCGATAAGCCATTTCCTTGTGACGCTATACCGTAGCTTTTCTTCTGTACAGGCCGACCTAAAAACAGGCCAGATTACCTGCCGCCAGTTGGTAGAGCAGTACCTCACTCGTATTCAGGAAGCCCAGCACCTTAACGTATTTACCGAAGTATATGCCGATGAGGCCCGTCGACAGGCCGATTTAGTAGACCAAAAACTGGCCGATGGTACGGCTGGTCGACTGGCGGGTATGGTGATTGGTATCAAAGACGTGCTCAGTTATACCAATCATGGTGTACGGGCAGGTAGTCGTATACTCGACAATTTTACGGCGCAATTTACGGCCACAGCCGTGCAACGACTGATTGATGAGGATGTAATTATCATTGGTCGGCAAAACTGCGATGAGTTTGCGATGGGTTCATCGAACGAAAATTCGGCATTCGGCCCGGTTCGAAATGCGGCTGATACCAGTCGCGTGCCTGGTGGATCGAGTGGTGGATCGGCTGTAGCAGTACAGGCTGGTCTTTGTTTAGCCAGTATCGGTTCCGATACAGGTGGTTCGGTCCGTCAACCGGCTGCGTTCTGTGGCGTTGTAGGCCTGAAACCCACCTATGGCCGCGTGAGCCGCTGGGGTTTAATCGCCTACGCATCTTCCTTCGATTGCATTGGACCGATTGCCAATACGCCCGACGATGCCGCACTCCTGCTCGAAATTATGGCTGGCCCCGACGAGTTTGATAGTACAGTTTCAAGTCGGCCGGTTTCGGCGTATAGCCAGGCGTCGCTTCCTGAACGCCCACTGCGTATAGCCTATTTGCGCGATGGAGTCGAAAGTGAAGGGGTCGATCAAAGCATTCGGGAAGCTACCCAACGTACTATCGATCAATTGAAAGCGGCAGGTCATACGGTTGAACCCGTTGAGATTTCGCTGTTACAGTATCTGCTTCCTACCTATTATATTCTGACAACGGCCGAAGCGTCGTCGAACCTCTCGCGTTTCGATGGCGTACGTTATGGATATAGAAGTTTATCGACGGGTACATCAGGAATGGACCTTTTGACGTTGTACAAAAAAAGTCGGACAGAAGGGTTCGGCGCTGAAGTACGTCGGCGGATTTTGTTAGGTACGTTTGCGCTGAGTGCCAGCTACTACGACGCCTACTACACCAAAGCACAACAGGTTCGACGACTGATTCGGCAGGAAACCGAGCGGCTGTTTGAGCAATACGATTTTTTACTGTCACCCACCACACCCACACCTGCATTCCAATTGGGCGAAAAAACAGAGGACCCATTACAAATGTACCTGGCCGATATATTTACGGTTCAGGCAAACGTAGTAGGCTACCCAGCTATATCGATTCCAAATGGTACCGACGCAAACGGGCTGCCGATAGGTATACAACTGATGGCTCCGCCTTTTGCCGAAGAGTCTTTGATCGGATTGGCAAGAAAAATGATGATAAAAAATGGATAATGTAGACTGAACAATGAATAATGGTTAAAACTACCGAGGCCTAAACCATTATTATTTTGACCCTCTACATTATCAATTATACATTTTACATTATTCATTAATAATTATATGAACTACCTGAACCGTAGCCTGTTAAGACTGGGGCTGTTGAGTGCGGTAGTGGGGGCGACCTTCATTGGGTCGGTAAGCAGCGCCCACGCCGAGACTACGATTCAATTGGACAGTACGATAGTTAAGAAAGATACGCTGGCCTATGTGCCGACTGTTCCTGACAGTCTGATTCGCGAACGGCTGGCAAAGCTACAGAAAGACATCCCCCTGAATTACCACAAAGCCGTTCAGGCTTACGTCGATTACTTTACCTTCCGCCGGGCGAGCTACACCCAAACCATGCTGGAACGAATGCCCCTGTTCTTTCCACTTTACGAACGGGTGCTTGCCGAATATGGGCTACCGAACGAATTAAAATACCTTTCCATCGTTGAGTCAGCCCTGAACCCACGGGCTATTTCGCGGGCAGGTGCTGGTGGTCTCTGGCAGATTATGCCTGGTACTGGCCGTGATCTTCGACTCTCTCAGGATGATTACGTAGACGAGCGGATGGACCCGGTCAAGGCGACAGAAGCGGCCTGCAAATACCTGCGCGATTTGTACAACATCTTTGGTGATTGGGAACTGACAATGGCCGCCTACAACTGCGGGCCTGGAGCGGTGAAACGGGCCATGCGCCGAACGGGTGGTGATTCATTTTATTCAATCTACGACGCCCTGCCTAAAGAGACGCGTGGTTACGTCCCTCAGTTCGTGGCTTTTACGTACCTGATGAACTATGCCAACGACCATGGTATCATTGCGGAAAACTATGAGTATCCAATTCCGCATGATACGATTCACATTTCGGGCTACTTCAATCTAGAAACGTTTGCCAAGCATAGTACAATGCCGCTGACGGATTTGCAGAAAATGAATCCGGCTATTACGACGACGATTTTGCCCGATTATACCCGGCGATACCCCTTACGCATTCCTCATCAGCAATATGGCTACTTTGCCAGTCGTCGGCAGGCTATTATGGATTCGGCTCGTAAAATACCAGGCCGGATGGAGCATATTCTGTTGGCCAGTGCCGAGGATATTCGGTACGGTGCTGATTCAATAGGAGCCTGGACTGCACGGAGTCAGAATGGTTTAGCGAACATAACTCTGGACGAAACATCGGCGGTTGCTGCAAAACAGGCTCTGGCTGAATCAGATGATGAACCCGAAGAAGACATTGAAACGATTGTGATGCGGAAGCCCCGCAAGCAAACGTATGTCGTTAAAAAAGGAGACAATCTGACCGATATTGCGGATCGGTTCAACGTAGAGCTGTATGACTTGAAACGCTGGAACCATTTACGGTCTACCCGAATCCAGCGTGGACAGAAGTTGACAATCCTGAAGGAAGTTGCCGAAACACGTGCGGAGCGACTGGCCCATCAGGGAACCGCTAAAGCAACTAAGAAAGCCGAAGTTGTGGCAAAAAGTAAGCGGTATAAGCCTCGTTACCATCGCGTACAGGACGGCGATACGCTTTGGAACATTGCCCAGCGATATGATGGTTTGACTATTGAGCGGCTGAAAAAATTAAACCACATTCGTAACAATGCGCTCCGCCCCGGTCAAAAGTTGATTGTTGGTTAAGTAACCAAAAGTTGCATAGATCGTCTAATTCGTTAGATTTACTACTGTAATTCACTCACCATGACTTCTAACGAGCGATTAGATCAAATTGAGCCTGTGTTAGCGGATGTTGTTCGTACACAAGAGCGCATTATTTTCCAAATTGGTAAGATAGTCGATTATGTTACCGACACCCGAGAGCAGGTTGATGTAGTTATTCAGCGGCTAAATCGGCTAGAAGTCAAAGTCGATTTAGTAGAAGAGCGAACGAATCAGATAGCCAGCGACATTGTAGTTCTCAAAGTGGATGTAGCTGGTCTTAAAACGGATGTCGCTGAGTTGAAAGAGGGTCAAACTCGTCTCGAAGCTGATGTAACTGGTTTGAAAGAAGGTCAGGCTCGTCTCGAAGCTGATGTAGCCAATTTGAAAGAAGGTCAGGAACGACTCAAAGTTGATGTTGCTGATCTGAAAGAAGGTCAGGCTCGTCTCGAAGCTGATGTCGCTAATTTGAAAGAAGGTCAGGTCCGTCTTGAAGCTCGACAGGGTGAAATGCAACAGGATATTAAGGCTATTTTTAGTCTCCTACAGGAGCGACTCAAATAAGTGAACGTAAGATCGTAAAACCGACGGCTTTCTGATGGATAAGTCGTCGGTTTTTTGTATCTTTATAGTTATATAATGGGCTTATAAACAAGCCTTTACCGCTAACGAATGATTGCTTATTTAGACGGGATTCTTGCCTACAAAGAGCCTACCCATACGATTATCGACGTTCATGGTGTAGGCTATATGGTACACATATCGCTTCAAACCTATTCTATTTTACCCGGAGGTGGCGACCGCATCAAATTATTCATTCATCATCTGTTTCGGGAAGATTCTCAGGCATTGTATGGCTTTGCCAGCGCCGATGAAAAATCGCTTTTTCTGGATCTGATCGGGGTGTCGGGTGTTGGGCCGAATACAGCGCTCGGTATGCTGTCGGCTATGCAGCCGGGCGATTTACGGCTGGCTATTCTTGGGGAAAATGTAAGGGCTGTCCAGGCCATCAAAGGGATTGGTGCTAAAACCGCCCAGCGGATTATTCTGGAACTGCGCGACAAAATGAAAAAATCGGGTGTAGTGCCGGATGGCCCCACCTACCGCCAGCAAGCTACCAATCCCGTTCGGGAGGAGTCGCTGGCTGCACTGGTTGCCTTAGGATTTCCCAAAGCCACTGCCGAAAAGAGTGTCGATGATGCGCTGAAAGCAGAACCGAATCTGACCGTAGAAGAGGTTATTCGGCAAGCGCTGCGACAGGGCTAGTTAGAAACAACAAACGTAGCCAGAAAACCTGACTACGTTTGTTGGCTATATGATATGGATAGAGGAGGAAATGATCCTCGCCTTTAGTTTCTATCAGGAGTTAATCAACGCCAGCCGCTTTTTTAGTTTTGGCTTTTGCCACGGCTTTTAGCTCTTTCGCATCGCTTTTCAGGGCTTTCTTTTCGGCTTTTTCCATTTTACGGTCAGCTTTTGCCATCCGCGTTTTAGGATCGGAAACACCGGCTATCTCAAGCCCTTTACCAGTGCGAGCATTAGCATTGAGTTCATGTGCTTTTGAAATTTTCTTTTCAGCTTTCATCTCTTTTTTAACCGCTTTCCCTTCCTGAACGGCCTGGGCAAAACTGGTTTGTGCGGCTGCCAGCATAGCGCAGACAGAAGCAGCAATGATTAGCTTTTTCATAACGTTTGATGGTTTTAGTGAATTTACTTATTAATCTAATTAGTGTCGTGAATGCATTATTAACCAGCTATGTCTACGTTTGTTTAGCACTCCGATAATTTAGAATTTATATAAATCCCTCAGGTTGGCTCTAAAGGCCCTTTATAGTAAAAAAGTCCAGCTTTTTGGCTGGACTTTTTTGTTAGTTGACAGGTGTATTTTTTAAGTAGTTCTCCAGATAGGTTGTGTATTGCTGATAGAGTAATAGCTGAGTATTCGCACTATACGCAACACCGTGGGCACCGGGCGGATAGATCCGTAAATCCGCATCTTTACCGGCATCTTCGAGGGCGTTCATTAATTGAAATGTGTTTCGAACGTGTACGTTTTCGTCCATTGTAGAGTGGGCAATGAACATTTTTCCGGCCAGGTTTTTCGCATAAGTTGTAACCGCGCTGGCTTTATATTTCTCTTCGTTTTCGGGCAGTAAACCCATGTATCGTTCGGTGTATATCGAGTCGTAGAGCCGCCAGTCCGTCACGGGAGCACCCACAATCGAGACTTTGAATACGCCCGGATGGGTCAGCATCGTATAGCTGCTCATATAGCCACCGTAGCTATGACCGCGAATGGCCATCCGGTTGGCATCGATCCAGGGAAGTTTAGACAGATAGGCTGCCGTTTCGGCAAAGTCGAGGCTCTCGTACTTGCCTAGTTTTTCATAAACGATCTTTTCGAAATCACGTCCGTACCCTCCGCTACCCCGGTTATTCACACTAACAACTACGTAGCCGGTTTGAGCCAGCCACTGATGCCAGCCCGTAGTCGCAAATTCGTTATACACGGATTGAGCACCCGGCCCACCGTAAATGTCCAGCACGACCGGATATTTATGACTTGGATCGAAATCAATGGGTTTTATAATTGAAATGTCGATAGGCTGGCCATCGGAGGTTGTGAAGGTTGCCAGTTCTTTATGGGCGTAATCGTGGCTGGCAATGTAATCCCAAACCCGCTTATTGGTTTCCAGTGCTTTGATAAGCTGGCCTTTTGTATCGCGAAGTTCAACCTGGGTAGGCGTGTTAACGTTCGAATATTTGTCGATGAAATACTGGCCGTTTGGTGAAAAATTTACTGCATGTCGTCCGGCTACACTGGTCAGTCGTCGTTTGTTTTTGCCGTCAACATCGGCTACAAACAACTGACGTTCCAGGGGAGAGGCTTCGGTCGACGTGAAATAAACCTTCTTTGTTTTGGGATCGATGTAATGGACATACGTCACCTCCCACTTACCAGTTGTAACGGCATTGAGCAGTTTACCTGAATAATTGTAGCGATACAGATGTGCATAGCCATCCCGATCAGAAACCCAATAGAACTCCTGAACACCTGCCGGGAAATACATCAGGTGGTTGATGCCCGCGAAGAAATCGAAGATGTCGACCCAGGTGCTGGAGGTCTCTTCCATAATCTGGCGCGCATCACCCGTGCGCACATTGGCCATATACAACCGCAGGTGATTCTGCTTGCGGTTCAGGTGCATCATTGCCAGTTGGCCTTCGAGCGAAGTCCAGTAAATACGTGGGATATAGCCATCACCCAGATCGACCTTCATCCACTGTTTGGCTTTATTGGCAATCTCAATGACCCCGATGCGGACAATCGGATTGGTATCGCCCACGCGGGGGTAGGGAAGCGAGTCGTATTTTTCGTCAAAGCCTTTATAATCTGTCAGGCGATACATTGGCACCTGCCGTTCGTCCGACTGCCAGAACGCAATGAACTTGCTATCGGGCGACCATTCCCAGGCCTGGGCCAGTCCAAATTCTTCTTCATATACCCAGCCAAAACGACCGTTGAACAAAGCGGGTTTGGCATCGTCGGTGAGTTGGGTTTCCTGTTGGGTGGCAAAATCGAATACAAACAGATTGCCACCCCGTTCGTAACCAATTTTCTGGCCATCGGGCGACAGTTCGGCCGTTTGTGCGTCTTTGGCCACCAGTTTCAGGCTTTTATCGGCTACCGTGTACACGTAGTAGTCCGAAATACCCGAACGCCGATAGACGGGCCGAAAATTGCTCTGAAAAAGGATGTTCTTCGAGTCTTTCGACCACTGGAACGAGCCATACGCAAACGGACGGTCAGAATTGGGGAATTTCAGTTGAGCACCATCGAAGATTACCTCTTCTTTCTGGTCTTTGGGCGAAAAGGTCTTGATGGTGTTTTGGCCATCGATGAACGAAAACTTGCTACCGCCTTCAATCCAGTTTACGGAGCGGGGGCCGGGCGATCCGGTCAGTTGGCCGCCCGAAAACAGGGCTTGTTGAAGATTGGCATAGCGCTGCCGTGACTGTGCAACTGCCTGTTCCAGACTCAAATGAGCCAATAAAGTAGCAGCCAGCAAAAGCAGCCCGAGTCGATTACGGTTGTTCATGAAGAATTGTATGACTTATCAAAGATTCAAATTTACAAAAAAAGGCTTTTCGGTTTGGTGCAATGAATCATGCTTTGCGGGTGTCTTTAGGCCGTCTTTTATCGCTATATTTCACAATTAATTAACAATTATTTCTCGTATCGTTCACCAACTAACTACAGACCTATGACAAACAGGTACGTACTGGTTAGCAGATCAATCCATTCGCTATGGCTGTTCTGTCTGACCTTATTGCTTTGTACGACAGCTTTGGCACAAAGCACGCGCTATACGCTGAAGGGCCGCGTTACTGACCCTGAGAAACTGCCTCTTCCGGGAGCGACCGTTGTGATCGTTGGGACAACCGTCGGAACAACCACCGATGCCGAAGGAAATTACACCCTGCCCGTAACCCTTAAACCTGGTCCTATTACTGTTGCGTTTACGATTATCGGGTATGAAACTCTGCGGAAAGACGTTACCCTTGGAAATGCTACTGAACTGACTTTAGATGCGGAGATGGTGGCGGCTCCTACCAATCTGGATGAGGTTGTTGTTACGGGCTCAACGCTGTCGGCTCCCAAGCGTGAACTGGGTAATGCGATCAGTACCATCAAGGCAACTGACTTACAACAGTCGGGCTCGGGCAATCTGATCAATTCGTTGCAGGGTAAAATGCCAGGTGCGCAGATCACGCAAAACTCGGGCGATCCAGCGGGGGGTATCAGCATTCGCCTACGCGGGATAAAGTCGCTGGTGGGTTCATCCGATCCGTTGTACGTCGTCGATGGAGTCATTGTGAGCAATGCCAGTACAAACGTTTCGCAACTGGCGCTGGCGAATGATGTGGGTAATGCCAACGTTGGACAAAACCGCCTGTCGGATATTAATCCCGACGATATTGCTACGATCAACGTAATCAACGGGGCGGCTGCGGCTGCTCAATACGGTTCGCGGGCGGCCAATGGCGTAGTCATTATCACGACTAAGCGTGGGCAAACCGGCAAACCGACCGTGACGTTTACGACTTCGTTTAACGTCAATGAATTGCGTAAGAGTGTGCCCGTGAATACGTATGGCAAGCAGTTTGGATTTTCTTCGCTTCGGCTTTATCCAATTGGCGTTATTTCGGCTGCTCAGGTCGCTGCCAATCCAGGAACCACTACTACAAATATTTACCGCGACGGTACTCTATCGGCCCTGGCTACAAATCTGGTCGATGTACAGCGGTATAATTATTTCGATCAGATTTTCCAGAAAGGGACAGGTACCGACAATAACATTTCCGTTGCTGGTGGACGCGATAACACGCAGTACTATGTATCGTTCGGTTATCTGAAAAATCAGGGTATTATCAAACAGACGGATTTTACTCGGTATAACCTCCGCGCCCGTGTCGATCAGCGACTGACCAATTGGGCTAAAGTATCGGTGGGACTGAGCTACATCAATAGCCTGTCGAACGAGAAAGCCAACGGCAACGTGTTTTACAGCCCGATCAACTCGGTCAATATTACGAACAACATCTACGACATTACCCAGCGAGATGCGGCCGGTAACCTACAAGCTGTTGAGCCAACCCGTGTGAATCCCCTGTCGACGATTGAGGACATGAAGTTTTCGCAGTCGGTCAGCCGGACCATCAATAGCCTGCAACTGAACCTGACCCCACTCAAAGGCTTAAGTGTCGATTACATCGTTGGGGTTGATGCCTACTCGCAGTTTGGTAAAAACTACATCCGTCCGTACCCCTATCAGGCCATTGCAGGCTTACCAGCGGCTCGTTATCCAAATGGATTTGCCGCTACGGCTACCAATCAGGTTGTCCAGTTCAACAATGACCTGAATGCGCAGTACGAACGCCAGTTTAGCGAGGATTTTAAAATCAACGCGGCCATCGGGTATAGCTATCAGTATTTCCAGGCCGATTACTCGATTAATAGCGGGCAGAACCTGTCGCCATTCATCGAAACGGTTAGTGGAGCCAGTGCCTCCTATTCAGTGAAATATGATCTGGATCGGTATAGCCTGAGTGGTATGTTTGCCCAGGCTACCTTTGGGTATCGTAACCTGGCCTTTATTACGGGGGCCGTTCGGCGCGATCAGTCCTCAAAATTCTCGCCAACTCAAACGAACCAATATTATCCCAAAGTCAGTGGCTCGTTCATTCTGTCGGATCTGGATTTCTGGAAGAACCTCTCCTTTAGCAACGCCTTCAATAGTCTGAAATTACGGGCTAGTTATGGTGAAGCGGGTAACCTGTCGGGTATTGGCTCGTATGCTCGTTTCTACCAGTTTAGCCCGGTAAGTTATCTGGGTAAAAACACGGTTGTTCCGGGTACACAGTTGGCTAACCCTGATGTACAGCCTGAGCGGATGGGTGAACTCGAAGGCGGTATCGATCTGGCGTTCCTGAATGGTCGGATTGGCCTGGGTGTTACGGCGTATCATCAGAAAATCAGCAATCTGGTTGTTAACCGGACACTAGCACCCACCACGGGTGGAACGAGCATCGTGAATAACGTAGGGTCGATGGAAAACAAAGGGTTTGAGATTGTGCTGGATGCTACACCGATTAAGACCAAGGATTTTACCTGGGATTTCACGGTGATCTACAACCACAACCGGAACAAAGTGCTTGATCTGGGTGGGCTACCAATCATTAGCCCTGATGCCTCCTCGGCTTCTGGTACGCCCGTTTATCTGATGGTTGGTCAGCCGGTCGGCGTTTTCTACGGGACAGCGTATGCCCGGAATCCAGATGGTTCGCTATTCCTGTCGCCATCGGGCTTCCCACAGTCGGAGCGGGCAGCTTCGCAGGATAACGGGGCCATCAACTATGTACCGGCCACTCGTGGCAGCGACGGAGCAATTGACCCTTCCAAACCAACGGCTAACATTATCATCGGTAACCCAAACCCTAAATGGACTGGCTCGTTTAACACGAATTTCTCCTACAAAAAGCTGAGTGTGCATGTGTTGCTGGATGCTGTTCAGGGCGTCGATGTGTTCAATGCTGATAAACGTACACGGCAGGGAGTTGGCCTGGGCGATTATGCTGAGCAGGAGCTACGCGGAACCTTAAAACGCGGCTATATTTTCGGTATTTATAATACCCAGGAGTTCCGGGTTGATCCAGGGTCTTATGTTAAGCTTCGTGAGGTATCGCTGAGCTATACGCTGCCAACGCTGGTAAAAGGTCTTAGCCGACTGAACATCGGTCTGGTGGGTCGAAACCTCTATTCATGGGATAAGTACACGGGCTTCGACCCTGAAACGAACGCCGGGGGGAACAACGACCTGTTGCGCGGTATCGACTTCGGGAACGTCCCTATTCCACGCACCTACCAACTTAAACTGTCAGCCACATTCTAATATGAAAAAGTTTCTCATACCCATTTGTCTGACAGGGCTGTTGCTACAGTTTTCCTGTAATCAGACGTTTTTAAATCCCAGTACCATCAGCCAGTCGCAGGCCGTTAGCTCGTCCGACGGTCTGATTACACTGAGCAATGGTCTGCAATATCGGTACACAACGGGGGGCGCATTAAGTGTGCTTTACGCCAGCACAGCCGGTGCCGGACTCACGACCCGCGAAGATTTTGTTCTGAACGTGGGTAACCTCGATGAAGCGAACCTCGCCGTTGGGGGCGGAAACGTGTCGAATATCAACGGCGTTGTCCGTAACCTGTGGACCCAAAGCCATCTGGTCCGCGCCAATGCTGAACTGATTCTGGCGAATACAGGTGTGGTGAACGATGCCGGAACCAAGAGTGGGATTATTGGTTATGCGTCTATCTTCCGGGCATTGTCGCTAGGAACGCTGGGGCTATTTTTTGAGCAATCGCCCGTTACGACAGGAACGAACGTTCCCTTTGTTCCACGAGCCCAGGTGTTTAAAGAAGCCATTACGACGCTCGAAACAGCGGCAACACAGGTTGCTTCGGCACCTGTTTCGGCTGATTTTAGCAGCAAGATTGTGTCCGGTATCGATATATCGAATACGATTCAGGCGCTCATTGCGCGCTATGCACTTTTCTCTGGTGACTATGATAAAGCTCTGGCTGCGGCTGCGAAGGTCGATTTAACGAAAAAGTCAGTCTACAACTTCGATGACGTGACGCGAAACCCATTGTTTGAATACACATTTGGTAATCTGAACGTGTTTCAACCAACGAATGCTAGCCTGGGACTGACAGGTGCGTTAGCTCCAGATCCGGCTGATAAACGGATTTCGTTTTTGACCAAACCGAGTACCAACACGGCTGTAGCGCCCGTAATTGCCACGGCTTTCTACACGGCCAACAACGCGGCTGTACCCGTTTACCTACCCGGTGAAATCCTGCTGATTCAGGCCGAAGCCTACGCTCGCAAAGGTGATTTGACCAATGCCGTTGCGTCGCTAAATAAAGTGCTAACCAAAACGACGGATGCGTTTGGATTGGGAGCATCTCTGCCTGCTTATTCGGGTGCGCAAACCGCCGATGCAATCCTGACTGAAATCTACCGGAACCGGCAGATTGAGTTGGCGTATCAGGGATTCCGGCTTGAAGATAACCGTCGATTCAACAGGCCTGGCCCGGGTGCTACCGGAGCTGAGCGGAACCGGAACTTTTTCCCCTATCCGCTGACGGAGCGCAATAACAACACGAGTACGCCCGCCGATCCAGCGAACTAAAAAGACGGAATGGTGTAATGAAAAAAGGAGAGAAGGAACTGCCGTGAGGTAATCCTTTTCTCCTTTTTCATTATACCTTTCTCTAAAATTTTACAGGCATTCCCGTTCGGGTCGATTCGTAAATAGCCTGGAAAAGAGCGACAACTTTACGACCATCTTCGCCCGTGACCATCGGTGGGCGACCCGCCCAAATAGCATCCCGAAACTCAGCGATTTGAATACCAAAATAATATACCGTTGCATCGATGGTATTGAAAAAGGCCGTGTCTTCGGCTACGAATTCGGCCAGTTTTCCTTCTTCGCCCGGTATAGTCCAGAGGTCGTTTACGGGCGGGTCGGTAATACTCGACATGCCCGCAATAAATAAGGCTCCTCCATCCGTCTGCACACCCACCGATGCCCCATTTTCGCCATGCACGTGTACTTTTCCAAAAATGCCCGGTTTCTGGCTGTTGCTGACGATGATGTTGCCGAGGCCTCCATTTTTGAATTTAACAATAGCCAGCGCCGTGTCGTCCACTTCAATGTAGGGGTGGTTCAGGTTGCGCCATACGCCATACACTTCGTCAATATCACCCATGTACCACAGCAGCAGGTCTAACTGGTGGGGCGACTGATTGACCAATACACCACCGCCTTCATCGGCCCAGGTGCCCCGCCAGGCATCGCTTTTATAGTATTCTTCGCTCCGCCAGCCAAGCATCTGAATTGTTCCCAGTACTGGTTTGCCAATCTTGCCCGTATCGATCGCTTCCCGAATCCGCATGGAAGGCGCGTAGAAACGACGCTGGCTAATAGTGCCGAGGTAGCGATTGTTCCGGTTGGCGGCTTCGATCATCGCGTCACAGTCTTCCAGGGTAGAGGCCAATGGCTTTTCAACCAACACATGCGAGCCAGCATTCAGCGCAGCTACCGTAACCTCCCGGTGTGAGGGGTGTGTGGTACAGACCAGACAGAGATCAACGTTCTCCCGGTCGACCATGTCGTAAATGTCGCTGTACGCCCGAATGCCGTATTGGTTGGCAAAATCTTCGGCTTTTTGATAGGTACGTCCGTAAACGGCTACGAGTTGGGTATCGGGTGTTTGCAAAGTCGCTTTCGCATGAAGATGCGCTACTTTGCCAGGGCCAATAATGGCAATACGAAGAGGATTTGGCATTAGGGTAGTATTAATTCATCAAAAAATCGATTGAACCCACGTTGACGGAGCCCAGCTTTTAATTCTTCATCTCGTGTCCACAATTCGCCATCTAACTCAAGGGTTAAAGCGATGTAGGCAGTGTCATTCTCGTCTACATCCTTACAAAGATGGTACGCTGTGAAAAAATTTTCGAGACTGATTAGTTCTTCGTTAAAGAAGTGTACTTTGTGAATAACCTGGTTTAGATAACTGAGCACCTCTTCTTCTGTTGCTTTCGATTTTTCAACGATTCGCTGGCGATGTTTAAATAATTCGACAATCAAATAATTGGGCGTGTAAACAGCAAATGGATTGTTTAGCAAGCGCTGTCGGGTAAGAGACGATTTGGTGTGAATAGCCGCAAACAAGATGTTATGGTCAATGATAACTTTCTTCACGGCTATTCTTTGATAAAGCGATGTTTATTCTGTTGCCACCAAGTAGCATTGATTTCTTCTCCTAAAGCCAGAATAGACTCATCGAAGTCAATTTTCTGCGCTAACTGCTCTAGTTGTAACCGTTCGAGCAGGTCAAGCATAAATTCCTGACTCACTGATTTTTTATCGATACTGATTACGTAACGATCTGGTTGATTCTGTATGTTGATAGCGTTCATAGACTGAGTTGTTTTATCAATATACGAAGGAATGCGCACCTTTTATAGAAACTATTCCAACGAATGCTCAAAAATAGGGTCTTCTACTCATAACGACTACCAATAGCCTATGAAACCACTCTTTATCGGATTGATTCTGGTTAATCTGGTTACGATGTCCTGCCGCAAGAATGATGACATCGGTGTTGGCCCTTATACCACTACAATAGCCTGTGGAGCACTGAATCCTGCCCAAAATCTGCCCTGGCTTCGCAGCCTCATTGACCAATTTAATGCTGATATCGTTCGGGCAGCTACATACAAAGGCGAAACCTATATCGATTTGTACGCTTATCATTGGTCATGTATGGGATGTCATATCTACCGTTGCGATGGTAGTTCAGTAGATATGAGTCAACTACCAACTGCTGACCGGGAGGAAATAACGAGTCGGTTATGGTCGCAGGAGCCGTATGTTCTCTATAAACGAAGTCTGTAAATCACTCATCTTAAAATCGAATTTGTGAAGCATAACCTTTAGAGCAGAAATTATGAAATCGTATTTACTCAACGGAATTGTACTGCTTCTACTGGTATTGGGGTGCCGACGAACCGACGACGTAGCGCCCAACGATCTATTATACCGGAAATGGCGAATAGCGAAGATTCAGTACGCTACTGGCAATCCAGAAGAAGTGGTGCAACCCAATCCCTGGGCACTAGTTGAGTTCAGGCCGAACGGAACCATTCTGTACGGCGAAGACGGCAAATATGATCCCTGTTGCTCACCTGCCCGATTTAGGTGGAAAGGGGACATCCTGGATCTACAGAATGTGGCTGACATACCCATGCCTGAGCGAACGCCCAATGGCCTATGCGCTATGGTTTCCTGTGCTCTATTTGACCCGTTTTGGCAGATTGCCAAGCTCAACCCGAGTGAATTAGTGATTCAACAGGACAGAGCTTTGGTAACGTATGCACCGTATCCTTAAGAATACATGTCAACGTAATGAGAAACCCGTTTATAGTCCTCTTGCTGATTCTGATAGGAGCCTGTCAGCGTGATCAGGCCGTTGGCCCCCTGGACGATTTTTATCAGCGCTGGCACCTCATTCGGTATCGACCAATACAGGACACAAACTGGACGTTTCACGATACGGATGCCTATTATGATCTGGAGTATCGGCCAGATGGGGTTATTGTGTATCGGCGAAATGGTGCGTCTGGTCAGGGTAATTGCTGTGCCCCTACAGCGTTCACCCGCGAGGGAGTTACGATTAATTATACTGACTGGGTATTGTGCCCTACTGTCTTTTGCGCGACCCTAAAAAAGACCACGATTACACAACTTAGCAAGCAGTCACTTGAATTATCGGATGGCTACATCGTCACTCAATATGAAGCGGCTGATTAATCAATTTTGTAACGCGGGTGGGAACCCGCGCTCTTTGCTTGAAAATCACGGGTTCCCACCCGCGTTACAACTGGATAATGCTATTGAATGAATATGGTTTTCTATATTGCATTCATCACGAAATCCAGTATCCAGATCCCCACACTTGGGTCGGTGGCCAAATTCAACGCTATGAAGTCATTCGTCGGCAAGCTTGTTAATCCCTTTCTGCTTACCCTTCTTGCTGTGATTACAGCCGTTGGTCAATCCAACCAGAAACCAATCATACGAACGCAGCGCAATTCCATGTTTATGTACATGAACAAGGAACGAGGTAATTTCAATGGAATCAACGACCTCCCTAAAGATTTTTCCTATGATTTTGGTACCGAGACTGAACGTACACCCTTAACCCTCGTTTCGGAACAGGATTCTGTTGTATTGCTGTTGCGTCATGGGGTTCAGACGGATTTTCAGATCATCCGACAGGCCAAGGGCGATACGGTTCAGTGTCATTTCTCCAGTCACCCGTTTGTCAAAGCCGCCGTCTTTACGGATGCCTACAAAAAGGCCAATCAGGGCAAAACGATTATTGAGGTTCCCGAAGTCTATGAGCTGATCAATGTGGTATTTGCCCTGACCGACTATGGCAAAACCGAGGCTATCTATAAGGGGACTGACTACTATTCGGCCGTGATGACACAGTTTATGCCCTACAAAACTAATCGGGCGGTGCAGGTGATTGACTCCCTGTTGCGGGCTTCGGCCGATCAGTACCATAATCTGAAAATGGACAGCTACGCCTTTCAGTTTCAGGGCGATAGGCTAGTGAACGGCGGTATCTATGACCGGGTCAGTTGGGGCGAGCAAAATACGCTGTCGCCCTATATTCCCTTACTGGAGCAATTTGCCAAAGAATCGAAATTCAGGGTGTTCTATCAAAAAAATCAACCCTATTACAATAGCCTGATTACTGATTTTCGCCAGAATGTTAATGTTGCCTGCATGAAAGACTGGCTGGAAAAACAGTTTCCAACCACGCGTTATTCGGCTGTCAAAGTATTGTTTTCACCACTGGTCGGCTGGAATCAATCGGCCAATAATTTCAGCGACAACGACTTTACCGAAGCGCAGGCTCATGTTGATTTCCCCTTTGTAAGTGCGACGCAGAAAAGCCAGCCGCCAACCATTACGAAAGGGCAACGGATGAAAATTGTATTTACCGAGCTGAATCACAACTACCTGAACCCAGAGGCTGAAAAATACACACCCCAAATCGGAGCCGCTTTTAAGGACCTATCGAAGTGGATTACGAACGGCAAGCCATCGGCGGGCTATAGCAATGCACTTTCGTGCTTTGAAGAGTATATGAATTATGCTCTCGTATCGCTCTTGTACGCTGATTTGTTCGATGCCAAAAGTTTCGATACGCTCAATGCGGGCGTCGAAAAAGGGATGGTCGTAAACCGGGGCTTCCAGCGTTTTAAAGAATTTAATGAGGAGTTGCTGCGGCTATATCGAACAAGAAAACCGGGCCAAACCGTTGCCGATCTGTACCCGGCCATTATTTCCTGGGCAGCCGCTCAGCCGTAGTTACGGTTTCAATACCACCTTGATCAGTCCCTTTTCTTTCGCGTATAACCGCTTGAACCAGTCTGCTCCTTCTTCGAGTGGTACTTCGGCACTCAGGATGGCTTCGACATTTATTTTACCCGATGAGATCAGAGCCAAAGCCGCTTCGTATTCTCCATTGATGGCACAGGAACCTTGCAGTCTTAACTGACGCGTCACAACGGCTTGCAACGGAATCTCCACCGTCGGAGCCAGATTTCCGACAAGGGTTACGGTAGCTCCTTTTCGAACGCACTCAATAGCGGTTTTAACCGTCGGGCCAGCGCCCACTACCTCAAACGAAACATCGGCTCCGCGCCCATGCGTAAGTGCCTGCACCTGCCGGGCTACCTCACCACTCCGTGCATTGATGGCGTGTGTGGCACCCAAGGTTTGCGCCAAGGCCAGCCGGTCGTCGTCCAGATCGATGGCAATGATGGTTGTACAGCCAGCCAGTTTCAACGCCTGAATAATAAATAGCCCAATCATCCCTGCTCCAACTACTACGGCGGAGTCGTTAACCTGGATTGGTGTAAGGCTAAGGGCGTGTAAGGCTACGGCTACTGGCTCGACCAGTGCGGCCTGTGTAAACGTAACATTGTCGGGAACGGCGTACAGAATATGCTGAGGAACCGAGACATACTCCGCAAAAGCCCCCTGCCGTTTAAAGTCCGGTGTCGATACGCCCACCACTTCCCGGCCATCGCTGAGGTTGTAATGCCCCCGGCGGCTGTACCAATCGTCCAGCGCATACACGGTCGAATCGAAGGTAACCCGGTCGCCTACCGACCAGTCGCGTACATCGGCACCTACCTCGGCAATGATGCCACTGGCTTCGTGACCCATTACAATAGGCGGAATGCGTCGGCCGCTGCTGCCATCCATGCCGTGAACATCAGATCCGCAAATACCTACCGCCTGTACGCGAACCAGAACGTCATTTGGCTGGATACCTGGCTTCGGCAGGTCCTGCAGATCGAATTGATTGTATTCAGTAAGAACGAGTGCTTTCATAGGTAGAGCGGGAGGAAACCCGCTTAAATGATTTATAAAAAGCGGGCTTCCTCCCGCTCTACTCACAGTTTCTGATAAATCCTGATAAACGCATCAATAGGCACCTGATCGTAGTTGCCTTGCTGAAGATTTGGGTTGATCTCGTAGGTTACTACCTCATCCATCGAGTCGGGTAGTTCGCCAAACAACTTGCTGGCGGTAGTAGCCGTATATTTCTTCTTGGTCCGAACGAGCCGATGATCGGGGTCTTTGCCCCAGGCGATATTGTCGCCCAGAACCAGTTGGATTTTGGCCCAGTCGTTAAAAAAATATTCCTGCAACAACGGGATGATCCGGTCGCGAAATGTCTGGCAAAGATCGGCAAAGGTTTCAATGTTAATGAGGTACGCGTGGCCAATCTGATGATCTCGGTCGAGCAAATAGTCAATACGCTCATTTATGGTTCGAAGTAACTGCGCTAAATCGACACCGTCGACTGTTTTTAGAAGGGATGGTTCGGGCAGCATCTCCCGAAACGAAAACCGCCGACGGAGCGCAATGTCGAGCAGGGCAATGGATCGGTCAGTAGTGTTCATGGTACCGATCACAAACAGATTGATGGGCACGCCAAAACGTTCCTGGGAGTAGGGCAGAGTTAGCCAGAGCTCATGGTCGGCACCCAGCCGTTTGTCCGATTCAAGCAGCGTGATCAGATCACCAAATACACTGGCGACATTAGCCCGGTTGACCTCGTCGATGAGTAGGTAATGTGCTGGCGCCCGTTTTAGCTTTTTGCTTCGGTTTTCGGCTGAATCATTCAGGCAGTCGGCCAGGGTTCCATAACCTGCCTGTTGAATGGCCGTCAGACAAGCCCGATGAAAAATACCCCGGCGAATTTTATAACTGATCTGCCCATTGACCACTTCCGGCCGAATCCCCTCTACAAATTCTTCGTAGCTATACGATGGATGAAAGGTAATCAGACTCGCATTTTTATCGGTCAGGTAGGGCTGTAGAGCAAACGTTTTACCTGTACCCGGCGGGCCAAACAAGATGAGGTTGTGCGGCTGATTGGGTAGTGATGGCTCCGGCTCATACGTCGCTTCCGGCTCTTCGAGCAACTGTCCATTGATCAGCCGTTCCCCCAAACTAGGGTCATCAGCCAGTCGAATCATGTCGCTCAGAAACGCTTCGTCTTCGGCTGCCTGGTACACATCCGCATTATGCCGGGCCAGGTGCGGGCCGCGTTTGGTGCTTTCGACCAGTTCCAGCAGACAGTCTTCCCAGCAGGTGCGCAACGTAGGGTTATACAGCAGATGAGCCGTTGATTGCCCAATGATTACCGCCAGATAATCAGATTTTTCGGTCAACGGCTCAAAGCCTATTTCGTCCAGATTTTTAAGCCGATCCTGGCATGATTTCTTAATCGTTAGGTGATACTCAACCTCACCGCGACGCGGTTTCTGAATCCGTAACGCCTGAAAAAAGTTGATGTTAGCCGTGATAGACGCTTTATCGGGTTTTACGACAAACGCCAGCCGGGCATCGCCATTGGGCAGGTTGACCATATCGATCAGGTCCTTGAGCAAACCGAAAAACCGACGGATGGCTTCGGCATGGCCAATGTCGCGAATACGATCAATAAGGGCTTGCTGCTGGGAGTCGGCGATCACAAAGGGTAAAGGTTTTGTGTACGAAGATAACGATTCTCCGTTGATAATGTCCTAAGTAGGCTGTGATAGGGTTTGGCTAACGGTAGTTCACTCTACGTAATTAAAATGATGATTAGGCGCATCCAGGGTCAACCGCCCCTTTCGGAAAGCCCCGGCCCCAATCAGTCCATCTCGTAAAAACTGCCCAATTACCTGATCGGATTTATACAGGGTTGAACGCCGAAATTGCCGTTGCCTACCGTCGATACGAATTGAAAGCTTCTTAACCTGTTTTTCCAGACCAATATGAACTAAACGGCCTACGCTGCCACCTATTGAAAGTTTCCTTCCAATCTGATAAGGGCCAATTTTGGTTACTCCTGTTGGAGAGATACGAAGTTTTTCGTTTGAGCCAGTATCCAATATGAAGTTTAACTGGTTGTTCGATGGGCCTCGTACCAAAAGCATCGGTTGACTTCCGCCCAGAAGATTATGTTCCAGCGTGGAGTCCGGTATTGATTTCTGGATACTAAGTTGCCGATTGGGATAGTCGATTATGATAGTAAACCGGCGTAATACATCCCAACCTAACAAGCCATCAATACCAGGTATAGGTAAATAAGCACTAAAAACGGGCAAGTTATAAATAGCTAATCCGTTCAAATTAAGGGAGTCTGCAAGGCCTATTGACGCTGGCACTGATTGCCCTTCGTAATTAAGCACTTTAATATCAGACAGTTTTTTTAGCCCGATTGCTTTTGCCGTCCGATTGGATATAAATGTTCGCTGTGCTCCGCTATCTACGGCAAGCCGAACCACCCGCCCATTGATCAGTACCTCTACAACGGCATGGGCTTTGTGTTTAAGCCTGAATGGTACTTGCAACGTATCTCTTCGTAAATGAATTCGCAGCTCAGGCTGATTCGAGAGTAATCGGGCCATTTCGTAACTGGAAGACTGGAATCCCATCGAGTCAGCAAGGTGCAGATACTGATGATAGTTGCCCGTCCAGTAATACATTTCTTCTAGTAATAAATACCGGGCTGCATCTCGTTCAACTGGCACTGCGTCCTGAGATGAAATAAGGCGAAGAGCCTTATGCGCTGCTTCGGTTCGGCCAAATAACCAATGGTTTATAGCATTAAGATAGCGGCTTGTTGAAAGCGTATCCCCTGCCTGTATTGTGGCAAAGGCAGGGTTGCACAACAAGGCCAATAGAAGTCCTCCTAAACTAACTTTACGCATATCTATTTACACCAAATAACTCCCGATACTAACAACACTAGCTAAGACTCTCTATGTTGTTTTAGTCACTACTTAATTGGCTGCAAATAGATAACGGGATCAAACACCAATAGCTCACCATCATCTCTTACCAGTACATTTCGATGATGGAGGTCGCTGACGATAATCCCAAAGCTTGAATTGATATAATCATTGTTTTGCAGAGGAATAAAATCGAACGGTTCCATATAGTCAGCGACTTCTTCGGGAGTCGCTCCACGTATACCACGAAGAGCTTTTTGGCTAACTACCGCCATTAATGAATCATCGACTTCCATCAAGCCCAGGAACGTGTAGCCTGTTTCTGGAAAAAGCCAGTTATGAAGCAGCAGGTTATGAAAATAGCTCAACCAGGTGCTGTAATAGTTGAGATTGTTCCGTTTAAAGTAAACGCCTAGTTGAACGTAAACCTGATGTTCGGCTCCACCTTCGCCACCTTGAGCCTGCCATGCATCAGTAAACGGCTCTTCAGGGATCAGTTTATTATTCGCGTTAGCCTACTTACGGAGTAGCTTTTCTTCGCCTATACGTAAGGCCCGATCCAGGGCTATTTTTTCGGCACGGGTTTGAGGGGCTGGTCCCTGAGCCGCTTTGCTTGCTCGATGCACTCTTGCAATGACATCAAGGGCTGCTCGGAGACTTTCCTGATCATTTTTTTGCTCTGCTGCCGATGGTATTTGTTGAGGTATGTAACGTTCTTGTCCATCTGGTAATCGTTGTTTTTCTTCATTAACAGACATAGCGTAGGGTTGGTTCTTACTGAGCCGTCACGCCAGATAACTCCCGATACTGACCACGTCGGCGAATACGCCCGAAGCGGTAACTTCAGCACCTGCACCGGGCCCTTTCACGACTAGGGGCCGATCTTTGTACCGTTCGGTGGTGAACGAAACGATGTTGTCGGCACCCGTTAGTTGATAAAATGGGTGCTCCTGACCCACCGGGCGCAGGCTGATGCTTGCCTTGTTGTTTTCGAAGCTGGCGACAAAACGGAGCTTTTCACCGTTGGCTTCGGCTTCGGAAAGCAGGTTTTCGAAATAGGCATTATTCCGTTCCAACTCGTCAAAAAAGGCGGGTACAG